>WBZL01002466.1_pt1 | contig 18042 bp, 19 predicted proteins | sample 5204291 | NCBI WGS metagenome assembly WBZL01 (sample SAMN12344345, study PRJNA552823) | activated sludge metagenome | biome: Activated sludge suspended growth; feature: Nitrification reactor; material: Wastewater; isolation source: activated sludge from nitrification reactor of wastewater...
GCATAGTGGTGGGCGGGGGGATGCAGCACGCGGAAACGGACGCCGTCCCATTGCCAGGACTGGCCCGACTCGCAGGCGAGGGCGCCGGGGACCGCGGCCAGCAGGCCCTTGCCGGTTTCGCTCAGGCGTGCCGGCGCCATGCCGGCCAGGGAGGTGAGCAGCCAGCCGGGCCGGTGGCTGGCCAGTAGCGCGGCGGCGCCACCGGAGTGATCGATGTCGTCGTGGGTCACCACCAGGCCGTCCAACCCCTGTATCCCCCGACGCCACAAGGCCGGGGCCACCACCCGGGCGCCGGCGTCCTCGCCGGAAGCGAAGCGGGGGCCGGCGTCCACCAGCAGGCTGTGGCCGGCGGTGCGCACCAGGACGGCCTCGCCCTGGCCCACGTCCATGACGGTGAGCCAGGCGTCGCCGGGCTGGGGGACCGGCAGGCGGGGAAAGAACAGGGGCAGGAACAGGACCGCGCCCAGCCAGCGGGCCGGGAAGCCCCGCGGCAGGAGCAGCAGCGCCGTGCCGAGGAGGGCGAATAGCAAGGCCGGCAAGCCGGGGGCCGCCATGTTGAACACCGGCCTGGGCAAGGCGGCGAGGGCCTCCAGGAAAATCATGACGGCGGCGATGACGGCATGGGCGGCATTGGCCAGCCAGGCCCAGGGGAGGACCGAGGACAACAGGGCCAGGGGCACCGCCACCAGGCTGACCAGGGGGATGGCCACGGCGTTGGCCAGGGGCGAGACCAGGGATATCTCGTGGAACAGGGCCAGCAGCAGGGGTGCCAGGGCCAGGGTCACCGTCCCCTGGGCGTGGAGCCAGTTCCGCCACGCCGGCCTGGTGGCGCCACCCATGCCGGCATACAGCAAGGCGGCCACGGCGGCGAAGGACAGCCAGAAGCCGGGGGCCAGGGCCGCCCAGGGATCGATCAGCACCACGGTGGCCAGGGCCGCCGCCAGCAGGCGGGAGGGGGCCGGAATCCGGTCCAGCCAGGCGACGCCGGCGGCGCCGGCGAGCATGAACAGGGTGCGCTGGGCGGGAATGCCGAAGCCGGCCAGGGCGGTATAGGCCGCCGCCGCCAGCAGGCCCGGGGCAATGCCGGCCCGGCGGGCGGGCAGGCGCAGGTTCAGGCGCGGGAAAAGCCGCCAGAGTCCGCCGACCAGGGCGAACACCAGGGCCGAAAACAAGGTGATGTGCAGGCCCGAAACCGAAAATAGATGGGAGGTTCCGGTCTTGCGGAACAGGGTCCACTGGCTGGCCGGGATGGCGTCCTGGTCGCCCACCGCCAGGGCGATCACCACGCCGGCGTAGGGCGCCGCGCCCAGGCCGGCGGCCAGGTGGGCGCGGATGCGTTCCCGCAGGCCGTCCAGGCGGGACGCGGCGGCGCCCCCGCAGCCGGCGGCGGCGACCGGCCGGCCCGCCAGGCTGCCGGTGGCGCGGATGTTCCGCTCCAGCAGCCAGGCCTGGTAATCGAAGCCGCCCGGGTTGAGGTTGGCGTGGGGACGGTACAGGCGGGTGACGAGGCTGACGCAGTCGCCACCCGCCAATTCTGGCGGTTGATCACCGGGACGAATGAACCAGCCGATCTGGACGCGGCCAGGCACGACGGCGCCGGGGGTGACCACCCGGTCCACCGCCAGCACGAAGCGCAGGCCATTGGGGGTGGTTTCCGGCAGGCCGGCGACCCGTCCGACCAGCGCCAGGTCCCGCCCTTCCCATAGCGCCGGCAGGCGGTCGGACAAGCGCAGGTCGGCGCGCCAGGCCGCGTAGAAGAAGCCAAGCAGGAAAGCCAGCAGCCAGACCGCAAGCTGGCGGGCGACGGGCAGGGCAATCCGTGGCGCGGCGGAAGAGCCTCCAGGGAACCTCATGGCGCCCGCCCACCCCAACAGCAGTCCGGCCAGGGGCAGCGCCGCCGACCAGGCCAGCGGCGGCAGTTCCGGCCGGGTTTGCAGCCAGGCCGCGCCGAGGGTGAAGGCCAGGATCAGCCATCTCAAATTAGAATCCCCCCATGCCGCGAAAATATTTCCGCAAATACCTGCCGGACCACGAGACGATCCGCGAACACCGACACCTGCGCTGGTTCCGGCCGCTGCTGAAGCATCCCAACCTGTGGCACCTGAACCGTCACTCGGTGGCGGGCGGTGTCGCCGTGGGCATGTTCGGCGGCCTGATTCCCGGCCCGGTGCAGATGCTCACCGCCGCCGTCCTCGCCATCGTGTTCCGGGTCAACCTGCCGGTGGCTGTGTTCGCCACCCTGTACACCAACCCCATCACCTGGGGCCCGCTGATCCTGGCCGCCTATGCCATCGGCAGCTGGGTCACCGGCGGCAACGGCACCCCCGCCGCCGAGCTGGAGTTCGACTGGCGCAGCCAGAGCTGGCTGGATTTCCTGCCGGCCTTCTGGGACTGGCTGATGGGCCTGGGCGAGACCTTCCTGATCGGCAACCTGATCCTGGCCTCCACCCTGGCGGTGCTGGGGTATGTCGCCGTGCAGCTGGGCTGGCGGCTATACATCCTGGCCTACCTGCGGCGTCGCGAGGCGCGCCGCCAGGCGGACTGAATCCGCGCCTCCGGCGTCAGTCCCGTTCGCTGGGCACCGACACCGGGTAGCCGTTGGTCAGGCCGGTCAGGAACACCTCCAGATCGGTATAGGCCCGGCTGCCCGGCATCAGGGGCTGTACCCGGGTATCCAGGTTGCATTCGATGAAGCGCAGGTGCAGGGACTGCAGGAAATACCTGGTGCGGTACACCGGATAGTGGGCGGCGTCGCCGTAGGGCGTGGTGATCACGGTGCCGCGCAGTTGCAGGCCGATCTGGTGGGTATGGCAGGAGGAGCAGGCCAGGTTCAGCTTGCCGGCCCGGGTGTGGAACAGCGTGCGTCCCCGCTCGAAGGCGTCCCGCATCACCCCCTTGCCGACGTCGATCCGGATCGGCATGCCGTTGCTCCTGCCGGCGACGAACAGGGAAACCGCGCTGTTGTCGTAGCTGCCGTTCTGGAGCACGCGGCCTTCCCTGGCGGCGCAGGATTCAATGACTTCCTCCAGGCCGGCGATGCGCTTGAGATCCGCGCGGTACATCGGATAGCGGGCGCGCAGCCCTTTCAGGCCGCCCTTGCCGGCGCCCAGGCATTTGGCGAAACGGCCTTTGAGATTGAGCTCCTTGAACAGCAACTCGCCCCGGTCCATGGCGAAATGGCCGCCATGGACCGCCGAATTGAAGGGCGGGTCCATGAACTTCCAGTTCAGCTTCCAGTTTTCATCCGGATTGCCGGCCATGCGCCAGTCCAGGTTCCCGGGGTTCGCCCAGTGGCGGTAGCTGCCGGACAGGCGCATGTCGCCACTGACGTGGGGTTCGTAGGTCTCCGCGAGGTCGTATTCGCGGTAGGGCTCGGCGCCATGGGCGAACAGGGGCGCCAGGGCCAGGAGCGCGATCAGACAGGTTGTTCTCATGACGACCACCTCACTCGATGCTTTGCAGATAGGCCACCAAGTCGCGAATCTCCTGCTCGGTGAGGATGTTGTTGGTGCCGTAGGGCGGCATCACGGTCTGGGCGTTGATGACGCGGGCATCGAACAGCAGTTGAAAAACCGCCTCGTCCGCGTACTTGCGCTGCTTGAAATTGCTCAGGTTGAGGCCCACGGTGCCGGGCCAGTCCTCCCCGGGCATCTGATGGCAGACGATGCAATAGCCCTTGTCGGAACGCTGGGCGATTTCCCTGCCCCGCGCCGGATCACCGTTGAGCGGCTGGGAAAGCTTGACCTTGCGCGGCTTGGCGGTGGAACGCTTGTCCTCGTGGCTGAGGGTGGGCCAGTCGGTAAGATCCCGTTTGAATGGCACCCATTCCAGGCGTCCGCTGTTCGCCACCACATTGGGCTCCAGGGTCTTGTTGGGGGCCGCCGGGTTGACGGCGGCATCCGGCGGCAACCCCGCCGCCCGGGCCGGGAGGGCCAGGGCCATGGTCAGGCACGCCAGGCTAGTTGCGATACGCATGTGACTCTCCTCGACCGGATCAAGGTCCGGATTCCGCGCGGGTAAGACGAACAACGACAGATTACTCCAATCCGGCCTCCGTGAGCCTCAGCACCCGGCTCATGCGGCCCGCCAGATCGGGGTCGTGGGTGACGATGAGGAAGGCGGTATGGTGACGCATGGACAGATCCATGAGCAGATCCTGGATGCGCGCGGCGTTGTGCCGATCCAGGTTGCCGGTGGGCTCGTCCATGAGCACGCAGGCCGGCCGGGTGACCAGGGCGCGGGCGATGGCCGCCCGCTGGCGCTCGCCGCCGGACAGTTCACCGGGGCGGTGCTCCAGGCGGTGGCCCAGGCCCACCTCCTCCAGCCAGGCGGCGGCCTCGGCCAGGGCGGCCGCCTTGTCCTGGCGGCGGATCAGCAGGGGCATGGCCACGTTTTCCTGGGCGGTGAACTCGGGCAGCAGGTGGTGGAACTGGTAGACGAAGCCCAGGGCGCGGTTGCGCAGGCGGCCCCGGACGATTTCGGACAGCGACCAGAGGGATTCGCCGGCCACCCTGACCTCGCCGGCGTCGGGCCGATCCAGGCCCCCCAGCACGTGCAGCAGGGTGCTCTTGCCGGTGCCGGAAGCACCCATCACCGCCACCTGCTCGCCGGCGGCGACGCTCAGGTCGATGCCGTCCAGAATCGGTACCTCGATCTTGCCCTGCCAGTAGCTCTTGCGAAGGCCGGCGCAGGCCAGCACCACGTTTCCCGTTTCCCGTTTCCCGTTTCCCGCCTCACTCATAGCGCAGCGCCTCCGCCGGCTGGATGTTGGCGGCGCGCCAGCTGGGATAGAGGGTGGCCAGGAAGGACAGCACCAAAGCGACGCCGCCGATGGTCCAGACATCGGGCCAGTTCAGTTTCGAGGGCAGTTCCGAGATGTAATAGACGTCGGCGGGGAACAGGTCCATGCCCACCGCCCGCTCGATCCAGGGCACCACGGTTTCCACGTTGAGGGCCAGCAGCACGCCGGAGGCCACGCCCAGCAGGGTGCCGATGACGCCGATCAGGCTGCCCTGGACCATGAAGATGGCCATGATGCTGTTGGGGCTGGCGCCGAGGGTGCGCAGGATGGCGATGTCCGCCTGCTTGTCGGTGACCGCCATGACCAGGGTGGAAATGATGTTGAAGGCGGCGACGGCGACGATCAGGGTGAGGATGATGAACATCATGCGTTTCTCGATCTGCACCGCCTGGAAGAAGTTGGCATGGCTCATGGTCCAGTCCGAGAGATAGAAATCGCCCGACAGACCGCGGGCCAGCTCCCGCAACACCCAGGGCGCCCGATCCATGTCGGCCAGCTTGACCCGCAGGCCGGAAACCGCGTCGCCCAGGCGGTAGAGCTTGCGGGCGTCCTCCAGATGCATGAGGGCCAGGCCGGCGTCGTACTCGAACATGCCCATCTGGAAGATGCCCACCACGTTGAACTGCTTGATGCGGGGCAGCATGCCGGCGGGGGTCACCACGCCCTGGGGGGCGATCACCGCCAGCTTGTCGCCGGGGAAGATCCCCAGGGAACGGGCCAGATCGCTGCCCAGGATGATGTTGAACTCGCCGGGCCGGAGGTGGTCCAGGCGGCCGCTCTTCATGTTGCCGGCGAATTCGGCCACCTTGCCCTCCTCCGCCGGCAACAGGCCGCGCACCATGGCGCCCTTGGTTTCGCCGCCCGCGGCCAGCAGGGCCTGGCCGCTCACGTAGGGGGCGGAACCGCGCACTTCCGGGTGCCGGGCCACTTGCGCGGCCAGTCCCTGCCAGTCCACCAGGCGCCCGCCGGGGCCGCTGATCTCCATGTGGGAGGCCACGCCCAGGATGCGCCCGCGCAATTCCTCCTGGAAACCGTTCATGACGGAAAGCACCACGATCAGCGCCATGACCCCCAGGGCGATGCCCGCCATGGAGATCACGGAGATGAAGGAGATGAAGTGGTTGCGGCGCTTGGCGCGGGTATAGCGCAGGCCGATCAGGAGTTCATAAGGCAGCACGAAGCGCAGTCTGCCACAGCGAAGCCGTTGGCGCTTTAGCGCTTACGGATTCGGCGTACTCCTTGCGGGTGCAGCGAAGCCGTTGGCGCTTTAGCGCTTACGGATTCGGCGTACTCCTTGCGGGTGCAGCGAAGCCGTTGGCGCTTCAGCGCTTACGGATTCGGCGTACTCCTTGCGGGTACAGCCGGCACCCCCGCGTCAGTCCGGAGGACGACCCGCTCAGCGGTAACGCAGGACGCCCACGCCATTGCGGGCCACTGAACACCCGCAGGACCTGACGCGCTCCTCCAGCAGTCGGACATGCTTTTCCACATAGGCACTCCGCTCCGGGCCATCCGGCAAACGGACGAGCATGTCCCGGTGAGCCCGACACTCCGTCGGCGTGACCAGGGGGTGGCAAGGAATTTCCAGGGCGCGGGCCCATTCATCCTCTTCGGATGCCTGGGCGAATCCCGGAAGCCCCAGGCACAACAGCAAGGCAATGGTGGATCGGTTCATTTTGTCTCCTCCGCGTTTAATCGCGAGGCCGGATAGTATCAATGAAGCATGACACTCCGGCTACGACTGGATGCGCTCGCGCCGGGGGCCGCCTTATTCGCCGATGAGATGAACCGCCACCTGGCGGCGGTGGGGCGCGCGACGGTGCTCGAACAGGTAGATGCCCTGCCAGGTGCCCAGCACCAGGCGGCCCGCCCGCGCGGGGATGGACAACTGGGTCTGGGTGAGGGCGGAACGGATATGGGCCGGCATGTCGTCCGGCCCTTCCTGGTCGTGGCGGTAGAGGGGGTCGTTCTCCGGCACCAGACGGGACAGGAAGCGCTCCAGGTCGCCCATCACATCCGGGTCGGCGTTTTCCTGGACGACCAGGCTGGCGGAGGTATGGCGCACGAACAGGGTCAGCAAGCCGTCCCGGATACCGGTCTCCGCCAGCCAGCGCGCCACCTCGGCGGTGAAGTCGTGGAGGCCCTTGCCCCGGGTGGATATTTCAAGGGTGTGGTGCAGTTGCCGCATGGCGCGATTTTATGCCCGAGGCGGGCAGGCCGGGGCGCCTGGCGCCGTTCCACCCCGCCGCTTCAGCCGCTTGCCACCAGGTCCCGGTAGGCGTGCCAGGTGGCGTGCCCCAGCAGCGGAAACAGGACCGCCAGGCCAATGAACGCGGTCATCGCGCCGGCCAGGGTCAGCACGGTGATGATCGCCGCCCAGACCAGCATCGGCAGGGGGTTGTGCCAGACCGTGCACAAGCTGGTGACGACGGCCGTCACGATATCCACCGGCCGGTCCATCATCATGGGCAGGGACACCGCTGCCAGCGCGAACACCAGGCCGGCGAGGATGGCTCCCAGGGCCAGGTAGGCGATGACGAAACCCAGGTGGTCGGCGTCGAACAGCAGCAGCAGGCTGAAATAGCCGCTGACGACCAGGTCGTTCCGGAGAAACAGGCCCACCAGCAATGCGGAAACGCGCTCCCAGGCGCTGAGCATGAAGGCCAGCATGAGGGCGAACAGGCCGATGGAGGCGGCGTTGCGACGCAGGGACGTGAGGGCCTGCAAGGGTCCGCCGGCATCGAGGCCATGTTCCAAGCGACTGGAGATCGCATAAAAGCCGATGGCCAGGAAGGGGGCCACCAGGGCGAAACCCGAGATCAGCGTCATGGTCAGGTGGGCGCTGTCCCTGGCCCAGGCCATCAGCGACCAGCCCAGCGCGGAGAACAGGACCCCATAGCTCAGGGAAACCGGCCAGCTCCGCCGGAAATCGCCCCAGCCCAGCCGCAGCCAGGCCAGGGAACGCGCGACCTCGACCTGCCTGATGGCGGGAATGGCCATGCCGGACACGCGTGGTTTGACCGAAAGGGTGCTCATGGCGCGACTCCTTGGATGCGACTCACCTGCTTTGTTGATATCACCAACTGGAAAAAATTCCATACTGATTTTGTCAACAATGCGCAAACCATAGCCCGACAACCCTCGGCTTCGGATAATCCCGCCATGAATTCACTGCATCTGGTTCTGCGCCTGCCCATTCGTCTGGAGCAGGCCCTCGCGGCCGCCGCACGGACGGCGCCCAGCCTGATGGCCCTGCTGGGCCGGGGCGAGCCGCTGTCCGCGGACCCCGGCCTGGCCGCCATCGGCTGCCAGGCATTCGGCATCGCCAGGCAACAGGATTGGCCCCTGGCCCCGATCAGCGCCCTGGCCGATGGCCTGGCGCCGGGAGAAGCCTACTGGCTGCGCCTGGATCCCGCCCACCTGGAGGTCGGCATGGGCGGACTGATGCTGCGCACCGCCGACACCCTGGGGCTCGCCGACGCGGAGGCCGCCGCCCTGGTCGCCAGCCTGAACCGGAACTGGGCGGAGGAGGGGCTGGAACTGGCGGCGCCGACAGCGACGCGCTGGTACCTGCGGCTGCCCGCTCCGCCGGAGGTCGGCACCACGCCCCTGGACCAGGTTGCCGGCGAATACCTGTCGCCCCATCTGCCCCGGGGTCGGGATGCCCGGCGTCTGATGGCCATGGTCAACGAAGCCCAGATGCTGCTGCATGACCACGCCGTCAACCAGGCCCGGGACAACGCCGGCCTTCCGCCGGTGAACGGCCTGTGGTTGTGGGGCGGCGGCATCCTGCCCGTGATGCGTCCCCGGCTCGACCTGGCGGCGAGCGACGCGCCGGAAATCCGGGCGCTGGCCACGGCCGCCGGGGTGGAAGCGCGCCCCAGCCCAAGCCATCTGGAGGAATTGCGGGCCGCCGGCCGGTTCCGAAACGCGCTGGCCACCCTGGCGCCCTCGCCGGAGGATCACGACCTGGCGGTGTATCTGGCGGAGCTGGAACGGGCCTGGTTCAAGCCGCTGTTGCGCGGCCTGGCCCTGGGCCGCCCGCGCGCGGCGCGCGTGGATCTGCTGGCCGGACCGGGACGGGCCTCGCTGCTCACGCCCGCGCGGGCCTGGCGTTTCTGGCGCCGGGCCGGCTGACCGCTAACGCGGCACGGATACCTGGACCATGCGCGCGGCGATGATGGCCTTGCGCTTGAGCAACCCCCGCGCGGACTGATTTCTTTCGTAGTAACGCGGGTTGGGGATCATGGCGGCCAGGTGGGCGGCCTGGTCCGGCCCGAGGCCGGACGCCGGCACCCTGAAATAGCGCCGGCTGGCCGCCTCGGCGCCGAAGATGCCGTTGCCCCACTCGATGACGTTGAGATAGACCTCGAGGATGCGGCGCTTGCTCCACAGGGTCTCGATCATGACCGTGATCACGGCCTCCTGGAGCTTGCGGAAGGGATTGCGGGACGCCGAAAGGAAAAGGTTCTTGGCCAGTTGCTGGCTGATGGTGGAACCGCCGGCGACGATGCGTCCCTTCCTGAGGTTCCTCTCCACCGCCTTCTCGATGCCTTCCCAGTCGAAGCCCTCGTGGGCGAGGAAGCGGCTGTCCTCGGCGGCGATGACCGCCCGCTTCAGATGCACGGAAACCCGGTTGTAATCCACCCAGCGATAACGCAATTCCGCATCCGGCTTCTTCTCCTGCAAGCGCTCCAGGCCCGCCTCCATGAAGGCGGTGGAGGCCGGGTCGAAGGCCTTCCACCACAGCACATGGGCCAGGTACCAGCACTGCATGAGCAGGAACAGGCCCGCCAGCAGCAGCAGTCCCTTGCCCAGCAGGCGAAGCATCAGGCCGCCCTCAGCATGTCGATCACCGGCCGGGTCTCCGGCCGCACGCCCCGCCACAGGAAGAACGCCTCCGCCGCCTGCTCCACCAGCATGCCCAGGCCATCCGCCGTCCGCGCCTCCCGGGAGCGGGCGAAGGCGAGAAAGGGCGTGTCCCTGCCATACATCATGTCGTAGGCCAGGGCGCCCCCGGCGAACACCGTCGCCGGCAAGGGCGGCAGTTCACCGGCCAGGCTGGCGGCGGTGGCGTTGATGACCACGTCGAAGGGGCCGGGCAAGCCATCGTAACCGCCGCCGCTGATTTCGCCATGGCGGGCGAAGCCCTTGGCCAGGGCAGCCGCCTTGTCCGCCGTGCGATTGGCGATGTACAAGGCAGCGGGCGCCTGCTCCAGCAAGGGCAGGATGACGCCGCGGGCGGCACCCCCCGCCCCCATGAGGAGAATGCGCTTGCTCGCCAGCCCGATCGCCAGGTTGTTCGCCAGATCGCGCACCAGTCCGGCGCCGTCGGTGTTGTCGCCGAGGATGCCGGCGCCATCGAAGCTCAGGGTATTCACGGCACCCGCCATTTCCGCCCGCTCGCTGCGCCGGGTCGCCAGGGCGAAGGCCTGTTCCTTGAACGGCACGGTGACGTTGGCGCCGCGCCCCCCGCCGTCACGGAACGCCTCCACCGTCTCGCGGAAACCATCCAGGGGGGCCAGCAGGGCCGTGTAGCGGATGTCCTGGCCGGTCTGGCGGGCAAAGGCGGCATGGATCAGCGGCGATTTGGAGTGGGCGATGGGATTGCCGAATACGGCGTAGGCGTCGGTCATGGAACGATAGGTTTGCTCGGACGGCGGCATTGTATGCGTCGGGGGCGTGGGCTGCCGAACCCGTCATCAGCACCAATAAAGTGCGTCTCGCACCAATATGGACCGTCAATTTTCCCCATTTTGGGGACAAGCCTTATGGCACAATGCTTTATTGCATTCCAGGGCATGGCACGGAACCTGCTTACCTGCCTCCCCGTGGTACTACCCGAGTCGCTTTGTTCATTCTTGAGGAGTTTGAAATGGCTGTCGCCGATGTTATGAAGATGATTGAGGAAAACGACGTCAAATTCGTCGATTTTCGCTTTACCGATACCCGTGGCAAGGAACAGCACGTGACCGTGCCCGTGACCAAGGCCGGCTTCAGCGATGAGAAATTCGAGCACGGCCACGCCTTCGACGGCTCCTCCATCGCCGGCTGGAAGGGCATCCAGGCCTCCGACATGCTGCTGATGCCGGACCCGGACACCGCCAACATCGATCCCTTCATGGATGAGCCCACGCTGATCCTGACCTGCGACGTCATCGAACCCGACACCGGCAAGGGCTACGACCGCTGCCCGCGTTCCATCGCCAAGCGCGCCGAGGCCTACCTGAAGTCCACCGGCCTGGGCGATACCGCCTACTTCGGACCGGAACCCGAATTCTTCATCTTCGACTCCATCACCTGGCACGCCGACATGTCCGGCACCCACGTCGCCATCGAGTCCGAGGAGGCCGCCTGGTCCTCCAAGAACAAGTACGAAGGCGGCAACATGGGCCACCGTCCCGGCGTCAAGGGCGGCTATTTCCCGGTTCCCCCGGTCGACTCCCTGCACGACATCCGCGGCGCCATGGTCCTGGCCCTGGAGGAAATGGGTGTGCCCGTGGAAGTGCATCACCATGAAGTCGCCACCGCCGGCCAGTGCGAAATCGGCACCGTGTTCTCCACCCTGGTGAAGCGCGCCGACTGGACCCAGATCCTGAAATATGTGGTGCAGAACGTGGCCCACAGCTACGGCAAGACCGCCACCTTCATGCCCAAGCCCATCGTTGGCGACAACGGTTCCGGCATGCACGTGCACCAGTCCATCTGGAAGGACGGCAAGAACCTGTTCGCGGGCAACGGCTACGCCGGCCTGTCCGAGTTCGCGCTGTACTACATCGGCGGCATCATCAAGCACGCCAAGGCGCTGAACGCCATCACCAACCCCGGCACCAACTCCTACAAGCGTCTGGTCCCCGGCTTCGAGGCCCCGGTCATGCTGGCCTACTCCGCCAAGAACCGTTCCGCCTCGATCCGCATTCCGCACGTGGCCTCCGACAAGGCCCGCCGCATCGAGACCCGCTTCCCGGATCCGTCCGCCAACCCCTACATGTGCTTCGCGGCGCTGATGATGGCGGGCCTGGACGGCGTGCAGAACAAGATCCACCCCGGCGACCCCGCCGACAAGAACCTGTACGACCTGCCGCCCGAGGAAGAGAAGGCCATCCCGAAGGTTTGCCACAGCCTGGAAATGGCCCTGGAAAACCTGGACAAGGACCGCGAGTTCCTGACCCGTGGCGGCGTCTTCAGCAACGACTTCATCGACGCCTACATCGAGCTGAAGAACGAGGAAGTCACCCGCTTCCGCATGACCACCCATCCGGTCGAATTCGACATGTATTACAGCCTGTAAGCGATATCGCTTAAATATTCCTTCCGGCTTGCCGTAATAGAGGGCGGGGTTGATCCCCCGCCCTTTTCTTTTTGCCACACGAGAGCCCCGCCCGGAGGACCGCGATGAATTTCCTGAACAACATGAAGATCGGCACCCGCCTGATCGCCCTCACCGTTGTGTCCTCCATCATCCTCATCATCGTCGGCGCCAGCGGGCTCTGGGGCATCCAGCGCAGCACCGCGGCGCTGGCCCAGGTTTACGACCGCCACCTGCTGTCGATCAATACCCTGCAGAAAATCCGGGCGACCCAACTGCAGGTCCGCAACGAAATCTACGAGGCGCGCCTGTCAAAGGACGGCTTCGCCGCCCAGGAAAAATTCGACGCCATCGACCGTTCGGTCCGTCAGGTCAGCGAATTGCTGGATACCTACAAGAAGCAGCCTCTGACCCAGCGGGAGACCACCTTGCTGGACGCCTATCTCAAGGCCCGCCTGGTATTCGGCCGCGACGGCGTGGAGAAGATGCGGGAGTTGCTCACCGGCGAGAAATTCGACGAGGCCGACGCCCTCAACACCTCGACCCTGAGCCCGACCTTCAAGACGCTCATGGCGGCCACCGACGACCTGGTGATGCATCTGACGGCGGAGGCCAAGCTCTATTACGAACAGACCGCCCAGGTCAGCGGCCTGCTCATCAAGGCGTCCATCGGCAGCATCATCGTCGGCCTGGCGCTGTCCGTCGCGCTGGGGCTGCTGATCCGCCGCTCCATCGTGCAGGGCACCACCAAGCTGGAAAAGGCGGCCGCCCAGCTGGCCCAGGGCGATCTTTCCGGCAATATCGACGTCCGTGGCCAGGATGAACTGGCCCAGGTGGCCAGGAGCTTCAACCACATGGCCAGCGAATTCAGCCGTCTGATCGGCGAAATCCGGCAAGCCGCCGGGGAACTGGAGGAATCGGCGAACCACACGGCGCGCAACAGCCTGAGCGTGGTGGACGCCTCCAACCAGCAGCGGCAACTGGCCGAGACCACCACCGCTTCGGCCCAGGAACTGACCCTCGCCTCCAGCCAGGTGGGAGAAAACATCGCCACCATGATCCAGGCCACCGACCGGGCCAAGGATCTGGCCAAGGACGGGCACCATGTGGTGACGGAGGCCGCCGCCAGCATCAACGGCATCTCCCAGTCCGTCAGCCACACCGCCAGCACCATCGCCTCCCTGGGCAACCATTCCGAGGAAATCGGCCGCATCGTCAGCGTCATCAAGGACATCGCCGACCAGACCAATCTCCTCGCCCTGAACGCCGCCATCGAGGCGGCGCGGGCGGGCGAGCAGGGGCGCGGCTTCGCCGTGGTGGCGGACGAGGTCCGCAAGCTCGCCGAGCGCACCACGAAAGCCACGGGTGAGATTTCCACCACCATCCATACCATCCAGAACGAAACCGTCACCGCGGTCACCGCCATGGAGCAGGTGCATGTCCAGGTGACCCAGGGGGTGGAAAAAACCCAGCAGGGAGACCGGGCCATCGCCGCCATCACCGAGGCCGTATCCGGCCTGAGCGAGCAGATCCACGCCATCGACGCCATCCGGGACAACCAGGACAACTCGTGCCGGGACATTTCCGGCCGCATCAACAACATCCTCGACATGGCCTCCACCAACCACCGCGCCGCGGAGAGTTCCGCCAGCGCCGCCCAGGGCCTGAGCGACCTGTCCTCCCGCCTGTCCGCGGCGGTCAGCCGTTTCCGGCTCGGCGGCGGCTGACCCCGACCCGGTGTTCGACCGTGGCCGCCGTCGATTTAACGGTAAACTCGCGCCATGAGAACCCAGGCATTCCCCGTGCCCAGCCTTGCCCTGACGGCCCTGATGGCCCTGCTCGCCTGCGTCATGCCGGCCAGGGCCGAGATCTACAAGTTCGTCGACGACAAGGGCCAGGTGACCTACACCAACATGTCGCGTCCGGGCGCCAAACCCCAGATGGTGATCCCCGATATGGGCCCGTCGGCCACCACGACCGACACGGCGCCCCCGGCGACCAAATCCAGACCCGCCGCGAAGTCGCCAACGCCGAGCTATTTCCCGAAAGTGGATGTGGGCACGCAAAGGAAGCGGGACGACATGCGCCGGCAGTTGCTGGTTGAGGAAATGCGCAGCGAGGAACGCAATCTGGCCGCCGCCCGCGGCGCCCTCGCCACCGGCAGCCGCCAGCCCGGAACCGACATCCGCAAGCTGTCGGATGCCGTGCGCCTGCACGAAAAGAACATCGAGATGCTCAACAAGGAGCTCTCGCACATCCGCTGATGTCTCGAACCAGCGGCTGAACATCCCCGTTTGCTAAAATCCGCGACTCACTTAAGCGAGTCAGACGCCATGCGCATTTCCCAGTTTTTCCTTTCCACCAGCAAGGAAGCCCCCACCGAAGCCGAACTGGTCAGCCACAAGCTGATGCTGCGCGCCGGCCTCATCAAGCGCCTGGGCTCCGGCCTCTACACCTGGATGCCCCTGGGCCTGCGCATCCTGCGCAAGGTGGAGGCCATCGTGCGAGAGGAAATGAACCGGGCCGGCGCCATCGAACTGCTCATGCCCGCCGTGCAGCCCGCCGAGCTGTGGCAGGAATCCGGCCGCTGGGCCCAGTTCGGCCCCCAGATGCTGAAGATCAAGGACCGTCATGACCGCGACTTCTGCTTCGGCCCCACCCACGAGGAAGTCATCACCGACCTGGCGCGCAAGGAAATCCGCTCCTATCGCCAGTTGCCGGTGAACTTCTACCAGGTGCAGACCAAGTTCCGCGACGAGATCCGACCCCGCTTCGGCGTCATGCGCGCCCGGGAATTCCTCATGAAGGACGCCTATTCCTTCCACGCCGGCGAGGACAGCCTGGACGCCACCTACCAGGTCATGTACGCCGCCTACAGCCGCATATTCACCCGCCTGGGCCTGAAGTTCCGCGCCGTGGCCGCCGACACCGGCGCCATCGGCGGCAGCGGCTCCCATGAATTCCACGTGCTGGCGGATTCCGGCGAGGACGCCATCGCCTTCTGCCCCGATTCGGATTACGCCGCCAACGTGGAAATGGCCGAGGCGGTGGCGCCGGCCGTGTCCCGCCCCGCCGCTTCCACGGGCACGCTGAAAATCGCCACCCCCGGCCAGCACACCATCGAGGAAGTGACCGCCTTCCTCGAGGTGTCCGCCGCCAAGGTTGTGAAAACCCTGGTCGTGCGCGGTGAGGAAGGCCTGGTGGCCGTGCTGGTGCGCGGCGACCACCAGTTGAACGAGGTGAAGGCCGGCAAGCTGCCCGGCGTGCTCAATCCCATGGAATTCGCCACAGATGCCGAAATCCGGACAGCCCTGGGCTGCGGCGTCGGCTCCATCGGCCCGGTCGGCCTGACGATCCCGGTTTACGCCGACCGTTCGGTGGCCAACCTGGCCGACTTCGTCTGCGGCGCCAACGAGGACGGTTTCCACCTCGCCGGCGTCAACTTCGGTCGCGACCTGCCGGAACCGCAGGTGGCCGATATCCGCAACGCGGTCGTGGGCGACCCCAGCCCGGACGGCAAGGGCAGCCTGGACCTGTGCCGGGGCATCGAGGTGGGCCACATCTTCAAGCTCGGCAGCAAGTACTCCCAGGCCCTGGAGGCGAAATACCTGGACGAGAACGGCAAGTCCCAGGTGCTGGTCATGGGCTGCTACGGCATCGGCGTGTCCCGCATCGTCGGCGCCGCCATCGAGCAGGGCAACGACGAACGCGGCATCGTCTTCCCCCAGGCTCTCGCCCCCTTCGAGCTGGCCATCGTGCCCCTGGGCCTCAAGCGCAGCGATGCCGTCCGCGAAGCCGCCGAAGCTCTCTATAATCAAATGGTTGCCGCTGGCATCGACGTGGTGCTGGACGACCGGGACGAGCGCCCGGGCGTCATGTTCGCCGACATGGAACTCATCGGCGTGCCTCATCGCGTGGTGGTCAGCGACCGGGGCCTGAAGGAAGGCATGCTGGAATACCAGGGCCGAACTGAATCTTCCGGCACGAAGATTGCTCAGTCAGAGGCAGTCGATTTCATAGTGGGACGGGTCAAGGCATGTCGAAACGCGGTTTGAACATACGGCTCTGGTTGCTGGCTTGTTTGCCAATACTCTTGGCCGGCACCGCCCATGCCGGCGCCCAGAAATACGAACCCCTGTCCGCCAGCGTCAAATCCCAGCTATCCAAGGCTGTGGCCGACGCGGCGGTGGAAAAGGCGGCCTTCGCCGAATCGCCCTACGTCCAGGCCTGGCTGGCGGAAATGTCCCACCGCCTGGCGAAACGCATTCCCGACGCGGAATACCGCGAGGATTTCCTCAACACCCTGCACTACGAATCCATCCGCGCCGGCCTGGACCCGGAACTGGTGCTGGGCCTGATCGAGGTGGAAAGCGGCTTCCGCAAATACGCGGTATCCAGCGCCACGGCCCAGGGCTACATGCAGATCATGCCGTTCTGGACCAAGCTCATCGGCACCCCCGACCACAACCTGTTCCACCTGCGCACCAACCTGCGCTACGGCGTCACCATCCTGCGTCACTACCTGGACATCGAACGTGGCGACCTGTTCCGCGCCCTGGGCCGCTACAACGGCAGCCTGGGCCGTCCCGAATACCCCGGCGCGGTCTATGCCGCGTGGCGCAACAAATGGACCTACGGACTGACACCCAAGGCCCGGCCCAGGCAGGCGGAAGCCACCCTGCTCAAGAAGGGCACTTGAAAGAAGGCAAGGGATAAGGAAAAGGGAAGATGGGGCGATGGGTGGGAATCGAACCCACGACACCTGGAGCCACGACCACCCAGCTCGCCGCAGTCCAGGCAACTGATTTTTCAGCCCCCCCACCCGACGTTCGATATACGCCGCCGGAACCCGCATCCGGTCCCCGTGCCAAATCTCAAGATTCACCGGATATTGAACAGTCCGGGGATGTAACTGGCCCCGGTGGAAGTTTAAGATTTGGCCAACCTCAAACGGGAGCCGCCACCATGCCCGTGACTCTTCAGATCACCGAAGCCCAGGCCGACCGCCTGGCCAGACTCGCCGCCGAAGCGGGCAGCACGCCCGAGGCCATGCTTCCCTATGTCCTTGAAGACGGCTTTGACTTCACCGAGGCCACCATCCGCAAGATCAACGCCGCCATCACCGAAGCCGATGCGGGGGGCGAGATGATCCCCCACGAAGAAGCCATGGCTCGCCTGCATGCCGTCATCGAAGCCCATGCCGCCAAGAAAGCGGCTTGAGTGGCGGAAAGAGGCCCTGGGCGAACTCGAAGAGGCCATGGCCTGGTACGCCGAACGCAACCCGGACGCCGCCAGGCGCATGAAGGCCACCATCCTGGCAGCCGCCCATGACCTGATCGATCCGACCGCGCCTGTCTCGGGCAAGCCGGGCAGAAGGCCGGGCACCCTGGAAAAGGTCGTCGCCAGGCCAGCCCCCTTTACCCTGGTCTATCGCCCCAGCCCGGCAGCCCCGGAAGTCCTGCAAATCCTGCATGTCATCCACCACGCGAGGGACTACCCATGATCCCGCACACCACCGAAGTTACCCCCCTGCCTGTATACCGGCTCGCCCTGCGCTTCAACAATGGCGAGAAGGGAGAAGTTGACCTGTCCGACGAACTCACCGGGGACGTGTTCGCCCCCCTGTTGGACCCCACCCTCTTCGCCACCGCCCACCAGCACCCCACCATGAAAACCGTGGCTTGGGCCAATGGCGCGGACCTCGCCCCGGAATTCCTGTTCGACCTGATGCAGGCGCAACAGCAGCGCGCGGCATGATCGAACTTGCTCCCGACCTGATAGCAGCCCACCGGACCGAAGCCGACATGGTTAACTGTAGCGTCCCGGACGATCATATAGTCAAAACCCGCTATCCGTTATTCTTGGCGCGCGAGGTTCTGAGCGGGTTGATTGACCAACTCCGCCAAGGCGCCCGAGGAGCCCCATTGCCATG
>WBZL01001149.1_pt1 | contig 18034 bp, 17 predicted proteins | sample 5204291 | NCBI WGS metagenome assembly WBZL01 (sample SAMN12344345, study PRJNA552823) | activated sludge metagenome | biome: Activated sludge suspended growth; feature: Nitrification reactor; material: Wastewater; isolation source: activated sludge from nitrification reactor of wastewater...
GAGCACCTGCTGGCGCAACACGTTGCGCGGCGGAAGCTGCTGGCCCTGCTGCTGGAGACGGGCACTGATCGTCTGCATCTGCTGCTCGACGTCGCTGCGCACGATGACGCCGTCATTGACGACGGCTGCGACGCGGTCGAGCAGCACGCCGCTCGCGCTCAGTTCCTTGGACTGGCCGAAGGCCGTGCCGAAGGCCGCGGCCAGCAGCACGGCGACGAAAAAAGACTTGTATTTCAAGGGCATCTCAGGGACGAGGTGCGGACGGAAGCGCGGAGTATCCCCGAATCGCATCGCGCAGGAAAGCTTCGTTGTCGACTCCGACACTGGACAGTCCCTTGAGTTCCAGCTCGATCCCGAACGAGGTTTCGGCGTCGCCGGTGCGGCTCGAGATGAACCTGCGCGTGATCAGCCGCACGGCCCAGCAGCAGGACGAGAACTCGAGACCCGCGAACTGGTCGAGCGTCTTTTCCTCCTGGAGCGAATACACCCAGCGCGCGAAGCCCCGCCACTGGTTGCTGATCGGCCAGGCACCGGAGACGTCGACCTGCTCGAGCAGGTCGCGCCGAAAGCGATAGCCTGCGTTCAGGACGCGCCCCGGCGCAGGAGCGTACTGCACGAACGTCTCCGAGCGCTCGCCACGCGTGCGGTCGGGATTCCACTGGTAGGCGAACCTCGCGTTCCAGTTCTTGAACGCCGCCAGGTCGATTTCGGCGACGACGTCGGACGACGAGCGGTCGCGCTGCGGCTCGTCGGGCAGGCGCACGCGCGGATTCTCGAAGTAGAAGGCCTGCCCGAGCGTCGCGCTCAGGAACTGCCGGCCGCCCGTCGCGTCGAGCAGCCGCGTCGTCAGGCCGACGCTGACCTGGTTGGCGTCGCCGACGCGGTCGGGACCGACGTACCGGTTGTCACGGAAGAGCTGCACGAGGTTGAGGTCGGGGGAGCCCGTGTCGAAGACCGGCAGGTCGTCCTGGTCCCGATACGGCACGTAGAGGTACAGCAGCCGCGGCTCGAGCGTCTGGATGCGCTGCTCGTGCGATCCCGACGTCCGTTCGAGCACCAGCCCGGTGTCGAGGCGTGCGGTCGGCAGGGCGCGGCTCGGCGAGTCTGGCGCGTCCTCGGCGAGGTCGCTCAGCGCGTATTGCGTGTACCGGTAACCCGCCCCCGCGGCGACAAAGGCGCCGTTGTGGTCGACGCGCCATTCGAGCGCCGGCTGCGCGTCGAAGCGCACGCCCTGGGGGCCGACGTCGCGCACGAAGTTCGTCGCTTCGGCGAACAGGCTGGCCGACAGGTTGCCGGGCAGGTCCTGCCAGCGGCCGACGGCACCGAGCCGCGGCAGGATCTGGTAGGGCGCGTCCTCGGCGGCGAGCTCGCGGTCGATGACCTGGTAACCCTGCACGCGGGCGTCGAAGGACCACGCGCCCGTGTCGTGGCGCAGGCCCGCGTAACGGTTCAGGAACGTCACGCTGGTGCCTTCGAAGCCGACGCCGAAGTCCTCGAAGTAATCCTGGTCGCTCACGTTCGCGGCGTCGACCAGCAGTTGCGTGCGCGGCGCGAATCGCGTCACGTGACGCCAGTCGACGAGGCTGCGGGCCTCGCCGCGGTCGTCGTCGTGGAACAGGTATTCGACGTTGAGCTGGCTGCGGCTGCGCTCGCTCAGGTAGCGCAACTCCGGATCGACGCGGAAGCCGCGTGACGAATACCAGCGGCTGACGAGCGTGGCGTCATGGTTCGGCGCGAGGTTCCAGTAGTAGGGCACGGCGAGCTGCGTGCCGTTCTTGCTGCTGCTGCCGATCTGCGGGAACAGCAGGCCCGACTTGCGCTGGTCGCCGACGGGAAACGTGATCCAGGGCGTGTAGATGATCGGCAGACCGAGGAACTCCAGCCTGACGTCGCGGCCGGTGCCGATCTGCTTCCGCTGGTCGATGCTGATCTGGCCGGCCTGCAGTTCCCAGTCGTCCACGCCGGGAGGGCACGCGGTGTAGCGCACGCCGTCGAGCTGCAGGATGCCATCGCGCGTGACGTGCGCGGACCGGGCGGCGCCGCGGACCGAGCGATCCATGAGCTCGAATTCCGCGCCTTCGAAGCTGCCGCCGCCACCCTCGACGAACGAGCCGTCGTCGCCGCGTACGCGCAGCTGCGGATCGAGGTATTCCATGTGGCCGCGCAGCCGGACGCTGCGCCGCGTGGCGTCGATCTCGGCCTCGTCGGCACTGAGCAGCCGCTGGCCCGTGCGGATGGTCACGTTGCCGCTCAGCAGCGCGTCGCCGGTGCGGCCGAGTTCGCCCGAGTCGCTCGTCACGTGGATGCGCTGGTCGTTAGGGTCGGCCGTGAGCAGATCGTCGACGCGCGGATCGGGCGCCGGGACGCGACAGGCGCCGCGCTCGCTGCCGTCGGCGGCGGCGGTCTCGGCCGCGTGTGCCGCCAGCGGCAGGAACGGCAGTGGCGTGCAGAGCACGACCGGCCACGCCGCCATGCGCCGGGCACCGTGGCGGGCGGGCGCGCGACGACGACGGTCGGAAGGCGGGCGCGACATCCGCGCGATTATAATTGCGCGCGTCGCAGCGCAGCCGATTTGTTGGCCGCGTTCCCGAGCCCCCGAGGTCCGTCGTTTGAACGAAGCACGCCCGACTCCCACGCAACGAGCCGCACGAGACGCACGTCTGGAGTCGCTGTGCCGCTGGCTGGAAACCTCGCTCGGTTTCGCGGACTACGCGATCGCGCCGGCATCGGCCGACGCGAGCTTCCGCCGCTATTTCCGCGTGACGCGAGCCGGGCATCCCTCGCGCGTCGTCATGGATGCACCGCCGGGCAAGGAGGACGTCGGTCCGTTCCTCAGGGTGGCGCAGATGCTCGCGGAGGTCGGCGTGCACGCGCCACGCGTGCTCGGGCAGTCCGCCGAGGGCTTCCTGCTGCTGACCGACCTCGGCACCACCATGTACCTGCCCGAACTGGCCAGACCGGGGCAGGCCGACGTGCTGTACGCCGACGCCATCGCCGCACTGGTCAGGATCCAGGCACGGGGGGCGGACGCCGCACTGCGACTGCCGCCCTACGACGAGAAGCTGCTGCGATTCGAGATGAGCCTGTTCCCCGACTGGCTGCTCGGACGTCATCTCGAACTGCGTCTCGCCCCGCGGGAAACCGCTACGCTCCACGCGGCGATGGATGCGCTGGTCGCGAACGCGCTCGGGCAGCCGCAGGTGTTCGTGCACCGCGACTATCACTCGCGCAACCTGATGGTCTGTCATGGCGACAACCCCGGCATCCTCGATTTCCAGGACGCGGTCCGCGGCGCGCTCACCTATGACCTCGTCTCGCTGCTGCGCGACAGCTACGTCGCCTGGCCGCAGGAGCGCGTCGTCGGCTGGGCACGGCAGTTCCGCGAGGCGGCCGCGGCGGCCGGGCTCGACACGGGCGCGGACGAGGCGCAGTTCCTGCGCTGGTTCGACCTGATGGGCGTGCAGCGCCACCTCAAGGTCGGCGGCATCTTCGCGCGGCTCTGGCTGCGCGACGGCAAGCCCGGATACCTTGCGGACATTCCGCGCACGCTGCAGTACGCCGTCGCCTCCTGCGCGCGGCACGCGGACTTCGCAGACCTCGGCCGGCTCATCGAGCAGCGCGTGCTGCCGGCAGTCGTCGCCAGGCTCGGGGGACGCCCCGCCTGAGGCGGGCGGTACCGGCCGACATGAAGGCGATGATCCTGGCGGCGGGTCGCGGCGAGCGCATGCGGCCGCTCACGCTCGCGCGCCCGAAACCGCTGCTCGAAGTCGGTGGCCGCGCGCTGATCGAGCATCATCTGCAGGCGCTCGCGGCGGCGGGCTTTCGCGAAGTCGTCGTGAACCTGTCCTGGCTTGGCGGGCAGATCACTGCGGCGCTCGGCGACGGCGCGCGTTTCGGACTGCGGATCGTCTACAGCGACGAAGGCGCCGAGCCGCTCGAGACCGGTGGCGGCATCTTCCGGGCCCTGCCGTTGCTGAGCCCGATGGGCGTCGAACCATTCCTGGTACTGAATGGCGACGTCTGGATGCAATACCCGTACGCGACGCTGCGCGAGCGCTTCGGGTCCGGCCTGCCGCGCCGGGACCAGGCCCATCTGGTGCTCGTGCCCAATCCCGATCACAACCCCCGGGGCGACTTCGCGCTCGAGCGCGGCCGCATGGTCGAGGCCGTACCCGGCATGAACGCCGGCACTGCCGTCGCCGCGCGCCTCGGCGTCTTGCCGCGCTACACGTTCTCGGGCCTCGGCGTGTATCACCCGTCGCTGTTCAACGGCTGCACCGACGGCATTTTCAAGCTTGCGCCGCTGCTGCGCGCCGCCGCTGTCAACGACCGTGTCGGCGTGGAGCGGTTCGACGGCGACTGGCTGGACATCGGCACGCCGGAGCGGCTCGCGGCGCTGCAGGCGCGGTTGCATCCACGTTGAGAGTGGCGGCGAGGGCGATCCGGAATGCCGGCCGGGACCGCCGTGAATCCGTCCCTGGAGGCGCCTTCCGCGACGTCCTGTCGCGGAAGGTCCCGCCCGACATTCCGGATCGCCCTCGCCGCCACGCGCGTCGCAGCAAGCGCAGGCCTTGCGGACGGCCGCGCGCCTATCGTCCAGCGCGACGGGCGTTCTAGAATGCGCGACATGGCCGAATTCAAGGCAATACCCGTGGTCACCGAGGCGCCGTCGAAGTCGCGCGCGAGCGGGCGGAAATACGTGACGCCGCTGGGCTTCACGGCCATCCGTGACGGCATCAAGGCGAGTTCGACGCCGGCGTCGGTGACCGTGACCGCGGCCGGGCGCAAGCCCGCCTGGCTGCGTGCGCCCATGCCAGGCGGCGAGGGCTTCGAGGCGGTCCGGCAGACCGTGCGCGAGCACCGGCTCGCCACGGTGTGCGAGGAAGCCAGGTGCCCGAACATCGGCGAGTGCTGGAACGCCGGCACGGCGACCATCATGCTGATGGGCGAGGTCTGTACGCGCGCCTGCCGCTTCTGCTCCGTCGACACGGGCAACCCACGCGGCTGGCTCGATGCCGACGAGCCCGCCAATGCGGCGCGCACGGTGCAGCTGATGCGGCTGCGCTACGTCGTGCTGACGTCGGTTGACCGCGACGACCTGCCGGACGGTGGCGCCGCGCATTTCGCCGCCTGCGTGCGCGCGATCAAGTGCCTGAGTCCGGGTACGGCGGTGGAAGCCCTGACACCGGATTTCCAGGGTGTCCTGCGCGACGTGGAGACGGTCGTCGACAGCGGCCTCGACGTCTTTGCGCAGAACGTCGAGACGGTGCGCCGGCTGACGCATCCCGTGCGCGACGCGCGCGCTTCGTACGAGCAGACCCTCGCGGTGCTGGAGCACGCGAAGCGGCACCGGCGCGAGCAGGGCGGCGTGCTCGTCAAGACCAGCCTGATGCTCGGCCTGGGCGAGACCGACGACGAGATCGTCGAGACGCTGCGCGACCTGCGCGACGCCGGGGTCGACCTGCTGACGCTCGGCCAGTACCTGCGTCCGACGGTGAACCACCTGCCGGTCGAGCGCTTCGTCCGTCCCGAGGAATTCGAGCGCTACCGCGCGCTCGCACTGGACCTCGGCTTCGTGGAATGCGTCGCCGGGCCGCTCGTGCGGTCGAGCTACCGTGCCGAACAGGCGCTCGCCGGCAACAACGCCGGGCTGGGCGCAGGTGGCCTGGCGGAGCGACATGGCCACGGTCGCTGAGCCCGCGGCCGGTCCGCCGCCGGAACTGCGCTGGCTGGGTCGCGTCGATTACGAGCCCACGTGGCGCGCCATGCAACGGCGCACCGACGAGGCGACGGACGGCACGCCCGACGAGATCTGGTTCCTCGAGCATCCTCCCGTCTTCACGATGGGCATGAACGCCGCGCCCGAGCACCTGCTGGCCGTGGGCGACATTCCCGTCGTCGACATCGACCGCGGCGGCCAGGTGACCTATCACGGGCCGGGGCAGCTGGTCGTGTATCCGCTGCTGGACCTGTCGCGGCGCGCGCTCGGCATCCGCGCGCTGGTGGCAGGCATCGAGGACGCGGTCGTCGCGACGCTCGCCGCATGGGACATCGAGGCCCACGGCAGCCGCGAGGCACCCGGCGTGTACGTCGGCAAGCGCAAGATCGCGAGCATCGGCCTGCGCGTCCGCCGCAGCCGCTCGTATCACGGCCTCGCGCTGAACGTGGCGATGGACCTGGAGCCGTTTGCGCGCATCAACCCGTGCGGTTACGCCGGGCTCGAGATGACGCAGGTGAGCGCCCTCGGCGGCCCGGCGGAAGTGCGCACGGTGGCGGAGGCGCTGGCTCCGCGGTTGCTGCGCGCGTTCGGTTGGGAAGCCTCCCCCGGCGCTCAGAGCGCCACGAGCACCTGGCTGCAGGACGTGAGCTCGAGATAGAGCGCGTCGAGTTCCGCCTTGCTGTGCGCGTGCACCGTGCAGGTCAGCGACAGGTACTTGCCGTTGACACTGACGCGCTCCTCGATGCGCTCCGGCGCGAGCGGGCCGAAGTGACGCGTGACGATGCCCAGCACGAGACTGCGGAAGTCGTCCGAAGCCCGGCCCATGATCTTGACCGGAAAATCCGTCGGAAACTCGAACAGCGTGTCCTCGTCGCGGCGCGGGCTCGTGCCGTCGCCATCGGCGGGGTGGCGTGCATCGTCGTCGCCGCTCATGATGACGTCTCCAGCGCGGGCGTGCCGGCGATGGCATCGAGGTGGCGATTCAGACTGGCATGCGTTTCCTGCCACAGGGGGCCGGGCAGGCCGGTGGCGATCGGTCGCCCGTCGAGTGCGGTGACGGGCAGCACGCCGCGACCCGCCGACGCGATCCAGATCTCTGCGGCCGACCGCAGCTCGTCCACTGTGACGTCGCGGACTTCGATCGGCAGGCGGCCCTCGACGAGCTCGAGCACGACGTCACGCGAAGTGCCCGGCAGGATCGAGTGGCCGTTGGGTGGCGTGACGAGATGGCCGTCCGTAGTCACGATGAACACGGTGCTCGACGAGCCTTCGGTCACGCGGCCGTGGCGGTGCAGGATGGCTTCGGCCGCGCCGCGGTCCTGCGCCTCCTGTCGCAACAGCACGTTGGCGAGCAGCGCGACGGACTTGATGTCGCAGCGCGCCCAGCGTGTGTCTTCGAGCATCACGGCCGCGAGACCCCGGCGCAGCAGCGTTTCGGACGCCACGGGATACGGGCTCGCGAACGCGAACCGCGTCGGTTCGACCTCCGCCGGCGGGAAGAGGTGGTTGCGGCCGTATTCCGTGCCGCGCGTCACCTGCAGGTAGATGAGCAGTTCCGGCGCCGCGGCCTCGCGCACGAGGCGTTGCGTGACCTCGGCCCATCCGGACTGCGGCAGCGGGTTGCAGATGCGGACCCCGGCCAGGCTGCGATCGAGCCGCTCCAGGTGCTGGCGTAACCGGAACGGCCGGCCGCGGTGAACCGGCACGACTTCGTAGACGCCGTCCGCGAACAGGAACCCGCGATCGAGCGGCGACACGCGCGCTTCGGCGAGCGGCAGCCAGACGCCGTTCAGCCAGCAGGTCGGGCAGGGATCGGCCATCGCGCGGCTCAGTGGAGCATCAGGCGCAGGCTGTCCCAGGCGCGGCCGAAGAAGCCCGCTTCCTCGACGTTCGCCGCCGGGTAGAGGTCGTACGTAGCCACCGGCTTGCCGTCGACCACGATCCGGGTCTTGCCCACGGATTTGTTCGTCGCGAGCGGGGCCATCACGGTCTCCGGCAGCTCGAAGTCGGCCTTGACGTTGCTGACCACGCCGCGCTGACTGGTGACGTACAGGTCGCGATGCAGCACGAGGCCGACCTCGTCCGCCGCTCCCTTCCACACGCGCATCTTGCTGAGCGGCTGGCCCGCGGCGAACACCTTTCGGGTCTCGAAGAAATTGAAGCCGTAGTTCAGCAGCGCGGCACTCGCGTCCTCGCGCGCGCGCATCGATCCCGTGCCGAGCACGACGCTGACGAGCCGCATGCCGTCGCGTTTCGCCGAGGCGATCAGGCAGTAGCCCGCGGTCTCGGTGTGGCCCGTCTTGACGCCGTCGACGGTCGGGTCGCGCCACAGCAGGCCGTTGCGGTTCTGCTGCGTGATGCCGTTCCAGGTGAACTCGCGCTGCGAGTAGAGCTTGTAGTAGTCGGGGAATTCGTGGATCAGCGCACTCGCGAGGATCGCGGCGTCGCGCGCCGTCATGTAGTGCTCGGGGTCCGGCATGCCGGCCGAGTTCGTGAAGTGCGAGCCGGTCATGCCGAGCTGCTTCGCGTAGGTGTTCATCATCTGCACGAACGTGTCTTCGTTGCCGCCGACCTTCTCGGCGAGCGCCACCGTCGCGTCGTTGCCGGACTGCACGATCATGCCGGCGAGCAGGTCGCTCACCGAAACCTGCTTGCCGACCTCGATGAACATCCGCGAGCCTTCCTGCTTCCAGGCGTGCTCGCTGATCGTGACCATGTCGCCAAGGTGGATGCGGCCTTCCTTGAGTGCCTTGAAGACGGCGTAGCCCGTCATGAGCTTGGTCAGGCTCGCCGGCTCCTGCCGCGAGTCGGGCTCGAGCGCCGCGAGCACGCGACCGCTGTCGTGGTCGATCACGATGAAGCTGCGTGCGGCGAGCTGCGGTGGCGGCGGCACGGCCGTCGGCGCGCTGGTGGCCGCGGCTTGACCGGCGGGAGCGTCGGCCGCCGCGGTGGCGGCAGCGTCCTCCTTGCCGTCCGAGCCGCAGCCCGACAGCGCGAAGACCGAACCGAAGACGAGTGCGAGCGCGAGCAGGGCGGGGGCTTTGAGGTTCATGTCAGGTCGTGCAACCCATGCAGGAGATAAGGACGTGCCATCAGGGCGTTGGTGGCGCAGCCCCGACGGCCGGGGCCTCGGGGGCAGGCGGTGATTCGGGCGGCGACCCGGTCGGCGTCGGCATCGGGGCCGGCGTCGCGGCCGGTGCCGCCGCCGCGGCGCGCGCGACGCCGATCGCGTCGGCGAGGTCGCTCACCGCACTCGCATACAGGTGACTGCGGTTATACCGCGTGATCGCGTGGAAGTTCGCGAAACCGACGCGAAACTCGTTGCCGAAGCTCATCGGCAGCGACACGAGCGTTGCCGGCGTGGCGTCGGGCAGGGAGGTTTCGAACCGTACGCCGCGCCGGCGCAGCGAGCCGACCGTCTCGGGCAGCCCGACCTTGCCGAACTCGATGCCGGCCAGGTCCGCGCCCGTCGCATCGGCCGGCACCATCACCGGCTGCCCGGCCTGCCAGCCGTGCGCCTCGAGGTAATGACCGACACTGGCGAAGACGTCCGCCCAGTCCTGCCAGAGGTCGCGCACGCCGTCGCCGTCGCCGTCGACGGCCCACTTGCGGAAGCTCGTCGGCATGAACTGCGGGATGCCCATGGCGCCCGCGTACGAGCCGAGCGGAGCGAGCGGGTCGAGCTTCTCCTCGCGTCCCATCAGCAGGAACTGCTCGAGTTCGCCGCGAAAGAACGGCGCGCGCGGCGGGTAGTCGAAGGCCAGCGTCGCGAGTGCGTCGGCGACGCGGTACTTGCCGATGTTCTCGCCGTAGAACGTCTCGATGCCGACGATGCCGAGCAGGACGTCGACCGGCACGCCGCTCGCCTGCTCGGCCCGCTCGAGCTCCTTACGCCGCTCGAGGTACACGGCGACGCCGCGCTGGATGCGCCGCTCGATCAGGAACCTGGCGCGGTATTCGCTCCAGGTGAGCGTGCGCTCCGCCGGCTTTGCGATGGCCTGCACTATCGCCGGCCGCGACTCGACCTGTGCGAACAACGCCGCGAGCTGCCCCGGCTCGAAGCCGTGCCGGTGGGACACGTCGGCGATGAATTCCGCGACTTCGGGCCGCCCGGGATCGATCGTGCCGGCGCGCGCCGGCGTGCCGGCCACGCAGGCAGCGAGCCCGGCGAGCAGCGCGCATGCAATGACGGGGCGGGACGGACGCCACGAGGCGGTCCGCCGATGGAGACGGTTCCGTGTCACGTTGAGACCAGCTTGCGACGTGAGTGGACGGACATGAGGATACCGAAGCCCGCCATGAGGGTCACGAGCGACGTCCCGCCATAACTCACGAGCGGCAGCGGTACGCCGACGACCGGCAGCAGGCCCGCGACCATGCCGCTGTTCACGAAGACGTAGACCGAGAACGTCAGCGTCAGACTGCCGGCGATCAGGCGCGAGAACGTGTCCTGCGCCTGCGTCGCGATGTAGAGCCCGCGGCCGATCACGATCAGGTAGAGCATCATCAGCACGAAGCAGCCGACGAGGCCCCACTCCTCGCCGATCACGGCGAAGATGAAGTCGGTCGAGCGCTCGGGCAGGAACTCGAGCTGCGCCTGGCTGCCGTTCATGTAGCCCTTGCCGAACACGCCGCCCGAGCCGATCGCGATCTGCGACTGGATGGTGTGATAACCGGCGCCGAGCGGGTCGGTCTGCGGGTTCAGGAACGTGAGCACGCGCTGCTTCTGGTAGCCGTGCAGGAAGAACGTCCAGACGATCGGCACGGCCGCCGCGACCGCGCCGGCGAGGCCGAGGATGTAGCGCAGTTGCAGGCCCGCGAGCAGGATCACGAGGCCGCCGCCCGCGGCGACGAGCAGCGCCGTGCCGAGGTCGGGCTGTTCGGCGATCAGCAGCGTCGGCACGAGCACGATCAGCACGACGACGACCAGCGTGGTGAAGTCCGGAGGCAGGACCCGCTCGTGCAGATACCACGCGCAGCACAGCGGCACGGCGATCTTCATGATCTCCGAGGGCTGGAACCGCACGAACCCGAGGTCCAGCCAACGCTGGGCGCCCATCGCGACGTCACCGAACAGCGCCACGGCGACGAGCAGCAGCACGCCGACGCCGTAGAGGAAGGGCGCCGCGACCCGCATGACGCGCGGCGGTACCTGTGAGACGAGCGTCAGCACGCCGAGCCCGAGCCCGACGCGCGCCGCCTGCCCCAGGAAGACGCGCATGTCCTCGCCGGCGGCGCTGAACAGCACGATCAGGCCCGCGGCCGCCACCGACATCACGCTGAGCAACAGCGGCCCGTCGAGGTGCAGCGCGTCGAGCACCCGCCCCGTCAGCGTGAGCGTACGCTGGGCGCGGCTCGAGTAGCCCGGCCCCGCGATTTCGGTCCTCATTCGTCGTCTCCGGCCGGCACGGCCTGCGCGGGCGTCGGCGGTGCGGCGGTCGCAGCGGTCCGCGGCAGCAGGTAGGCGTCGAACACCTTGCGCGCGATCAGCGCCGCCGCCGAGCCGTGCTTGCCGTTTTCGATCACGACCGCGACCGCGAGTTTCGGCGCCTCGGCCGGCGCGAAGGCGATGAACAGGCCGTGGTCACGCAGACGCTCCTGGACCTCGGACTCGCGGTAGCGCTCGTTCTGGCCGATGCTGAACACCTGCGCCGTGCCGGTCTTGCCGGCGATGCGGTACGGCGCGCCCGCCTGCGACGCGCGGGCCGTGCCGCCCCCCTCGTTGGTGACGCCGATCATGCCGCCGATGACGACGTCCCAGGCCTTGGGATCGCGCAGCGCGACGGGCGCGAGCGCGCGCGGCGCGATCCCGGCGACCTGCCCCGTCACCGAGTCGCGCACGCCTTTGACGAGACGCGGGACGAAGCGCTGGCCGTGGCTCGCCACCGTCGCCGTCGCGCTCGCGAGCTGCAGCGGCGTCACGAGCATGTAGCCCTGGCCGATGCCCGCGATCACCGTCTCGCCCGGGAACCAGACCTGCAGTTCCTTCTTCTTGAACGCCTTCTTCTTCCAGTCGCGCGATGGCACGAGCCCGCTGCGCTCGCCGAGCACGTCGATGCCGGTCTTTTCGCCGAGCCCGAGCTGCAGCAGGAAGTCGTGCAGGCGGTCGATGCCGATCTGGTTGGCCACGCCGTAGAAATAGGTGTCGCAGGACTGCACGATCGCCGTATGCATGTTCACGGTACCGTGGCCGGTCTTCTTCCAGTCGCGGTAGCGGTGGCTCGAGCCCGGGAATTGCCAGTAGCCGCGGCAGTAGTGCGGCGTCTCCGGCGCGATCACACCGTATTGCAGCGCCGCGAGCGCGACCAGCGGCTTGATCGTCGAACCCGGCGGGTAGGCGCCGCGCAGCGCGCGGTCGTAGAGCGGCACGTCGATGTCGTCGGCGAGCGCGCGGTACTCGGCGACGGTGAGGCCGCGGGCGAAGCCGTTCGGGTCGAAGGTTGGCGTGCTGACGAACGCGAGCACGTCGCCGTTCGCGGGGTCGATGGCAACGACCGCGGCACGTTGCCCGCGCAGTGCCGCCTCCGCGACCTCCTGCAGGTGACGGTCGATCGTCAGGACGAGGTCGTCGCCCGCGACCGGCTCCTTGCGCTCGAGCTCGGGCGCCGTGACGCCGACGCGGTCGACGCGACGACCCTGCGCATTGACGAGCAGTTGCTGGTAGCCGGTCTCGCCGTGCAGCGTGTCCTCGTACATGCGCTCGATGCCGAGCTTGCCGATCAGCGTGGTGCCGGCGTACGCGGCGACGTCGATGCGCTGCTGGTCCTGCTCGCTGATCGCGCCGACGTAACCGAGCGCGTGGACGCCCACGCCGCCGAACGGGTAGTAACGCGTGAGACGCGGCCGGATCTCGACGCCGGGGAAGTCCGGCCGGTGCACGGCGAAGCGCGCGAGCTCCTCTTCGCTCAACTGCAGGCGCACGGGCACGGCGTCGAACGAGCGCCGCACCAGGATGGCGCGTTTGGTGCGTGCGACGTCCTCGGCCGGCAGCAGGCCCAGGGCGACGAGCCGTGTGAGCGTGTCGTCGAGGTCGGGTGTCTGCTCGCGCGTGAGCTCGAGCTGGTAAGCCGGACGGTTGAGTGCGAGCGGCTCGCCGGACCGGTCGAGGATGAGCCCGCGCGGCGGCGGGATCGGGTCGATGCGGATGCGGTTGCCCTGCGACAGCTCGCTGAAATGCTCGTGCCGCACGATCTGCAGCCAGAACAGCCGCGTGAACAGCAGGCCGAGCAGCACGAAGATGATGACGGAGGCCGCCACGACGCGACGGCCGAACAGTCTCTGCTCGGCGGCGTGGTCCTTGAGCCGGGAGTGACGGGCCATGACTCGCGCTGCGCGCTCAGGCCGAGCGGCGCGTGAGCGAGTCGCCCACGGCGACGACGAGTGGCCAGAGCAGCGCGCCCGAGACGACGGGCAGCCAGCGGACCCACGCGGTGTAGCCGTGCCCCGTGAGGCCGTCGATCCAGAACACGATGAAGTGGTAGAGGCCGAGCAGCACCAGGACGATCGCGGCCTGCTGCAGGATCGGGAACATGCGCATCTGCAGTTGCAGCTTGTGCGTGATGTAGCCCACGAGCAGGAAGCCGAGCGCGTGCTGGCCGAGGACCATGCCGCGCAGCACGTCGAGGAACAGGCCGGACAGCCACGCGTACCCGAGCCCCGCGATGCGCGGACTCGTGAGGATGAAATAGATCATCGCGAGCAGCGCCAGGTCGGGCCGCACCGGGTCGAGCCAGCCGGGCAGTGGCACGATGGCCAGCACCAGTCCCACGGCCATGCTGATCCAGTAGAGCAGACGCCGCGCGAAGAGGCTCGGCTGACGCATCACTCGTCCGTCTCCTGCGTGGGCGACGTGGCCGGCTGCTGCGTGGCATCCGGTCGCGCGGCCGCGGTGCCCGGTGGTGCCACCGATGCCGCCGATGGCGTCTCCACGGCGGGCGCTGGCGTGCGGACCTGCCCGGCGGCGTCCGCCGGCGTCTTCGCGGCACCGGTATCGCCTGCGGTCGGTGCCACGGCCGCCGCTGGCTCGTTCGGCGGCGGTGCCGTGAACCACACGAGCAGCACGTCGCGCGCGCGATCGAGTCCCGCGGTCGGGCGCGCCTCGACGGTGGCGAACGTGCTGCCCGAACGCCTGACCTTCGTGACCTGTGCGACCGGGTAACCCCGCGGGAACACGCCGCCGAGACCGCTCGACAGCAGCAGGTCACCTGGTCGCAGATCCGACTCGACGGTGACGAACGGCAGCGACAGTTTGCCGAGGTCGCCCGTGCCCACTGCGATCGTGCGCACGCCGCTGCGGTTCGACTGCACGGGGATGGCGTGCTCGGCGTCGCTGATGAGGATGACCTCCGACGTCGCGGCATTGACCTTCGTCACCTGCCCGAAGATGCCCTCGCCGTCGAGGACTGCCTGCCCGCGGAAGACGCCGTCGACGGCGCCCTTGTCGAGCAGCACGCGGTGCCGGAACGGGTCGAGGTCGACGTTGAGGATCGAGGCGACCAGCACCGCTTCGGCGACGCCGGCCGTGCGCGCGCGCATGTCGCGCAGGCGCAGGTTCTCCTCCTCGAGTGCGGCGAAGCGCTGCAACTGCAGGTTGGCGAGGCGCAGGCGCGCGGTGAGCTCGAGGTTCTGCTGGCGCAGCCGGCCGCGGTCGGCGAATGAGCTGGTCACCCAGTTCGTGGCGCGAAACGGGAAATCGACCGCCCGCTGCACGGGGTGCACGGCGGCGCTGAGCCAGGTGCGCACCTGATCGATCTGGTGATACCGCTGGTCCGCGACCATCAGCGCGATCGAGACGGCGGCGAGCGCGAGGAAATACGCCGTCAGCGGCGGGCCCCGACCGATGATCGGGCGCGAGTCGTGGGTCAGCTCGACCACGGCCTTGTCGGCGAGCTAGCGGGTGCGGTCAATCCAGGCCGAAAATGCCTGGACCGTGCTCATCGATCAGCTCCAGCATCTTGCCGCCGCCGCGCGCCACGCAGGTGAGTGGGTCTTCTGCGACGACCACTGGCAAGCCGGTTTCCTCCATGAGCAGCTTGTCGACGTCCCGCAGCAGGGCGCCCCCGCCGGTCAGGACGATGCCGCGTTCGGCCACGTCGGAACCGAGTTCGGGAGGCGTCTGTTCCAGCGCGGCCTTGACCGCGCCCACGATGCCCTGCAGCGGCTCCTGCAGCGCCTCGAGGATCTCGTTCGAGTTCAGCGTGAAGCTGCGCGGCACGCCTTCGGAGAGATTGCGGCCCTTGACGGAGATTTCCTTGACGTGCTGGCCGGGATACGCCGAGCCGATCTCGATCTTGATGCGTTCGGCCGTCGCCTCGCCGATCAGGATGCCGTAGTTGCGACGTACGTAGTTGATGATGGCCTCGTCGAAGCGGTCGCCGCCGATGCGGACCGAGGCCGCGTAGACGATGCCGTTCAGCGAGATCACGGCGACCTCGGAAGTGCCGCCGCCGATGTCGAGCACCATCGACCCGCGCGCCTCGTGCACCGGCATGCCGGCGCCCACGGCCGCGGCCATCGGCTCTTCGATCAGGCGCACCCAGCGGGCACCGGCGCCTTCAGCGGACTCCTGGATGGCGCGGCGCTCGACCTGCGTCGAGCCGTAAGGGACGCAGACCAGGACGCGGGGGCTCGGGCGCACCATGCGGTTGCCGTGCACCTTCTCGATGAAGAACTGCAGCATCTTCTCCGTCACTGTGAAGTCGGCGATGACGCCGTCCTTCATGGGCCGGATCGCGGTGATGTTGCCCGGCGTGCGCCCGAGCATGTTCTTGGCTTCCGTGCCGACCGCTTCGATCTTCTTGCCGCCCCGCGACGGCTCCTCGCGGATCGCGACCACCGACGGCTCGTTCAGCACGATGCCCTTGCCGCGCACGTAGATCAGCGTGTTCGCGGTGCCAAGGTCGATCGAGAGGTCGTTGGAGAAGTAACCCCGGAGCTTTTTGAACATTGAGGAACCCGGGCCGTAGGAGAAGCGCAGCCCTGCGCCAAATCGCGGCAATTTAACCATAGTCACGACATTCGGCAAGGCGCCGTGTATGATTTGCGATCGGCTTTTTTCCAGCCTGATCGAGCCCTTCCACGATGAGCCTGACCCGCCCCCAGGTCGAGGGAATCGCCCATCTCGCCCGTCTCGAGATCACCGAGGCGCAGATGCCGGTCTACGTCGACAGCCTGTCGCGCATCATCGACTTCGTCGAGCAACTCGCCGCCGCGGACACGTCCGGCGTCGAGCCCATGGCTCACCCGCTCGCCGACCAGGTGCAGCGGCTGCGTCGCGACGAGGTGACCGAGACCGACCAGCGCGACAAGTTCCAGCGCAATGCGCCGAGTGTTGCCGCCGGGCTGTACCTCGTGCCCAAGGTCATCGAGTAGGGGGACTGGCGCCGATTTTCGCCCCGGAAAATCAGTGCCTGTCCTCATTATCAAAGACCGCCACCATGCACACCTTGACCGTATCGGACCTGTCCGCTGGCCTGCGCGCCCGGAAGTTCTCGAGTCTCGAACTCACGCTGCACCTGCTGGGCCGCATAGAACGGCTGGGCCCGCCGCTCAACGCGTTCGTGACCATCACGGCAGACCGGGCCCTCGCCGATGCACGGGCGGCGGACGAGCGGCTCGCGAAGGGCGAGGGTGGCCCGCTCACCGGCGTGCCGGTCGTGCACAAGGACATCTTCTGCACCGACGGGATCCTCACGACCTGCGGCTCGCGCATGCTGTCGAACTTCGTTGCTCCGTACGACGCGACCGTCGTCCGCCGGTGGCACGAGGCCGGCACGGTGCTGCTCGGCAAGGCGAACATGGACGAGTTCGCGATGGGCTCATCCAACGAGACGTCATTCTACGGCCCGGTCCTCAATCCCTGGGACCCCGCGCGCGTGCCTGGCGGCTCGTCGGGCGGCTCGGCGGCGGCGGTGGCGGCCTGTCTCGCGCCGGCCGCGAGCGGCACGGACACGGGCGGCTCGATCCGCCAGCCGGCGGCGCTCACGAACCTCACCGGCCTGAAGCCGACGTACGGGCGCGTGTCGCGCTACGGCATGATCGCGTTCGCCTCGAGTCTCGACCAGGCGGGCGTGCTGTGCCGCTCGGCGCAGGATGCCGCGTTGCTGCTCGAGGCGATGGCGGGCTTCGATCCGCGCGACTCGACGAGCGTCGACCGGCCGGTGCCGCACTACGCCGCCGGGCTCGACCAGCCGCTCGCGGGCCTGCGCATCGGGCTCATCAGCCAGTTCTTCGGCGAGGGTCTCGACCCCGAGGTCGAGCGCTGCGTGCGTGCCGCCATCGCGCTGTTGCAGCGGGAAGGCGCGGTGGTGAAGGACCTGAGCCTGCCGGCGCTGCCGCTCTCGGTGCCGACCTACTACGTCGTGGCGCCCGCCGAGTGCTCGTCCAACCTCTCGCGCTTCGACGGCGTCCGTTTCGGCCACCGCTGCGAGCAGCCGCGCGACCTGCTCGACCTCTACCGGCGCTCGCGCGGCGAGGGCTTCGGCGCCGAGGTCAAGCGGCGCATCATGACGGGCACGTACGTACTCTCGGCGGGCTATTACGACGCCTATTACCTCAAGGCGCAGAAGTGCCGCGCGCTGATTGCGCAGGATTTTGCGCGTGCCTTCGGGGAAGTCGACGTCGTGTTGAGCCCGACGTCGCCTACTGCAGCATTCGAGCTCGGCGCCAAGACCAGCGACCCGATCGCGATGTACCTGAACGACATCTATTCGATCGCTGCGAACCTCGCCGGGCTGCCGGCCATCTCGATCCCGTGCGGGTTCGTCGGTGCCGGCGGGCGGGAACTGCCGGTCGGCCTGCAGCTCGTCGGCCCGCACTTCGGCGAGTCCCGCCTGCTGTCCGTCTCGCACCAGTACCAGCAACGCACGGATTGGCACCGGCGGGTGGCGTCCGGGTACGCGTGAGCGGACGGGCGGGAGACTGTTCCGATCCACCCCTTCACCAATCAGCGGTCAGTGCTCGACATGCAGTGGGAAACCGTCATCGGCCTCGAGATCCACGCGCAGCTCGCCACGCGCAGCAAGATCTTCTCGGCATCCTCGACCGCGTTTGGCGCGGAACCGAACACGCAGGCCAACCTCGTCGATCTGGGCTATCCGGGCGTGCTGCCGGTGCTGAACGGGGACGCCGTGCGCATGGCGGTCCGCTTCGGGCTCGCGACCGGTTCGAGGATCGCGCGCCGCTCGGTGTTCGCGCGCAAGAACTACTTCTATCCGGATCTGCCCAAGGGCTACCAGATCAGCCAGTACGAACGGCCTGTCGTCGAGGACGGTTCACTCGAGATCGTGCTCGATGACGGCACGCGCAAGACCGTCG
>WBZL01002469.1_pt1 | contig 18028 bp, 14 predicted proteins | sample 5204291 | NCBI WGS metagenome assembly WBZL01 (sample SAMN12344345, study PRJNA552823) | activated sludge metagenome | biome: Activated sludge suspended growth; feature: Nitrification reactor; material: Wastewater; isolation source: activated sludge from nitrification reactor of wastewater...
CCCGACCGTACCCGCCCGCCATCACCACCGCGACCGGGACACCCGCCTCGCGGCAGAGGGTGAACACCATCCGATCCCGTTCCGCTAACCCGTCTTTCGTCAACGCCAACCGTCCGAGCTTGTCACCCTGATAGGGGTCTGCGCCTGCGAGATAAATGGCGAGATCGGGGTTGGACAGCGCGAGGGAGCGGGTGACACCTTCGTGCAGGGTGTCCAGGTATTCGGCGTCGCCCGTGCCATCGTCCAGCCCCACGTCCAGACAGCCGTTGATTTTTCGGAAGGGGAAATTCTTCTGTCCGTGGATGGAGAAGGTGAAGATGGACGTATCCCCGTTGAGGATGGCCGCGGTGCCGTTGCCTTGATGCACGTCGCAATCGAGAATGACCACGCGGCGCACGCCTCCCTCCTTTTGCATCACCCGCGCGGCGATGGGGGTATCGTTGAAGACGCAAAACCCTTCGCCATGATCCGGCCCGGCGTGGTGGGTGCCGCCCGCGAGGCTCATCGCGACCCCGTCGGTCAACGCCGCCCGGCACGCGGCCATCGTGCCCCCAACGGAGCGGCGGGAGCGTTCGAGCAGTTCATCCGACCAGGGCAGGCCCAAGCGGCGGATTTCGCGCTCGGTCAGGGTGCCGGTGTTGAGCTTGTGCAGATATTCACGCGTGTGGGCGAGCAGGAGTTCGTCATCGGTCGCCGCGTCGGGGACGAGGAATTGGAATTGGCCCTGGTTCTCGGCCTGGAGTTGTTCACGCACGAGGGCGTACTTCTCCAGGGGAAAGCGGTGCCCCGCGGGAAGGGGGAAGGGAAATTGGTCAATGTGGAAAATCTTCATCGGCATGGGGAATAGTATAATTCAGCCCACTTTCCATTTGGTACACAGATGACACAGATAAACACAGATGGACACAGATTTTTAAAATAAAATCTGTGTCCATCTGTGAGTATCATCGAAATCTGTGTTCTATTCTCAAGGAGTCTTCATGTCCAACCAGGAACCCTCTCCCCCCAATAAATCGAACGTGAGCGTTTTTCGCGAAGTTTTCAGTTCAATCCTGGCAATGATCGTCGTCGGGGCGTTTTTGGCGATGGTCGGGTTTACGCTACCTATCGCGTTCAACGGTACGGACGAGGCGCTGACCCGTGCGAAAGACCTGCTCAACTTTGTCAGTCCTTTTGCCGGGATGGTGATCGGCTACTACTTCAATAAGGCCACGTCTGACGCCCGCGCAGAAAATTTAGAGCGTACTGCGAAGGAAGCGAATCAAACCGCTCAAAAAGCGGTGGTGGACCGGGAAAAAACGGTTGAACAGGCCCGCAAATCCGAAGAGGATATCACAGCCATGCGGACGGACCTGCTCGAAATGTGGGTTGCGGCCAACGATATGGTGAACGAAATGCCCGGCATTGGGAGCGATCAAAGCAAACGCGGCCTGATCCCGGTCAGCGGCGGGGAAGAGTCTGCCACGCCGGACAGTAAAACCATGTGGAAATTGCAGGAAGCGTTGAAACGGGCGGAGAAGTGGAAATAAACTCCGTGTATGCAGACCGCATCCTTCGACTACGCTGGATAAAAATATTGCTGAGATTCGAGCCAGTCACCGCTCCGCTCAGGATGCTACCGTGTACTCAGACCCGCATCCTTCGACTACGCTGGATAAAAATACTGCCGAGATTCGAGCCAGTCACCGCTCTGCTCAGGATGCTACCGTGTATGCAGACCCGCATCCTTCGACTACGCTGGATAAAAATATTGCTGAGATTCGAGCCAATCACCGCTCCGCTCAGGGTGCTACCGTTATAATCGGAGACCTCCCCCCATTAACCATTAAAAATTACCCATTCACAATTGACAATTAAACATGTCTTCCAACAACTACCCCTCCCCCTCCCGTGTCCTCGTCATCGTCGCCCACCCCGATGACCCTGAATTCCCCGCCGCCGGAACCATTGCCAACTGGACCGCGCAAGGCGCAACCGTCACCTTCGCCATCGTCACCGACGGCAGTAAAGGCTCCCCCGAACCCGGTATGACCAGCGCCCAACTCGTCGCCATGCGCGAAGTCGAACAGCGTAACGCCGCCGCTGTTGTGGGCGTGACCGAAGTCCTTTTCCTCGGTTACGAAGATGGCCGCGTCGTCAACAACACCGACCTCAAACAGGATTGCGTCCGCCTGATCCGCCAATATCGCCCCGACGTGCTCATTACCCATGACCCGACCGCGCGGATCATCGGCAACCAACGCATCAACCACCCCGATCACCGTGCCGTGGGTGACGCCGTCCTCGACGCCGTTTTCCCCCTCGCCCGCGACCGCCTCAACTTCCCCGAACACGAGGCCGAAGGGCTGGAACCCTACAAAGTCCTCGACATTTTCCTCACCGGTACGAACGAACCCAACCTGACCGTGGACATCACCGCGACGATTGGCAAAAAGATCGCCGCCCTCAAAGAACACAAATCCCAAATCGGCGACCCCGAAAAACTCGAAGAGCGAATGCGCGAATTCGGTGCCCGCTCCGCCGAAGGCACCTCCTTCCACTACGCCGAACGCTTCCGCCGGGTGCAACTACCTGGATAAAAAGCCACTTTGACGCAAAGACGCTAAGACGCAAAGTTTTTAAGAAAAATACTTTGCGATCCTTTGCACCTTCGCGGCTTTGCGTCAAAAGGTCTCATCAATTATAAGGAACCCTCATGTCAGATCAACAAGTCATCTACTCCATGGTGCGCGTCGGGCGCATCCACCCGCCGAACCGGCAAGTCCTCCGCGACATCTCCCTCGGCTTTTTCTATGGCGCCAAGATCGGCGTCCTCGGCCTCAACGGTGCGGGGAAATCCACCCTCCTCCGCATCATGGCCGGGCTGGACGACGAATACATCGGCGAAACCACCCTCTCCCCCGGCTACACACGCGGGATGCTCGAACAAGAACCTCAACTCGACCCCACCAAAACCGTCAAACAAGTCGTCGAAGAGGCTGTCCAAAACATCGTGGATCTCCTCGCCCGCTACGACAAAATCAACGAAAGTTTCGGTGACCCCGACGCCGACTTCGACAAACTGATGGACGAACAGGCCAAAGTGCAAGAACTCCTCGACCACCACGACGCCTGGAACCTCGACAGCCGCCTCGAACTCGCCATGAGTGCCCTCCGCTGTCCGCCCTCCGACACCCCAATCAGCGTCCTGTCCGGGGGGGAACGTCGCCGCGTCGCCCTCACCCGCCTCCTCCTCACCAAACCCGACATCCTCCTCCTCGACGAACCCACCAACCACCTCGACGCCGAATCCGTCGCCTGGCTGGAGCGCCACCTCCAAAATTATCAAGGCACCGTCATCGCCGTCACCCATGACCGCTACTTCCTCGATAACGTCGCCGGATGGATTCTCGAACTCGACCGGGGCTATGGCATCCCCTGGCGTGGCAACTACTCCTCCTGGTTGTCCCAAAAAGAAGAACGCCTCCGCAAAGAAGAAAAATCCGAAACCAAACGGATGCAAACCCTCAGCCGGGAACTCGAATGGATTCGCATGTCCCCCAAAGCCCGCCAAAGCAAAGGCAGAGCCAGGATCACCGCCTACGAAAACCTGCTCAGTCAGGAATACGAAAAACGCCGCGAAGAAATGGAAATCTACATCCCGCCCGGCCCACGCCTGGGCAACGTCGTCATCGAACTGAACAACGTCACAAAAGCCTACGGCGACCGCGCCCTCTTTGACAACTTCTCCATGAGCATCCCCGCGGGCGGCATCGTCGGCATCGTCGGGGCGAACGGGGCGGGCAAAACCACCCTTCTCCGGCTCATCACCGGGCAGGAAAACCCCGACAAAGGCACCGTCCGCATCGGCGAAACCGTCAAACTTGCCTACGTGGATCAATCCCGCGAATCACTCGACGGCGAGAAAAATGTCTGGGAAGAGATCAGCGGTGGGGCGGAGCAACTCGATCTGGGCGGGCACAAACGCAACAGCCGCGGCTACGTCTCCAGCTTCAACTTCGCAGGCAGTGACCAGCAAAAACTCGTCAAAGCCCTCTCCGGCGGTGAACGCAACCGCGTCCACCTCGCCAAAATCCTCAAAGAAGGCGCGAACGTCATCCTCCTTGACGAACCCACCAACGACCTCGACGTGAACACCCTCCGCGGCCTCGAAGACGCCCTCGAAGAATACGCCGGGTGCGCCATCGTCGTCTCCCACGACCGCTGGTTCCTCGACCGCATCGCCACCCACATCCTCGCCTTTGAAGACGACGGGCAAACCGTCTGGTTCGACGGCGGCTGGAGCGACTACGAAACCGACCGCCGCAAACGCCTCGGCAAAGCCGCCGAAACCCCCAAACGTCTGACTTACCGAAGTTTGACGCGAAGTTAGGCTAAAACGTAGCATCCTGAGCGGAGCGTAGTCTTCGGAGCGTAGTCGAAGGATGCGGGGCACGTGCCCCCTCCCGCACCCTTCGACTGCGCTTTCTCTTAAGTTCATTCAAGTCTTGAGCCAACCCCGCTCAGGGTGCTGCCAAAAATCACAAAAACCTCTGCAAAGCTCTTTTTGCTATTCCCCCCTCATGCCCCATATCCATTTTCTCCATGATCTGACCCCCACCGAACGTGCCACGCTCGACCGCCTCCTCGCCCCGAACATCCACCTCACGACGGGCGAAGAAGAATCCGGGGCCGCGACGGTTGACCTCCTCATCGGCGCCAACCCAACCCCCGCGTGGCTCGCCTCCCCCACCCTCCGCGCCGTGATTGTCCCCTGGGCAGGCGTCCCCGAAAAAACCGTCGCCACCCTCCGCGAACACCCTCCCCTCGCCCTCCACAACATCCACTACAACGCCCAACAAACCGCCGAAATGGCCGTCGCCCTCCTCTTCGCCGCCGCCAAATTCATCGTCCCCTACGACCAAAGCCTCCGCCGCGCCGACTGGACGCCCCGCTACCAGCCCCCCCGCGCCTTCCTCCTCCACGGCAAAACCGCCCTCATTTTAGGCTATGGCAGTATCGGCCAGGCCATCGGACGGATGTTGAAAGGCATCGGCATGACGGTGATTGGAACCGTTCGTAGTGGTGCGCTTCAGCGCCCCTTCGCCGACGAAATCCACCCCCAATCCGCCCTCCCCACCCTCCTCCCCCGCGCCAACTTCCTCCTCATCGCCCTCCCCCTCACCGACGAAACCCGCGGCCTGATCGGTGCCCCCGAACTCGCCCTCCTCCCCGACGCCGCCGTCCTCATCAACATCGGACGCGGCCCCATCGTGGATGAACACGCCCTCTACACCGCCCTGACCACCGGCAAACTCGCCGCCGCGGGCCTCGATGTCTGGTGGAACTACCCCAAAGACGAACCCTCCCGCGCCAACACCCCACCCGCCAACGTCCCCCTCCACGAACTCGAAAACGTCGTCCTCAGCCCCCACCGAGGCGGTCAAGTCCGCGAGCGCGACGAAAGCTGGGCAACCGCTTTGGCAGAGATGATCAATACGTTTGCAAGAGGGGAGGAGATGCCGAACCGGGTGAATCTAGAGATTGGGTATTAATATCCCCAAAAAAGAAGGGACGAGCCTTGAATATGGCTCGTCCCTTCTTTTTTGGGACTATTTTTATAGGGGACAATACACATCCACCCGCACCCCAAACGGATCATCCACACAGCAGTAACGCATCTCATCATACATCCATGTGTCTTTGGGTTCCATACACTTTTTCGCGCCTGCTTCGAGCAACGCGTTATAGACAACATCCACCTGCTCAGGTTCAGCAACCTGGATGGCAAACTCGGCGTTCCGCGGGTTGCCATCCAGGTCGGTGCCCATATCTTCGGCGGGGAAGAACGTCAGCCAGGTATCTCCAATTTTCCATCCTTTGATGCGGGGGTCATCATATTGAGGTGGGCCAAAGATTGCCGTGTAAAAAGCAATAGCTTTGTCAAAATCTTTGAAGTAAAAACTGGGAAAACGAAGACCGGTAAGTTGGATAGCTTCGCTCATGGATAGCTCCATTCCGTAGTTCAATATCTCACGATAAGCAGAGGGTTATGGCATCGGTGCGAGGAGCACTTCCCCGCCCGGATCGAATTCCAGAAATGGCGCGGCTTCTGCATCTCCCTGGCGAACCTGGCGATTGAGCAATGCCGCCCCATCAGGGACGCCTTCGGTCACGATGAAGGGGACACAATCCGTTCCGGCTTTGGTACATTCGACCACATGCCCCCAGCGATCCGTCCATCCGGTGAACGGGGCAGGGGGATGATCGTACAGGTAAATCTCCCAGATTTGGAAAAGACTATTGTTCAAGCCAGGGATGCCCTGTGTGGTACCGGAAACATCAAACGCCGAGTCAGCGCAGTGCTCGGCATCGATGATCCCCCAAGCATCGAGCGTGGACCAGACTACGCCGATGGTGTGATTCGGTTGTTCCGGATATAAATCCGCGACAACGGTATTCGGACGTAATCCTGACCAAATTTGAACGACTTTATTTCCTTTCCAAGCGACTTGGGAAGCGCGATACGGCGGTTGCCCTAAATTGAACGAATATCCCTCAGGCACTTCAGGATCAACTCCTGCCAACGGGCAATGGGCATTTTTATACGGGGTGTGCAAAATCCCATAATCCACCCATCCCCCGGTGGCGACGATCCCGCATTGGGTTAAAGTGGCCTGATCGCAGACCCGCATGAACAAGTAGTGGGAGTGAAATCGTTTCCGCAAATGGGCCTGTGTGCCATCTGTGTGGATTTCCATCAAGACATCGGTAACACAGTTCAGCGAATCGGTGGGGAGATGACCGCCGTTGTTGAACAGTTCGCACCCGGTATGCGGATCGTCGCTCCGAGCCTGATCGTAGAGCCAGACGTAACCGTGGTGATGCCCCAGCCCGACCGGGGAATTTTCGTCAGGGGTTTGCCAGGGGTAGGAGATGGGGCTGTAAGTGGCGAGGTAGTCGGACAGGGTGGGGCCGAACACGTCCACGTAATCGGCGGGGTTGACGCCGTGATGGTGTTCAAAGCCGGGAAAGTTGGCGGGGAAGTGCCACGCGTTGAGGTTGTGCCCGGTGTCGGGGGTGGGCGTCACGGTGGGAACGGGGGTGTCCGTGGGGATCAGAGGTTCGAGCGATGGTGGCGTGGTGGGCGTCGCCGCTTGAACGGTGGTCGCGCGAATGGTTTCTGTCGGGGCGGGGATTTCCGGGGTGGCCTGGCAGGCCGTGAGGAAGAGGGCAAGGAGGAGTAGGAGGGCAGAAGTGGGGAGGTGAAGGGATGAGAGTCGGGTTTTTTTCATCGTAGAACACAGAATAGATCGAGAAGGTGGCTCATGCAAGATACGTAGTAACTGCTCCCCCTTTTTTCGGGCTAACTTTTGCCCTGGCTGAGTAGTTACGATACGTAAAGAATTCGGGAACATTTTTACCAGGAATACAGGAGAGGAGGAACCCAGGAGATTCTCCTGCATTCCTCCTCTCCTGGGTTCCTTATTTAAAGCTCAAACAAGTTCCTCTATCATCCCACAGTTCCCTGTGTCCCACATTAATTTTCTCTCCTCTAACTCCCTTTCATCCTCCCTCAATCTTCCCGTTTCCCCGCTCAGGCTTCCCCCAAATCCTCGGTGCCCAACCCGCGCGCAATGCGTTTTTGCAAATGCTCCGGCCACTGACTCACGTCTTCGGACGGATAAATGTTGAGGGCAGGCCCGTTTTGGGTGAACAGATCACGCGTGCGGCAGTTGAGAATCGTCCGGGCGGCGGCGATGCCCGTCGAAGTCGCCCCCGCGACCCCGTGGCTGATCGTGCTCGCGCCCACCATGTACAGCCCGTCAATTTCCGATTGGATCGGGAACGCGCCCGGCCCAACCTGGAATCGGCTTTTCGCGATGCCGTACAAGTTGCCATTGGTGGCGTTCAGATAATGTTCGTTCGTCAGCGGCGTGCCGAGGTCGCAGAAAACGAGATGTTCCCGCAGACCGGGGACGCGTTTGTCCAGCGCGGCGAGCATTTTTCCGGCCAACTGCCCTTTCAGGGTGCGGTAGGCCTCGGGGCGGGAGGCGGTCTCGGTCCCCGCCCATTGTTTGAAGGCGTCGTACCCCACAAACGCGAAGGCTTCCAGCGTATGGTGTCCGGCGTGCATTTTCGACGGGTCTTTGAGGGTGGTCACAGTCAGGAACATGCCGGGCGGGGCGTCCGCCTCCAGCACGTGCCCGGTCAACCCCTGTTGGTAAATGGCGTCCACATCGGCGTGGTCGTAAAACCAATAGTTGCCGGAATCGAGTCCGGCGGCGCGTAAATCCATGTCCACCGCAAAAAACAGACTCAGGGCGGACGAGGAATAGGTCACTTTGTCAATCTTGCGGCGCAGTTTGCCGGGCAGATGTTCCCGCCCGATCAGTTTGCCAAACGTCACTTCCGGATCGGCGTTGCTGATGACTTGCCGGGCGCGGATTTCTTCCCCGTTCGCTAGTTGGACGCCCACCGCCCGCCCGTTTTCGATCAGGATACGGGAGACGGACGTGTTCAGCCGGATATCGCCCCCCGCGCGTTTCAGCGCCCGGACGAAGGCCCGCGGGATGGCGAACGCCCCCCCGCGCGGGTAATACCCCCCGTCGAAATAGTGCGAAACCACCCCCGCGTGGACCATCGCCGAAACCTGAGAGGGGGGCAGACCATGATCACCCGACTGCCCCGCGAGGATGCCTTTCAGCACCGGGTCCGAGACAAAATGGTTGATCAAATCCTGCCCGGAGCGCAGACCCCATTGCACAATCGGGGCGGCACGCGACGGAAGTTTCACCACGTCCGCGGCACTTTGCACCGCGGCGAGCCGGGACAGATTGGTCATAATCCGTTCGACCGTGTTCAGGTAGCCGTCAATCCCCGCCGCTTCCTTCGGGAACCGGGCTTTGAGGCGGTCCGCGTATCGTTCTTTCCCCGCGGGGATGTCGAACCGCTCCTGCCCGACGAAGATGTGGTCGAACCCATCGGGATTGAGTTCGAGAAATTCCAAATCTTGCGAGACGCCCAGCCCTTCGTAGATGCGGCGCAGGTGTCCGCCCGGTTGCACGCCGCCGATGTAATGCACACCGGGGCTAAACCGATAGCCTTCAAGGGTGAACGAGTGCGTCCACCCGCCGGGAACTTCGTGCTGTTCGCAGACGAGGACGTTTTGCCCTGCTTGCGCGAGGGTGACGGCGGCAGTCAATCCGCCAGGGCCGGAGCCGATGATGAGGGTGTCGAGGGTGGGGGAGGAGGTGTTCATGGAAGCGTGAGGTGTTCTAACTGAAATGGGAGAATGTTGAGGATGTCTTAAATTTTCCTCTGTCAATTTTACCGCGTTCTCTCTGGTCTCGTTGTGGAGAGTACAAAGCGTGTGTAAACAAAAGGTTGTCACCCCCGCACCCTTCGACTTCGCAAAGCCTCCGCTCAGGGTGCTTTCTGAATCTTTTACCTGCACACTATACAGATTTATCGTGCCATCATCCTAAGCCCAAAAAATGTGTCCGGCCAAGTGACCGGACACATTCAACGTGATGGATGGAAGTGAAGGTCGCCACAAAGGGCGATAGATTATCCCTGCTTCTGTTTGCCTCTCAACCAGAATCCTCCAACGAGGAGCATTGCGAGCAGGCCCAATGCCGCCCCCATGCCCCAGGAAAACAACGGTTGCTGAGCGGAAAAACGGTTGAGCACCACCGCCGTGGGTGACGCCCCCACCTGATTGGATTCTGCCCCTGATGCGCCAGCCCCACTCACCGCAACCACGCGATAATAAAAATCACTGGGGCGGTCGTCGGGCTGATCCACGCTGGTTTCATCAATGAAAGTGACAAGATTACCCGCGCTCCCAAAGGCGGGCGGGAGGACATCGGCGATGTTTGTCGCGTCCGAGAAATTCGCGTTGACGCTACGCCACACTTCATAATTCGTGACCACTTCGGGTTGTCCGTTGGTGTCGAGGGTCACTTGCGGCCAGGTCAGGATAACCTGCGTGAGATTGGCGGTCATGGAGATATTCGCGGGTTCGGGGGTGTCCACTTCGGCTTGTTCTAACAGGATCACGCCCCACGCGGGGTTCACACTCGGAGTCACCGCGCCGCCCGTGACCGTGTACGTGCCGCCGTTGAGGACGTCTACCAGCACGGTGCCATCGGGGAGCGAGTAGGGCGCGGCGTTTAGCCCGGTGAAGGAGGCGGTGTGGGACGCGGAGTCCCGATTGAGGGCGATGAGCGCGGTTTGGGTGGTGTTCGTGCGAGCGAACCCGTATAGTTTATTCGCATCGTCAATGATCAGCCCGTGTTGGACATCGCCATCTTGCAGGGCGCGGTAACTGTGACGAATGGACGCCATTTGCCGGGCGAAGGCGAGCAGGTTCGTCGTGTCGGCGGTGTAACTGCCGGGGGTATCGTCCCACGGGAACGGGACGCGGTTGTACGGGTCGTCTTCCCACTTGGCACTCGACCAGACGCCATCGTGGTTCAGGCCGATCTCGTCCCCGTAGTAGAGCGTGGGTGCGCCTGCGTAGGTGTAGGAGAACAGCCACCATTCTTTCATCCGTTGGGCGGCGGCGGAGTCGTTGTCGTTGTTGATCTTTTTGAGCAAAAAGCGCACCCGGTTGGTGTCGTGAGAGCCTTCCAGGTTCATCATCGCTTTCCATGCCATCGGCGGGTAATCTTCCTGGATCGAGAGCAGGCGGGCGTTGAACTGTGAGGGGCTGATGTAGGAGATAGCGCCGCTGGAAGACCCGGAATTGCTGTCATTGTCTTCAAAGACCCCGCCGGTACACCCGTTCCCCGAACAGCCGGTGAACAGCCAGGAGAGCACCGCTGAACGGAAACGATAATTCATCACACTGTCCCATTCATTCCCCAGTAACCACGCGGAGGCGTCTCCCCACTCTTCGCCGAGGGTGAGGGTGCCTGTGTTTTGCGCCCGGACCGCGGTGCGGAACCCCTCCCAATAGTCGTTGGTAGGGTCGTTGGTCACGCCGGGGTCCACATCCCCGCCTACATCGAACCGCCACCCATCCGCTCCCTGGTTCACCCAATACGGACCGACGCTGGATAGCCCATTGTTCCAGATCAGGTTGCGGACGGCGGTGGAGTTCGCTTGCAGTTTGGGCAGGGAGCCGTACCCGTACCACGCGGAGTAGGTGAGCGACCACACCCCGCCGGGGTCATCCGCATCGGTCGAATCACAGCGGTCGGTCGGGCCGGTGGCGGGCGATCCTGCGTCGGGGATGTAAAACCACCCGCGGAAGGGGGAGGCGGGGCTTTCGCACGCGCCACTTTGGTTGTCCGTGCCGATGCCGGGGCTGATCAGGTTGCCCGCGCTATCGTAACGGCTGTATCGGTCAAAGTATTTGCTGTCGGACGAGACGTGGTTGAAGACGCCATCGAGGATGATCTGGATGCCGTGCGCGTCTGCCGCCGCGACCATCACTTGAAAGTCGGCGAGGGTGCCGAAGTCAGGGTCGATGGTCAGGTAGTCGGCGGTGTCGTATTTGTGGTTGGAGGGGGAGCGGAAGATCGGGTTCAGGTAGAGGACGGTGATGCCCAAACTGTCGAAGTATCCGGCGTTGATCTTTTCGGTGATCCCAGCGAGGTCCCCGCCGTAGAAGTTGTCGCCGTAGTGGTTGGCGCAGGAGGGGGTGTAGAGACTGCGCGGGTCGCAGACCGTGGTGTTCCAGTTGGCTTGCCCGGAGCGGACAATGGCTCCGTCGGGCAGGTCATAGGAAAACCGTCCGGCGGTGGGGTTGTTGGCGGGTTGTCCATCCCGAAAACGGTCGGGGAAAATCTGGTAGACGATGCCACGGGTCATCCACGAGGGGACGCTGAAGGCGGGATCGTAGACGGTGATCTGGTAAGCGTTGTCATAGGCCAGGGATTGAGTCCCTTCCGCCACGCCATATCCGCCGCCATAGAATTTGGGGTTATCGTCTCGGTAGTAGACGGTGGCGGTGCCATCGGTGGCGCGGAAGACGTAGTAAAGGATGGTGGAGTCGGTGGGGATGGGGACGGTCGCAGACCAGTAGGTGACGTTGCCAAGGCCTGGTTCGGTGGCGTTGCTGTCGAAGGTGAGGGGTTGTATGGTTTCGACGTTGGTTCGGTCATTCCAGAGGCGAACACTGGCTTGGGTGACATCGTTTTGGCAGGTACGGAATTTGAGGGTTACGTTTCCCTCGGTGGTGGTCACGGGGCCTTTGGGGGTGCGAAAGGTGGTGGAAAATGAGTCGTGGAAGATTCCATTCCAAAAGATGTTGTTATCGCCCGTCGTCGCGCCTGTGCAAGCGGTGATGGGCGGGGTGACGGTTAATCGGCCATTTCCTGCATTTTGCCAGTTTTGCTGGTTATCGGTCACATCGGTGCAATATCCGGTGAATTCGTATAATCCAGTGCCAGGGTTGATCGTGGCCTTGTATTCATCGTTATTGACGATGTTGGTGTTATAGGTCATCGGGGTAGTGGTGATGTTGTTCCAGATGCCGCCAAAGAAGGGGACTTGTCCCCAGTAGAGGGTGCAGGTGATATTCGCGCCTTGTCCACCGGATTCGGTGACGCCTGCTTTGTACACTTGCAGGTAAATGGTGAAGGGATTGCTGGCGGTGATAGAGGTAGAACTGCCGCCGACGGGATACATATTGCCCACAAAACCTAGGGCGGCAAGCGCCGAACGCGGGAATAAAAAAGCCGTGCTGATGATCAAGAGCACGGCTGTAATGACAAATTTTATCGTAGAGGAAGAAATTTTTTTAGAGAACAGAGGTGGCATTTAGAAAATCCTGAAGAAAGGGATGGGGACTCACCAAAGGCGAGGGCAGGATTTTACCAAATTCACTTTGTAAAGCAATTGATTTGTGGGACGAATATTGGAAAAGACTTTTCTGGAGAGCTACAACCACAAAAACGCCGGATGCTCATACCCCGTCAGCCGCCGGATGATCCGCTCGCAGAGGGTCAACCCACGTTCGCCGTTGGTCAGGATCAGGAGGGCTTCTCGTGTGCCCGGATCGGCGTAGATGAAATTTTTAAACGCCCCGTTATCGCCCCAATGCCAGAAGGTGGTGTCATGCGGGGCGTGGGCCAGTCCCCAGCCCAGCCCCCACGAGAGCCAGCGGTTGATCGAAATTTGCGGGGTCAGCATCCCGACCGGGGGCGCGGTCATGATCTGTTGGACGAAATTGGCATAGTCAGCGGCGGTTGTCAGCAGACTCGCGGCGACGTTGGGGAGCATGTCATTGCCCAAGGGTTTGAGATTGGGGTGGATTTGGGGAAGTGCCTGAACAACGTCTTCGTACCGCCAATCGCGTAACGGTTTGCCCGAGGCCTCGGCCAGCGCCCACATCTTCCGCCCGAACCGGGCACCGAATGCCTCCCCTGGCACACCCCGGTCGTGATGCCCCCAGGTGAGCGTTTGTTCGTATTCCGCCAGCCAGAGAAAACTGCTGTGCGTCATGCCGAGCGGATGGAGCACGTGATCCTGCATAAACCCCTCGATGCCTTGTCCAGTGATTTTTTCAACGACGCGTTGCAAATAAAAATATCCCTCACCGGAATATTGGAAGCCTGTGCCGGGCGCAAAGGCAAACACAAACGGCTCATCCAGGGCAAAGCGCCAGTTTTGTAACCCGGTGGCGTGACTGAGCACTTGCCGGGCGGTGATCTCGTTGAGTTGGGGTACGGATTCCGCCTCGGGCAAGGGCAGATACGCCCTCAACGGACGGTCGAGATCGAACATGCCTTTTTCCACGAGGCCCAATACCCCCCACGCAAACACGGGTTTGCTCAACGACGCGGCGGGGAAAACGGTGTCCGGCGTAATGGAGGTCCGTTTTTCAGCGTGCGTGACGCCGACGGGGTACACGGACAGGTCTTCGCCTCGGAGATGGGTGATCACCAGGCCGGGGACGCTGGCAAGTTCCATTTCGTCGGGAAGATTGTCCAAAGTGGCGAGTATCGAGGGAGAGGGGTTACTCGGCATAATATTTTCCTTGAGCGATAACCTCGCCACGGAATAATACCTGAAGCACCTGATCCGCCTCGACCTGGGGCACATACTCTCCCTTTTCGCTATCCCGTTCGAACCGGGCCAGTTTCCCCTGAAGTGTCATCTCCCCGATCTTTTGTCCGTCGATCATGATTTCTAACGGCGTACCTTCCGGCAGGTTCAGCCCGGAAGTCTTCACTTTTAGTCTTTGCGACTGATCGGTGTATTTTTTCCACTCCGATTTACCGCGTGTCTTCGATTCGGGGGGAACAGGCTGGAGGTGCGCTTCAAATTCTTGCAGGACATTTCGGATGCGGAACATGGTGAACCTTTCTAAAATTTCAAATGGCGCACCGACAAGCCCTGGTTGAGCAACTCATGCAGGGATTCGACCCCGATCTTGAGGTGCATGTCCATAAACTGTTCGGTAACTTGTTTATCGCTCGATTCCGTCTTCACCCCTTCCGGGATCATCGGGCGGTCGGAGACGAGGAGGAGCGCCCCTGCCGGAATCTTGTTGTAAAACCCGGTGGTGAAAATCGTAGCTGTTTCCATATCTATCGCCATACAGCGGATGCGGCGCAGATAACTTTTGAAGGCATCGTCGTGTTCCCATACGCGGCGGTTGGTCGTGTACACCGTCCCGGTCCAGTAATCGCGACTGTTATTGCGGATTGTGGATGAGATGGCTTTTTGCAGGTTGAACGCGGGGAGCGCGGGGACTTCAGGGGGGAAGTAATCGTTCGAGGTCCCCTCCCCACGGATGGCGGCAATCGGTAGGATCAGATCGCCCAGTTTGTTTTTCTTTTTCAGCCCTCCGCATTTCCCCAAAAATAAACACGCTTTCGGTTTGATGCTGAGTAACAAATCCATGATCGTGGCCGCATTGGCGCTTCCCATCCCAAAGTTGATAATGGTAATCCCCTCTGCGGTAGCGTTGATCATCGAGCGGTCTTCGCCCCTCACAGGGACATTGTGCCACCGCGCAAACCGATAGACATAATCGCTGAAATTGACGAGTAAAATGTATTTTCCGAAATCCCCCAGTGGGGTTCCGGTATAACGTGGAAGCCAGTTGGTGACGATTTCTTGTTTAGTTTTCATGGCCTGTGAGCCAGCACTCGTTGTTGGGCGAGGGCGAGATATTCCGCAGACGTTTCGTACCCCACATATTTCCGCCCTGCCTTCAATGCGGCGAGGGCGGTCGTGCCACTGCCCATGAACGGGTCCAGCACGACATCTCCGGTGAAGGTGTACAGTTGCATGAGCCGGTACGGTAACTCGACCGGAAACGGGGCCGGATGCCCCACTTTTTTTGCCGATTCGGGGTTAAACGTCCAAACGGATTTAGTCCATTCCATAAACTCGTCGCGGGAAATGGTGTTTTCTTTCCCCACTGTTTTTTTGCGGGAAAAGGAACCTTTTGAAAAGACCAAAATATACTCGTGCGTATCGCGCAAGACCGGGTTCGCGGCGGATTGCCAACTCCCCCACGCCATCGAAACCCCCGCGCCCGCCCCTTTGTGCCAGATGATTTCCCCCCGCATGAGGAAACCGATCTCGATCATCATCCGCGAAAGGTGATCGGAGAGGGGGATGTAGGGTTTGCGTCCGAGGTTGGCGACGTTGATGCAGGCCCGCCCGCCCGTGACCAGCACCCGATAGGTCTCGGTGAAGACGGTTCGCAGGAAGGTGAGATATTCGTCCAGCGAGAGGTTTTCGTCGTATTCTTTTGTAACGTTGTAAGGGGGGGAGGTGACCATCAAATGCAGGGAATGATCCGGGATGGCGTTCATCCGTTCGGCACTGCCCAAGATGATCTGATTTTCGAGTTCCCTCGGAAAAGGAATATCCGGAAGGAGCAGGGTGGGTTCAGCGGGGAGCGTTTTGTTGAGCCGGGAATTGTAAAAATCCGACGCATCATGGGCGATGCGCGAGGTTGTACCAAAACGGCTGGTTTTGGAGTTTTTTTTCATGCGTGAAGGTGATTACCCCGCTTTGACCCCGACGACCTGGTTGATAATCGAAAGAAGTACCTCATAATTGGGGATGGCGGCAATCGCCGCGCCAGTCCCACTAAACCAGCCGCCACCCTTTTTGGAAATTTTCAAAAATCCCTGCTCGACGCTGACTTGCCCAACTTCATCCCACTTGTACGATTTCTTTTGCACCGTAATGCCGTCGGCTTTGCTGATGGTGACTGGGCCAAATTGAACTACGCGTCCGGCGTTGTAATTATCCGCGGCGGCTTTATACAAGAACGGATAAATATTGATCCGAATGGCATTGGCAAGTTCTTCGATTTTGGGGAAGGAGTCGTTGAGAACTAATTTTTTTCCCTGGCGATCCCACACCGTGTAAATATGGGTGGTGCCGACATAAATGCCGTTGCGATAATGTTTGGTGACGGCAGAGGTCATGCCCGAAATTTGATCCCACCGCAGGGTACGAACCCCTTTGTGATCGGAATATGCCAACGCTTCCTGGTACACCACCGCGGCCTTCCGCCAATTCGTAAAGGTACTCCACAAAGTAATAACGGCAATCAAAAATAAAAATCCCGTGATCAAAACAGTTGGTAAAAACACATTCTGCAACTGTTGGTTCAAGCTCGCCGGGCCGAATTTAGTGTAGTTGGCGTACGTCATGTACGACCCAAAGATAAAACCCAATCCCGCCGCACCCAATAAAACAAGCCCGATGATTAAGCTGGACCACCGGCTGATTCCTTTGGGCTGAAACACTGTTTGCGGGGCACCGACGCCAAAAACGGCAGAAAATTGTTGGGGGACTTGGGGATTTGAAGGGGTCATTGAATCGCTCCTGTCAATTCAAGGTTAAGGTCGTTAAGGATTTTCTCACGACTCCCGTTGGGCAAGAAAGAAGCTTTGATGCCGTTCGTAATCGTCGTTTTTAGTTGTTCCAGCGGGATGGCAAACCGCTCACAGGCCAAAAAGCACTCATCACTCAACGCAATGTTCGAGATGCTGGGGTCATCGGTGTTCAGCGTGACGCATAACCCACTCTCGAGCATGCGGCGCAACGGATGAATTTGGTCCGGGCTGATGACGCCGGATTGGTAATTGCTGGTGGGGCACACTTCAAAGGTCGTGCCGCGTTCGGTTGCGAGGGCCACGGCTCCAGGGTTCTCAAATACCCGGACACCGTGCCCGATCCGTTCCGCATTTAACACTTCGATGGCTTCGATAATGTTTTCCGCGCCCCCCCATTCTCCGGCATGAATGGTAATCCGCATCCCAGCTTTGCACGCTTCTTTGAAGACCCCCTCGAAAGGTTTGGCGGGGAATTTTCCCTCCGCTCCGGCCAGGTCCAGCCCGATGATGCCGTGGTTCAGGCGGTCGATGGACAACGCGGCGACCTGTTCGGCAATGGATACACTCTCGTGTCGGTTGACGCTGGCGATCAGTCTCGTTGTGACGCCAAAATCCACCTCCGCCTGTTGTGCGGCGGCAATGACCCAATCCATCACCTCGCCCAAGGGAAATCGTTTGGCGTTGCTCAAAGCGATGGGCGTAAAACGAAGCTCCATATACCGGACATTGTCCGCGGCGGCATCCGCGACCGCTTCCCGTGTCACGCGAGAGATCACTTCCTGCGACCGAAAAAACAGCCGCAGAGTCTCGAATTTGGAGAGAAAATTTGTCGAAGTTGGAGGATCGTAGCTTTGAACTTGAACCAACGCGCGTAGGCGGGGCGGGTCAGCGATTGGAAGGTTTAACCCCCAGGCGTGGGCGAGTTCCAGCATTGTAGCTAACCGCAAAGAGCCTTCCAAATGGCGATGTAATTCAACCTTAGGAAGTGATTTGTAAAAATCTTTCGATTTTGGTTCGTTGGTCATTCAGGCTCTGGTCGAAAAGGAATGGTCAATAGCGTACCACAAAATCCGTGAATTTTGCCAGGCGAAATCATTTCACTTTTCGTCTAAAGGCACGGCTCCAATCGAAGAAAACGACTGGAGCCGTGCGGATTTCAAAAACCTTTTTTGGCTCTACCTTTTTTGGCGTGAAGTGTTCGAAATTTTGAAGGTGGTGGGGGCTGTACA
>WBZL01002473.1_pt1 | contig 18011 bp, 18 predicted proteins | sample 5204291 | NCBI WGS metagenome assembly WBZL01 (sample SAMN12344345, study PRJNA552823) | activated sludge metagenome | biome: Activated sludge suspended growth; feature: Nitrification reactor; material: Wastewater; isolation source: activated sludge from nitrification reactor of wastewater...
GTTGAACGTCCGTTAAAAGACGAGAATGGCAGAATCATTCCCGGTGAAAAAGGCAAGCTGAAAGGCAAACCGCAACCGGATTCCAGTTTGCGTGACACTGAGAACGTACCGCTCAATGAAGATGTGGAAACCTATTTCAAACGCGAAGTGCTGCCCCATGCGCCGGATGCGTGGATAGACCATGACAAAACCAAAGTCGGCTATGAAATCCCGTTCAACCGGCATTTCTATGTGTTCGAGCCGCCGCGTGAACTGGCAGCGATTGATGCGGACTTGAAGCAATGCACGGACCGTATCCTGGCCATGATTAGAGGTCTTACGGCATGAGTATGAAAACACCTGCCTCAGAGTCATTCGGAGCAATCACAAAACTGATTGAAGCGGCGCGTCAGAAAGCATTTCATGCCGTCAATACAGTTTTGATTGATCTTTATTGGCACGTTGGCAAAATCATTAGCCACAAAGTCAAAAGCGCGGAATGGGGTGATGCGGTTGTAGCGCAATTGGCGATTCATATCGCACAGACCCAGCCGGGATTGCGCGGGTTTACTCGCCGGAACTTGTTCCGGATGCGGCAATTTTACGAGACGTATCAGGGTGATGAGAAAGTGTCAGCACTGCTGACACAATTGTCCTGGACAAACAACCTCATTATTCTCAGCCAGAGCAAACGCCAAGAAGAGCGCGAATTTTATTTACGCAGGGCTGTACAAGAAAAATGGTCAAGCCGCGAGCTGGAACGCCAAATCAAAACCGCCTTGTTTGAGCGTATCATCCTCACGCCACCCATAGTGTCACCAATAGTGACACAAACACACCCTGCCGCCCTGAGCGTCTTCAAAGATGCTTATTTGGTCGAGTTTTTAGGCTTACCAGACAGCCATGCCGAAGCTGATTTACACCAAGGCCTGTTAAAGCAATTAAAAGACTTTCTGATTGAACTGGGACGCGACTTTTGTTTTGTCGGCTCGGAATATCCGTTGCAAGTTGGCGGGCGGGATTTTGTACTCGATCTGCTGTTTTTCCATCGTGGGCTAAATTGTCTGGTGGCGATTGAATTGAAAGTCGGTCGGTTTGAACCGGAATATCTGGGCAAACTGGCGTTCTATCTGGAAGCCTTAGATCGTGATATCCGCAAACCCCATGAACACCCCGCGCTGGGCGTGTTGCTCTGTGCCAGCAAAGATAATGAGGTGGTAGAGTATGCCTTAAGCCGTACCCTTTCCCCCGCGTTAATTGCGGAGTACCAAACGCAATTGCCCGATAAAAAACTGCTGCGGGAAAAACTCCATGAGTTTTATCTACAGAACGCCCCAGAAGAAAAGGGGGAACTATGAGTTTTCCGCGTTACGAAAATTACAAAGATAGTGGTGTGGAATGGCTGGGCGACGTGCCGGAGCACTGGGATGTGAAGCGACTAAAGCAAGTTTGTGAAGTATTTCCGAGCAATGTGGACAAAAAAACTTACGAGAACGAAACGCCAGTCCTCCTCTGCAATTACACCGACGTGTATTACAACGAGAATATCACGCCGCATATCGATTTTATGGCGGCAACCGCGTCAGCGGATCAGATCAAGAAATTCACTCTGCGAGGGGGTGATACGATCATCACGAAGGATTCAGAAACCGCCGATGACATTGCAATTGCCGCGTACGTTCCACAAGACATGCCTGGTGTCATTTGTGGCTACCATTTGTCAATGATTCGTCCTCGTGAAGCAACTTGTGGCGCATTCATGAAGCGGCTTTTTGACTCAATATATGTGAAGTCGTGCTGCGCCGTATATGCGAATGGACTTACTCGCGTCGGCCTCGGTCAATACGCGCTGGATAATTTAGAAATGCCATTTCCTCCGAAGTCAGAACAACAAACCATCGCCGCCTTCCTCGACTGCGAAACCGCAAAAATTGATGCGCTGATTACCGAACAGCAACGGCTGATAGAACTACTCAAGGAAAAACGGCAAGCAGTCATTTCCCACGCCGTCACCAAAGGCCTAAATCCCAGCGCACCGATGAAGGATTCGGGTATCGAATGGCTGGGCAAAGTGCCGGAGCATTGGGAAGTTTGCGCATTGCGGAGGTTGCTATCAGTTCCACTTGCAAATGGAATCTTTAAGAAAAAAGACGACTTTGGAGATGGTGTTCTTTTGGTGAATGTCTTTGATGTTTATCAAAATGACTTCAAAATCAAATTTGAACAACTTGATCGAGTTAAATGTTCCCCTGATGAAGCAATTACCTATCAGGTGTTACCTGAAGATCTGTTTTTTGTGCGCTCGTCACTTAAACAAGAAGGCATTGCCGCTGTCGTAGTTGCGGGCATTAGTGCGGAGGAAGTGGTTTTTGAATGTCACCTGATACGAGCGAGGCCAAAACAATCGACTGTAAATTCACGTTATTGCAGCTATCTACTGAGCTCTCCAATTTATCGAGCTAAGATGATTGCTAAAGCTAAGATCACAACCATGACCACAATTGACCAAGAAACGATTTTATCAACCATTCTTCCTCAGCCACCGAAAGAAGAACAACAAACAATCGCCGCCTTCCTCGACCGCGAAACCGCCAAACTCGACACCTTCACAGCCGAAGCCAAAACCGCCATTACCCTACTTCAAGAGCGCCGCACCGCCCTGATTTCCGCCGCCGTGACCGGAAAAATTGACGTGCGCGGGCTGGTCTCAGCTAAAACGGAGGTAAAAGCGGAAACCGTGCCTTGTTAATTTAGCCGTATTAACTATAATACCTATATTAGCTAATTGGAGAAAAAAACCATGCGTACCATGACCTCTGTTGAAGCCCAAAACCGTTTTGGCGAATTGCTGGATACAGCGCAACGCGAACCGATAACCATTACCCGCCGTGGACGTCCTGTGGCGTTTATGGTTTCCTGCCTGGATATGGAGGAACTCATGGAAATCCGTAAGCAGCGTTCCAAAGCGGTGGCGGCTTTCGAAAGTTTTTTCGCCGAAACCGATAAAAAATTAACACCGGAAGCAGATGCCTTAACCGTTGAAGCTGTCAAGCAGTTGGTCAATGAGCTTCGTTAAACGAATTGTCATTGATACCAGCACGTTGATCAGTACATTGTTAAAGCCGCAGTCAGTTCCTAGGCAAGCCTTCAATTATGCCTTGGCAACCGGAACGCTTTGCGTTTCGCCTGCTACGCTGGCTGAGTTGGAAAGCGTTTTGCTGCGCGATAAGTTTGATCGTTACCTTGACCGGGAAAGCCGCCTGGGTTTTTTGCAGCTTTATCATGCCGCAACCGCTCTATTCCCGGTCACTCTTGACGAGGAAAAAATCCTAACACCGCCATGCCGGGATTCTCGCGACAACAAGTTTTTAGCTTTGGCATTGCATTGTTCGGCACAGACTGTGATTTCAAGCGATGAGGATTTGCTTATCCTGAACCCTTGGCATGAAATTACAATTGTTAGCCCTGCCCAATTTTTGTCATGAGCGGTTTACATAAGGAAATCAATTTCGAGGGTGAAATCTGTGATCATCTGACCGCGAACGGCTGGTTGTGTTCACAAGGCGACGCGGCAAACTATGACCGCACGCGGGCATTATTTCCGGCAGATGTGCTGGTTTGGGTGCAAGATACCCAACCGAAGGCGTGGGAAGCGCTGGTGAAGAACCACGGCGCACAGGCGGCAGATGTGTTGCTGGGGCGGCTGCGGGATTCACTCAACCAACGCGGCACGTTAGACGTTTTACGCCACGGAATTGAGCTGCTTGGGCTTAGGCAACCGCTCATGTTTGCCCAATTCAAACCCGCCTTGGCTATGAATCCGGATATTCTCGTCAAATATGCCGCCAATCGGCTGCGGGTTGTGCGGCAATTGCGTTATTCGCTGCACAATGAAAATGCGCTTGACCTTGGCCTATTTCTGAATGGCATTCCGGTTGCTACGTCGGAATTAAAAACCAACTTCACTCAATCGGTGGAGGATGCGATTGATCAATACCGTTTTGACCGCGAACCGCGCCCGAAGGGGCAGGGCAGTGCTGAACCGTTATTGTCTTTCCCCAATGGGGCTTTAGTGCATTTCGCGGTGAGTAATAGCGAAGTGCACATGACCACGCGACTGGAAGGGGCGGCAACGCGCTTTTTACCATTTAATCGGGGCGATAACGGGGCGGCGGGTAATCCACCTAACGAACAAGGGCATCGCACCGCTTATTTATGGGAAGACATCTGGGCAAAGAATAGCTGGCTGGAGATTTTGGGCCGGTATCTGGTGACGCAGAAGGACGAGAAAAAACAGATTAAGAAAATCATCTTCCCGCGTTTTCATCAGTTGGATGCAACGCGCAAGCTGATGGTGGCGGTGTTGCAGGAAGGTGCGGGCGGTAAATACCTGATCCAGCATTCGGCGGGCTCAGGCAAAACCAATTCAATTGCATGGTCGGCGCATTTTCTAGCCGATTTGCACAATGCCAGCCATAAAAAACTGTTTGATACCGTGTTGGTGGTTTCTGACCGCACTGTGCTGGATGACCAGTTACAGGAAGCGATTTTCGATTTTGAGCGCACGGCTGGCGTGGTCGCCACGATCAAAGGGGAGGGCGCTAGTAAAAGTGCGGAATTGGCGGCGGCTCTGTCCGGTGGCAAGAAAATTGTGGTTTGCACCATCCAGACTTTCCCTTTCGCGCTTAAGGCCGTGCAGGAATTGGCCGCAACGCACGGTAAGCGCTTTGCTGTAATTGCTGATGAAGCGCATTCGTCGCAAACCGGGGAGGCTGCAGCTAAACTGAAAGCCGTGCTATCCGCGGAAGAATTGCAAGAATTGGCCGACGGCGGAGAAATCAGCACCGAAGATATACTCGCCGCGCAAATGGAAAGCAGGGCGGCGGAAAGCGGTATTACCTATGTGGCCTTTACCGCTACACCCAAAGCCAAAACCCTTGAACTGTTTGGACGATTGCCCAATCCTGATTTGCCAGCCGGTGCGGACAATCTACCTGCGCCGTTTCATGTCTATTCGATGCGGCAAGCGATTGAAGAAGGCTTCATCCTCGATGTGCTGCAAAACTATACTCCTTATAAATTAGCGTTCAAACTTGCGCATGATGGCAAAGAATTGGATGATAAAGAAGTCGAACGTAATGAGGCCCTGAAAGGCATTATGCGCTGGGTCAGGCTGCATCCTTACAATATCAGCCAGAAAGTGCAGGTGGTGGTTGAACATTTCCGCGAAAATGTAGCCCCACTGCTGAACGGCAAAGCTAAGGCTATGGTGGTGGTCGGTAGCCGTATTGAAGCGGTGCGCTGGCGGCTGGCGATTGATGCCTATATCAAAGCCCAAGGCTACAAAATCGGTACGCTGGTGGCGTTTTCCGGTGAGGTCAACGATAGTCAATCAGGCAGCGAGCCGTTCAGCGAAACCAGCAAGACCATGAATCCGAACCTAAAAGGGCAGGGTATCCGTGAGGCTTTCAATACAGAAGACTATCAAATCCTGCTGGTTGCCAACAAGTTTCAAACCGGATTCGATCAACCCCTGTTGTGCGGGATGTATGTCGATAAACGGCTGGCAGGTATTACGGCGGTGCAAACCTTATCTCGCCTCAATCGCGCCCATCAGGGCAAAGATACCACCTATGTGGTGGACTTCGTGAATGACCCCGAAGAAATTCTGACCGCCTTCCTTACCTATTACGAAACCGCAGAATTAGCCAACGTCACCGACCCGCACCTAGTTTATGATTTACGCATGAAGCTGGACGCAGCGGGTTTTTATGATGAGTTTGAAGTCAATCGTGTGGTTGAGGTGGAGTTTAACCCGAAGTCCAAGCAAAGCGATCTGGCCGGAGCATTAGAGCCAGTCGTCGCACGGATTTTGCATCGTTATAAAGCGGCTCAGGAAAAGCTGAAAGCTGCCAATGCCAAGGAAGATAGCAAAGCAGCCGAAGATGCTAAGAACGAAATGAACGTGCTTATCCTGTTCAAGCATGATATGGGCGCATTCCAACGTATGTATGCGTTCCTTTCCCAGATATTTGACTATGGCAACACCGCCATTGAGAAACGTTTTATCTTCTACAAGAGATTGATTCCACTGCTGGAGTTCGGGCGGGAACGTGAAGGACTTGACCTCTCCAAGGTCATGCTGACGCACCATAACTTGAAAGCTGAGGGAAAGCGAACATTAGCCTTGGTCGATGGCGAATATCCAAAACTGACACCAATGGAAGGCGCAGGTACCGGGCAAGTGCAGGAAAAAGAAAAAGCATATCTGGCGGAAATTATTGCCAAGGTGAACGATCTGTTTGAAGGTGAACTGTCCGATGACGACCAGCTTATTTATGTTAACAATGTCATCAAGGGTAAGTTGCTGGAATCGAAAACACTTGTTCAGCAAGCTGCCAACAATACCAAACAGCAGTTTGCTAACTCGCCTGACCTATCCAACGAGTTGATGAATGCCATTATGGATGCCTTGGCTGCCCATAACACCATGAGCAAACAAGCCTTGGAGTCAGAAAAAGTGCGGAGCGGTTTACGGGATATTTTGCTCGGCCCGGCGCAACTTTATGAGGCGCTTAGGGAGCGATCGGAAGGACGCCCATGAATATTCTTATTGATACCATCCGAGTTGCTGGTTTTAGAGGCATTAAAAATCTTGAGGTTTCATTACCACGCATAACTGTGTTGATTGGCACCAATAATTCAGGCAAGACCTCGTTAATAAAAGCGCTTCAACTTGCCATAGGGGACTATGCACGTTTTCTGTCTGAAGAAGATTTTCATATTGCCTCTGACGATGAAAGAGCTAAAGAAATACTGGTTGATATTAGAGTTATACCAGTTGATGACGATGGTAACCGGACATCACTTTTCAATGAAATGTGGGCTACTGAATTTGGGGATAAAATCAAGGCAGAGCCAAACGAAAACCAGTTCATGGCTATTCGGACTCGTTCAAAACAAAATTTGATAAAAGGTGGTTTTGATACCCTCCGTTCCACTCTCGAAGCCTGGCCAGATGTGGGCAACTGGCAAGTCGAAAAGATAAAAGAAACAAAATTGTCAACTAGCTTGAGTAGTTTGCCATTCATATCAATTGAGGCGCAAAGAGATATTCATCAAGAACTAAAAGAAAAATCATCATTCGTAGGGAAAGTTCTATCGAACATAAAATACAACCAGGATGACATCATTGCCCTCGAAAAACTCATCAAAGAAATCAATGATGAAGCAGTAAACAAAAGTGGCGAGCTTCAAGGCCTCAAGACGCATCTAGGCAATCTGAGCCAGTCTTTTGGTGAGTCTGGCAATGTTGAAGTCACTCCATTCCCCAAAAAAACAAGAGATCTCTCCAAACATTTCTCAATTCACTTTGGCGAAAATTCTGCCAATTCGTTTTCAATGGAATATCACGGAATGGGAACAAGGAGCTGGGCATCAATGCTGACCGTAAAATCATTTATTGATTTAATGGAAGCAAAGCATCAAGAAGAGTCCGAGCCTTTTTTCCCAATTCTTGCGGCAGAAGAACCAGAGGCACACCTTCATCCAAACGCTCAAAAGACACTATACCGACAGCTTTCGGAGTCAAAAGGCCAATTAATAGTTAGTACGCACTCACCGTATCTAGCGGCTATGGCTAATCCAGCAGAGTTACGGGCACTCAAAAAAGATAAGGGACAAAATAATGTTATATCAGTGCGATTATCCACTGATTTTGACCAGGAAGACTTACGTCGTTTGCAGAGAGAGGTCATTCACTCCAGAGGGGAAATCTTATTCACGAAAGCATTGGTGCTATGTGAAGGCGAAACCGAGGAACAAGCACTACCTATGTTGTTTCGTCACTATTTCAGAAATGAATCATTTCAGCTTGATGTGAATTTTGTTGGAGTCGGTGGGTCTGGGAAAAAATATCGCCCTTTCTTGTCTTTCTCTAAAGACTTATTAGTTCCAGCATTTATCTTCAGCGATGGCGAAAATAGCACAGTTAAAGACCTGATGAAGCATTATACCGATGTGTTTGGTCAGACTGACCTCATGGCATGTCCATATATCACGATTCTTGATAACACTGACTTTGAAGGTTATTTAATATCATCTGGGTATAGGCAGATAATAGAAGAGGCAATCAAAGAGGTGGATGGTAGTGACGCGATTGCAAACTGGATTGAAATGCGGCATGGGACTTTCCAACGGAGAATAAAAACTGACAGTCCACCATGTTCGGCATGTAACCAGCCTATCTATGCCGATGACCTTCGCGATTACAAATCACCAGGAGGATACGATAATGCTCTTATGGACATTCTTGATTCAAAAAAACCGAAATACGCGCCTGTCATCGCATTAAAATTGTGCGAATTAGAGCCAGATAAAATACCACCCAAAATCATTGAGCTATTTCAAAACATTAGGAAAGGAGCATTTTAATGACACATCTTTCCAATGAGCAGTCTGCTATTGTCATGGCTCCAATTGGTCAGCCGATGCAAATTCTTGCCTCGGCAGGGTCTGGAAAAACCCGTGTTCTAACCGAACGGGTGCGGTATATCATGGAAAATACACGCAAAGACGGCATTATAGCTCTTACATTTACCAACAAAGCTGCGGAAGAAATGCAGGCTCGCTTGGATGACATTGAAGGTATTGAAGATCGTTGTTGGATTGCTACCATACATGCAGTAGCCCAACGTATTATCGATCAATACGGACATACCATTGGCTTGCCGTCAGAACTGCATATTTACGAGCGTGATCAAGACCGGAAGGCTGTCTTTCTTCAGTCATTGCGAGATCAAGATATTGATATAGATGATTTCTTGAATGTTAGCGATGATAGAACAAGAAAAGATCGTGAAAAGATTGTTCAAAACTATCTCGATCAATTCTCCATAGTTAAACGCGAGTTGTTGACTGAGAATGAAATTAAAGAAAAGTACGAGAGCGACGAATCATTCTGGGGTATTTTCCAGGAATACCAAGCAGCACTAATTCAGAGTGGTGGTTTAGATTTTGATGATATTTTAGTATATGCACATCGAATTCTTCTTGAACAAGCTTGGTGTGGGCAAATTTATCGGGCTAAATACAAGCATATATGCATAGATGAAGCTCAAGATCTTAATAAAGCTCAATACGAATTCATCAAGGCGCTTTGTGGCGATCAGATCAAAAGTGTATTGATGGTTGGTGACCCCAATCAGATGATTTATGGATTCAATGGGTCGTCCTATGATTATCTATGTAAAAGTTTTGTTGATGACTTTTTACCAACAAAATTTCAGCTTAAGGAAAATTATCGCAGTTCAAAGGCTGTGATCTCGCTCGCCAATAAACTAAAGCCTGATTCGCAGGTTGCATCAGATTTTGTGCTCGAGGGTAGAAAACAAATCGAAGCATGTCAAGATGAAGATGCGGAAGCTAGCTGGATATGCGACAAAATTAACGAGCTTATCAAGCAATCAAATGATGTTGAAATCGAGGGAGAAATTTCCTGGGGAAATATGGTTGTCATTGCACGCAATCGTTTTGTTTTTCTGACACTTGAAAAACAACTTCAAGAAAGACAAATTCCCTATTCCCTCAAGAAGGGAGAGCGCCAAACAGAGCCATCATCGATTTTTGGCAAGGTGCTTGATTTGGCGATTCGCGTAAGACTGAATCCTAAAGATTGGGTTGATGGTAAAAAACTCTGCGCGGCTTTGAAAATCCAGCCTCCAAATTCATGGGGCATAGATGGCCTTTTGAGTAATTTTGCAATGGCTGCGCGTACTTCAGATATTTTGTTTCCAGAACTTCAAGCAAGTCTCTTAGAAGCTATTCAGAATATTGATCTGGATCAGCCCAATATTCCGAAATTTTGTGAGTTCTTCAAAAAATCTATAGAAGAACTTACGGTTGACCAGTCACTAAGGGAAGATGGCGAGCTTGAACGTTCACTCCAAGAGCTGCAAGATTTCCGAAAGAGCTGGACTACATTCAAACGTAAAGGGTTGGGAGATTCTTTATCGACTTTCCGCAACGCTATAGCGTTGGGTCAGCTAGTTGATGACTACAATCCGTCTGGCCTTACTTTAAGTACCGTACATACCATGAAGGGATTGGAGAAAGACATTGTTTTTCTCATGGGCATGTGTGAAGGTATCTTTCCAGATTATCGTGCTCACAGTGTTAAAGAAATAATTGAAGAGAGAAATAATGCTTTTGTAGCAGTTACTAGAGCAAAACGTTGGATTTATATTACCTACCCTCAACAACGAATAATGCCTTGGGGTAGTGCTAAACATCAACAACCATCACGCTTTCTTAAAGAATTACAGGAATAATTTAAGTCTATAGCTTTTCAAACTAAGTTGGATATTCTGTGGTAGTTATTTTTAGTAAATCCTACATATGTGTAACTTATTTAAAAAACAAGTATATAATAATACATAGTCTATGTAACGGGTTAAGTTACACGAAATGACCATATTTATAGCGGCAATCCTTATGTCACTTATACGTTCGTTTAGATGACACCATGTTAATTGGCTACATGCGCGTTTCCAAGGCTGATGGCTCGCAGGTTTTAGACTTACAGCGTGATGCGTTGTTGCAAGCTGGCATCTTGCCAGAACACCTCTATGAAGATTTTGCATCAGGTAAGAGCGACGAGCGACAAGGATTAATGGCTTGTCTTCAAGCCTTACGCAAGGGCGATACTCTCATAGTTTGGAAATTGGATCGTCTCGGTCGTAATTTACGCCACTTGGTCAATACTGTGCATGAGTTATCTAGTAAGGGGATCAGTTTTAAAGTACTAACAGGGCAGGGGGCGCAAATTGACACTACAACCTCTCAAGGAAAGCTCGTGTTTGGGATATTTGCTGCGTTGGCCGAATTTGAGCGTGATCTAATTTCTGAACGAACCAAGGCTGGGTTAGCTTCTGCCCGAGCCCGTGGACGTAAAGGAGGAGCGCCTTTTAAAATGACCCAAGCTAAATTAAGGCTGGCAATGGCATCTATGGGAAAACCAGAAACCAAAATAAGCGATTTGTGTAAGGAACTAGGGATTACACGCCAAACGCTATATCGTCACGTAGCCCCAAATGGAGCATTGCGTGAGAACGGTAAAAAATTACTGAAAATTCCTTCTTATGCCAAATGAAGATAATTACTGGTTCATGCTCCAGTTTAAGTTGAAGCTTTACCAAGCTGGTGGTGAAGAATTTCAGCGTTTGTTCAATGGCGTAATGACAGCTTATCATGGAGTAAACTATCAATCTGTGCGGCCTTGGGGAAAAGCTGGAGATTGCGGCAACGATGGTTTTTTAGCTAAGGAAGGACATTATTTTCAGGTTTATGCGCCAAGTCCAACAAGCAAAATTAATGATGTATATGCTGCTAACAAGGCTAAAGTTGACTTTCAAAAATTAAAAGAAAACCATGCCAACCTCAAGCACTATAGCTTTGTTCTAAATGATCGTTTTGTTGGCGTTCCGCATCCAGTGACTCAAGCTTTAACTGAAATTACCCAAACGCATAATATTCCAGCTTTGGCATTCAACAGCGGACATCTTGAACAACTCTTCCTGAAACTTGATAACCATCAGAGGATGAATGTAGTTCTAGGTGTACCCCTAGAAGCCCCAGCTTGGATTGATCCCAGGAAGGTGGCGGAGTTACTAGAGTACCTGTCCATGTCGTTTGATTTTACATTGAACTTAATGACTGGCCAGGACACAGCGCCAGAATTTGAAAAGAAAATTCAATTTAACAACCTAAATTCTGGAATTGCTCAATATTTACGAATAGCTGCAAATCAAATTGGACACGTGAATGTTTTTTTTGATGTGCGTCCTGGGTTGGCTCAATACATTGCTGATGAGCTACATACAATCTACGCCAATAGCCTATCCGCAATACCGGACACCGATAAAAATGCTACGGATTTACGATTTGTCTATATTTTGGAACGCATCCTACCTCCCGCGGCCAATAGTGATCCTATACACCGCAGTGGATGGCAACAAATTGCCTTGATTGTCATGGCTAAATATTTTGAAACTTGCGATATTTATGAACATCCCGATTCCGCTCATTCCGCATAAGCACACTCGCTTTTCCGAGAGTCTTTTGTTGCTTGCTGGATTTGTACGCACTTACTTACTTGATCGCCCACAAACTTTGGATGAACTATGGACACGTCTTCATAGCTTACGCAAAGAGCATCCCTGGCTTGATGAAGTGTCATTTTCAGGCCTTATGCTTGCCGTGGATGTGCTGTTTGCCATAGGAGAAATAGACGGAACCAAAGACGAGTATATTAGCTTAAGGAATTCTACCAGTGCGCCTGATTAAGCTGTCTGCCAATCAGCCAAGTTTCAAAACAATAAATTTTAATCCTCAAGGATTGACACTTATTGTTGGTATTTCCTCTGGCGGGGAGCAAGAGGGCAATTCAAATGGCGTTGGCAAATCACTGGCTTTGAGGTTAGTGCATCACTGCCTGGGGGCAAATGGCAATAAACATTTCGGTGAAAAATTGGCTGGTTGGGTTTTTCGGCTTGATTTTGAAATTAATGGACAGGTGCATTCCGTAGAACGTAGTGCAGACATCAAAATATTAACACTAGACGATCAGCCCATCAGATTGAGGCAGCTAACAACTTGGCTGAATGAAAGTGGTGTCTTTGCCCTTAGTGTTGCACCTAATTTATCGATTACATTTCGTTCCCTTATCAAACGATTTGCACGGGTTGAAAAAGCCGATTTCATAGAGCCCGGAGCCACAGCCAAGGAGACACCTTTCGATGCGTTGGTACGCACACTTTTTCTTTTAGGCCTAGATGTTAGCTTGGTCTCGAATAAGCATGACTTTAAAAAACGTATTGATGCGTTGGAGAATGCCAACAAAATATGGCATAACACCCCAGCGTTGCATGATATGTTTCGTGCAGGTGATGATGCACGCATTCGCGCCAATTGGCTAAAAGATAAAATACCTCAATTACAAGAGCAGCTTAACAGCATGGTGGTGGCAGAAAACTACTATGATCTTGAACAGGAAGCCGATAGACAAACGCAATTATTAAGAGGCATTGCCCAAGAGATCGAATTGTTAAAATTTCAGGTCACTGGTATTTCTGAGTTACTTATTGAACACCCTGATATTAGCTCTCAAGAACTCTTGTCATTGTATAAAGGCTTGGAAGGTGTTTTTAAGCTTGAAGTATTAGAACATTTTGAAGCAGTTGAGCAATTCCATCGTAGTTTGGCAGAAAGCAGGAAGCGTAGACTTCTAGCTGATCGTGCGCGTATCAATGCAGAAATAGAGTCAAAGCAGCTTGAACGGGGAAAACTAGCAGCACAACGCGATAAACTTTTGCAATCGCTAATTGGCAAAACGGCTTTTGAAGAATATCGTGCAGTGGCTAATCAGCTTGCTCAACAGGAACAGGAATTAAATGCTCTCAATGATTACTTGGAGTTTGATACCAATGTTAAGAAAGAAGTTTTGAGCATTAAAGAGGCCATGCTTCAAGACACGCATCAAGCCGTTAAATATCTTGCCAATAATCCTATGGCTGAGTTAGAGGCTCGTTACCGTGCACTCACACAACCTTTATATCCAAATGCAGCTTCCGGCATCACCTTTGAAAACAATACGGGTGACAACATGATACGCTACACCCTTAAACCTCGACTTGAAGGCTCAAGTTCTGACGGCATTGACGATGCCCGTTTGCTATGTTTTGATTGGTTAGTTTTTTTACATGGAGCCAATCATGCCATGCGTTTTCTTTGGCATGATAATCGGCTTTTTGCTCACCTTGATCCGGGTGTTCGTGCTCGTTGGTTTTCGCTGGCATTAAAGGAATTAAAATCCACAGGGAAACAGTATATCGCCACTATTAATGCCGAAAACTATGACAGCATGCTTGATCGGCTCTCTGACGAAGAGAAATTAATGTTACAGTCCCCGGCGGTTAAAGTTTTAGAGTTACGAGGTAGGAAAGCAAGTGATAAGCTGCTCGGAATTCAAGTTGATTTGCAATGAGGTAATTATGACGCGAATTCAATTTCTAAGTGCAACGCCTAGCGGTGATTTGGTGTAGCGCACCGTCTTTTCGAAGAATACCGTCCCATCAATGTTGAAAATGGCGGCCTGATTTGAAAAAAATACACCCCACTTTTTTATGCTCTCTGAAAAGGGGGTACGTTTAAACAAACGACAGAATTGTTTCATAGGATTTTAGGCGATTACTATTTAATCTACTATCGGTCTTCCCGAAAATGCCAAAGTCGCAATATATAAATAGCTTTATCGGTTAACTCATAGCGAATTTCATATTTCCCAATGATTACGCGCCTTACATCCCGATCTTCAAAATCACTCAGTTTTACACCTAATTGCGGAAAACTCTGTATTTCTTCTACACCCTGGATTAGCTGTTGTATAACTTGAATAGCCGCATTTGAATTAGTTATTGCTAAAAATTCGTAGACGCGCACAAGATCGCGCTCTGCGCTTGTCGTCCATTTGATCACCATTAGTCGACTGTCTTATCTAAATTAGCTGCCCATATTTTTATTGATTCATGTTCAACAATTCGATTTGCATCTACATCGGCTAGGCTTTCCATAGTGAGTTGATGACGTTTTTCTTCTAATTCTACCCATGTAGTTAAAGCTTGCTTCACGACCCATCCTTTAGGTCGATCAATTCTTGCTGAAATTTTGTCTAATTGCTCTGCAAGCTCGTTGGGGATATGGGCAGTTATAGCACGCGTATTCATAATGAATCCTTATTAATAATCTTTAATCAAAAAAAACTAATTGAGTTATTTTAATTATAATTATATCTAAATTATTGGAAATGCGTAACTCTTATTAAGAATAAGATGTTTGCTAAGCCTTTTAAGTATTTACTATTGATAAAATATGTTATCAATAGTAAAGTGGTGCTACAATTCAGGAAGATTGAAATATTTTTGCTTTATTAAATTTCATTGAGTAGGATAATATCCTACCACTCGGAAGGTGTTAGAAACATACATAGGAAACAAAAAATGAAGCGCACCGATAAAGCAGAAAAAATCAGCATTACACTTCCACCGGATATGCTGAATATTATTAGGGAAAAAGTGAAGGATGGCGCTTACGCTTCCACAAGTGAGGTTATTCGTGAAGCGATGCGTTTATGGCAAAGACAGGAAGAAGAACATCACGCGAGAATTGCCTCCATTCAAGCGCGTCTGGAACAATCCGCACACAGCGGTGAACCGGTTTTGCTGGATGCTGCGTTTGAAAAGCTAGAACAACTTCATCAACAACGGATAAGCGCACTAGGTCATGAAAAGCTATGAAGTGTATCTGACACCCGATGCGATACAAGACCTGACAGATATTTATGAATATATAGCTGCAAAAAGCGGACTTCCTGAAGTCGCGTGGGCATATATAGAGAAATTACGCCAAAAGTGTCATGACCTTAAAACAATACCTTTGATTGGACAACAGCGCGATGATTTGCGCAAGAATCTCAGAATCGTTGCCATTGATAAAAACGCGATTGCAGCTTTTGAGGTTAATGAGAATAAACAAAGCGTCACCATTCTTAATATCTTTTATGGTGGTAGAGATTATGAAGCAATTATGGGTAGTGAAACGCCGTATAAAAATGCTGAGCTAGACAAATAACATGACAGATCTTATTACTACAGTCAATCGCGCACTTACTGCAAAAGAATTTCAGGGCCTTGCAGATGTTCCACCTGAAGTTGAATGGTTTGCCAACTTAGGTAACGTCGAGACTCGGCGTGCCTATGAAAATGCCTTAAAGGATTTTATGAATTTCACGGGCATTCAGAATCCGGAAGAATTCAGAATTGTAACTCGTGCTCATATTATTGCCTGGCGCGATGATTTGTTGAGTCGAACATTAAGTAGCATGAGCATTCGGCACCGTTTGGCGGCAATATCTTCTTTATTTGAGTACCTGTGTGAGAAAAATACAGTTACGCATAATCCAGTCAAGGGTGTAAAGCGACCAGCGGTAGAAAGTTATGAAGGAAAAACTCCGGCAATCGGCGATCATCAGGCACGTGAATTGCTCGATGCGCCGGATGGTAGCTCACTTAAGGGCAAGCGCGATCGTGCGATACTAGCCACCCTACTCTATCACGCACTGCGGCGTGATGAATTGTGCCGATTGAAGGTCAAGGATTTTAAGCAGGAGCGGCGTGGTGTGCCACATATGAAAATATCCGGCAAAGGGGGCAAAACACGATATTTACCATTGCATCCTGCCGCCAGTGGCTTAATCCATGATTATCTCGATGCAGCTGGGCATGGCCTGGAAGATACGGGGGCATTATTCCGTTCAGCCAGTAATAATCGAGATAAGGAATCACAAAAACCAATTACGCCAGACGGTGTTTATAAGTTGGTACAGAGATACTCTGAAAAACTGGGGTTCAAGATCGGCGCACATTCGTTACGCGCAACGGCAGCCACCAATGCACTCGATCATCAAGCAGATATTGCGAAAGTGCAAGAATGGTTGGGTCATGCCAATATTGCTACCACAAGAATTTATGATCATCGCAAAACCCGGCCAGAGGATAGTCCAACGTTTAAGGTTGCTTATTGATTGCTCTATTACCCATTGATGAAGGGATTCTTGCGATCCGCCCAATAAGATCATTCCGGCATTTAGTCTGGTTAGCCATGAAACTAAATGCCACATTACACTCTCAAAAAACGCTACTGGAACCCGTTGCTCTAGCTATGATCGCACAAACTACGCTACCTCCAACTGAGCTTCCCCTATATGCTTCCTGAGTTTGCCAAATAACAGCTTTTTTCGCCGCTTCGGAATAAATACCACATGATATTTACAATCCCAGCGTGTATGACTCAAACTTTGGTACTCCTTCATCTTTGACTCCTCGTCTTGTGGTTGGGACGAGACCGTTACGACGACTGCCGTAACGGTAAAACCTTCGGAAGTCCCCCGGCAGATCCGGGGGTTTATTTATTATATAGGCTCTAGACTAGCAGACACGATCTGTTAGTCTAGTAAGATGTTAAGAAACAGTAAATTAAGCGACTATTACATTAAAAAAATAATTCAATGCTTTTGCATTGATATACCTGCCAGCAAAACAGCTCTGCTGATAGGTAAAAATCGTAACACGATTAATCGTTGGTATGGCATTTTCAGGCAAGTAATCTATAACCATCAGACTGCCCTTAAAGACAAGCTGTTAGGCAAAGTGGAAGTTGATGAAAGCTATTTTGGTGGAAAACGGCAACGTGGTTATCATGGCAAACTCAAGCGCGGTCGCGGTACACTAAAGCAACCTGTATTTGGTGTGTTTGAGCGAGATGGCAGGGTATATACCGAAATAGTGTCAGACTGTAAGCGACTGACTTTACAAGCGGTGATACTGGGTAAAGTATCCATTGAAAGTGTCATTTATAGTGATGGTTGGCGCGGTTACAATGGTTTGGTAGATGTAGGATATTCCAAGCATTTTCGTGTATCTCATGGTGATAATGAATTTGCTCGGGATGGGCATTGCCATATTAACGGTATTGAATCGTTTTGGAGTTTTACCAAGCGGCGGCTGGCAAAGTTTAACGGTGTGTCGGTTAACTTTGCGCTGCATTTAAAAGAATCTGAGTGGCGTTGGAAAAAACAACCTGATGAACTTGCTAATGAACTATGGCAAATCATCAGATATTATTAACTCTGCTAGTCTAGAGCCTTATATATTACTCAACATCAGGATGAACTGATAGCATAAAACTGTTCACCCATTGGAAGACGAAAAACAGGGGGAACCTCAAAGTTAATCCACCTTCTTTAAAAAACTTAACTAATTGCTCCCTAAATTCCTGACTATATTGTGTGTGGGGGTATAGGAAAAATAAACCACCTTTTCCATAAGTTTTGAATGTACTGAAAGCTGGCTCAATTGTCAAACACGGTGATAATCGATTGAAAAATTACTGTATTCCGGTTCAGTTAGCACAAAAATTCA
>WBZL01002474.1_pt1 | contig 18002 bp, 18 predicted proteins | sample 5204291 | NCBI WGS metagenome assembly WBZL01 (sample SAMN12344345, study PRJNA552823) | activated sludge metagenome | biome: Activated sludge suspended growth; feature: Nitrification reactor; material: Wastewater; isolation source: activated sludge from nitrification reactor of wastewater...
AAGACCGAGCTCCTCGACGAGCTCCACGCCGTCGCCAGCCACCTCTCGCCGAAGCAGCTCCGCGAGCTGATCCGCTACGCGCGCGAGGACCTTCCGGAGCGCTGAGCGCCGGCTGGTCAGTCCAGGTTGGGGGCGTCGGCCTGATGGCGACGCCCCTTTCCTTTTTAGATGCGTCGGGCGGGGACCCTGGACGGGATGTCGGCCCGAGGATGGGCCGGCAGGCCAGGATGTCGGACGCGGCCGGCCGGCACGTGACCAAGTCGCGGCGAATTCGGCGGCACGGGCGTTGCAAGGCATGTGAGCGCAGGAGGATCACCATGCAGCTCCGCCAACGCCCCGATCGCTTCATCCGCACCTTCGTCGACGCCGCGACGACCCGTCCGTTCCTCAACGATCTGCTGGCACTTCGGCGAGCGCGGTCGCTCGCAGGGGTCGAGGGCGGGGAGCCGGACGGCGAGCCGGCGCGCGCGACGCGGTCAGCCCGGGCGAGCGTGGCCGCGTGAGTGGCATGACCGAGAGGACAGCCGACGGGGCGTGCCCGAAGGCCGGACGTAGTGCTGGCGCGAGCGACGCGGTCAGCCCGGGGAGCGTGGCCGCGTGAGTGGCATGACCGAGAGGACAGCCGACGAGGCGTGCACACGGGCAGGTTCGCGGCACGGGTCCGGATTGCGGGCAGCCGACGCGAAGTCGAGCGCGCCCGTGTGGGGGATGGTGCGCGGCTCCGAGGATGGGGGTCCAACGGCGCGGCCGCGCGAGGCCCTGGACCGCGAGGCCGTGTTGGGTCAAGCTTGTGAGTCGTGTCTCGCCGCAGCACCCTCGTCGCTCTCCTCTGCGGGGCCGGGCTGACGCTCGCCGCCCAGTCGATCCTCGGCATCGACGCCGCCGAGGCGGGCCGATCGGGCCTCACCAAGGAGGGCTTCAACGCGGCGCTCGACACGGTCCTCGATCGCTACGTCGATCCGGTGGACCAGAGCCGCGTCCTCGCGGTGGCGCTCAAGCAAGTGGTCGGCGGCCTGGACGAGCACTCGCACTACCTCACCGCGAGCGAGCGGAAGGCCCTCGGGCGTCGCGCCCTCGGGTCGAGCGGGGTGATCACGCGGCTCCACCGTGCCGAACCCGGTTCGCGTCGCGCGGCGTGGATCGAGGTCGCGGCGGTCCTGCCAGACTCGTCGGCGGCGAAGGTTGGCATCGAGGCCGGCGATCAGATCCTCCGCATCGGCGATCACGAGGCGGCTCTGATGCTCTCGCAGGCGGAGGTCGAGGGCCTCCTCTCCGGTGTCGAGGGCGAGACGGTCGAGCTGGTCGTTCAGCGGAGGAGCGAGGCGACGCCGCGGGCGATGGCGGTGACGCTCGGCTCGCCGCAGGCGGGCGCGCTGGTCGAGGCTCGCCTGGTCGAGAAGGCAGGAAAGAAGCACGCACACGTGGTGATCCGGGCGTTCCGCGGCGGCGTCGGTGCGACGGTGCAGCGCTCGCTCGCGGAGCTTCGGCGAGCTGCGGGCGCCGAGGGCCTCGCGGGGATCATCCTCGACGTCCGCGGCAACCCGGGCGGCGACGTGCAGGAGGCGGTGGCGATCGCCGATCTCTTCGTCGCGGAAGGCGTGCTCGTGCGGACCCGCGGCCGCGGCGGTCAGATCCTCCGGGAGGAGCTGGCCCATCGGGCAGGTACGGACGAGACCACGAGGCTGGTGGTCGTGCAGGATCGGCGCTCGGCGTCCGCGTCGGAGCTGCTGGCGATCGCCCTGCAGGACCACGGTCGCGCTCAGGTGGTCGGCGAGCGGAGCTACGGCAAGGGCACCGTTCAGGACGTGATCGGAATGCCCGACGGGTCGGTGCTCACGCTGACGATCGCCCGCTACTTCTCACCGCACGACAAGATGGTCGACGGCAACGGCGTCGAGCCGGACATCCACGTCGCGCTGCCGGAGACAATCGCCTCGCGCGAGCTGCCGGAGGTGGCGATGGAGGCCGCGCTCCGCGGCCTCGCGCAGGTCGACCGGGCGCCGCGCTCGAGTGGTTGAGGCGCGGCGCCTGCTCAGGCGGCGAGGATCCGGGCGGTCGCGGCGACCGTGACGTCGGCCTCGCGCTCGCGGGGCTCGCGGGGTCCGCCGAGCGCGGCGACGTAGAGGGTCTCGCCGAGGACCTCCACTTGGCGGACGCTGAGCTCACGCGGGCGGCCGCGACGCTTGATGGTCGCGTTGACGATCCCACGGCCGATGATCGGGGTGACGGCGGCGAGCTGGTTGAGGTCGAGGTGGGTCGAGCTCTTGGAGACCAGCATCCCGTACTCGTCGACCAAGAGGACCGCGTCGAGACCTCCACGGCGCACCGCGTGGTCGTAGGCGGCGATCAAGGCGGAGGCGGTGTCGGTGGGGCGGTTCCGGCGGCGCTCGAGCGGGAGGCCCGGGCGCGGCAGGGGGGGCAGGCGGAGGGGCGCTGAAGTGGTGTCGGGGGACATGGCGGCTCCTGTCGGCGGCTGTAAGGCTACTGCCTACATGTGCGCCGGTCCACTTCGGGGATGCTTTTCGAGGTAGCGATGTTCGATTTCGCCCAGCGCCAATGGCGCATGTGATTGGACGCGCAAGGAGGGGCGCGGTCGAGCGAAAACCCGGATACACTCCCGCCATGCTTGAGGACTCCTCGGAGGTCGAGCAGGTCCGGCAGACGCTCTTGCGCTATGCCGGGTGGGACCAGATCCCCGATGACGTGATGAGCGAGCTCTGTCGGAGTTCGGAGGTCATCGAGGTCAAGCGCAAGCGGTCGGTGTTCCGCCGCGGCGAGCCGGGGCCAGGCCTCTTCGTCGTGAAGTCCGGCGAGTTCAAGCTGAGCCTGATCTCCTCAGAGGGGCGCGAGCAGATCCTCTATCTGGCGGAGCCGGGCAAGCTGATCGGTGAGGGCTTCTTGCCGGCTGACGTGCAGTGCGCCGCGTCCGCCTTCGCGATGGCCGACTCGGAGGCTTGGCGCTTCGACACGGACTTCGTGATCAGCCTGACGGGTCGCTCGCAGCCGCTGGCGATGGCGCTGATGCGGCACATGGCCTTCCGCGCCAACCGGCTCATCGACCTCGTGCTCGATCTCTCGCTCCGGTCGGTCGAGCGTCGCCTCGCGTCGTTCTTGCTGACGCTGGCGACGCGCGCGGGCGCGGAGCAGGGCAAGCCGTGCGTGATCCCGCGGCAGCTCGACATGAACACGGTAGCGGCACGACTCGGCACCGTGCGCGAGGAGATCTCGCGGGCGCTCAACCGGATGCAGCGTGACGGCATTCTGAGCCTGAGCCGCCAGGAGATCGTGGTCGTCGATCTCGCGGCGCTCGAGCGCATCACCTACGAGTGATGCAGGGCTCCTCGCGATCCGGGAGCGCCTGGCGTCGGCGTGGCCTGGTCGGCGCGTTCGTCGTCGGCCTGGTGTCGATCGCGTGTGATGGCGCCGCGGGGGGAGGAGGCGGAGGCGCTCGGGCGACGCCGTCGCCGCCCTCCCCTGCCCCAGCGCAGGTCGAGGCGCTGGCGTCCTCGGAGGGCGAGGAGAAGGCGCGCTGCGCCGACCACAGCGGCATCGATCCGGCGGCGCTGCCGTCGCTGCCGGAGACACCGTACACGCGGACCTTCGAGCAGGTGTGGGAGATCGTCCGGCTCAAGTACTTCGACCCGACGATCGCATGCCTCGACTGGCCGGCGATTCGCGTCGAGTACGGCGTGAAGCTGGCGAGCGCAGCGGACACGACGACGGCCTACGCGGTGATCGACGCGATGTTGGGGCGCCTCGGTCAGAGCCACTTCCGCGTGCTGCCACCCGGCGGCGATGAAGACGCGCCGCGCGGGTCGGCGAGCGCGCCGCTCCATGTCCGCTGGATCGACGACCGAGTGATCGTCGTCGACGGCGCGGTGGGAGGGCGACCGAGCGGGGTGCCGGCGGGGGCGGAGCTGGTGTCGATCGATGGGTGGCTGGTCGCGGAGGTGGTGGAGCGAGCGCGCGCCAAGAGCGAGCGGCCGAGTGAGCTGGCCTTCGAGGTGAGCCTCGGGGTCCACCGGCGGCTCATGGGCGAGGATGGCGCACCACGGCTGGTTCGCTTCTTGGAGCCGGGCCCTCGCGGGAAGGAGCGCGAGGTGGAGGTGAAGTGCGTGCCGCCGGCCGGCGAGAGCGTCTCGCTCGGCAACCTCCACGACGTGCCCACGCGGGTCGAGTGGCGGATGGTCGCGGGAACGAAGGTCGGCTACCTCGCGTTCAACTACTGGATGTTGCCGATGGTGAAGCGGGTTGAGGCGGCGATGGGCGATCTCCGCGGCGCCGGGATGGAGGCCCTGATCCTCGATCTGCGCGGCAACCCCGGGGGGGTCGGCGCGATGTCGGTGCCGGTCGCGCGGATGATCCTGCGCGAGGATGGGAGCCTGGGCACCCTCCACTTCCGCGACTTCAAGCAGGAGTTCAAGGTGAGCGGCAACCCGGACGCGTTCGCGGGTGAGGTGGTGCTCCTCGTCGACGAGGGGACCGCGAGCACGTCGGAGATCTTCGCCACCGGGCTCCGCGATCTCGGGCGGGTGCGCATCGTGGGCGGTCGCGCCTCGGCAGGCGCGGCGCTGCCCTCGCTCATCGAGCGTTTGGACGGCGGTGCTACGCTCCAGTACGTGGTCGGCGACTATCACAGCTCGAAGGGGAGCGTGGCCGAGGGAGACGGCGTGGCGCCGGATCTCGTCGTCCGTGAGGCCCGCGAGGACTTCGCGGCCGGCCGCGATCCGGTCCTCGACGCCGCGGTCCGCCTCCTCACCGAAAGGAACCCATGATGCGCCTCCGTTCGCCCGCCCGCTTCGCACTCACTCTCTCGCTCGTCCTCGCCTGTGGTGGTGAGGCGCCCTCGGAGGCGATACCGGCGGCGGCGTCGACGAAGCCGACCGAGGCGAGCGCGCCAGCGAAGGAGAAGCTCCCGGACGCGGCCGAACTCCTCTCGGCGTCAGTGGCGGCGCTCGGCGGCGCCGAGCGGATGGCGGCGATGACCGTCTACTACTCGGAGTCGCAGATGAGCGCGGGCAAGCTCGGCCTCAGCGGCACCGCCAAGACGTGGTGGCAGGGCGGCGACTTCTATATCGAGACCGACATGCCCGGCGTCGGCTTGATGAGGATCGGCGGTCAGGGGGGTGTGATCTGGGGGGACGACCCGATCAGCGGCCTGCGGACGATCGCCGGCGTCGAGCCTCTGCCTGGCCAACGACTGGCGGAAGTACTTCGACAAGGCCGAGACCACCGCGGTCGTCGAGAGAGAGGGGCGGCGCCTCGCCGAGGTGACGATGACCTCGAAGCTCGGCGACAAGGTGGTGCTGAGGATCGATCTCGAGAGCAAGGAGCCGGTGTCGCAGAGCTTCGCGCAGGCGAACCCGCTCGGCGAGATGCCGGTGACGGTGACCTTCAAGGACTTCCGCGAGGTCGACGGTGTGCGCCTCCCCTTCGTGCAGGAGGTCGACGCCTCGTTGACCAAGCTGGTGTCGACGACGACGAAGTTCGAGCCCGGCGCGACGGTGGACCCCAGACGCTTCGCGCTGCCGAAGATCGGCGGCGAGCCCTTCGTGGGGTCGCCCCGGCCGGTCGCCGAGGGGGCGCTGGTAGAAGCCGGGACGAAGCACGAAGTGAAGCCCGCGGCGGCGGCCGAGTGAGGCGCGCCCCGCGGGCGTGGCGAGGGTGACGCGGACCCGGGTCAGCCGAGCTGTTGGGCGCAGTAGAGCTGTTCACCGAGCTGACGGATGAGCTCGAGCTGGGTCTCGAGCCAGTCGGTGTGCTCCTCCTCGGAGACGAGGATGTTGGCGAGGAGCTCGCGGCTCGCGTTGTCACCGACCTCGGTGCAGATGGCGATGGCCTTGTTGAGGCGGGTGATCGCGTCGTACTCGAGCTTGAGGTCGAGCTCGAGCTGCTCCTTGACGGTCTCGCCGACGTTGACCTTCCAGAGGCGCTGGACGTTGGGGATGCCCTCGAGGAAGAGCACGCGCTCGATGAGGCGGTCGGCGTGCTTCATCTCGTCGATCGACTCGGCGCGGACCTTGGCGGCGAGCTTCTGGTAGCCCCAGTTGGCGCACATCTTGGCGTGGATGAAGTACTGGTTGATCGCGGTGAGCTCCGCGGTCAGGACTTCGTTGAGCAGCTCGATGACCCTGTCGTTGCCCTTCATCGCGCGGCAACCTAGCACGAGGCCCCTGGTCCGCCAGCGGCCAATGTGCTCGCGTCGACGCGGTCTCGCGGATCGCTGTCGGAGGTGAATTCGAGTTTCACCATCGACAGCGATCCCCGAGACGCGACGCCGCGATCAGGTCGACTCGCCGCCAGGCGACGCGGGCTCGTGACGAGCGTGGGTGGGGCTCGCCGACTCGAGGAGTTGACGGATCTGGCGGACGCACGCGCCGCAGTCGGTCCCCGCCTGGCAGGCCTGCCGCACCTGGCGGAGGGTCGTGTTGCCACGACGTGCCTCGTCCAGGATGGTGCGGCTGGAGACGCCCTTGCAGAGACAGACGATCATGGCGAGGTCCGGGGGTGGCGTGTGTGGGCGAAAACGTTATTGAAAATCATTTTCACCGCCGGATCAGCGTAGCCGAGTCGATGGGGTCGGACAAGGCTCGGGCCAGGCGTGTGGCGTGAGCGAGGCGACGAACGCAGGAGTTGCGGGCGAGTTGCCGCAGGCCGAAGCTATCGCGCGATGTGCGCGGCCGGCAGCGAGGGCTCGCGCCGGCGTGTGCCAGGGAGGCGGGGGCTCTCGGCGGTCGAGGGTCCGCGGGTCGTGGCGGCCGGGATGTCGGCGGATCGCGGGGAGGCGCCGCCAGCGAGGCGGGCGCCGACGGGGCGAGCCGTCGGTGACGGGGTGGCGGGCGGGGAGGCTTCGACCGCGAAGGTGGGGGCCTCGACGTACTCGCCGAGGAGGCGGTGCTTGACCTCTTCGAGGATCGGCTGGATTCGGGCGCGTGTGCCGGCGATGAGGTCGCGGGCTTCGCGGGTCTGGCTGATCCGGTCGGCGTGCTCGGCGAAGGTGCGGTCGCCGAGCTTGATCGTGAAGGAGCACCAGACCAGGGCGCCGACGAAGAGGACGCTGATCAGGGTGCGCAGAGGGCCGAGCACCGGCGGAGAGTCGCGCGGGCGCGGCTGAGGCGCAAATTTCGAGCGGGAGGCGGGCCGCGGGGCCCGCGGGACTCAACGCTCGGCCTTGGATTCCTCGCCGAGGCCGGCAGCGACGCGCGTGGCCTCCTGGATCGTCCGCGCGAGGACGGAACGGATCCGGCCGTCTTCCATGTTGAGGAGGCCCGCGATCGTGCAGCCGGCGGGAGTGGTGACCTGGTCCTTGAGCGCCGCCGGGTGGAGGCCGGTCTGGAGGACCATGCGCGCGGCGCCCTGGAAGACCTGGGCGGCGATGCGGAGGGCGACGGCGCGGGGCAGGCCCATCATCACGCCGCCGTCGGCGATCGACTCAAGCATGACGTAGACGAAGGCGGGGCCGCTGCCGCCAAGGCCGGTGACCGCGTCGAGGTGTTTGTCCTCGAGCTCGATGCAGAGGCCGACGGTCTCGAAGATGCGGGTGGCGAGGGCGACCTCGGGGTCGCCGACCGAGGCGCCGCGGGCGACGACGGTCATGCCCTCGCCGATGAGGCAGGGGGTGTTGGGCATCGCCCGAATGATGCCGCTCCCGGGGAGCCACGCGCCGAGTTGGGCGAGGGTGACGCCGGCGGCGATGCTGATCACGGTCTTGCCGAGGAGGGCCTCGCGGACGGCGGGGGTCGTGGCGATCTTGGGGAGGCGCTGGGGCTTGAGGGCGAAGAGGACGACGTCGGCATCGCGGCAGGCGGCGACGTTGTCGGTGGTGGCGGCGATCCCGTGGCGCGTTCGGAGCTCGGCGGCGACCTCGCGGCGGCGTACCGTTGCGGTGATCCGCTCGGGGGCGATCGCGCCGGCGCGGAGGAGGCCGCTGACGATCGCGTCACCCATCGTGCCGCAGCCGACGATCGCCAGGCGCTGAGAGATCGCTGTCATGGGCGCGCCCTTACCACAGGGCGCTGGCGCCGTCACGCCGATGGGTCGGGCTCGCCAGGGGGGAGCGGGGCGCGAGCGAGTTCGTGCGGGGCGTCGGCGCTGCTCCAGGTGATGAGCGCGTAGTGAGGCGGCGAGGGGCGATCGCCGTCGGGGGCGCGGTGGACCCGCGCGAGGGCGTCGCTCTGCCAGGCGATGTCGTCGTCGTTCGCGGGCGTGGTGAGGAGTGCGGCGAGCTCGGTGAGCTCGGGGGTGGCGGCGCGGACCTTGGCCTTGATTCGCTGGAGGGTGTCGATCGAGAAGCGCGGGGAGGCGGCGCCAGCGTCGGCGGCGAGGGGGTCACGCGAGAGGGGTGAGCCGTCGAGCTGGGCGCGGAGGGCGGCGACGACCCGGAAGTACTCCTTGCGGGGGAGGCGTTGGTTGAGGACGCAGAACTCCTCGCCAGCGAGGCCGACGCAGGCGAAGCAGTGCGAGGAGTCGACGCAGGCGAGGCAGAGGACGAGGTGCTGCGAGCGATCGCAGCCGTCGCAGAGCTCGAGCTGGCTGCTCTCCCGGCAGCGGGCCGAGCCCTTGCAGCGGTTGCAGCGGACGCACTCTTCGCAGTCCTCGCAGTAGGTGCACTCGTCGCAGCGCGTGCAGCCGGTGCAGAAGCGGCAGCGACGGCAGCCGTCGCATCCCTCACAGCGGAAGTTGTCGTCGAGCGTGCGGACGAGGCCCAGGGTCGCCCGGTATTCGGCGACCAGGGCCTCGAGGTGCTTGACGAGGGCGTCGAGCTCGGCGGCCATGGCCCCAGGTTGCCATGAAAAGCGCCCGCCCTGCACCGGCGGCGACGGTGTATGCTCCGCGCGCTCATGGCCCGTGAACGCGCGCTCCTGACGGCGCTCTCCGCGCTCCTTCTCTTTCTCCCGGGTTGCCGGGCGAAGGTCGGCAGCGCCTGCAAGGTGAGCACCGACTGCTCGCTGCGCGGCGATCGGACCTGCGATCTCTCGTTCCTCGTCAACAAGGACGGGTACCCCGATCCGGACGGCAAGGGCGAGTGCATCGTCGAGGGCTGCTCGCCGACGTCGTGCCCGCGTGAGGCCGTGTGCGTGCAGGTCTACAGCACGGAGTTCCTGAGCGTGGCCTGTGACCCCGAGGAGGAGGATCGGACGCGCTCGGAGTGCGGGCCGGATGAGATCTGCCTGCCGGAGGGGGTCTGCGCCGACGTGAACACGGCGCGAGCCACCTGCAGACGCGAGTGTCGGAGCGACAACTCCTGCCGCGACGGCTACGTGTGCCGACAGACGGGCGTGCACGGGGTGTACGTCGCGCGCGCGGCGGATGAGCCGACGGCGGACGTCGAGACCAAGATCTGCGTGCCCGAGAGCTGAGGGCGGCCGGAGGCGCGGGCGGGTGGCCGGATGGCGAGCCGCGTGGCGGCCCACGCGTCGCCGGGAAGTCGTGATGATCGTTGATGATCGTACGAGGCGATGCGCCTTGCTTTGTGGTTCGCCGGGCGCGGCTGAGTCGCCGCGCCGGAGAAGCGAATCATGCGAAACACCCTTCGTTCCCTCTTCTGCGGCAGCCTCGTGGCGGCCGCTCTCTTCTTCTCGACTTCGGCGCTGGCGATGGCGCCGCAGCTCGAGGGGCAGGTCAACATCAACACCGCCACCCAGGAGCAGCTCGAGCTGCTCCCCGGGATCGGCCCGGCCATCGCCCAGAAGGTGATGGACTACCGCGCGCAGAAGCCCTTCGAGGATCCTGTCCACCTCATGCGGATCAAGGGCATCGGCCGGAAGACCTACGCCAAGATGAAGCCCTTCCTCTCGACGAAGGGCGAGAACACGCTCCACGTCGTCGGCGACACGTCGGAGATGAAGGCCGAGTAGGACCCACGCTTCGCAGGGCCCGGTCGTGGGCTACTCGGGGATCTCGGGAGGCGCATTTCGATCCCTCCTGCGGCCGGGCCCTGCCCCTTGTCGTTTCTCGGGGAGGTGGCGTCGGGCGGTCGACGCGGCGCCGAAATCGGGCTAGACACGTCGCTGGTGCCGGCTCTGCGGTCGACGACGCGTGCGTTCCTCCTCTCCTTTGGCTTTGCGATGGCGCTCGCGGGGTGCCGTGGTCGGCTGACGCAGCCGCCCTACCCTCCGCGCTCACCGCCGGAGATCGCGGCGTTGCTGGCGGTCGCGGCGCCGCAGCTCAACGCGCTGCAGGTGGCGTCGGCGAAGATCCGGCTGAACCGATCGATCGCGGGCAACTTGATGTTCGTCGCGCAGTGGCCGAGCCGCTTCGCTGGGCAGATCCAGGTGTCGGGGAAGGAGCTGGTGTCGCTGGCATTCCACGAGCAAGGCTATGCGCTCCGCTACGTGGCCGGCGGGGAGCTCCCGGAGGGCTTCTACTCCGGCCCGCCGTCGGCGTGCGCGGTGGAGGAACTCCTGGGGGTGCAGATGGCGGCGAGCGAGGTGCTGGCGTTGCTCCTCGGCGGTGCGCCGTTGATCGCCGAGCCGCGCGAGGTCGTGTCGCAGGGTTGGGATCGCCGCAGCGGCGAGGAGGTGCTTCGTCTGCGGGGCGCTGGCAGCGAGGAAGAGCTCCGTTTTCGCTGGGTCGACGAGCACTGGTGGCCTTCGGGAGCGACGCTCTGGCGGCGGGCCGTGGACGGATCGCTGGTGTGGACGTGGACGGTCGCGCACGAGGACCCGCATCAGGTGGGGCCGGCGCTCTTGCCGAGTCGGACGGTGATCTCGCGTCCGGGGGGGCGAAAGCCGCAGCGAGTGACGATCACGTTCCGAGAGCAGAACCCGGCGCCGGCGTTCGCTGCTGGCGGCACGGGGGGTGATGACTGGGGGGACGATGATTCGGGTTGGGAGGATGAGGACACGGGTGGCGGTGGTGAGGAAGGGGAGGCCGAGGCTGCGAGGCCGAGGCCAGCGCCGGCGATTCCAGCCGCCTTCGTGTTGACGGGTGATGGGCTCCCGGGTCGCGGTGACCTCTGTCGGGGGCGACGCTAGGCGGAGGCGCGGCTCCGGGCGGAGGCGCGCCTCCGGGCGACGCCACGGGTTCGGGCGTCGCTGGGAACGCCGTCAGGCGAGGGTCGGCGTGCGGCCGTGCGGGCTGAGGACGACGCGGAGGTCGCTGACCAGGGCCTCGATCTCGGCCGGAGTGTGGTCGGCGCTGACGGTGATGCGGAGGCGGGCGGTGCCTTCGGGGACGGTCGGCGGACGGATCGCTTGAACGTGCCAACCTCGGTGGAGGAGAGCGGCGCTCACCTCCACCGCGAGGGCGTTGTCGCCGAGGAGTACCGGGAAGATCGGGGAGGCGATGCGTTCGGGATCGGGGTGGCGAAGGAGGTGGGCGAGGAGTCGGGAGTTCCGCCAGAGGCGGGCGCGACGTGCGTCGCCTTCGGTCGAGGTCGCGCGGTCGAGCTGGTACGCGATGGCGCGCGCGAGGAGGGGAGAGATGCCGGTGCTGAAGACGAAGGAGCGGCAGCGTGAGCGGAGCCAGGCGCACACGGTAGCGGAGGCAGCGACGAACGCCCCGGCGCAGCCGATCGCCTTGCCGAGGGTCCCGACGATGACGGTCGCGGGGAGGTCGTGCACGGTCGAGAGGGCCGCGCAGCCGGGGAAGAGGCCGAAGGCGTGGGCTTCATCGAGGTAGATGAGGCCGTCGGCGTCGAGGTGTCGGCGTAGGGCGTCGAAGTCGCAGCGATCGCCGTCCATCGAGAAGATGGACTCGGTGATCCACCAGTGTGGGTCGCGCGAGGTGGGGAGCGGAGGAGCGTGGCCGTGCGGGAGGATCTGCGGGCGAGCGGTGGCGAGGCGGAGGCCGTCGATGAGGCTGGCGTGGATCAGCCGGTCGCTGGCGACGCGATCACCGGCGGTGATGAGGGCCGGTAGCACACCTGCGTTGAGCTGGAACCCGCTCGGGAAGAGGATCGCGTCTTCGCGGCGGACCAGGGCGGCGAGACGGGCCTCGAGGTCGCGGTGCTCGGGGTGATCGCCGTTGATCAGGCGTGAGGCGCCAGCGCCGAGAGGAGCGAGGAGGTCGTGTGGTGCGGTGGCGGTTGCGAGGCCGAGGTAGTCGTTGGAGCAGAAGCCGACGACGGCGCGGTCGCCGAGGTGATAGCGGACGCCGAGGCGCGAGGAGGTTGGCGGCGGTGTGCGCTCGAGGTTCTGCGCGCGGAGCTCGGCCAATCGCGCGAGGAGGCGTTCCTCGAGGGGGTCGGGCACGGGCGAGAGTAGACTCGACGCGCCCCCGAATAGCAACGAGGCCAAGATGCCAGTCCAGAAGATCGACGTCCGCGGGTTCGTGGAGCCCGCGCTCACCTCTTTCGAACTCGACCCGTCGTCGCTGCGATGGGACGAGCTCTCCACGCTCGCCGGCCTCTGGCTGCACTACGGGCGGGCGATGAACCTGAGCGGCGCGCACGAGCCGGCGGCTCTTGCGGGACAGATCGTCGAGGGGCTCCAGGTTGTTGCCCTGGCTCGAGCGCTCGGAGTGGAGAGCGGCGATCGCTGGCTCGATGTCGGCTCCGGTGCGGGCTTCCCCGGTTTGGTGGTCGCATCGCAGTTGCCGGTGGCGTTGACGATGGTCGAGCCGCGGGATCGACGCGCGGGGTTCCTCGAGCTGGCGCTGGCGGCCATCAAGGTCCCTGGGCGTGTTCTCCGGGGGCGGGTCGAGGCGAACGGAGGGTGGCGGCCGGATCCGCGGGAGCGGGGAGCCCTGGTGCCGGGGTTCCGCTTTGTCGGCGCTCGCGCGGTCTTCCCGCCTGCGCGGTGGTTGGAGGTGGGCGCGGCGTGGGCGCGGCCGGACGGGTTCGTGATTCTGCATCTCCACCAAGGGGCGGGAGAGTTACTTTCAGTCAGTTCTCCCGCTCGTATGGATTCTGACCGATGGTCGATTCGTGCGGTCCGAGCGGCGGATGTTTCACGTGGAACGTCTGGAATTTGAAGGTGATGCGGGGGTGGTCGAGGGAACGAGTTCGGGGGGAGTCGGATGTTCCACGTGGAACACCCGAGTGAGCGGTTGACGGCGTGCGCCGCGGAGCGGCTTGGCCGGCTGCGCGAGCGAGGTGGTGAGCCGGTGCGAGACGCGCTTGGCCACGCGAATCTGGTGGCTAGGGAGGGCGGCGAGGTGTGCGTCACCGGTAGCCGGCGCGAACCCCCCGCACGACGCCCGACCGCGGGGTGTCGTGGGGCCGTGGACCGGGAGGCTTCCCGAGCCGAACTCGGGGTAGGGTCGGCCACGACGGAGAAGCGGGATCCTCGGCCCTGCCGTCCCGTGGGCTGCGGAGGTCGGGTCCGCCGCGACGGCGCTGGGGTCCTCGACCCTCCCGCCGCGTGGGCTGGGCGCGGACACGTGGCCGAGATGAGGGCCGGCTGCGACGGATAACTGGGATCGTCGGCCTTGCCGCCTCGTGGGCTGCGGAGGTCGGGTCCGCCGCGACGGCGCTGGGTCCTCGACCCTCCCGCCGTGGACTGCGGTCGGCCGTAGCAGCGCTGGGATCCTCGATCCTCCCGCCGCGTGGGCTGGGTGCGGGCACGTGGCTGAGATGAGGGCTGCGACGGAGAACTGGGAGCGTCGGTCTTGCCGCCTCGTGGGGTCCGCCGCGACGGCGCTGGGGTCCTCGACCCTCCCGCCGCGTGGGCTGGGCGGAGGTCGGCTCGCGACGGATCTGGGATCCTCGACCCGCCGCGTGGGCGAGAGGAGGACCTCCCTGGGGCGGTCGCTCAGGGCCTCGACCTCGGAGATCTCGACGATCAGGCGGCGCGGGTTCTGGGCGAGGGTGGCGCGCGCGGCGGCGTGGTCGGGGACGAGGGGGAGCGCCTACTCGAGTTCGACGAAGGCGGGCTCGAGGGTGGCGGGGCCCTCCTCGTAGAAGCGGGCGAAGCTGCGGGACTGGTCGGCGCGCTGGGCCTTGGCGTCGGTGGCGAGCTCGCGGTAGGCGAGGGCGAACTCATCCCAGGCGCTGTGGACCGTGGGGGGTCGGGAGGAGCGGCGCTCGTGGCTTCGGAGGTTGCGACCGAATTGAGATCCTCGATTGCCCCGCCTCGTGGGCACTTGGCCGGGAGGTCGGCTGCGACGGCGAGAGCTGGGTCCTAGGATCGTCCCGCCTCGTGGGCACTCGGCCGGGAGGTCGGCCGGTAGCGACGGTCCTGGCGATCCAGTCCTCGTGGACGTCGCTCCCGACCCCAACGACTCCAGCGCGGCTTCGCCGTTTCGGCTTGCCGAGGCCACCGACGTCCCCCGGGAGCCTGTGTTCCACGTGGAACACAGGCTTTAGTCTGAGGCGGGGCGGACCTGGGCGTCGTGGCAGGTGGCGAGGTGCTCGCCGATCTCTGGGGGGAGGGGGGTGGAGAGGTTCCGGGCGCGCTCGAGCCAGGGGAGGCCCTCGGCGGGTCGGCCTCGGCGGCACTCGATCCAGCCCATGGTGTCGAGGAAGTCCGGATTGTCGGGGTCGGCTTCCAGGGCGCGACGGACGAGGACTTCGGCTCGGTCGAGGCTCTCGCCAGCGAGCGCGAGGTGGTAGGCGACGGCGTTCTCGAGGTTTGGATCGCCGGGGCGGAGTTCGAGAGCCTTCTCGAACGAGGCGAGGGCGATGATTGGCGAGCCGTCGGCGAGGTGACGCATGGCGACGAAGAGGTGGCGGTTCGCGCGCCACGTCGGGTCGCGGGCTAGGAAGGCCCCGGTGGTGAGGAGGAGAAGCGCAGCGAGGGCGGCGAGGGCCCGCAAGGTGCGGGTGCGACCGACGAGGGCGACGGCAGTGACGGTGCCGAGGACGAGGCCACCAAGGTGTCCTGCCTGGGCGATGACCGGGACGACGAGGCCGAGGCCGAGGCAGAGGGCTACCATCACGGCGAGGGTGGTCGCAGAGACTGCCTCGACTCGAGCGCGAAGCGCCCGGGGACCGTGGCGACGGACGAACCAGAGGGCGCCCGCCATCCCCATGATCCCGCCAGAGGCGCCGACGACCAGGGGTGCCTCGCACCAGCTCGCGGAGGCGAGAGAGGCGGCAAGGGAGGAGAGGGCGAAGACGAGCATCGCGCGAGCGCCGCCAAGGGCCTTTTCGAGCCAGCCACCGACGCTCCAGAGCGCGCTCAGGTTGAGGAGGAGGTGGAGCCATGACCCGTGGAGGAGGGCGGCGGTGCCGAGTCGCCACCATTCGCCGTCGAGCCAGAGGCGAGTGACGTCGAGGGCCCCGAGCTGGCGAAGGGCGCCGGTCTCGTCCGAGAGGCTCCAGAGGCTGGTGAGGAGGACCGCGAGGGGATCGTCGGCAGCGCCGAGGGCGAGGCCGAGGGTGATGAGAAAGAGGAGGAGGCAGAGCGCGCCGAGGACGACGGTGGCGGGGAGGTCCCGGAGGTGGAGTTCGTCGTCGCACTTCTGGGGTGCGTCGCTCGTGTCTTCGTCGAGGGTGTCCAGGGTTCGGCGTTCGTGGGCTCCGTCGCCCCGCGCTTCGTGCGTCGTGCGGCGCGCTCTGCGGCTCTCGTGAGGGCGAATCTCGGGCTCGCGCACGAGCGCGAGGGTATCGGCTTTTTTGGCGCGCGTCGCATCCGCGCGGCCGTGGCGCTCCACGTCGAGGCCGCGGCTCGGAGGCCCGCTTGCCGGCGTCGAGAGGCGGTTGCTATGCTCGTGCGCGTCGTGCGACGCCGGTGCCGATTGGCCGGGAGTGGCCGCTGGTAGCGCGCTCGCAGGTCTGGCGCCCGTGATCCCGAATGCGTGATCCGACGATGACCAAGGAGAGCCTGCTCATCGTCGACGCGCAGCCTCGCCGCCGACGTCTCCTGGAGGTCGGGCTCCGTCGGGCCGGGTATCGGGTGACGGTGGCCGGCGAGCCGGACCAGGCGAGTTGGTTCCTCGAGCGCTCGCTCCCGGATGTGATCGTGTCTTCGTTCTCGTTCGAACGAGTGACGGGCCTCGATTTTGCTCGCCGGCTCCGCGAGCGGCCGGAATGGGCGCAGGTCGGCCTGATCTTCGTGGTGTCGAACCACGCCGAGGAGAGTGAGGCGAGCCCGTGGGCCGACACGATGATCCGCGAGCCGGTGTTCTTGCGGGATGTGGTGCGGTGGGTGGAGCACGTGCTCTGGCGCCGGCAGATCGCCGCGCTGGCGCGGGGAAGTCGCCGCTCGGTGGGCGGGGATCTGACGCGCGTGGCGGCGGCAGACCTCTTCGGGTTGGTGGAGCGGATGGCGGCCACCGGCACGCTCGAGGTGGATGTGCCGGGTCGACCCGCGACGGTGTGGTTCCGTGACGGCCAAGTCCTCGATGCGGTGTTCGGGTCCTTCGAGGCCGAGGACGCGGTGTTCCGGCTCCTCGGGGTGGAGAGCGGGTCCTTCGAGTTCGCGCTGAAGCCGGTGACCCACGCGGGGGTGATCTCGACCCAGACCGGGGCGCTGGTGATGGAGGGGCTCCGTCGCTTGGATGAGTGGGCGCGCCTCTGCGATGAGCTGCCGCCGCTCTCGGCGGTGCTGCGGGTCAATCACGAGGTGCTCGGCCATCGGCGCGGTGAGCTCTCAGCGGAGCAACTCCTCCTTCTCCAGCGCTGTGACGGCAGGCGTTCGATCGAGGCGGTCGTGGACCAGAGCGGGCAGGACTCGCTCCTCGCCCTGGAGGTTCTCCAGAACCTCCTCTCTCTCGGGGTGCTGGTGACGGGTACGGAGCAGCCGGTCGTGGAGGCGCCGCTGGTCGAGCTGCCGCCGCTTCCGCAGCCCTTCCCTGCGTTCGCCGAGGGCGGCGCGGCCGAGACGGAGCTGGTGTCGGGTATCCCGGAAGAGGCGCCGGGTGATGCAGGCGTCGATGAGTCCCCGACGGACGATGGGTTGCCGCGAGGGTATGTGTTCCGAGCGCCGTTGCGGCCGGTCATCGCGGCTCGAGCGGCCGCGCCGGTCGGGGCGAAGGTGGCAGACGCGCTGGCGCTGGCGGCGACGGAGCGAGCGGCGGTGGAGGCGGCGCTGGCGACTGGCCGCGTCGAGGCACCGCGGGTCGAGAGAGCGCGCGAGCTGGGGACTTCGAGCGCAGAGCGCGACGCCGTCGACCGCGCGCTGGCAGGGGCCCGGGCGCTCCTGCAGGCGCGCCTCCGTCGAGAAGAGGAGCGCGATGCGGAGTCGAGGCCGGACGGTGAGCCCGGCCCTGCGCGAGGTGCGCGGATTGCCGAGGGCGAGGAGGTGCGTCCGGGTGGGGTCGTGCGCGGGGAGGTGCGTCCGAGCTGGGGGCTGCCGGCCGGTGGGCCGCTGACCCGGGGTTGGGCGGCGGCGCCATCGGGACGCGCGGTGCGCGTGTCGGTGGACGGGCTGCCGCGTCGTTCGGGCGCCGGCGACGGAGCCGGCGGTGGACGCGGTCGCGAGGACGTCGAGACGGAGGGCGGTGGGCCCGGCCGGGGCGGTGCGCAGGCCAGCGGGGCGTCGCGTGGGGATCGTGGGGAGATGATGCGGCTCCGCGAGGGCGCTGATGAGGCGCGCTCTGAGGCAGGGCCGGGCGAGCCGGGTGGGAGGGTCGAGGAGGAGGCGCTTCCGAGGGATCGAGGTGCGCGGGGTGGAATGAGCGTGCCGGCGCTTCTTCGGAGCGCAGGAGTCGACGAGGCTGCGGCGCGAGGTGAGGGTGTCGAGGCCGCGGAGGCTGCGGTGCGCGGAGCGAGCGTTGAGGCCGCGGTGCGCGTCGAGACCGTCGAGGGGCCGCTTCGGTCTGCTGGCGAGCCGAGCGGAGATGCGATGCGGCGGGCCGATGGCGTGGGTGCTCAAGGCGAGGTGGTCACGCGGCCCGGGGCGGTCGCGCGGGCGACGGCGACAGGTGGGGGTGCGGGGGTCGGCGAGACGACGGCGACAGGTGGGGGTGCGGCGGCGGTGGGTCTGGCGCTCGATGCGGGCGCGGGGGTCGGAGAGACGGCCGCGGGCGGCGTGGGTGCGGGGGTCGGGGATACGGCGGCGACGGGGGATGCGGGTGCGTTCGGTGCGGGTGTGGGTGCGGGCGGTGCGGGTGCGGGGATCAGGGAGTTGGAGGGTGGTGTTCGGGTTGGAGGGTTGGGTCCCGAGGGGGCGCTCGGT
>WBZL01001939.1_pt1 | contig 18000 bp, 22 predicted proteins | sample 5204291 | NCBI WGS metagenome assembly WBZL01 (sample SAMN12344345, study PRJNA552823) | activated sludge metagenome | biome: Activated sludge suspended growth; feature: Nitrification reactor; material: Wastewater; isolation source: activated sludge from nitrification reactor of wastewater...
GACAGGAAATAACCCTTCACGCAGTTGAGGCCCTTATTGACCGGCGCATCGGGGTCGCCCTGCGTGGCCACGATGCGGCCGTCCTTGACGCCGACCAGCACACCGCAACCCGTGCCACAATAGCGGCAGGCGCCCTTGTCCCAGCGCACACCATCCTTCGCGCCCGACTGGGCAATGGCCTCGGCGACCGGGACCGACATCCCCGCAACACCTGCCGCCGCGGTTACGGCACTCGCCTTGATGAATTCACGCCGTGTCAGTTGCATGTCAGACCTCCTTGTCTGGATCGGATTCGGTTTGGTGAAAGACCATGGACGCCGACATCACGCCGTCGGTCTTGTTGATCGCGTCGAAGGTGTCGGCCATGGAGCCGTCGCCGTCGGTCTCGATCGTAATGATCATGCGGCCGTCATCGGCGACGGCATGAATTTCGATGCCGGCAAGACCGGCGATCCGCGCACGCACGGCCTCGGCCGATCCCGGTTGTGGGTGCACGATGACACTGGAAATGTTCAAGTGGCGGCCCTCAAGAATAGAACAGCGCCTTGTCGGCGCAATATTGACATCCTAGTGAGAAAGGCCGCCCGGCATACTTGATGGTCGTCAAGCTTTCGAAATGTCGATGTTTACACTAGGGTACTGATAAGTGGCGGCTCCAAGCCGATCCGGCGGCAGGAGCATTCACAGTGTGAGCTCGCGAAAGAAATTCCGCCGATGTCGTCGGCTATCGGTCAATTCGCATCGTAGTAGTACGGCTTCGGCGGCACCCGGGCTTCCGCCAGCCGTCGCTGCACATCGGCATCCCGCGGAGGCTTGTCCCACCAGAGGGCGCGGCCGGCCTTCTGCTCCTGCAATTCCTCGGGATGCCGTTGCAGCCATTCCCGCATCCATTTGGTGTGTTCCGATTCGTACATAGCCATATCGTCTCCTCATTTGCTCAGTCTTTGGTCCGATTGATCCGCACCACTTCCGGAATGCGCCGCACGCGACGCATCACCTTGGCCAAATGCAAGCGATTGGCCACTTGAAGAGTGAAGTACAGGCAAGTTGTCACGCCGCGATCGTCATCCATACTGACGTTGGCTATGTTCGATTCCTCTTCCGCCATCGCGGCGGCGATTTTCGCCAGTACGCCGCGCTGATTCTGTGCCACGACGCGCAAGCCGATCTCGAACGCGCCGCGCACGTCCGGTTCCCAATCGACGTCCACCCAGTTGTTGCGTTCGCCCCGCTGTTTCGCCAGCGCCGAGCAATCATTGGTATGGACCACCAGGCCCTGACCTTTGCGAATGACGCCGACAATGGGGTCGCCTGGTATCGGCCGGCAACACTTGGCCAACTGAACCGCAACGCCCTCGGTGCCACGGATCAGAATGGCAGCGGCTTGCCGGTTCTGGGCACCCCCCACTGTCGCTGGCTCGCGCCGGTCGCGCAACTCGGCCAGACGCCGGGCGATGATCACCGGCAGCCGCACGCCGAGACCAATGTCGGTAAGTATCTGCCGCTTGCCCTTGGGTCCCGATTCGCGCAGGAATCGATCCCAGGTGGCGACGTCGATGTCCTGGCCTTGCAGCCCGAAGCTGCGCAGCGCCTGACCGAGCAATCGCTCGCCGAGCGCCGCGGACTCTTCCTGGTGCTGGGTCTTGAGGAAATGTCGAATCTGCGCCCGCGCCTTGCCAGTCACCACGAAGGACAGCCAGGCCGGGTTCGGGCCGGCGGAGATGGCCGTAATGATCTCCACCCGGTCGCCGTTCCTGATCTCGGTCCGCAGTGGCATGGACTCGAAATTGATGCGGCAGGCGACACAGCGGTTGCCGATGTCGGTGTGCACGGCATAGGCAAAGTCCACCGGCGTCGCGCCGCGCGGCAGCGAAAGGATCTTGCCGCGCGGGGTGAACACATACACCTCGCCGGGGAACAGATCGACCTTGACGTGTTCGAGGAACTCGGCGGAATCCTTGGACGCCGACTGCAGATCGAGCAGCGATTGCAGCCATTTGTGGGTTTCCTGGTGCAGGTCGGACAGCGCATGCTCGTTCTTGTACAACCAGTGCGAAGCGACGCCCGACTCCGCGACATGGTTCATCTCGGCGGTACGTATCTGCGCCTCGACCGGCGTTCCGTAAGGGCCGATCAAGGTCGTATGCAGGGACCGGTAGCCATTGGCCTTCGGAATCGCGATGTAGTCCTTGAACTTGCCCGGTACCGGCTTGTAGAGGCCGTGCAGCGCTCCGAGGACCAGATAGCAGGTGGGCACATCCTTGACGATGATGCGAAAACCGTAGATGTCGAGCACCTGTGAAAAAGACAGGTGCTTGTCGCGCATCTTGCGGTAGATGCCGTACAGATGCTTCTCGCGACCCATCACTTCAGCCTGGATGCCGCATTCGGGCAAGCGGCGTCGGATGGCATCGAGAATCTTGCCCACCACCTCGCGGCGGTTGCCGCGCGCCTGACGCACCGCCTTGACCAGCACACGGTGGCGCATGGGATGCATATGACGGAAGGCCAGCTCCTGCAACTCGCGGTAGAGGTTGTTGAGCCCGAGCCGGTTGGCGATGGGCGCATAGATTTCCAGTGTCTCGCGGGCGACGCGGCGACGCTTGTCCGGCCGCACCGCGTCGAGCGTGCGCATGTTGTGCAGGCGGTCGGCCAACTTGATCAGAATGACCCGCACGTCGCGGGCCATGGCCAGCAGCATCTTGCGGAAGTTTTCCGCCTGAGCCTCTTCGTACGACTGATTTTCGATATGGTCGAGTTTGGAAACGCCATCGACCAATTCCGCCGCCGTCTTGCCGAAGTGCTCGGCCAGCTGCGCCTTGGTGATTACCGTGTCCTCCATGACATCATGAAGGAGGGCAGCGATCAGCGCCTGAGGGTCCAGCCGCCAGCCGGCCAAGGTACCGGCAACCGCCAGCGGATGGGAGACATAGGGCTCACCACTGGTCCGGAACTGGCCGCGGTGGGCTTCGGCAGAAAAGTAGTAGGCCGCTTCGATCTGGGCAACATCTTCGGGCCGGAGATAAGTTGCCAGATCGGCTCGAAACCGGTCGAGATCTTCTACCAGATCGATGGGCGGATGCATGTCCGCCGACAGAATCGCTGGCTCCTCGCCGACGTAGCCCGGGCTATGCCGATGCACGGGTTCGGCCAACGAGGTGCCGCGCCCCGGCTCGGGACGCTCGGGAAAGGACGGGAGAACGATCGCCATGATTCGTCCCCGCCCCGGCTACATCACTACGCCTGGCCGCGATTGAGGATTTCCAGCCCGACCTTGCCGGCGCCGATTTCACGGAGGGCAATGACGGTGGCCTTGTCACGCCCGGCCTCGACCATCGGCGTACTGCCCATGGTCAACTGGCGCGCGCGGTAAGTGGCGGCCAGGGTCAGTTCAAAACGATTGGAGATTTTCTTCAGACACTCGTCGACGGTCACACGGGCCATGTTGCTTATCCTTCAGTTGATTTCTGTTCAATGGAATGGAACATTTCGGGCTCGCGCGCCCTCTGGCTGGCCACGCGCAAACGCGCAGCGCGCACAATGACGCCCAGCTCATTGAGCGCCGCCTGCAAGTCGTTGTTGATTATAGCAAAATCAAACTCGCCGACATGGCGCATTTCGCCCAGCGCGGCCGCCACCCGACGGCGAATCACGTCCTCGGCATCCTGTCCGCGATTGCGCAGACGTTTCTCGAGTTCGGCCACCGAAGGCGGCAAGATGAAGATGCTGACCGCTGCGGGAAAGAGGCGGCGAACCTGCTGCGCGCCCTGCCAGTCGATTTCCAGCAGCGCGTCGCGCCCCGCCTCCATCTGCGCCTCGAGCCAGGCGCGCGACGTGCCATAGAAGTTGCCATGCACCTCGGCCCATTCGAGGAAATCGCCACGATCGCGCATGGCGGAAAAAGTGGCAACGTCGACAAAGTTGTAGTCGCGGCCATCCCGTTCGTCGGCGCGCGGCGCCCGCGTGGTGTAGGACACCGAATGAATCACGCCCGCGTCGCGGTCCAGCAACAGCTTGACCAGGGTGGTTTTGCCCGCGCCCGAGGGGGCGGAAATGACAAAGAGAGAACCTGAAAAACTCATGGGTTGTTACTCCAAATTCTGGACTTGTTCGCGCATCTGCTCGATCAACAACTTGAGATCGAGTGCGATCGCCGTCACGTCGGTGGAAACCGACTTGGCGGCCAACGTATTGGCCTCTCGGTTGAGTTCCTGCATCAGGAAATCGAGACGCTTGCCGACCGCGCCGCCCTTCTCCACCACCCGCCAGACCTCGTCCAGATGCGTGGCCAAGCGGGCCAGTTCCTCGGCCACGTCGATGCGGGCGGCGAACACGCCGATTTCCTGACGAATTCGCTCCTCGTCCAGACTGGTCACGGCTTCGCGCAACTTGTTGGCCAGCCGTTGTTCATAGTCGGCCAGCGCCCGGGGCAGCATCGGCCCAACGCGGGCCACCAGTTCGCGCATGCGCGTCACCCGGTCGAGGATGACAGCCGCCAGCTTGGCGCCCTCGCGGACACGGCTGGCCGAAAAGTCGTCGATGACGGCTGCCGCCAGGGCCAGACACTCGGCCTGCAAGCGCGCCGGCGCGATGGCTTCGTCGCCCAGCATGCCCGGCCAACGGAGCACCTCGGCCACCGACAGCGGCGTCGCGGCGGGTAACACCTTGCGAACGGCCTGCCCGAGACGCCCCAACTGCTCGACCAGGACCAGGTCGGCCGTCAGCTCGCGCTGCAAACCCGCCTGCAGGGGCACCAGATGCAGCCGGCATTCGACCTTGCCGCGTTGAATACGCGCGGCCAATTGTTCCCGCAGAGGCATTTCCAGAAAACGCAATTCGTCGCCACAACGGAACACGATATCGAGGAAGCGCGAATTGACGCTCTTCAGTTCCAGATGTAACGCCGCCGAGCCGACGGCAAGGTCTCCGGCCGCATAGCCGGTCATGCTTTGGATCATGATGGTATTTTTTCAGTCTTGGCCTGGCTTTACACCGCGCCGGCTTAACGGGACAATCCGGTGCAGTATAGCAACCATGCCTTCGCAACAGACCAATCAACCCTTGCCCGCCGGATTTCAGCTGGATCGCTACCGAATCGAGCGACAGCTGTCTCTGGGCGGGTTCTCCATCGTCTATCTGGCATACGACGAGGATGGTACGCCGGTCGCGATCAAGGAGTACCTGCCCAACTCGCTGGCCCTGCGCGGCGAGGGCCAAGTAATGCCGGCCATCGCCGAGGAGCATCTGGGCGCCTTCCGGCACGGCATGAAGTGCTTTTTCGAGGAAGGCCGGGCCCTGGCGCATCTGAACCACCCGAACGTGGTTCGGGTGCTCAACTTCTTTCGCGCCAACGAAACCGTCTACATGGTGATGCAGTACGAGCGCGGCCGGACGCTGCAGGAGCATATTCAGAAGCATAAGGGCGACATCCGCGAGACGTTTGTCCGCAATGTCTTTGCCCGTCTACTCAACGGCCTGCGCGAGGTTCACGCCCAGAAGCTGCTGCATCTCGACATCAAGCCTTCCAACATCTATCTGCGCACCGATGGCAACCCGGTGCTGCTCGATTTCGGTGCCGCGCGCCAGGCGCTGGACAGCGACGGGCCGACACTGAAGCCGATGTACACCCCGGGCTTCGCGGCTCCCGAACAGTACAAGGAACCCGAACTGATGGGTCCCTGGACGGATATCTACGCGGTGGGCGCCAGCCTGTACGCCACGCTTGCCGGCGCCTCGCCCCAGGCGGCCGACAAGCGCGTCGAGAGGGATCATGTACAGCCCGCCATGCAACGCTGGGCGAATACCTATTCCGAGCAATTGCTGCACATTATCGACTGGTGCATGGTGCTTGATCAGCACAAACGACCGATGAGCGTCTTTGCGCTACAAAAGGCGCTGGCCGAGCGGCACCACGTCGTCAACCAACCCTCCTGGCTCGACACGTTGAGCAAGGGCTTCAAGAGTCTCATGAAATCATGAAATTCACCATCTACCAGGAAAGCCGCATCGGTCAGCGCAAGACCAATCAGGACCGAATCGCGCATTGCTACTCCCGTGACGCCCTGCTGATGGTGCTCGCCGATGGCATGGGCGGCCACCTGCACGGCGAAGTCGCGGCGCAGATCGCCGTCCAGTACATCACCGAGGCGTTCCAGCGCGAAGCGCGGCCAAAGCTGCCCGACCCCTTTCAGTTCCTGTCCAGCGGCATCTCCAACGCGCACAGCGCCATTACCGACTACGCGCTGGAACGGGACATGCCCGACGCCCCGCGCACCACCTGCGTCGTCTGCGTCATTCAGGACAACATCGCCTACTGGGCGCACGCCGGCGACTCCCGGCTTTATGTAATTCGCGACAAGCGTGTCCTCGCGCAGACTCACGATCACTCGCGGGTGCAAATGATGGTCGACGATGGTCAGATCAGCGCAGAGGAAGCGCTGCGCCACCCGGCGCGCAACCGGGTCTATTCCTGCCTCGGTGGCGATCTGGCGCCGCAGGTCGATTTCTCGCGCAAGACCCCGCTCGTGGCCGGCGATACCATCCTGATGTGCTCGGATGGATTCTGGGCGCCCCTGAGCACTACCGCGCTGGTGGACGGCTATTCGGCGGCGGGGGTCATGCTGACAACGCCGCGCCTGATGGATCAGGCCGAGCGACTGGCGGGCGAAACCGGCGATAATCTGTCCGTCGTCGCCGTCGACTGGGCGGACGGATATCGCGAACAGACTACCAGCGGCAGCGTGGAGACGGCCACCATGCCGATCGACGCGCACACCACCCAAATGGAAGGATTCGACAAGACGCGTCCCCGCGAACCCGAATTGACCGACGACGACATCGAGCGGGCTATCGCGGAAATCAAGAATGCCATCAACAAGTTCTCCAAGTAGAAGGGCAAAGCATGAGACCCAGCGGCCGCGAGCCAAACCAACTCCGTTGCCTCACGATTACGCGCGGCTATACCATGCATGCCGAGGGCAGCGTGCTGGTCGCCTTTGGCAACACCAAGGTATTGTGTACCGCCAGTGTCGAGGACAGCGTCCCCGGGTTCCTCAGGGGCAAGGGCCAGGGCTGGGTCACCGCCGAATACGGCATGCTGCCGCGCTCGACTCACACGCGCACGGCGCGCGAGGCGGCCAAGGGCAAGCAATCCGGTCGCACCCAGGAAATCCAACGTCTGATCGGCAGAAGCTTGCGCGCGGTCACCGATCTCAAGGCGCTCGGCGAACGGCAGGTCACCCTCGATTGTGACGTGCTCCAGGCGGATGGCGGTACTCGTTGCGCGGCGATCACTGGCGCCTGTGTGGCCCTGCACGACGCCTGCGCCCGGCTGGTCGCCACGGGTTCGCTCGCGGCCAATCCGATCAGGGAACTGGTGGCCGCGGTCTCGGTCGGCATTTTCGAAAGGATCCCGGTACTCGACCTCGACTACGACGAGGATTCGGGCTGCGACACCGACATGAACGTGGTGATGACAGCCAGCGGCGGCATCGTCGAGGTTCAGGGCACGGCGGAAGGCGAACCGTTTTCCCGTCAGCAGCTCGACGCCTTGCTCGGCTTGGCCACCGATGGCATAGCGCGCATCATGCGCGTGCAACGCGAGACAATCGGCACGCCGCAGAAAGGCCTCTCCGCGTGAGCCGCTTTCGCGCCGTGGATCCGGTGGCACCGATGGACGACGATGTCCGGGCCTTGATGGCTGACATCGATGCATCGCTGGCCGATCTGGAACGGCGCCTCGCCCTGAGCCATGACAACGACGCGAACCCCGCTGCGGACCGGCAATCAGCCAGCGCGCCCGACACTCCACCGGCGCCGAGTCCAGGTGGCGCGGAGGTCGACAGGATAGTCGAGGCAACACCGCAGGCACATCCCGCTCCCGAGCCGGGTGGTTTTCTTGCCGAACTGGCGCAGGAAGCCAGTGCCGCAAGCGGTAGCAAGGACAGTCTGGCACAACAGCAGGCGGTACTGGCCAGGCAAGTCCATGAAGCGCTGGCGCGGATATTCCAGTTCTTCAACACGTTTTGCCGTTACGCGAATTCCCTGGCGCCGACTATCAATAGAACCTACCGGCTCGACACGCAGACGGCGTTTGCCGATCTCAAGTGGCGCGACGCGGCGACGCGTTCGCGGCAGAAAAGCCTGTCGGAGACATCTTTGCTCGACTACGTGGTCTTTCGGGTCGGCCTGGTCGCGCCCGCACCGATCACCGTGGTACGCCGGTGGGACCAAATGGACGCCCTGCAGAAGGAGCTGCATATTCTCGACCTGCGGCCGCTCCCGGACATGGACACCGACGCGCCGATGACACAAGGGCAAGTGCGCCTGCGCCTGGCGCCCGAAGTGCCGGTGCAAGTCACCTTTCGCGCCAATTACCAGCGCAATCGCATCGACCTGTTGAGCCGCAATTTGGAGGGATTCGGCATTGCCGCCTTCACTTGCGACCCGATGGATGTCACCCAGGCGTTTCTGGACAACTTTGGCCGCTACCTGCTCGCGCGTACCAGCCAGCTGCCGGTGGCGCTGAACCGAATTCACTGTCGCGCCGAACTTTGACCATGAAGAAACTCATCCTCGCTTCCAACAATGCCGGCAAGCTCCGCGAGTTTTCCGCTCTCCTGGCCACCGTCGATTTCGAGGTGCTGCCCCAGGCGCACTTCGACGTGCCCGAAGCGGAAGAACCCCATGTGACCTTTGTCGAAAACGCCATTGCCAAAGCTCGGCACGCGGCGCGGCTAACTGGGCTGCCGGCTTTGGCCGACGACTCCGGCATCTGCGTGGACGCGCTGGGAGGCGCACCCGGCGTCTATTCGGCGCGCTTTGCCGGGGAACCGAAATCTGACGCGCGCAACAACGAGAAGCTGATTGCCGATCTCGCCAGCCATACGGACCGGCGGGCCCACTACTACTGCATCCTGGTACTGATGCGGCACGCGGACGACCCGCAACCGATCGTCGCGGAGGGCGAGTGGCACGGCGAGATCATCAGCAAGCCAAGAGGCGCAGGGGGCTTCGGCTACGATCCCTACTTTTGGCTGCCGGACTTTGGCTGTACCGCCGCCGAACTGCCCGCCGAACGCAAGAATGCGATCTCCCATCGCGGCATTGCTTTGCGGCATCTGCTCGATCGCCTGCAATCAAAGCGGTGATCCCGCTTTCCCTCTATCTCCACTTTCCGTGGTGCGTACGGAAATGCCCTTACTGCGACTTCAACTCCCATGAAGCGCGCGACGCGATTCCCGAGGCCGATTACCTCGCAGCGCTCGGCCGCGACATCGAGACGGCGCTACCGTCGGTGTGGGGCCGGACGATACAGACCATCTTCATCGGTGGCGGCACACCGAGCCTGATATCGCCGGGAGGCCTGGATCGACTACTCGCCGCAGTCCGAGCCCGGCTACCACTGTCGGGCGATATCGAGATAACGCTCGAGGCAAATCCCGGGGCGATCGAAGCTGAAAAGTTCGCCGCCTTTCGCGAGGCCGGCGTGAACCGTCTCTCGCTGGGGATCCAAAGCTTCGACGATGTCAAGCTAAGGAAGCTTGGTCGGATTCACAGTGCCGACGACGCCCGACGGGCCATCGAGTTGGCACTCCGGCATTTCGACCGCGTCAATCTCGATCTGATGTATGCCCTGCCGACACAGACACTCGCCGAAGCGCACCGCGACCTGTCCATTGCCATCGCCTGCGGCGCCGGTCATCTGTCCGCCTATCATCTGGCCATCGAGCCCAACACCGCTTTCCATCATGCGCCGCCGTTCTTGCCGGACGACGATCTGGCCGCCGACATGCAGGAGATGATCGAAGCGACGCTGGTCGATGCCGGCTACGGGCACTACGAAACTTCGGCCTTCGCCCGACCTGGCCAGCAATGCCGCCACAATCTCAATTACTGGAAGTTCGGCGATTATCTGGGCATTGGCGCCGGAGCCCATGGCAAGCTTAGCTACCGCGACCGCATTGTCAGGGAAATGCGCCGCAAGCACCCGACCGACTACCTGACCGCACCGGATCCCGTTCAAGAACGCTACGAAGTGGGCGCCACCGATCTGGCCGGCGAATTCATGATGAACGCCCTGCGCCTGATTGACGGCTTTCCGCCCGGCCTTTTCAAGGAACGTACCGGACTCTCGCTCGACAGCATTGCTACCGCACTGGAGAGGGCCGAGGGGGAAGGTCTGCTGCGCCGTACGCCGCACCACATCGCGCCCACCCTGCTCGGTCAGCGCCATCTCAACGCACTAATTGGGCGGTTTCTCTGAGTAAAAAACTAGGAAATGCAATCATAAAATGTGTCGATCTAAATATCAGTACATTCAAATATACAGACTCCCTTATCGTCTATATTAGTGGCTGCTAATGCGCATTTGGCGGCGCTTCGGTCCAGGGGGGGCACTCATTTCCCGGGCTCAGTTTCACAAAGCAGACGCTGATCACATGGCTAACCGAAGCTTATCGACGATCAACCCTTGGAGGAAGTGTGAAATGAAAAAAGCGATCAAAGTCCTGGCCATCTCCCTGGCCGTTGCCGCCAGCAGCCTGGCGTTCGCGCAACAGACCACGCAGCAGCAGCAGCCGCAACAGGCCAATGGCCCCTACTACGGCGGTCCTGGCTACGGCCCGGCCTACTACGGTCCCGGCCCCGGCTACTATGGCCGTCCCTACTACAACAACGGCTGGGGCGATGGCTATGGCCGCGGCGACGGCTATGGCTACGGCCGTGGCTATGGTCGTGGCTATGGCCGCGGCAATGGCCGTGCCCGCGGTAACTTCGGCTTCAACATGGGCGGCGACATGGACGGCTCCGGCTGGGGCGACAACAGCTACGACGGCGGCGGCTGGGGCAATGGCCGTGGCTACAACGGCTACAACGGCTACAACGGCTGGTAATCGGCCGATCGCCTGATGGACGGGACGCGTCTGCGAGGCGTGTCCCTGCCGGGCGATATCGATCACCCGGCCGCGCCAGCGGCCGGCAAATTCTGGAGGAAATCAAGCATGGAAACGCAAACCACCGACAACGCGGCCACTGCCGACACTGTGACCGCAGCCCCGGTCATTACCGAAAAGAAGTCCCGCTTCGCCGCTTCCGCCGCGCTGCTGAGGAAGACGCCCAAGTGGGCGCTGATTACCATCCCGGCCGTCGCGATCGCCCTGGCCGGCTACGGCTACACGCACCGTGACGCGCAGAATGACAGTGGCGCCAGCATCGTCGCCATGCAGGCGCCGGTCGCCGGTCCCCAAGGCGCGTTCAACGGCGAGCCGATGCCGCAAGGCGCGGGCCCGGTTGGCTTTGGTCCCGCCTACGCGCCGGCCTACTATGGCCCCTATCAAGGTCCGTATTATGGCTCGGGCTACGGCCACGACGGCTACGGCCGCGGTTACGGTCGTGGCTATGGCCGCGGGCATGGCCACGGCAACGGTCGCATGAACGCCAGCTTCAGCTTCGGCGGTAACGTTAGTGGCGATGGCGACGGCTACACCGTCGGCAACGGTGCCGGCAATGGCCGTGGCTACAACGGCTACAACGGCTACAACGGCTGGTAATCGGCCGATGGTCCTTGGCGGGACGCGTCGTCGGTTCTGAGAGACGCGCCCGTCGCAGGGCCGAGGTTCTTTCCTGATCACTGGGAGAAACACCATGGAAGCACAAATGACTGAACAAGGGATGCCGATGTCCCGCGAGGCAACCAAGAAGCCCTCGTCCTGGAAGACTTCGGTGCTGTACGCGATTCTCGCCGCGTTGTTCCTCCTCGCCCTGGCCGCCTACGGCCATAGCCAAGGCTGGTTCAAGCAGATCGGTGGCAAGGCCGGCGACGTGATCGCCTCCACCTTCCCGTCGATGGCCCCGTCCGCCGCCGTCGAGGATGGCATGGCCCAGGCCCGCGCCGCATTCGCCAACGGCGACGTCAATGGCGCCCTGGCAGGCTATCGTCAGCTCATCGCCAAGAATCCCGAAGACATGGGAGCCCGCGGCGAACTGGGCAATGTCCTCTACGCCATTGGTCAGGTCGGCGACGCCGCCCAGGCGTACTTCGACACCGCCAGCCTGGCGATCGACAAGAATCAGCCGGAAATCGCCGAAGCCTTGCTGCCGGCCATCATCGAAGGCAACCCGATGCTGGCCACGCAGTTGAGCGACAAGCTGTTCGAAGCGCAGGTGCGCACCCACATGGCCCAGCGCCCGCCGCTGCAGGATCCGCTGCGGGAACCGCAAGACCGGCAGCCCCTGCCGCAAGCGCAAGGCGCGCCCAGCAACAGCTAAGGTTCGCCAGGAACCGGTCCCGCCGCACTGGCGGGCCGGGCTTCCGCCCGATGTGCCGGCGCCGCCAGGCGCCACCCCCACCCCCCCGCCGCCGCCACGAGAGGCCAACCCAGGTCGACATGATCCACGCCACCGAAGCACGCCAACTGACCGAGATCTATCTCAAGGGGCCGGATATCGACGCCTTGGTCACGGTGATCGATCAGCGCATCGCCGAGGCGGCCAAGAAGGGACACAGTCATATCTCGATGCCCGACACCGGCCATCAGCGCGAGGGCAAGCTCTATCAGGTAAGCGCCGACGAGCGCCGCGCCCTGCGCCGCCACTACGAGGAACTCGGCTTCCGCTGGGTCGACCACCCCAAAACCGGCCACCCCTGCTGCCGGGACTTCACCACGCTGTCCTGGTAAGTCGTCGCCGCGCGGGTCGCCGCCAGCCCAGCAGTCCCGGAAATACTGCGAACGCTTGACACTCTGCAATTCAGAGTCAATACTCTGCCGTACAGAGTATATTCTCCGATTTGAGCCCGCCGTATCGCCATGGCCGTTTCCCTGAATGGGCACTGTTGTCGACCGTTTCTTTCCCTTCTCGCGCTAGCCGCCCTGCTAGCTTCCCTGCTGCCCGGCTGCGCGACGCCGCCACCGCGCCCGGAGCGCATCGCGCGCGACGACTACGACAGCGTCAAGACCTATATCGACCGTCTGATCCGCCATGAGATGGCCACCAACCAGGTGGTTGGACTGAGCGTTGCACAGGTGGACGATCAACGCATCGTCTGGGCGGCGGGCTTCGGCCACGCCGACCGGGAACGCGATTTGCCCGCCACGCCCGAGACCCTCTACCGGGTCGGCTCCGTTTCGAAGCTGTTCACCGCCACCGCCGCCATGCAATTGGCGGAACAAGGCAAACTGGCCATCGACCGACCGCTGCGCGACATCCTGCCCGGGTTTTCGATCGCCTCGCGCTATCCCGCGTCGGCGGTGATCACGCCGAGACAACTGATGAGCCACCACGCGGGATTGCCGCGCGACATCGCCAAAGGCATGTTCACTGTCAATCCCGCCCCGTTTACCGATCTGGTACGGGAAGTGGCGAACAGCGACGCCGCCTATCCGCCGGATCAAGTGTTCGCCTACTCGAACCTCGGGATCACCCTGCTCGGCCATGCCATCCAGAACGCCAGCGGCAAAGCCTTCGCCGACCACATGCGGGATTCCTTGCTGGAGCCGCTGGGCATGACCAGCGCCACCTTCGCGCCGGGGCCGGCCGATTCCGCGCTGATGGCCAAGGCCTACCGGAAGGGCGAGCCCGCCGCCGAATTGCCGCTGCGCGACGTGCCCGCGGGCGGCCTCAACGCCAGCGTCATCGACCTGAGCCGTTTCCTCTCGATGATCTTTGCCGACGGCCGCGCCGGCACGCGACAGTTGTTGAGCCGAGAATCGATCGCCGAAATGCTCCGTCCGCAAAACGCGACGGTGCCGCTCGATGTCAACTTCCCTAACGGACTGGGCTGGATGCTCGGCACCCTCGGCACCTCGACCATCGAGAACGGCGGCCCGGTGGCGCACCACGCCGGCGCCATGCTCTACTTCCGTGCCCAGATGTACGCATTGCCGGAGCACAAGCTCGGCGTCGTGGTGCTCGCCAACTCCAGCACCGCCGGTCAGGCCGTTGATCGGATCGCCACCGAAACCCTCAAACTGGCACTAGAGGCCAAGGCCGGTGTCCGGCAGCCCGCCCGCCAGAAGGTGCTGCCTGCCGACCCGCCGTGGCCGGCCGAGCAGCTCCGCCCCTACGTTGGCGACTACACGACCGTGCTGGGCCACCTGCGCATCCGCCCGGACGGCGAGCGGCTGCGCGCCGATCTGCTGGGCCGCAGCTTCGCTCTGGTGCCGCGCAGCGATGGCCGGATCGGCGTCGAATACGCCCTGCTCGGCCTGTTGCGCGTCGATCTCGGCGCGCTGGGCGAGATCGGCTTCTCGCGGCGGCACGTGGCCGGCCACGACGTGCTGGTGGCCGAACTGGGCCGACAGGAGATGCTGGTCGGCGAACGCATCCAGCCGCCGACGGATGCCGGCCGATGGCGGCAGCGGGTTGGTGGCTACCGGATCGTCAATGCGGGCGACGACCACACCTTCGTCGACCGTGTGACACTGATCGAGGAACGCGGCTTCCTGCTCGCCGAACTGGTCATGACCGACCAGGGCGGGCCGCCGGCGCGCCTGCCGTTGCGGATCGTCTCCGACAATGAAGCGCTTTTGCTCGGCCCGCTCGCCGACGGTGGCGGCACCTTGCGCTGCCGGCCCGCCGGCGACAAGGAGCAATGCGCGTTCGCCGGTTACATCCTGGAGAGGGTGACGCAGTGACCCGCCGCTGGCGTCGGGCGGTCAAGCACCCCGCGGCATGAGCGACCAACGCCTGCTGGGATTCTTGCTGCTCTCCGTGCTGCTGCACCTCGGCGGGCTGCTGCTGCCCCTGCGCCATCGCGTCGCCGAGCCTCATCGGCGGGCCGAGCCGCCACTCGCCGTCCAGCTATCGACCGGAACACGAACGATGTTGTCCGTCCCGGCGACGGCATCGCCCGGCCCGCCACCTGGTCGCGGCGCCGCACCAGCGGGAAGAAAGATGATGCCACCCAACGCCGAGGACAATTCCGCCAGGCCAACGGAGAGTCCGCCACCGCCGCAACCGCCGGCCGCCGTCGACATCGGGCAGGCATTGGCCACCGCGCGCGCGGCCGCCAAGGAATGGCAAACCGCCCCCGATGCAAAGGGTGGGCCGCCATTGCCGACAACGATGGCGAGCGCGGTCGCCGCGGCCCGTCGGTCCGCCGTCGTCGTCGAAAGCCGCGGCGCGGCTGGCGAATGGGTGACACGGCAAGGCAGGACCCGCTGCGTCACGCCGCTGCAGCTTCCCTTCTACCTGGCCGGCAAGTCCATGGCGACGCAATGCGACGCCTGGAAAGGCTGAACCGCGACCGATCCCACGGAGTCTTCGATGCCCTCTCACCATCAGCAATTGCAGTCGATTCAGGCCATGCTCGCCGCCGGGCATCGCTGTGTCGAGCTGGAGCGCCACAGCCTGCTGCTGTGGGGCCTGGTCGGCGGCGGCCTGTGCGCCTTTACCGATCTGGCCATCAATGCCGACCGCTTCCCCGATGTCAAACAGCGCGCCCTGGCCATGCTGGTCTGGCTGGCTGTCTGGCTGGGCGGCATGTCGTGGCTCGACCACCGGCTGACCCGCCGGGCGCGATTCGCCCGCGAGGAAACGCTGCCGTTCGCCCAGGCCCAGGTCACGCGCGCCTGGTGGATGCTGCTGGCACTGGGCACGCTCACTTCCTTCGGCATGTTCTTCCACGGCGGCGGCGTCATGATCTACGCCTTGTGGACCGTCCTGCTCGGCCTGGGCATCTACTTCTTCGGCCTGTTTTCACGGCCGCTGATCGAATGGATCGGTCTGGCGGCGCTCCTGCTCGGCATCACCGGTCTAGCCGCCGGACTGTCCATGAACAGCGCCCGCTGGCTGACCGGCAGCTGTTTCGCCATCGGCCTGCCCCTGGCCGGTTGGCTGGCGGCGCGGACCGACGACAGCCGCTACCTGGCGCGCCTGATCGCGGTCGGTCTCTGGCTGGCGGCGGTGGTGACGCCGGCCCTGGCCGCGGCGCGCCTGGTACCGGGCGGCGCCGCACCCGCCGCCACGACCGAAACGCTGACCTTCCCGGCCGGCGTCACCGTGCCGCTGCGCATCGACCTGGACAGCACCCTGGCCGCCATCGCTCCCGAAGCGTCCTTGCCCGTGCGCGTGACCCGCGCCACCACGATCGCCCTCACCGACGGCCAGCCCGACGGCCGCTTCCGCTTCGACGACGGACCCTGGTATGCCGTGCGCGACGGCGCGCTCTACCTGCGCATCGACCGGGTTCAACCGGTCATCGCCGCCGGCCAGGCGGAAATCCGCCTGCACGGAGAATTCACCTTGAAGGATGAACGGCCATGAACCCGGCCCTGCCCGCGCTCGACGCCCTGCTCCACCAACCGATCCGCACCCAGATCGCCGCCTATCTGGCCGGCCGGGGCGAAGCCACTTTCGCCGAACTCAAACGTACCCTGACCGTCACCGACGGCAACCTGGACGCCCATCTGACCAAGCTGCTCGATGCCGGGTACCTGACCTGCCGCAAGGAAACCTCGCCCGCCGGACGCCCGCGGACCGTGTTCTCCCTGGCGCCGCCGGGCCGCGCCGCCTTCGCCGCCTACGTCGCCGCGCTCGGCGCCTTGCTGCCCGCGATGGCCAATCCATCGGCCGCGTCGGCGGTACCGACCGCCGACCCAGCCGGCTGAAGCAACCGGCGGCGGGCGGATGGCACACCGATAGGTACGCCCGAATTCACCAACGGTCTCGACCCCGAACCGCGCGCCCGGCCCACTTTCGCCTTCCACCGTCCCGAGCTGCTGGCTGAATGGTTGCGCTACGACCTGTCCCGTGCTGCCGTCGGCGCTGCCGAATCGCTCTCGACATCTTCTGGCGCAAGGACGAGGCGCTGGCCGATTCGGACAACCTGCAGGCGCCGGAAGTCATCGCCCAGGAAATCGTCGATGACCTCGAAGCCGCGCTGGAGCAATTCCGCGAAGTGCTGGCCGATCTGCGGCCAGCGACCACCGACTAGCTGGCCAGCGCGCTTTCGACCAACCGCACCCAGTAACGGATGCCGGTCGTGATGATGGCGTCGTTGAAGTCGTAATGCGGACTGTGCAGCATGCAGCCGCCCTCGCCCGGCCCGTTGCCCAACCAGACGTAACAGCCCGGCACAACGCGGGACAAATACGCGAAGTCCTCCGCGCCCATACTGGGTTTGGCATGCGTCAGCAACTGTTCGTCGCCGGCTACCTGCTTTGCCACCGCGCGGCACAGCAGCGCCGCGTCGATATCGTTGATGGTCGGCGGGTAGCCACGGTGGTAACTCAATTCGATTGCCACGTTGTGCACCCGTTCGATACCGTCACAGATCCGGCGCATGCCGGCTTCCAGCGCATCCTGCAACTCCGGTCGGAAAGTGCGCACCGTGCCGCCGAGCTGCGCGGTTTCCGGCAGCACGTTGTCGGCGTGTCCAGCCTGAAAGCGGGTGACGCTGACGACCGCCGCCTCCTGCGGATCGACGGTGCGACTGACCAGGGATTGCAGGCTCTGCACCAGCGCCGCGCCCGCCAGCACGGTGTCGGTCGCCTGATGGGGCATGGCGGCATGGCCGCCACGTCCGGTAATGACAATGTCAAATCGATCGGCGCCTGCCATCACCGGCCCCTCGACGACCGAGAAGCTGCCGGCCGGCAGCCCCGGCCAGTTGTGCAAACCAAAGACCCGCTCCATCGGGAAACGCGTGAACAACCCCTCCTCGACCATCACCCGGCCACCACCCTCGTGTTCCTCGGCGGGTTGAAAGATGAAATGCACGGTGCCATCGACCGTTCCCGAAGCCGCCCGGGCCGCCAATATCTCGGCGGCGCCGATCAGCATGGCCGTGTGGCCATCGTGACCACACGCGTGCATACGGCCTTCCTGGCGGGACCGGTGGGGGAAAGTGTTCAGTTCGTCGAGCGGCAGGGCGTCCATGTCGGCGCGCAGGCCGATCGACGGGCCCCGCCCGGTGCCCATGCGCAAACGGCCGACGACACCGGTTTTCGCTAGGCCGGTATGTACCTCGATACCGAGCTTGGCCAGCTGTTCGGCAACGGT
>WBZL01002132.1_pt1 | contig 17992 bp, 19 predicted proteins | sample 5204291 | NCBI WGS metagenome assembly WBZL01 (sample SAMN12344345, study PRJNA552823) | activated sludge metagenome | biome: Activated sludge suspended growth; feature: Nitrification reactor; material: Wastewater; isolation source: activated sludge from nitrification reactor of wastewater...
CTTGACGCAGCCCCCGCCGATGGTCCCTGCTTCTTCACAGGTGCACCAGCGGTCGAGCGCATCCTGATCGGGCGAACTTATTGAGCCTGACCGTCGGCAATTTTTACAATCGCCGCACTTGGTTAATTTCCCTTCACCACCGCATTCCGCAGAAATCAGCGATTGGCACGGTTTGGCACGGGGGGTGCATAGTGATGTGTGTTCCCCCAAAGCGTTTCAACGCTTCAGAGTGGCGGGTCGGTTGCTTCCCTGGTCTCGCACCGACCCGCCCTCACCCGGGAACCTCAGCAAACCACAGCAGATTTGAATAGGGATCGAACGGTCAGGCCGCGCTGCCAATTCCCTGATCGGCCATAAGCTGGGCGAGTTCACCCGCTTCGAACATTTCCATCATGATATCCGAACCGCCAATGAATTCACCCTTCACGTAAAGCTGGGGAATGGTTGGCCAATCTGAATATTCCTTGATGCCAGCCCGCACTTCGGGGTCTTGCAAGACATCGAAACTGGCGAATTCCACATCGAGATGTTCAAGGATCGCCACAGCCTTGCTCGAAAAGCCGCACTGCGGAAAATAGGGTGTGCCCTTCATGAACAGGACGATGTCACTGCCGTTCACGATTTCGCCAATGCGGGCCTGGACTGCGTCACTCATCGTCTTGTCTCCTCAGATCGGATGGCTCTAAATCTGGGAATGGCTGCACGCAAGGTCAAGTGTGACGCTTGCGATTGGCCACGCAGGCGGTAAAGGCCGTTCATGGACAGGATCTTGGTTCGCGGCGGCAATCGCCTTTCCGGCACTATCCCGATTTCGGGGGCAAAGAATTCGGCGCTGACACTGCTGCCATGCGCATTGCTGACCGATGAGCCGCTGACTTTGCGGAATTTGCCTCGCCTCGCCGATGTCGACAGCTTTGGCCATCTTCTCAACCAGCTGGGCTGCTCAACGATGATCGAGGGAGCGCGGCCCGAAGATTTTGGCCGCGTCATGACGCTGCGGGCCGGCAGGGTGACCGCAACCATCGCGCCCTATGACATTGTGCGCAAGATGCGCGCCTCGATCCTGGTTCTGGGCCCCCTGCTTGCGCGAGCGGGCGAAGCGACTGTTTCCCTTCCAGGTGGGTGCGCGATTGGCAACCGTCCAATCGACCTCCACCTCAAGGCGCTGGAGGCGTTTGGCGCGCAAATGGAAACGGCCAGCGGCTATGTGACGGCGCGGGCCAAGGACGGTCGGCTGCCCGGGGGCAAGATCATCTTTCCCGTCGTCTCGGTCGGTGCCACAGAGAATGCCCTGATGGCTGCCGCTCGAGCGCGGGGAACCTGCATCATAGAAAATGCCGCACGGGAACCGGAGATTGTGGACCTGTGCAACCTGCTGGTGGCCATGGGCGCCCAGATTGACGGAATCGGCACGGAGACTCTGACGATCGAGGGTACGGACCGGCTCCATGGGGCAACCTATCGCGTCATGCCGGACAGGATCGAAGCCGGCAGCTATGCCTGTGCCGTTGGTATTGCGGGTGGCGACGTCGATCTTGCTGGTGCGAATGCGGCGGACATGCAGGCGACGCTGGGCGCTTTGCGCGATGCTGGCGTGACAGTCGAGGAGCATCGGAAGGGCATTCGCGTCAGCTCGGATGGCCGGCTGGCACCGTTGACACTCTCGACCGCGCCATTTCCGGGATTTGCCACCGATATGCAGGCCCAGTTCATGGCCATGCTGACCCGGGCAGACGGAGCCAGCGTACTGACGGAAACAATCTTCGAGAACCGCTACATGCACGTGCCCGAACTGGCGCGGATGGGTGCGGACATACAGGTCCGCGGGCGGTCGGCCGTTGTCCGGGGGGTCGATCGCCTTGTCGGCGCGCCGGTGATGGCGACTGACCTGCGAGCCTCGATGAGCCTGATCATTGCCGGTCTTGTCGCCGAAGGTGAAACCAATGTGCAGCGCGTCTATCATCTGGATCGCGGCTATGAGCGCCTTGAGGAGAAGCTTTCAGCGGTCGGTGCCGATATCGAACGTGTCAGCGACGGCTGACGAGTCTGTCATGCGGACAATGGCCCGCCGAAAGTGCCAGAATTCCTGAACGATGTGCCGTCAGCCGTGATCGCTGGCTATAACAGCACGTCCACCGCATGCAGCGCCAGCCCTACGATCCCGCCAACAAGCGTGCCATTTATCCTGATATACTGCAAATCGCGACCCACAGCATTTTCGACCCGATCCGTCACCCGGCTTGCGTCCCAGGCCCGCACGGTATCGGACACCAGTCGGACGATATTGTCGCCATAACTGGCCGTCGCGCCCACCGTGGCGCGGCGCGCAAAGCGGTTGATCGTATCTCGAAGACGTTCGTCCTGCTGGAGCGTGGTGCCAAGCTGGCGAAGGGCCTCTCCGAACCTGCCCGCCATTGCCTTGTCGGGATCCCGTGCCGCCTTGAGCAGCGCGCTGCGCGCCTGCTGCCACAACCCGTCAATCCAGCGTTTTGCCTGCATCTCCGGATCATGCTGGAGGTCGTGACCGAGATCGGCCAGCATCTCGTTCACGCGCAAGCGAAGCGGGTGATCGGGATAGTCAGCCATGTCGTAAAGCAGCTTGTTCAACCCGGTGATAAGCGCGTCCGCAACATTCTCGTCCAGCCCGGTCCAGCGGAGAATGCGTCCGGCACGTTCATGCACCATGTCGCGGATGATCTCCTCATTTGATGCGACGATCAGCGATGCACGACTGATGATGCCATCGAGCAACGGGACATGGCGGCCCTCCGCCATTGCAGCTTCCAGCGATTGGCCCAGCAATGGCGACACGTCGAGCGCGCGTATGCGACTGGCAATTGCGCCCTTCGCCATCCCGCCAAGCCGTTCATCGTCCAGAGCATCAAGGACATCGGCGAGGAGCCGGGACGCCCCCTCACGCAGCCGCCCTGCCCCGCCGTGGTCCGGATCTGCAAGGAAGCGGCCCGCCGCAGCTGCAACGTCCATATGACGCATCCGGCGAGCCACAACAGCGGGCGTAAGGAAATTGTCCTTGAGAAACAGGGCGAGCGTATCGCCTATGCGGTTCTTGTTGCGCGGGATAATGGCTGTGTGGGGGATCGGCAGGCCAAGCGGGTGCCGGAACAGCGCCGTGACGGCGAACCAGTCTGCAAGACCGCCGACCATTGCCGCTTCAGCAAAAGCCTTCACAAAACCGATTGCGGGATGAAAATCCTCAAAGGCACGCGCGAGCAGATACAGGCCAGCCATGGCCAGCAACATGCCCGTTGCAACGCGCTTCATGCCCGCCGCCCCGTTCTGGACTGGAAACCGAACAGGCGCCTTGAACAGGGAGTGATGCTTGGCCGCTATAGCGCTACTCTGCGGGTTCGATGGCCTGATCGGCTCGCGGATGGAAGCGACCTGCCACGCGTTTCCAGAACCCTTTGGCCAGAAGGCGCGGCGGCCTGGCAGGCTGCTCGCCCTCTCCGCCGGTCGTCAGCCAATAGGACAGCCATGGGCCCACGCGCGCTTCCGCGCCAACCGCGAGACTGAACGTTGCCGGAACAATCAGGAGGGTCAGCAGGGTTGAAACGATCAGCCCGCCAATCACCGTGATGCCCATGGGTTGCGAAAAGCTGCCATCGCCTGACAGGGCCAAGGCCGTCGGCACCATGCCAGCAACCATGGCAACGGTTGTCATCACAATGGGCTGCGCACGCTTGTGGCCAGCGTCCATGATTGCCGTGAACTTGTCGACGCCCTTGTCCATTTCCTCTAGCGCAAAATCCACGAGAAGGATCGAATTTTTCGCGACAATGCCAAACAGCATCAGCATGCCGATCAGCACGGGCATGGAAATCGGCATGCTCGCGAGCTTCAGCGCAAGGACGCCGCCCAATGGCGCGAGCAGCAACGATCCCATGTTGACCAGCGGCGGAATAAACCGGCGATAAAGCAGGACAAGAACCGCAAAGACGGACGACACGCCCGTGACCAGCGCAATGAGGAAGTTCTTGATCATTTCTTCCTGCCATTTGGCTTGGCCCAGCGTCAATTTGGTCACACCGGACGGCAGGTTGGCCATTGATGGCAGCGCATCAATCTTCTTGTTCGCCTCGCTCGTCACATAGGGTTTGCCGGTATCCGGGTTGACAGCCAAGTCAGCGCCAATCGAAATGCGCCGGTTCTGGTTGGTCCGCTGAATTGTCGTAGGGCCAGCACCAAAACTGATTTCTGCAATTGTCTTGAGCGGCACCGAGCCACCACTTGCGGTGGGGACTGGCAAGTTCTCGACCGTCGCAAGCGAACGTCTCGATTCCTCGGAAAGAGCAACCCGGATGGGAACCTGGCGGTCCGACAGCGAAAATTTGGCGCTGTTCTGGTCAATATCGCCGATCGTCGCAATCCGGATCGTCTGTGACAGGGCGGCCGTCGTGACGCCCATGGACGCCGCCAGATCGGTGCGAGGCTTGATCGTGATTTCCGGTCGCTGAAGATCGCCATTGATGCGCGGGGCAACGATTTCCTTCACGCCGGTCATTTCCTCTGCAATCCGCCGCGCAGTGGCGAGCAGCTTGTCAGGGTCGCTGCCCCCAAGCGTGATTGTGATGTCCCGTCCGGAAAAGCCCCCATTCTGGGACTGGAAATTCACCCGCGCATCGGGGATCTCCTGGAATCGTTTCGCCCATTGCTTTTCGAACTGCTCGCTCGTGTAGTCGCGTTCATGAGGGAGGCGGAGATAGACACTCGCCCGCGCCGGATTGATGTCGGCAAATGCCTTCACGCCCGGGGCATCCTCCTTCAGCATCTTCTGAATCTGGTCAGTCACGTCGCGCGTCTGCTTGAGCGTTGACCCGGGTACCATTTCCACACGCACGGAACTGTAGTCAAAATCGAGGGTCGGCTGAAACGTGAACGGAAGCGAGGCAATCGTCAGCACCGTCATGACAAGCGACAGGAACCCTGCTCCCACAATCCAGCGACGATGGCCCAAAGACCAGCGGAGTACCTTGATATAGGTGTCCATCAGCTTGCCTTCGCCGTGCGACGCTTCACCCTGTGCCTTCAGGAAGTAGGCCGCGATCATCGGCGTGATCATGCGCGCGACACCGAGGCTCATCAGCACCGCTGCGACAACCGTGAACCCGAAATTCTTGAAGAACTGGCCGGAAACGCCAGGCATCAGCCCAACCGGCAAGAACACGGCGACGATCGAAAAAGTCGTCGCCACCACAGCCAGACCAATTTCATCCGCAGCGTCGATGGCAGCCTGATACGCGGACTTGCCCATGCGCATGTGCCGGACGATATTCTCGATTTCAACGATCGCGTCGTCCACCAGCACGCCTGCAACCAGGCTCAGGGCAAGCATCGAGATGGTGTTCAGGCTGAAGCCAAGCAAATCCATGAACCAAAACGTCGGGATGGCCGACAGCGGGATCGCGATGGCTGAAATAAGCGTGGCCCTGCGATCGCGCAGGAACAGAAAGACCACAAGGACAGCAAGCACTGCTCCCTCGATCATCGAGGTCAACGACCCCTTGTACTGGGCCTTTGTGTAATCGACGGACGTGTAGAGCTCGGTGAAGCTGACACGCGGGTTTTCCTTATGAATTTTTTCCAGCTCTTTCTGGACAGCTTCATAGACTTTGACGTCTGAGGCACCCTTCGCGCGCTGGATGGAAAAGGACAGCACCTGGCGACCATCCATGGTTCCCAACTGGCGCTGCTCGCCATACAGGTCCCGAACCTCTGCAATGCTGGAGAGTTTGACCGTTCGGCCACCACCGATCGCAATATCGGTATCCCCAAGCTGATAGGCATTGCGTGCGTTGCCCAGGACGCGCAACGACTGTTCGGACCCGGCAATTTCGGTCCGTCCGCCGGCCGCGTTGACGTTGACCTGCCGCAACTGTGAATTGACCTGCGCTGCCGTGATACCAAGAGACTGCAGCCGTGCCGGATCAAGGATCACCCGAATTTCGCGATTGACGCCGCCCCCACGTGACACAACCGCCATGCCGGGGATGCCCTGAAGCCGTTTGATCACAACGTCATCCACGTACCAGCTCAACTGTTCAAGCGTCATGTCAACGGCTTCAGCCGAGATATAGGCGATCGGGTTGCCGGTCGTGTCCTCGCGCTCAACCTGTGGTTCGAGAATGCCATCGGGCAAGTCGCTACGCACCTTTGTCAGTGCGTCACGGATATCGTTCACGCCCCTGTCAATGTCTGTACCAAGCGCAAACTGGACAAAGGTCGACGACGTCCCTTCGCGCACCGAGGAATTGATTTCCTCGACACCATTGATCGACCGCAGCGATGCCTCAACAATCTGGGTCACCTGCTTTTCAAGCTCAGGCGGCGCCGCACCGGGCTGTGTGATGTTGACCCTGGCCCCCGGGAACTCGATATCCGGATTGTCGTTCACATCGAGCCGCGAAAAACTGACCATGCCTGCAAGCAGCAGAGCGATGAACAGGACGATCGGCGGCACCGGATTGCGGATGCACCAGGCCGAAATGTTACGGAAACTCATGACACAGTGCCCTTATCTTGCGACCTTGGGCCGCTCAGGAATGACAGTCTCTCCGGGATTGAGGAACGCGCCCGCCGTCAGCACAATCCGTTCTTTCCCCGTCAGGCCTGACAACACCGGAATACCCACACTCGTCACAGAGCCAACCTTGACATCGCGGCGCGCAACCTTGTTGTCCTTGCCGACGATCAAAACAAAATTTCCCTTGTCATCGCTCTGGACGGCGGACTCCGGCAGCAATGGGGCCTGGATCGTCCCGCTCATGATTTCCGCGGTGGCAAATCCCCCTGGCCGAAGTGCCTTGTTGTAACCAAGCGCAATGCGCGCGACCCCCTGCCGCGCCTGCGGGTCAATCACGGGGGACAGCTGCCAGATTCGCCCGGTAAACGATTCCGGCGTCCCAACAGGCGTGACCTTGGCCGCAAAGCCTTCGCTCAGGCGCGCGAGATCGCCTTCTGCCAGTTGTGCCTTGAGCTCCATTTCACCGTCGCGGGCAAGCCGGAAAAGAACGCCCGACCCTGCCCCGACGACCTGACCGGGTTCAACAGCCCGCGTCAGGACAAGTCCCGCAGCAGGCGCCCGGATATCAAGACGGCCAATCCTTGCCTGGCCAGCGCCTAGCTGAGCTTGCGCAACGGCAACCCGTGCCCGGGCAGCATCGCGCGTGGCGGTCTTGCGGTCGAGATCGGCCTTGGAGATATAGCCTCTAGCAACCAGGGCGCTGGCGCGATCCAGTTCGGCCTGGGCAAGACGAGCGTCGGCCTGTGCCACGCCCACATTCGCGGCAAGCTGGCTGGCCTCCTGCGACTGGACCGACCGTTCGATCGAAGCGAGCACCTGCCCCTGACGGACCCAATCACCCGGTTCGACCCATACGCGTGATACCATCCCGCCTTCACCGACGACGCCGACGGGCATCTCACGCCGCGCGCCGAGCGATCCTGTCGCCGTGATGAGATTCGTAACAGCAGTCTGGCCCGGGACAATAACGGTCACCCGGGGAACCTGCTTGTTGGCGTTCTTGTCCGCTGCAGACCCGCCCGCGCTGCCGCGACCGAAAATCATATAGGCGGCGACAGCCAAAGCGAGAAGGATCAGACCCGCGATGATGAGGTTGCGCCGCTTGCGCCGGGCAGCACCATCCTCGTCGAGAAGATAGCCCAGGTCCGAAGCCTGGTGCGAGATGCTTGATTCGTAGTTCATAATATTCCGCTTTCAGGCCTGGCGCACAGGCATTGTCCTTGAGATTGGCAACTGTATTATATCAATAAGTCACCGATCTCAAGTCTGATTGCGGCACGCCATCCCTCGGCCACCGCTGCTCTTTGCGTCATTCTGCTGCAGTGCGCAATAGATTTCAGGCAATTCCGCTGGAAACCGGCGTGTACTTGCTCACAGTGACTCGGCTGTTTACCCTGTGTTTCCTCTTGATGGGAGATGTCGGATGGGCGGTGTACTTGGCTGGATCATTTTCGGGGCCGTGGCAGGAGCATTGGGCAAGCTGATCATGCCCGGCAAAGACCCAGGGGGGTTTGTGATCACGACTCTGCTGGGCATCGCGGGCTCAGTTGGCGCAAACTATGCCGCGCCTATCGTCGGGCTTTCCGCGGATGGCAGCATACTCAAGGAACTGGGATTTGCCATCGTTGGCGCTGTTGCCCTGCTTGCGCTTTACCGGATGCTGAAGGGCAGAACTGCCTGACAGAAGTCGTTCAGGAACGGTGCAGCCCCGAGAATGCTATGACGGAGCGGCCGGACCTGCTGTTGCAGGTTTCCGGGAAGTCGGGAATGGAGATTGGTCAATGAAGACAGGTTTGTGTGCTGCCGCAATGGCAGCAGTTGCAATGGTGCCAGCGGCAGCGGGTGCCGAAATTTCTCAGACACCGATTTCAGGCACGCGCCTTGACGTGACTGCCCGGGGGGACGTGCTGCGCGTTCCCGACATTGCCGTTATCAGCGCAGGTGTCACGACGAACGCGCCCGATGCAGCAGGAGCCCTGCGTGACAATGCAAGCAGGATGAGCCGCGTGCTCGCCGCCCTCAAGAGGGCTGGAGTTGCAGACAAGGATATCACCACATCCTCCATCAGCCTTTCCCCGCAATATCGCTATGTCGAAAATCAGGCACCCGTGATTGTCGGATACCAGGCTTCCAACCAGGTTACCGTACGTTTCCGCGATATAGGGAAGTCCGGCGCCATTCTCGATCTTCTCGTCAAGGAAGGATCAAACCAGATCAGCGGCCCTACCCTCACGATTGACAAGCCGGAAGCCGCCCAGGACGAAGCGCGCATCGCGGCAATCAAGGCCGCTCGTGCGCGGGCCAACCTTTATGCCACTACACTGGGGCTCAAGGTTGCGCGGATCGTCTCGATTTCGGAGTCGGAAGGCTATTCCGGCGGCCCGATGCCTGTAATGGCCGTCCGCAGCATGGATTCGGCTGCGAAGACCGAGATCATGCCAGGAGAGCAGGCGATCAGCGTGAACGTGTCCGTCGTCTTCGAGCTGCAGTAGCGCGTCCGGCTGGCGCTATTTCACCCGCGCCCGGAATCTGATCGAAAAGCTTGAATTCGGCGCCATTGTGCCTTGCGGGCTCAGGCGGATTGCATTGACGGCCGCGTCATAGCCCACCGCAGGGCTATAGGCGTAGCTCGCGCCATTGGTGTTCGAGTAGGCCAGATTGGAGGCACTGAACGTCAGGCCGCTTGTTCCCGCGACAAACTCGAAGTTTGTTGCAAGCGGACCGCCGTCATCAATGTCGCCATTGTAAAACTCGAGAGTGGAGGGCAGCGGGTCGGTCAGGATCACGCTCCCGGCGTCAACCGGGCTGGAGTTCGAGTTGGAGACCGTCAACGTATAGAGGATGTCCGCGCCCGGGATGGCGAACCGGTTTGGATCTGTGGCGACCGTTGCATAGGGAGCGGACGACTTGACCACTGAGAGCGACGGCATTGGGCAATAGCTGATGGCCTGAATGCCGATTGCCTGCTGACCGGTCGAATTTTCACCAGCCGTGAATGGGTAGTTGCCATAGCGGACCTCTACCTGGCTCACCGGTTGGGCAAAGCTTGCGGATATCGTCCCCGTCGTCGCGTTGTTCCCGCTGCTGCCCGTGCCGCCGCTCTGCCGGACCGTCAGTGAAAGCGGCGATGAAACTGCGCCTAGAAGCTGGCTGGAACTCGCGTTTGAATGTGGACCGGACGCCGTGTTGTTGGTCCCGAAGGGCGTAGACAGGGATGGATCGTAGCTTGTCGCGCCAGTGACACCATTGACTTGAAGCCAGTCGCGAAACTGGTTTGCCGAAAAGTCGATATCATTGAGCTGGATCGTAAAATCCCGGATCGGCGCCGCAAAGGTAAAGCGCGTGACGACGACCCGCGAGTTGCCCGCCACGTCAGCCGTTCGGCCCGTAAAAACACCGCCAACGACGAGGTTTCGTGCGGCCGTTCCATCCGTGATGAGCGAAGAGATGGCAGGCATCTGCTGCCCCCCTGCAACCGACGATGAAAGGCCATTGGTCGTCCACGCTACCGTAAAGGTCTGGCTGCCCAGAGCCGTGCTTGTCGCGGTGTAGGTATAGCTATTCGCGTAGTTGAGGGTGGCGGCAGCCTGGCTGGCAAATGAAAAACTGTACTGGTTTGCCGTCGGGCAAGAGGCGTGTGCCGTGCTGACCATCGCGATGCTGGCAGTCACGGCAATCAGAATCTTGGTGACTGTCTTTGCTCGCCGCATGTCAGGGACCTATTCGATACAGTAACGGCTATAGGAATTTTTGGTTAAGGTCGGGTAACCAATAACAGGTGTCGGAACGAAACAGGGTTTCCATCAGCAACTGATTCCGCCTAAACCCCTGTCATGAGCACTCGCACCACTTCCGACAAAGTCGATCCTGTCATTGAATCGCGCGCCGACATGATTGGCGTTTTTTCCGGTGGCGAAAAGCCGGCGGAGCGCTGGCGCATTGGCACCGAACACGAAAAATTCGTGTACAGAACAAGCGATCACAGTGCCCCCTCCTATGACGCACCCGATGGCATTCGCAATCTTCTGATGGCACTGACCCGCTACGGGTGGGAACCGGTGATGGAAGGCGACAATGTCATCGCGCTTTCAGGTGCCGATGGTGCGATCAGCCTGGAACCGGCAGGGCAACTGGAACTGTCCGGCGCCCCGCTTGAAAACATTCACCAGACCTGTGCCGAAACCGGTCGGCATTTGAAACAGGTCAAGGAAGTTGGCGCGGAGCTGGGTCTCGGGTTTCTCGGGCTCGGCATGTGGCCGGACAAGACACGGGCCGAACTGCCCATCATGCCAAAGGGACGGTATGCCATCATGCTCCGCCACATGCCGCGCGTGGGGACCATGGGCCTGGACATGATGCTGCGGACCTGCACCATCCAGACAAATCTCGACTATTCGTCTGAAGCGGACATGGTGAAGAAGTTTCGGGTCAGCCTGGCGCTTCAGCCGCTCGGCACTGCGCTTTTTGCCAACTCTCCGTTTACCGAAGGAAAGCCCAATGGCTTTCTGTCCTACCGCAGCAATATCTGGACGGACACCGACCCGCATCGGACGGGCATGTTGCCATTCGTCTTTGAAGATGGCTTCGGCTATGAACGCTATGCCGACTATATGCTCGACGTTCCGATGTATTTTGTCTTTCGCGATGGCCGCTACATTGATGCTGCCGGCCTGAGTTTCCGGGACTTCCTTAAAGGGAAGCTTTCCGTTCTGCCGGGTCAGGTGCCCACCATTGGGGACTGGAACGACCATCTTTCGACCGCCTTCCCCGAAGTGAGACTCAAAAGCTTTCTTGAGATGCGCGGCAGCGATGGTGGCCCCTGGAACCGGATTTGTGCCCTGCCTGCACTCTGGGTCGGACTACTCTATGACGCAAATTCGCTGGATGCGGCTTGGGATCTGGTCAAGGGCTGGACAATTGACGATCACCGGACAATCCGCGCCGCAGTCCCGAAAGAGGGCTTGTGCACCGTCATGCCGGACGGGCGCACGCTCCAGGATATCGGCAAACAGGTCCTCGATATCGCCCGCAGCGGGCTGAATGCCCGCGGACAGGTCAACTCTATGGGTGATAACGAAAGCGGGTTTCTGAACCCGCTTCAGGACATTGTCGATTCAGGCATGTCTCCGGCCCACCAGTTGCTCGAAAAATTCAACGGTGAGTGGAAGGGCGACCTTGGTCGTGTCTACGACGAACTGAGTTTCTGAAGCCTCAAAAACTTCCCCTGCCGAAGCAGGGGAAGCTCAGGATCAATGTTCCTTGTTGGCCCAGATTGCCTGATAGCTGCCCCAGCACAGACCAGCAAAGATCAGCAGGAAGATGATCGATGCAACGCCTGCGCGATGCCGGGCTTCGAGCTTTGGCTCTGCTGTCCAGATCAGGAAGGCGGTCACGTCCTTGGCCATCTGATCAACAGTTGGCTTGGGGGCGCCTTCGCCATAGGTAACCTGGCCATCGGTCAGGAGCGGCGGTGCCATCGAAAGGTTCAAATTGGCAAAATAGGGATTGTAGTGCAGTCCCGGGCCCGGCTGCGCGTCCTTGGGAAGATTCGCTGGCGGATCCTGAAAACCTGTCAGAAGCGAGTAGACATAGGCCGGTCCCCCTTCACGAGCCTTCGTCATGAGCGAAAGATCGGGCGGGGCTGCATTGTTGTTTGCCGCGCGCGCTGCGATCTCGTTCGCATAGGGTGACGGGAACTTGTCAGACGGCAGATTCTTGCGGGTAGCGGCCTCTCCGGTGTCCGGATTGATTGACGGCTGTTCCTGGGCCCATTCGGCGGCAATGGTCTTGATCTGACCCGGCGTGTAGCCGATCCCGGTCAGATCCCCGAAGGACACCAGCCGCAGCGAGTGGCATGCCGAACAGACTTCCTTATAGACCTGGAAGCCGCGCTGAAGCTGCGCATGGTCAAACTTGCCAAGGGGGCCGTCGCTGGAGAATGCAACTTCCTTCGGCTCCTTGTGGAACTTCTCGGACACTGACTCTTCAGCCGCTTCGCGCGGCATCAATGCCGCGACGAGCAACGCCGCAACAAAACCCAGACCGCCCAGAAAGGCAATAATACGGATCATGGTCTATAGCCCCCTTAAGCCGCTTTGTGCTTCGCCAGTACTGCCTCGGTAATCGAGTTCGGCAGTGGCAGCGGACGCTCAATCCGCGAAACGATTGGCAAAATGATGAGGAAATGCGCGAAATAATAGGCGGCGGCGATCTGGCCCAGACGCACCCAAGGTTCCGCTGCCGGCTTCATGCCGCAAATCCCCAGAATGACAATATCCACCATCAAGGCCCAGAAGAACCACTTGTACAAAGGTCGGTAGCTAGCCGACCGGACCGGTGAATTGTCGAGCCAGGGCAGGATGAAGAGCAGCAGGATTGATGAGAACATTGCAATCACGCCCCACAGCTTTGCCGGGATCCAGAGAAAATCGACCGTGAAGGCGCGAAGGATCGCGTAGAACGGCCAGAAATACCATTCCGGAACGATATGGGCCGGCGTCGAAAGCGGATTTGCCGGAACATAATTGACAGGCTCGCCCAGCATGTTCGGCGCGAAAAACAGGAGCATGGCAAAGACGATCATGAAGATCGCCAGCCCGAAACCGTCCTTGGCCGTATAATAGGGATGGAACGGCACAGTATCCTGCTCACCCTTGACCTCAACCCCTGTCGGATTCGAAGAGCCCGGGATGTGCAGCGCCCAAACGTGCAGAACAATCACGGCCGCAATGACGAACGGCAGCAGGTAATGCAGTGAAAAGAAGCGATTGAGCGCGGCATTGTCCGGGGCAAAACCACCGAGCAGCCACTGCCGGATCGGTTCACCGACAATGGGAATTGCTGAGAAGAACCCTGTGATCACCTGCGCGCCCCAGAAGCTCATCTGCCCCCAGGGAAGCACATAGCCCATGAACGCAGTCGCCATCATGAGAAGGAAAATGACGACGCCCAGCAGCCAGACCATTTCGCGCGGCGCCTTGTATGAACCATAGTAGAGGCCGCGGAATATATGCAGGTAAACCACGATAAAGAACATGGTCGCACCATTTGCGTGTGCATAGCGCAGGAACCAGCCCGCGTTCACATCGCGCATGATGTGTTCAACCGAGTCAAAGGCAACCGCTCCGTTGGCGGCATAGTGCATCGCAAGCACGATGCCCGTGACGATCTGGATGACAAGCGCCGCACCGGCAAGCACGCCAAAATTCCAGAAATAGTTGAGATTGCGCGGAACCGGATAACCAGCACCAATCGCATTATAGACCAGCCGCGGAAGCGGGAGTTTCTGATCCATCCACTGCATGAAGGGATGGGTCGGCTCGTAGTGCTTAGCCCAGGGGAAGCTCATGTTCTTCTATCCTCAACCGATCTGGACAACAGTGTCTGACGTGAACGCATACTCGGGAACGACCAGGTTCTTCGGCGCCGGACCCTTACGGATGCGGGCAGCCGTATCATAGTGCGAACCATGGCAAGGGCAGAAATAGCCGCCAAAATCCCCGCGCACCTCACCTTCAGCAGCGCCCAGCGGCACACAACCAAGATGGGTGCATACACCGAGCGTAATCAGCCAGTTTTCCTTGCCGGGCTTGGTGCGGGCATCAAGTGTTTCGGGGTCGCGCAGGCTGCCCATGTCGACTTTTTTCGCGCTTTCGATCTCCGCGGGAGTCAGATTGCGAATGAAGATCGGCTGCTTGCGCCAGCTGGTCTTGATCGCCTGACCCGGCTGGATAGCGGAAAGATCCACTTCAATCGAAGCGAGCGCGAGCACGTCTGCTGACGGGTTCATCTGGTTGATGAGCGGCAATGCGACCGCAACAACCCCGACGCCTGCAAAGCTTACCGCGGCGATATTAATGAAATCACGGCGTCTGACGCCGTCCTCCACCCCCGCATTGTCTGACGGAACAGTTTCGACCACTGCCATGAGATAACCTGCCCTTTTTCAACTCTATCAGACCACAGTTCCAGTGACGTCCGCCCTTGAAACTGCCAACCCCCGTCGCCCGAGGCCGGGCGATTGGCGTGGCCAATAGCGGCTTGCTCGAAAGTTGCAAACAGCCAATTTGTGGTTCTTGTGCACATTATGGAAACTCCCCTATCGCGGCGCCATGCGGATCGCACTTTACCAGCCTGAAATCCCCGGCAACGTCGGCGCTATTCTGAGGCTCGCGGCCTGTTTTTCTGTGCCTGTCGACATTATCGAGCCCTGCGGCTTCATTTTTTCGGATGCACGGCTCAAACGCGCCGGGATGGACTATATCTCGCATGTCGAGGTCGTTCGCCACACAGATTGGAATGCATTTTCAAGCGCTGTAGCCGGGCGCCTGATTCTCCTGTCCAGCAAGGCCGAGACGCGCCTGACCGATTTTGCCTTTGCCTGTACGGACACCCTTCTCATGGGGCAGGAAAGCGCCGGAGTGCCTGATCCGGTGCGAGACCGATGCGATGCGCGCGTTCGAATTCCGCTCAATCCTGCCGTTCGATCCTTGAACATTTCTGTTGCGACGGGCATCGCGCTTTCGGAAGCCCTTCGCCAGACAGGAAACTTGCCTGCATGATCACACTAGACGACCAGCAAGCCTCCGCCCGCCAGTGGTTTGAGAGCCTGCGTGACCGAATTTGCGCTGCCTTCGAATCGATTGAGCGCGAAGCGGGCAGCGATGCTTGCTTTTCCTACACACCCTGGAACCGCGACAATGATCCGCAGGCCGCCGGTGGGGGGGGCGTTCGCGGTGTCATGAAGGGGCGCGTCTTCGAGAAGGTCGGAGTCAACGTCTCAACCGTGGGCGGCGCCTTCTCAGGTGATTTTGCCAAGACGATTCATGGTGCGGAGAGCGATCCCAGCTTTTTCGCTACGGGAATAAGCCTGGTTGCGCACATGGCCAATCCGCATGTGCCGGCCGTGCATATGAACACGCGATTCCTGGTAACGCAGAAGCGCTGGTTCGGCGGTGGCGCCGATCTCAACCCGCCCATTCCCTATGCCCAGGATACAAGAGATTTCCACGCTCGTCTGAAACAGGCCTGCGACGCACACGGCGCCGACTATTACGAACGCTTCAGCAAGTGGGCAGAAGAATATTTCTGGATCCCGCATCGCAATGTTGCTCGCGGAGTTGGCGGTATTTTCTATGACCACCTGGAAGGGGATTTTGACGCCAATTTCGCGTTTACCCGCGATGTGGGCGAAGCGTTTCTCGACATTTTTCCAGCCATAGTCCGGCGCAGGATGTCGCAGGGTTTTACTGAGGCCGAAAAGGCCGCGCAGCTGGAATGGCGGGGCCGCTATGCCGAATTCAATCTTGTCTATGACCGTGGAACATTGTTCGGTCTCAAGACAGGGGGGAACATCGATGCAATCCTGATGAGCCTGCCGCCGCTTGCAACCTGGAGCTAACGCGGCAACGCCAATTGCCGATAAACTGCGGCTCCGACAAGCAGCAGGAGTAGAGCGGTTGCGGCGCCAATAAAGGACCGCAGCAGCGCAATTCCGTCGCCGAGAATGTCCTTGGGCAGAATGGACGCCTCGAAGAACCGATGGTTTTCGGTGTAATGGCGATGCGACGGCCGTAGGTGGCGTGATTGGGCGCTCTTGCCGGACTGTTTCTGCTGATTTTGCTGCTTTGCAGCCCCTTTCGAGGCCATTTCCGCGTCACGCAGGCGCAGTTCGCCCCTCGAGCCAGATCAGGCGCTGGAAGTTATAGGCCAGGTTGGCCATCCCGATCTTGATGCGGGCGCGGGCCATGCCGATGGTGCGGATGAACAGGCCCATGCGGTGCTTCTGCCGGGCGAACACATGCTCGACGGCCGAGCGCACGGTCGATCGCTTCGCATTGGCTCTGGCGATGCGCTCAGGCATTGCTTGCCCGCGCGGCTTCTTCTGGTGGATGTTGCTGGTGAACATGCCCTTGGCGAGGAAGGCTTCGTTCTTCTTCGAGCGATAGGCGGTATCGGCCCAGACGCCCGAAGCGGTATTCTCCCGGCTCACCAGCTCGGGCAGCCGCGCCCCGTCATGGGCATTGGCGGCACTGGTCTGCCAGGTGCGGATCAGCCCATGGGCACGGTCGATGCCGACATGGTTCTTGTAGCCGAACATGGGGATGGCGAGATCGACCGGCTTGGGAGCCCCGGGGGCGGCACCTTCCTTCACCTTCGCCTTGGTGTACTTCACCGTCCAGCGGGCATCCCGGTCTTTCTGCCGGGCCTTGGCGGGCTTCCAGCCATCGGGCACGCGGCCATCCTTGATCGCCGCCTTCTCCTCTTCGGTGTTGCGCTGCCTGGGCGCGGGCACGATGGTCGCATCCAGTATCTGGCCGCCCATGGCGAGATAGCCGCGATCCTTGAGCGCCGCATCGAAGCGGGCAAACAGCCTGTCGATCGCCCTGACCTCCACCAGCCGTTCGCGGAACAGCCAGACCGTCGTGGCATCCGGCACCGTGCCGTCGAGCCCGAGCCCCAGGAACCGCTGGAACGACAGCCGGTCCTTGATCTGGAACTCCGTCGCCTCGTCCGACAGCGAGTACAGCGCCTGCAGCACCAGGATCTTGAACATCAGCACCGGATCGAATGGCGGCCTGCCACCCTTGCCGCGCGGCCCGCGACACAGTGCGGTAACCAGCGGCCCACGGAAAACCTCGAAGTCCACCACCGCCGACAGCCGCTCCAGCGGATCGCCCGCCGCGCTCAGTGCCTCATAACGGTCCGAAAGATCAAAGAAACCAACCTGTCCCGCCATCACCGCCTCCGTCGTCACGCAGCGGCAGTGAATCAGCTCACGCCGCTACACGCCAGCAGTTTTTCGAGGCGTCCAATCTTCCACCCGGCTGACGTTCGCACATAGCGATCCCGATAAAGGGCTGTGCCAACCGTATCTTCCTGCCGGATCGGATCAATGAAGCGATCTTCAAGGTACCATGTGCCTTCCGCACTATCAGGACTCGTGAAGACAATCTCGGGACAATGCCCCAGATGTTGGGCAACGACGTCACTATTGAAGGCGCTACCGATGAAATCCAGCATGTTCTGCCGACCCTGAAGCCGGGCGCGATAGCCGCCGCCTCGATAGTCGATGGTGACATCTTCAGTGAAGACGGTCGCAAGATCCGCCGCGTTGCCCGTATCGATCGAGCGAAAGTAGCAGTGCTTGAGCTGCTTGATCTCTTCAAGATCCGACAGCTGCTCCACGGTGAATTTCACTTGCCTGTCTCCCCGAAATTCAGCGGCGCCTCGCCCATGACGGCAACTGTCGCCATACCATTCTCAACGCTGTGAATCAGGCAGCTCTTTCGCACTGACCGGGTTTCGGCGATCCACCAGCGTCCCTCGCGCTTCACATAGACATCCTCATACTCCACCCCCATTTGCGTCAGTGTCTGCGCCTCGAGATTGATGTTGTGGAAGAACAGCGACCATTTGCCGTTTGCGCGTGAAGGGCTCTCAAAAATTATG
>WBZL01002476.1_pt1 | contig 17988 bp, 16 predicted proteins | sample 5204291 | NCBI WGS metagenome assembly WBZL01 (sample SAMN12344345, study PRJNA552823) | activated sludge metagenome | biome: Activated sludge suspended growth; feature: Nitrification reactor; material: Wastewater; isolation source: activated sludge from nitrification reactor of wastewater...
CTTAATAAAAAATCCCATCACCCTGAATGGAAGGAAATAATACATGGCACTGACAGCACAACAACAAACCGCTTTATTGCAAATGACCCAGGCAATGTTCAATGCAGCGCTTGGTAAGGTGTATCTTGATGCATTGAGTTCACAACTCGAAGCAGGAAGTTCAATTGCAAGTATTGCTCAGGGGTTATTAGGCACCGAGTTATTCTTAGGAAAAAGTTATGCCGATGATTTAGCGCCCAGTGCTTTTGCTCAAACTTTCGTTGATGATTTCATCGGTAATCGAGCTTCATCCGATTCTAAAACGATTGCTGTTAATTTTATTGTAAGCAAGATCACGGCTGGCGCTACACAAAACCAAATTATTGCAGAGATTGCTAATACGCTTTCTTCTTTTTCTGTCACTGACCCTGATTGGGGTGAGGCTGCATTACACTTTAAAACCGAGAATATCAATAAAGTTGTGAATAATTTATTAGCGGACAGTGTTTCTGCTGATGATAAAGCAAGCGCGGTAGAAGCCATGCTAGATCAAATGTCAACAGGTAAAACCTTCGGTGATGTCGTTGAATGGGCGATTAAGGCGCTGGATGATTTAGATCAAACTGACCCTGCTTGGGGTCTTGCAGCAGCTCGTTTTGATAATCGAACTGAGGTTTCCCATTATTATTCTATTGAGAAAAATGGTGCTTCAACTGACTTGGCGACGCTTCAGCAGATTCTTACAGGCGTAACTGCCGATGCTGCTTCGATCGAAACTGCCAAAGCTGCGATTGATAGTCTCTTGAACAATCCCAGTGAATCGATAAATTTAGCGGAACTCAATGGTTCAAATGGTTTCCGATTGGATGGCATCGTACGCAGTGATGATACAGGGGAGTCAGTTGATAGCGCGGGTGATGTCAATGGTGATGGCTTTGATGATTTGATTATCGGTGCGCCGCATAACTTTGATGATTTTTATGCTGGCGCTAGTTTTGTAGTATTTGGCAAAGCGTCTGGCTTTAGTGCAACGCTATCGCTATCTAGCTTGGACGGTACCAATGGTTTTAGGGTTAATGGGGTGGCAGGAGGCGATGGTGCCGGTCAGGAAGTTGGTAGTGCAGGAGATCTTAACGGTGATGGCTTTGATGATTTAGTTGTCTCAGCATCACTATCTGACATTCCCAAAAATGATACTGGCTACACTTATGTCGTATTTGGCAAATCGTCTGGGTTTGATGCGGTAATCGATTTAGCAACCCTGGATGGTAACAATGGGTTTCGCATGAGTTTGGATGAAGCAGATTTGCTGCTGGGCTGGTCAGTCGATAGCGCAGGAGATGTCAATGGAGATGATATTGATGATTTAATTATAGGCGCACCGATTTCTACTGAACCTGCAGGGGCTTTTTCTGGTAGTAGCTATGTGATTTTTGGCAAAACCAGTGGTTTTGATGGAAATCTGGATTTGTCCGAGTTGGATGGCAGCAATGGCTTTAAAATTCAGGGATCGGTAGCAGGTGCCCAATTTGGAAATGGTGTTAGCGCCGGCGACATTAATGGGGATGGGTTTAATGATTTAATTAGTGGGTCATATTACGGTGGTACTGGGACAACTTACGTATTATTTGGGAAAGCAACGGGGTTTGATGCAATTATAGATTTAGCTAGCTTGGATGGTAACAATGGGTTCAGCATTGATGGTGTGGCCGAAGGTGATGAAGCGGGTTATTCTGTGGATAATGCAGGCGATATTAATGGGGATGGGTTTGAAGAGATAATTATTGGGGCCAGAAATGCTGACGCAAGCGGGGAGAACTCTGGTGCAGCTTATATTGTATTTGGTAAAGCTTCTGGATTTGACCCTGTAATCAAGCTATCTGAGCTGAGTGGTAATAATGGTTTTCGCCTTGCAGGAGCGGCAGCAGGTGATCTGGCTGGTAGATCGGTTAGTACAGCAGGTGATTTTAATGGGGATGGGCTTGATGATTTAATTATTGGCGCATATAGTGCAGATCCGAATGGTGCTTCTTCAGGTACTGCTTATGTAATCTTTGGTAAATCTTCTGCTTTCGAGTCATCGATCAATTTAGCCAACTTGAGTATTAGTGAAGGTTTTATCATCAATGGATTAGCGACGGGAGATGCTTTAGGGAAGTCAGTCAGTAGTGCGGGTGATATCAATAATGATGGCTTTGATGACCTGATTATTGGGGCACCATTTGGCGATGGAGTTGCCTTGAATACTGGTGCAGGCTATGTACTATTTGGTAGAAGTACGACTGCCATAACTGCTACTAGCACTGAGTTTGCACAAGATATCGCCAGCAGGGTCGGTATTAATCAGACCATTGAGTTAATCTAGAAATACCGTCAATTTTCAATGCTGGCAAGCGAAACAACAAAAGCACCAATTCTCGAAATTGACTTGTCTCGTCAATTTACTGCATGGTTAGCTGAGCAGAATCTCTCGATTGCATTTACCACCTATCAGGTAGGTAAACTTTGTTTGATTGGACTTAACGCTAATCGGGAACTTTCAGTTTCTGAACGCAGTTTCAACCGCTGTATGGGACTGTGTACGACTGGTAATGGATTTTATATGAGTAGCCTTTATCAAATTTGGCGATTCGAGAACATGCTTGAATCCGGTCAGCGACAAAGCGGGTATGATCGGTTATATGTTCCTCAATTGGGTTATACCACCGGTGACCTTGATGTTCATGATATGGCAATTGATAAACAAGGAACGCTCATATTCGTTAATACGTTGTTTAGTTGCTTGGCAACCTTGAGTAACACGCATAGCTTCAAACCTATCTGGAAACCTAGTTTTATTAGTAAGTTGGCAGCAGAAGATCGTTGCCACTTGAATGGTTTAGCGATGCAAAATGGGCTGCCTGCCTATGTGACAGCCATCGGCCAGTCCGATATGGTAGATGGCTGGCGCAGCCATCGTATGGGAGGAGGCATAGTGATCGATGTACGCAGTAATGAAATTATTTGCGACGGATTATCGATGCCTCATTCTCCACGTTGGTACCAAGAGAAGCTTTGGTTACTGAACTCAGGAACCGGTGAGTTTGGTTTCGTTGATCCCAAGATAGGACGCTTTGAGTCCTTATGTTTTTGCCCTGGTTATGCGCGAGGTTTGAGTTTTCATGGCAATTATGCATTGATAGGTTTATCCAAGCCAAGAACTGATAAGACTTTCAAAGATTTACCATTAGATGCTCAATTTAAAAAGCGAAATGTGGAGCCGCGTTGCGGTATTCTGATCATTAATTTGTGTAGTGGCGATATTGTGCACTGGTTCCGCATGGATGGAATTGTAACCGAATTATATGATGTGATTACCTTACCCAATGTGAACCAGCCGATGGCGCTAGGTTTTAAGACTGATGAAATTCGGCGCATGATCAGTATCGAACAATAAGAAGTATGGATGGCTTGTCATACTAATCCCGATCAATTTCTCAAAAAACCCCAAGCAATATCATTATCGATATAGACTAATGCCTTTTTGAAGTTAAATGGCAAATGGGCAAAGGTATCGATATGACTGAATCACAAGAACCAAGAACACCTCGGTCGGTTGATTTCTGGGATGCCTTTCGGTTTTGGTTAAAACTAGGATTTATCAGCTTTGGTGGCCCTGCGGGGCAAATTGCCATAATGCATCGCGAGCTTGTCGAAAATCGTCGATGGATTTCTGAACAGCGCTTTTTGCATGCATTAAATTATTGCATGCTATTACCTGGACCTGAAGCACAGCAACTTTCAGTCTATATCGGCTGGTTGTTGCACCGTACATGGGGTGGAATTGTTGCAGGATTGCTCTTTATTCTACCCTCCTTGTTCATTTTAATTGTCCTCACGTGGATCTATCTTGCATTCCAGGATGCTCCCGTTGTTTCAGGTATTTTTTATGGGATAAAGCCGGCTGTTACCGCGATCGTTATCCATGCAGCGTACCGGATTGGATCGCGTACGCTCAAAAATGGGCTGCTTTGGGCAATTGCATGCGCAGCTTTCATTGCTATCTTTGCACTTAAAATACCATTCCCAATCATCGTAGCCATAGCAGCGTTGATTGGATATTTGGGAGGGCGTTTCAGTTCTGATTACTTTAAGTTAGGTAGTCATCCTACAAAGCAAATGAATCAATCCTTTGGACCAGCAGTTATCGATGATGATTCGCCACGGTTATCGCATACCTTTTTTCGATGGGCGCATCTGGCTAAGATTGTTGTAATTGGTATGTTACTTTGGCTAATTCCCATGAGTTTGATGATGCAATATTTAGGTTGGCAACATGCCTTGACTCAGATGGGTTGGTTTTTTACCAAAGCAGCTTTACTAACATTTGGTGGCGCCTATGCGGTGTTGCCATATGTTTACCAAGGCGCAGTTGATTATTATCAATGGCTACTACCCTATCAAATGATTGATGGTCTTGCGTTAGGAGAGACCACTCCCGGACCACTTATCATGGTAGTTACTTTTGTGGGGTTTGTTGCAGGATGGAATCTCACATTAATGGGGCCTGATCATTTGCTGCTAGCAGGTATCATTGCGGGGGTTGTTGTTACGTATTTTACCTTCTTACCGAGTTTTATTTTTGTACTAGCGGGTGGACCGTTAGTTGAGTCAACACATGGAAATTTGAAATTTACGGCGCCACTGACAGCGATTACAGCAGCTGTAGTCGGCGTTATTATTAACTTGGCGTTATTTTTTGCTTGGCATGTATTATTTCCAGGTAATCAGCAAAATTTTGATTTTGTGGCTGGGTTAATAACATTATTCGCAGTTATAGCATTATTCCGTTTCCAGGTCGGGGTCATCCCAGTTCTGATTTATTCAGGGATACTAGGATTATCGCTTACCGTTCTAGGCCTTTTATAAAAAGCTTGGCATGAAGTACTAAGCTAAATTCACCATGGGTAAATCAATCGTTTAATTGATCCCACCTGCGACAAATTGTCACATGTTCAAGAAACTCAGTTTTATGGATAATTGAAATCATCAATTAAATTATTTTTTGAGTGTCGTGGTGTAGTTATTTAATCATCCCACGATCGAACATTAGCGAATGCCATCATGAGATTACCTAAAATTCTTATTTCTTTTTTTCTACTGTCACTCTATGGAATAAGCTTATCGGCGAATGCTGAGCAGGCGCAGCTGAAACATTTTGCTTCTGGCAGTTACCAGCAATTGCTGAAGCAATATGCTGACAAACCAATCGTAGTGATGATTTGGTCTATTCATTGCACGACCTGTTTAGAGAAAATGCCATTGTTGAGTGAGTTGCGTAAAAATAAACCAGACATTAATTTGATCATGATTGCCACTGATGATGTTTCAGCGACAAATCAGGTTAGATCCATATTGAATGAAAATAAACTCGATCAGGTAGATAACTGGATTTTTGCTGATGCGAATCCACAAAAGCTTCGCTATGAGATTGATCCGAAATGGTATGGTGAAGTGCCCCGCACTTATTTTCTCGATAAAGATCATCAGCGTGTCGGTATTAGTGGTTCTGTACCGCGTGAGACAATGGAAACTATGATTCGGGAAATTTTCAACTAAATTTCTGCAATAGTAATTTAACACGCTTGATCATGCTGATTAATAACACATGTGGAAATTACTGGGGTTTCTCTGATTCTGGTTATTCCGCTTTATACATTTGATCCTGAACGAATTGAGATTCTTAATTTTAGAAAAATCTTTTGCACAAAAGAGCGCCTTGAAACGCTATGTTTTTATTGGGATATGTTTATTATTGCTGATTTTTCCAGGGTATTTAATCGCCGAATCTGAAACCAATCTACCAGAACAAAAAATCTATACAGCAGCAGCATTTGGCCCAGATGGCCGATTATGGCGAATTGTCCCTTCTCAGAATTTCGTTTCAGTTGATTATTCTACTGATTATGGAAAATCTTTTAGCAAACAGGTTAGGGTTAATTCAGTTGATATACCCATACATTTATGGGATGAGAATCCTCCGACATTATCCGTAGACCGAAAAGGTAGAATTTATGCGCTTTACTTTGCAGATGATGAGAAAGCAAGCACTAGCTTCTTTAGTTATTCTGATAATGGAACCCAATTCAGTGTGCCGATTAAAATAAGTACGGAAGCCAATCATTGGTATCACTACCAAACCGAAATGCTCATCGATGTAACCAATCGTGTGCATTTCATTTGGCATGACGTGCGCGATCGTGCGGAATATAAGAAACAAGGTGGTGGAGATTTGTCAATTTATCATACGGCGACCAAGGTCGGGGAAACCATTCAATTTCCAGCCTTTGATCGGCGTATTGCGAAAAATATCTGTTCTTGCTGCCGTACCGCAATGGCGGGAGATATTGATGGCAGCTTAGTCATATTGGCGCGTTTTGTTTATCCAGGAAATATTCGCGATCATGGTTTGTTAAAATTATCAGCCGATGGAGAAGTGAGTGAACCGTGGCGGGTTACGTTTGATGATTGGCAAATCGAAGGATGTCCTGCCCATGGTCCTGCTTTATCGATCAGTGCCGATGGCAGATACCACATCACCTGGTTCACCCAAGGGGAGAAACGCAGTGGGCTTTTTTATGCGTGGTCTGATGACCAAGGGAAAACTTTCTCAGATCCAATACAAATCGGTGATTCCAATCGATTACCTGGGCGAGGGGATGTATTAGCCTTAGGTAGACAAGTAGCTTTAGTATGGAAAATATTTGATGGCGATAAAACTTATATAGAAGCGATGTATTCTGAAGATAGAGGGCTACACTGGTCAACGCCCCGATCAATAGCTGAATCGAGTTCTCAATCAACACATCCTGCCTTAATTTCTGATGGAAAGCAGATTTTTCTATCTTGGAATAGTATGGATACTGGCTATCGCTTAATTCCGATTAAGCAGTCTGATAGTGATGACCAACCATCAATAAAACCCTAAACCCTGATCCCCCTATGGTTGATTAATCTTAGTGAAGATCGATGTTTCAAGGTGATCGTTATCGACATCTTCGCAGTGATAAAGTAATTGATAATTAGCCGCTTTCTCGCCTCCTCGCGTTTGGCTGACATATATATGGTAAGTGCCAGTTCCGCCTGCTACCCGAAGGACAGCACTTGATTTTCCATCCTCATTCGTTGCGCTTGAAATGACTTTGTCTTTTGCAACAAGAACATTGAATTGCCTGCTATCAACTACGCTGAGATCATCGATTTGTACAAATAAGTGATGATTACCCATCTCCCCACAAGTTACCAGAAAATGATCGACAGCATCGGCTGCAGTAAGGCTATTATTCAATTGATGCGATGAAGCAATGTTTACTTGTCCAATCAATATGAAAGTACTAATAAAAATGGCAGCTTTTTTTAACGATGATTGTTTCATGATAATTCCTTAGATACACTTATTATCGATGGAGCTAGAATTTTTCCTGGAAATTAGGATTAACTACCATAAAGCGCCTGAATTCAATAAAAGCGTATAGATTGATAGTATGTCGCAAGTGATTTAGAAAATTAACGCTTGCTCAGACTAAATCTTATGGACTGGAGAGTCAATGCGACCGTTTGTCACACTGATCTGATGCATTGGTCCGATTTTTCCAGAGGTTTCTTAATTTGAGTTAAAAGACCACATTAGCTGACCCCTTCAGTTGGCAATATTGATATCTCGCTGTGTCGATTACAATCGTGTATTGCCTAAACCAAAGCTGATTCACCGATACCTTTAGACTCATTTCGTATTGGAAGAGACTCTATGTTATAATCTATGCCAATATATTGATAATCTTTATTTTGAAGAGGAAGAAACTTTATGGTAGCTAAAGCAATTTTTTATCACGCAGGGTGTCCCGTTTGTGTTGCAGCTGAGCATGCAGTAGCGAATGCGATTGATCGTTCAAAATATCAAGTTGAAATTGTTCACTTGGGTACAGACAAATCTCGTGTTGCTGAAGCAGAAGCTTCCGGCGTTAAATCAGTACCTGCGCTTGTTATGGATGGGGCTGCATTCCATATTAATTTTGGCGCAGGAATTGAAGTTTTGAAATAAATAAGTTTAACAATTAAACTTATTTATGCTCAAAAAACCCCGATATGGGGTTTTTTGTTTTTCAACGATTAATTTTAGCTGTTTCTTTTAAATTAAATCGTAAAGTTGATTGATATCAACGCTACTAGGATCAGATCGCTATCTACTTATCTGTTATCTGATTCAATTTAACTGATCCCTGCTTCATGGGCCTGCTGATCTGCGTGATAACTTGATCGTACCATAGGGCCACAAGCTGCGTGACTGAACCCCATTGATTCTGCTAGACGCTCAAATACTTTAAAATCTTCTGGAGCCACATAGCGCATAACTGGTAAATGACCTATGCTTGGTTGCAGATATTGGCCTATCGTTAGCATATCAACGTGATGTTCTCGTAAATCACGCATGACTTGTTTTATTTCATCATCTGTTTCGCCTAAGCCAACCATAAGTCCTGACTTGGTTGGTATGTTAGGAAAAGCAAGTTTGAAATCACTCAGTAACTGTAGTGAATGGAGATAATCAGCACCTGGGCGGCATTGTTTGTAAAGGCGGGGTACTGTTTCTAAGTTGTGATTTAAAACATCAGGAAGATGTGTGGCAAGCTTTTCTAGTGCGACTGATAATCGACCCCTAAAATCAGGAACCAAGATTTCAATTTTTGTTGTAGGAGAATGTAACCGTATCTGTTGAATGCAATCAGCAAAGTGTTGAGCACCACCGTCTCTCAAATCATCCCGATCTACACTGGTGATGACTACATATTTGAGTCTCAGCGCAGCAATGGATTGAGCGAGGTGGACCGGTTCCTCAGGATCGGGTGCTAAAGGTCTTCCATGCGCTACATCACAGAACGGACAACGACGGGTGCACAGATCACCCAGAATCATAAAAGTGGCTGTTCCTTTACCAAAGCACTCGCCAATGTTTGGGCATGATGCTTCCTCACAAACTGTATGTAGTTTGTGTTCTCGCAACATTCGTTTCACTTCATTAAATGTTTGACTATTCGAAGAGCGCACCCGAATCCACGACGGTTTACGTAATAGTTGACTGGATTGTTGTGTATTGATTTTAATGGGGTTTCGTGCCGTCTTGGCGCTTCCCGTTTCTCTTATAGTCATGGTTTATAATTGTTCCTTATTCGGATAGTCTTATGATTAGTTTTTCAGCAATTCTCTGACTTATAACATCAATATTATCAGGAACACCTAAATCGACTAATTGTGTCATTTGTAGTCCTTTATATCCACAGGGGTTAATGGCAGCAAAAGGTTCCATATCCATATTGACGTTTAAAGCTATGCCATGGTAGCAAAAGCCATTCTTAATTTTTAATCCCAGCGATGCAATTTTTGCACCATTAACATAGACACCCGGCGCTTCACGCCTACTCTCGGCTTTGATGCAATACACTGCTAGTAAATCGATAACAGCCTTCTCAAGCTGGGTAACTAACCCTCTAACAGTTAAACCGAGGCGACGAAACTCAAGTAGTGTATAGACAATGAGTTGTCCCGGTCCATGGTAAGTAATCTGTCCCCCTCGATCGGTATTCACTACAGGAATTTGGTTATTGTAGAGCAAATGTTCTGGTTTCCCTGCAATTCCTTGCGTATAAACTGGAAAATGTTGAAGTAGCCAGATCTCATCGGATGTATCGGTATCACGATTCATTGTGAAAGTTTTCATGGCTTGCCATGTTTCACCATAATCCTTCATTCCCATATATTTTATTTGAGTAGGAATGAATGTTTCTGATCGCGACTTAGTAATCGTTCTCACGAGATTATTAAAATACCAGCATTACCATGGGATGATCATGGAGCTCTTGGTAGAGATTATCTAATTGAGTGCGTGAAGTCGCTAAAATGGTACAGGTTAAGCTTAAGTAAGTGCCGTTTTTACTTAAACGAACTTCCATCATTGCATCATCGAAATCTGGCGCATGGGTTTTAACAATACTCAATACCACTTGAGCAAAGCCACTTTGTGATTTTCCCATTACTTTAATTGGAAAATCACAAGGATATTCAATGAGCGAAGACTTTTCTGCATCCATAGTACTATCGTATTGTATTTAAATTTCAATAGTCTCTAGGAGCTTGAAACTTGCTTGCCTCGCATGGTCAGTTCTTTATAGTGTTGGTAGAGTTGATTAAGTTTATGAAAGAAGGGGCCTGGTCTACCGTCACCGATCAATTTACCGTCTAATGAAACAATCGGCATAATTTCTTTCGTAGAAGAAGTTAGTAGAATTTCATTGGCCGATCGTAACTCTTGCTCAGCGACTGGCCTTACATCATAAGGTAAAGTATGGTTTTCTACCAGTTCAAGCACAACATCGTAGGTAATGCCTGGTAGCATTAGGTGGCTCTTGGGAGGTGCTAACAGCCTGCTTTCTTTAACGATAAAGATATTGCTCGCTGCGCCTTCAGTTAAGAATCCATCTCTAAGTAATATGGTTTCAGTCGCTCCCGCATCAACCGCCAGTTGACGCAGTAACACATTGGGTAGCAATGAGATAGCTTTTATATCGCATCGGCCCCAACGATTATCTTCAGCGGTAATGGCTAAAACACCTTTCTGAAGTAATTCTTTAGGGGGTGTTAGTAGTGCATTGCTCATCATAAATATCGTAGGGGGGATATTGACGGGAAACGCATGATCTCGTTTTGCTACACCCCGGGTAATATGCAAATAAATATATTGATCATCGCTGTCATGATAATCAATCAGTTGTGTAATTAACTGGCACCATTGATCATTCGTATGGGGATTGCTCAGTCGAATTCCATTTAAGCTATCTTGTAAACGCGCTAAGTGGTGCTCCAATCGAAAGGCTTTACGAGAATAAACTGGTATAACTTCATAAACACCATCACCAAAGATAAATCCTCTATCCAATACAGGAATATAGGCTTGTTCAATTGGCAAAAATTTTCCGTTCAGATAAATCATCATTAATTAATTAAATAACATTTGAACACTATCCCAAGTGCGGCCAAAAATACCTGCGGTATCTACTGCCTCTAAAGCTACTAATGGATAAGCTGCAATTTGTTGATCATCGATACTAAATCTAACCATACCAACTTCTTGACCTTTATTGATAGGCGCAATCAGCGGTTGCTTATATTCCATTTTAGCTTTTAATTTCTCAGATTGACCTTTGGGGAGTGAGAAATAAACATCATGATCAAAGCCCACATTTAATTTATTTTGTGAACCTTTCCATACCTGAATGGATGAAATGTGTTGATGTTTCTTATAAAGTTGTGCTGTATCAAAAAATTGAAAGCCAAAATTCAATAGGCGCTGACTTTCTTTGCTCCTCATACTTTCTGATGCAGCACCCATTAATACAGAAATCAGGCGACGATTATCGCGTTTTGCTGAAGTAATTAGACAATAACCCGCTTTATCAGTCCACCCCGTTTTCATACCATCTACATTGGGATCCAACCACAATAATCGATTCCGGTTGGATTGCGTGATTCCATTGTAGGTGAAATCACGCATCGAATAGAGCGAATAGTATTCTGGGAAATCACGAACAATTGCAGAAGCTAGAATCGATAAATCGTGTGCACTACTATAGTGATTAGGATGCGATAGGCCGGTCGAGTTCATAAAATGAGTATTTGTCATTTTGAGACGCTCAGCTTCTTTATTCATTAATTGCGCAAAGATATCTTCTGAACCTGCAATCAATTCCGCGAGAGCAACACAGGCATCGTTACCTGATTGTACGATCATCCCATTAATTAGCTCTTTGACAGTAACAGGTTTATTAGGCTCAATAAACATTCTTGAGCCAACCATTTTCCATGCGGTTGTTGAAACTGGGACAACCTGATCCATCGAAATTCGTTTTTCTTTAAGCGCAGAGAACACCACATACGCTGTCATCAACTTAGTCAGTGACGCTGGTTCATAGCGTTCATGTGCATTCTGACTAAGAAGCGTTTGACCACTTTGATAATCTAAAAGTGTGTAGGATTTTGCTGCAATCGATAATTCAGGTAGTTGCGCAAATGAAGGTGTAACAATCAAGCTCACCATGAGCATAACCCAAAGTTTCATTATTTTAAGAATAAAATTCATTTTTCTTGTCCGCTCAATTTCAAAAAAACACCCTAAACACTATTAATACTCCTGATCCCAGATCAATAGTTGCGATATACCCATTATTATCTCAACGTTGCTTGATTAAAAATTACTTGACAAATCCCATTTAAATTTAACCGTGCAAATGCCGTAGTCTCACTTACACATTCGATAAGTAACCTATAAGGTCAATATGATAGCAAATTAAGACATCGTTAATTTGTTGTTATTAAACATTCTATGAAACACTGTGATATTGATTATAAGAAGATTGCTACAGCTCAACCGGGAATTATCACAAAGATCATTGAAATCAATGAGGAATCACAGAATTGCTTTAGAGAGATAGATGCTCTATTACGTTCTGACCAAGCGATTGCCGCATTTATCCTTCGAGTAGCGAATTCACCTATTTATAGTCGAAATCAAGTTATCAAAACACTACCGATTGCCATTAGTTTATTGGGTGTAAGTATTATTCGATCTCTAGTCATTTTAGCGTTTTCGAGAGCTGTTTTTGCTAAAAGTAGAAATGAACTCGTTTGTAAGCATGTTTGGCACCATTCACTATTAACCGCAATTGCAAGCCATCAAATTTGTTATAAGCTCGGTAATCACGAAGCGGGAGAAGAAGCATTCGTTGCTGGACTACTCCATGATATAGGGAAAGTGCTTCTTTTTACCCATGTGCAGAATGAATACATGGAGGCACTGCATTATGCGCTTGAGCAGCATTGTCCTTGTGCTGATGCAGAGCAAAAATTTTTAGGAATTAACCACCGCCAAGTTGGTGAAGAAGCAATAAAAGCATGGAAGCTACCGGAACATTTTAATCGTTTTGTTCATAACGATCTAGATAGGTTAGCAGTAGGTCATATTCAAGATAAAGTACTTCTGAGTCTTGCAGCAGCTAACAGCATAATTAAAGGCAGGGGATTCGGTGCCAACACAATCGATCCATCCATTCAAAAAGAAAAACTAATTCAATATGGATTAAGTGAGGAATTTTCGAGTCAATTGCTCGATGAAGCCTTTTTTGAAGAGTTGCTCACAAACGATATTTATCAGTTTTGCGCAAATGTCCATAATTAATCTTTCTCACGAAATAAAAACGATCCTGCCAAGTTCACTCGAGCTAGGTAAAGATACGATTCAAATTACATCGCTAGAACAACATGTTTGGAGTGATATCGAAAATAAAATCTTATCGCGATTAAATCACCTGAAGTGCCCACAATTAATCGATTCAACATCGTTATTACTTCATAAGCTCATTTCCAATATGGTGAATACGATGCACCATAGAGTATTTCAACAATTCGTTGAAAGCGACTTATACCTGGGTGGAGTCAGTGGCGATAATTTTTTTGAAGAACTTTATCAGAATGAAATAGAAGAACATGGTGACAAAAACATCGCTTCCTACTGCAGAAGAAATGATACCCAAATTACACTCGGCTTCCCGGATGATTTGGAAACATTATTAACCATTCGATACCCTATTTGTTGTGATAGTGCAGTATATCTCGACAGTAAACTTTCTGAAGCATTAGGATTCTCTCTAATTAAGCAATATGCGGGGGAAGCGAGTGCTAATTACTATCTTGCTAAGCTAACAAGAGTAAATTCTGAGTATCAGAGTTCACATTTTCCAGGATACTTTCCACTGCTATTAACACGAGCATCTGAGTTAGATAAAATGAAGGCTATTTTCTCTAAACTCAGCTATGGTATTGTTTGTTTCTCTAGTACAGGTGAGATTCTATCGATTTCTTCAGCGATTCTCGATAGTTTAAAACTCGATAGCTCTTCATTATCAATTCAAACTTTTAGCAAAATTATCCCTCCGCATTTTTATAACGATGTTATTTGGGGGTTAGCGCTAGAAACAACAGAAGGGATTTTTGAGAATTATAGGGTACGAATTAAGCTTCCAAACGATTCTGGTCAATCTATTCTTTTCAATATCAGTGGTTATCGTAGTCATGATTCAACCATTCAATCATTATGGCAAGTTGTATTTCTTGACCCAAAATCAGTTGATTCACTAACTGAAGGATCAATATTAAATGAAGCAAGAATCCACAATATTACTCGAAATTACGTGCCACAACTTGTAGAGCAAAAAGCGCGCGATGTAGTAAGACTGGGCGGAAAAGAATTAACCAATGAAGAATGCTATATCACGGTTTTATTTTGCGATATTGTTAACTTTACTGCTTATGTTGAAAACAACGAAAAAGAAGAATCAGTTATACATACACTTAATCTGGTTTTAGGAAGAATATCTAGAACTGTCAATCAATTTGAGGGATCAATTGATAAATTCATGGGGGATTGCGTCATGGTTTTATTCAAAAATCCATTAAATGCTGTTCTAGCAGCGCTCGAAATACAGAAGCATTCACTTGATATAAATAGTTTAAGAAAGAATGCAGGGAAAGAAATGTTGCTACTGAGAATAGGGATTCATTGGGGGCAAGTTATCATTGGTAACATTGGTATTTCAGGTAGGCTTGATTGGACTACAATTGGCGATGTAGTCAATACTGCGTCACGCCTAGAAAAGAATTGCCAACCAGGGGCTGTACTAATCAGCCAAATATTGTATGAAGTTATTGCGACAGTCGAGCAGCCTGGTATTAAATTTGGTGATATTTTCAATATCAAACTTAAGGGAAAACGAAAAGAATTAACCGTTCGTTATGTTCATTCAGATGATCACTGAAAAGAATGTGACTAAATTTTCTCCTCATTACAGTTTTATGATCAGCATTGCACTTCTTTAATCAAATTCTTTCCCCAAACCTCAATCTTATCAAGTATGTCGTTTGCGATGATATCTTCTTGATAAACACCGCGAAGCATGGTTATCGTTTCGTTATATTCAGAAATCGTTAGATTATTTGGATTCAGCTTGTTAGTGAGATAGTTATAGCAATGAACTTTCCAATGCTGCAGCTCTTCAGTTGAAAGCGTTTCTGGCCAATTGCGAGCTCGGAAACGGAATAATAGTTCTGGTAATCGCTTATCGTTAAAATGAAACCATTGACTGCTGAGTTCAGTAGGTGGAGTGCTTCGTACCTTCTTGATCGTATTCTGATCGTTACTAGAAAAAAAGCTGTCATAAAGTGCGAGCTCAACATCGGTAGCTTCTTCAAAGGCTGTTCTACTATAGGCATTTACTACTTTTTCCATAAAATTTGTTTTGTCATCTTTGATAATTTGCCAGTATTGATCACAAGTAGGTAAATCCAGCTTAATTCGCTCAATACTTTCATCATTGAGCACACTTCTAGGAGCGATGGCAGGACATTTATTCACTCTTATTGCTTTGATTGGCAAGCGGATACTGTTCTCGGGCAAAGCACTACGAGGAGTAAATAGATGGTGTGAGAGTTCATCGATTGTCATGCGGAGGAAGGCGCTTGGATCATAGCGTAAATCATATACTAAAACGCTATTACTATTTCTCGGGTCTTGCCCAATTGGCATGACCAGTGTTGTGCATCCGGTTTCAGCCGGATACATTCGAGAAGTATGAACAATTGGCGTATGATCGTGTAAATTAAGTAGAGGGATAACTTTATGTTTATCTCTTAATTCAAAAAGCCAGTTATATAGACGTGGCTGTCGATCTCGAATCAGGCGAGCAAGCTGTATGGTTGCTCTAACATCTGATAATGCATCATGAGCAGAATCATGCGTAAGGTGATTAGATCTCGTTAAATCCTCTAGTCGGAAAATTGGGCTACCAGCTTCATTGATTGGCCAAACGATCCCATTTGGTCTAAGCGCATAGGTCATTCGTACGACATCAATAAGATCCCAACGCGAGTTACCCTGTTGCCATTCCCGTGCATAAGGATCATAGAAATTACGATATAACGTAAAGCGTGTTACTTCATCATCGAATCTTAACGAGTTGTAACCAACTCCACATGTGTTCGGTTGTGCTAACACTTGGTGAATTTTGGTAATAAACTCAAATTCGATTAAACCGTGTTCATCAGCAAACTGGGGTGTAATTCCCGTTAACAAACAAGCTTCTGGCTGAGGTAACCGATCTCGGGGAGGGGCGCAGTAAATAACGAGTGGTTCACTTATTTCTTGTAGTGACTCATCAGTTCTTACGCCAGCAAATTGGATGGGGCGATCACAATGGGGATCTGAGCCAGTTGTTTCATAATCATGCCAATATAGCGATGTTGGCATTCCATTAAGAAGATAAGTTTGAGAACAATCGTTGCCAGATTTTAGTTGTTAATGTCGCTGAATTTAATGTATAGAAATGAAGACCAGGCGCACCAGCCTTGAGTAGATGATCACATAATTCAGTGACTACATCTAATCCAAACGCTGTGATTGATGCAGAATCATCGCCATATCCTTCCAATTTTTTTCTGATCCAGCGGGGAATTTCTGCGCCACAGGTATCGGAGAATCTTACTAATTGAGTAAATTTATTGATTGGCATGATGCCTGGAACCACTGGAATCCTTAAATTAGCAGCTTCGCATTGATCAATGAAATGAAAATAAGCATCCGCATTATAGAAATATTGAGTGATGGCCGAATCAGCACCTGCTTCTATTTTTTTGATGAAATTTTTAAAATCATCTTGTGCTGAGCGCGATTGAGGATGATATTCTGGGTAAGCCGCAACTTCTATCCTGAAAAGATCACCAAATTCTTGGCGAATAAACGTGACAAGTTCATTTGCGTATCGGAACTCACCTGCTTGCGCCATTCCTGATGGCAGATCACCTCGTAAAGCCACGAGGTGGTGGATACCGTTTTCTTGATATTTCTTAAGTAATGCATAGATATTTTCGCGAGTTGAGCCAATGCAAGACAAATGGGGAGCAACCGTACGACCTTCTGCCTGGATTTCAAGAACGGTTTCGATTGTACGATCCCGGGTTGATCCCCCTGCACCATAGGTAACGGAGAAAAATTTTGGATTGAATTGCGCGAGTTGCGAACGTGCTACACGAAGTTTCTCGATTCCTTCAGGGGTTTGAGGAGGAAATAATTCAAAACTAAATGTAGCAGGAAATTTTTTTTGTGATTGCATCTCGCCTAACAATGATTGAGGTAAGACTCCTAAACAGAGTCATTTATGAAAATGTATTAAAGGGTCAGCATAGCATAATTGAAAATCTGCTGACCCTTTAGTTCGATTAAATAGAAAATTAGTAACGATAGTTTTCAGGTTTATAAGGACCTGTTTTACTCAAATTCAGATAATTAGACTGTTCATCGGTCAATTCAGTTAGTGTTGCGCCCAATTTAGATAAATGAAGTCGAGCTACTTTTTCATCTAAATGTTTCGGTAAAACATAAACTTCATGCTGGTAGTTACTGCCATTTTGCCAAAGTTCCATTTGAGCCAATACCTGATTAGTGAAAGAACTCGACATTACAAATGAAGGGTGTCCAGTTGCACAACCAAGATTGACAAGCCTACCTTGAGCTAACACGATAATTCTTCGACCCGTAGGGAAAATAACATGATCGACTTGAGGCTTAATATTTTCCCATGAGTATTGGTGTATTGAAGCAATATCAATTTCTGAATCAAAATGACCAATATTGCAGACAATTGCCTGATTTTTCATCTTGATCATATGGTCATGACCAATGACCCGAATGTTGCCAGTTGCGGTTACAAAAATATCAGCCTTGTCGCAGGCATCATCCATGGTTACCACGCGATATCCTTCCATGGAAGCTTGTAGTGCGCAGATTGGATCGATTTCCGTAATCCATACCGTTGCACCGAGACCACGCAATGATTGAGCACATCCTTTCCCAACGTCACCATATCCGCATAC
>WBZL01002477.1_pt1 | contig 17984 bp, 19 predicted proteins | sample 5204291 | NCBI WGS metagenome assembly WBZL01 (sample SAMN12344345, study PRJNA552823) | activated sludge metagenome | biome: Activated sludge suspended growth; feature: Nitrification reactor; material: Wastewater; isolation source: activated sludge from nitrification reactor of wastewater...
CGATTCAATGATGCCGATGCCACGGAGATTGTGCTGGATCGACAGACAGGGGAGATCCTCGAAGACGAAGGTCGATGGCGGCGGGTGCATTTTGCCGTGATGCAGTTGCATCAACTGAATTTCTTCGGGTTTGAGAAAACCCTGTTGAATATTCCGGGTGTGCCCATTTTCCTGATGAGCCTGTCGGGTGGCGCCTTATGGCTGCTTCATCGTGCCCGGGTTCGCCGGTCGCGCGCGGCAATGCTTGTCCGGGATCAGCCACTGTTCACGGCCCGTTCAACGGGCGAACCAAAGGAAGTTCCTCCCCTGTCGTGATCGTCGGCCGGCTGTCGGGACGGTGGCGTTGTCTGCCGCCGGTTGTTTGGAATGTCGCCGCGCGGGTGGGGATGACGATTCGTCCCATCAAGGGCCGTAGTGCACTCGCCATCGTGACGATCGAATTCGTGCGGCAGCGGTTCTGGGTCGACTCCGATGTCGGCACCGTGTTCTGGCACGACCATGCGTTGGGCGGATTACCTGGGGCCACGGCGGATTCGGCGCGATGATCATCGAGCCGGTGGGGTACGGTGTCAACGGCGCCTTCCGAGAGTTGATGGTGCAGTTGAACGACAGCGTGCCGCATACGATCAACATTGTGACGGCGGGGAGTTCGCCCGGTCAGCCGGTAGAGGTGGCCTTGGAGGCGGGGAGGACGATTTCGTTCCCGATTTCCGACCACATCAGGACGACGCCGATGCCGTTTTTGAACGGCGAGACGCATACGACGGGTGGCAGCTAGAACTTCCTGGCGGAGCGGATTTCCGGCCGTCCGGCGGCCTTTCTTCAAGGGAGAGCTGCCGTCTGGATGCAGTGCCGGTCCTCATCATTAGACAGCGGGAGCGCCCATGGGCATCCCCCCGGAGTTGTGCCGGGGGAAACCGCGTTGTGTCGGAGGCGTCGGGCCACGGGCGGGGATTGTCGAGGCCGTCACAGTGCCTGGCCGTACGGACATAACGGGCCGTTACTTTCCGCGTACCTGAGCCACCAGGTTTTCCAGCATCTTCAAATCCATGGCACCCGGTACCAACTCCGTGCCGACGATAAACGCCGGTGTCCCGCTGATACCCAGGAGCTTCGCGAGATTCCGGTTGCGATCGATCACGGTGTGCCACTCTGGTCTGTTGAGATCTCTGTCCAGGCGCTCGACATCCAACCCCGTCGATTCGGCGATGCGAAACAGATGCTCTTTGGTAAGGTCTTCTTTCGTGGCCAGCAGAGCCTCATGAAACGCCTGGTGTTTCCCTTGCAGATGTGAGGCCAACGCTGCTTTGGCGGCCAGTTCGGACGTCTCGCCAAGAATCGGAAAGTCTTTATAGACGACACGGATGCCGGCATCCCGTTGTTGCAGCTCGGTCAGCGCGGAAGCCGCTCGTTTGCAATACCCGCAGCGATAATCGAAAAATTCCACGACGGTGATGTCCCCGGTTCGGTTTCCGCTGATCGGGGAGTTCGGATCGTTGAGCAACTCTTGCTGGTGGGTCGCAATTGCGGCTTTCTGCCGTTCTTGCTCCTCAGCCGCCCGTTTGTTCTCCAGCGCCTGTAAGGACTGTTCGATGACTTCAGGATGTGTCCGAATGTAGCGCTCGATGATCCGTTCCAGCGCCGGTCCTGTCGGGGGATCGGAATCGGTGGCCGGTTCAGTCGGCCAGGCGTTTAAGGGAACAAAGGCCCACCATGAGGCGAAAAACACTATCACCAACACGACCATGCGATCGGTGCCCGGTTTCATGAGGCCTCCCGTTGAATCACTGTGGAGCACGTCGTGGAGCACCGTGCTGTAGCGCGGCATTATACAAGAATTGCGGTCGGCGAGGGTTGTTGCCGATCCCTAGCCCGGCGAGGTCAGTTGGCCGGGTCAGTGGGCAGCTTGGTGATCTTGACGAGCTGGTTGTCCCCGTTGATCTCGAACGTGACATGGTCGCCGATACTCAGGCCGTGCAGGAGGCGAGCGTCACGCACGGGAAGAGCACGCGATTCTCCGGAAGGGAACAGAATGGTGAGCGTCAGAGTCTCCTGGTCGATCGAGACAACCGTGCCGCCAAGCAGGGCGGCTTCCGCGGCCGGTGCCGCAGCCGCGAGTCCCGTCGGCATCATGCAAGGGAAGGCGAGCAGGCTGAGGCTAATGATCACCGGGAGCATGGTCCAGCATACCGCGTTCGCGATCGATCCGGACCTAGCACTCTTCCCTGGATCGTCGGTGCAGAAGACCTACCTTGGTTTGAATGGAGTCGAGAGGGCGAGGATTTTCCGGTTGCGCTGATCCTGTGGTCGATCTATGGTGAAAGGAGCAGAAAGGACGCTCATGCCCCAAGCCGATCGCGAGGCTTCTGCGTTGCTCACCGTCAACGCCGGATCCTCCAGCGTAAAATGGGCCCTGTTTCGAGTGGCCACACCGCCGATCCGGACTGAAACAGGCCACATCGAGCGGATCGGGTTGCCGGACGGGATCGTGACGGTGACGGACCCTGCCACCGGTCGGCAAGCGCGTTGCGTCGCGCAGGTGCCGAGTCATACGGAGGCCGCACGGCTGTTGATCGACCATCTTACGGAGAGCGGCAAGGGCACGGGGATCCAGGCCATCGGTCATCGGGTGGTCCACGGGGGAAATCGCTATGCCGATCCTGATGTGGTGTCGGGAGAGATGATCGAAGAGTTACGGCGGCTGAGTCCCTACGATCCCGAACATCTTCCGGCGGAACTTGCGCTGATCGAGGCGTTGGCCGGTCGGTATCCGCAGGCGCCCCAGGTGGCCTGCTTCGACACAGGGTTTCATCAACATCTGCCGCCGGTCGCGCGATTGATGGCGATTCCGCGCCGCTATGCGAAGCAGGGAGTGCGGCGCTACGGATTCCACGGCCTGTCCTACGCCTCTCTCATGGAGGAACTGGAACGGGTGGCCGGCCGGGAGGCCGCTCGCGGCAGGGTGATTCTCGCCCATCTGGGTAACGGCGCCAGCATGGCCGCCGTACGCAATGGCGTCAGCATCGATACGAGCATGGGTTTTACCCCCACCTCCGGTCTGCCGATGAGCACCAGATCCGGCGACCTCGACCCCGGCCTCGTGTCGTATCTGGCCAGGACCGAAGGGCTGACCGCGGACCAATTTCACCACATGGTGAATGCGGAGTCCGGGCTCTTGGGGATCTCGGAACTGAGTTCCGATCTCCGCGATCTCCTCGCGCACGAAAACCAGGATACGCGTGCGGCTGATGCGGTGGCCCTGTTGTGTTACCAGGGGAAAAAGTATATCGGGGCCTATGCCGCGGCGTTGGGTGGTGTGGATCAACTCGTCTTCAGCGGCGGCATCGGCGAGCATTCAGCTGTGGTGCGAGCACGGATGTGCGAGGGCCTGGAGTTTCTCGGGATCCATCTGGATCACGCTGCCAACCAAGCGCATGCCCCGATCATTTCGAGCAGCCAGAGCCGCGTGACCGTGCGCGTGATCCATACGGATGAAGAAAGTCAGATCGCCCGCTCAGTCTGCCGGCTATTGTCGCTGTACGCCGACCAGTGATCGCGCACGAGGAGCCGGCGGTCGCACAGCAGTCATTCATCACGCATGACTTGAACGTGAATGGGGGGAACGCATGAACCAGACGACGCCGGTCAGTCAGCCACTCAGCCCCGAGATGGTGGAGCGAATCCATGCCTATTGGCGTGCGGCGAACTATCTGTCCGTCGGCCAGATCTATCTGTATGACAATCCCCTCTTAAAGCAGCCGTTGAAGCGAGAGCATATCAAGCCACGCCTGCTCGGCCATTGGGGGACGACGCCGGGGCTGAATTTTATCTACGCCCATCTCAATCGCATCATCAAGGAACGGGACCTCTCGGTTCTGTATATCGCGGGCCCCGGGCACGGCGGTCCCGGTCTTGTGGCAAACGTCTATCTCGAGGGGACGTATAGCGAGGTCTATCCAAACATTTCGCAGGATGAGGCCGGGCTGCAGCGGCTGTTCAAACAGTTTTCCTTCCCCGGCGGCATTCCGAGCCATGTTGCGCCGGAAACGCCCGGTTCGATACACGAAGGCGGCGAGTTGGGGTATTCCCTGGCCCATGCCTATGGCGCGGCGTTCGACCACCCGGAGTTGCTTGTGGCCTGCGTGATCGGCGACGGGGAAGCGGAAACCGGACCGCTGGCCGGGAGCTGGCACGGAAACAAGTTTCTGAATCCCGTGCATGACGGCGCCGTGCTGCCCATTCTCCATTTGAATGGGTACAAGATCGCCGGGCCGACCGTCTTGTCGCGTATGCCGCCGGATGAACTGGAGTCGCTGTTGATCGGGTACGGCCACCAACCGTTTTTTGTGGAAGGCGACGATCCGGAGACCATGCATCGACTGATGGCCTCCACGTTGGATGAAATCGTGGCGACCATCGGGCGTATTCAACAGGAGGCTCGCACGAAAGGGTTTACGACCCGCCCACGCTGGCCGATGATCGTGTTGCGATCGCCGAAGGGCTGGACCGGTCCCAAGGAAGTGGACGGCAAGCAGACGGAGGGGAGCTTCCGCTCTCATCAAGTGCCGATGGGCGACATGGCCAAGCCTGGGCATGTCGAGCAGCTGGAAGCGTGGTTGAAGAGTTACAAGCCGGAGGAATTGTTCGACGCCTCCGGCAAGCTGGTGCCGGAGGTGGCGTCGCTCGCGCCGACCGGGGAGCGCCGTATGGGCGCGATTGCCTGCGCGAACGGCGGCAGCATTCTGCGGGATCTCCACTTGCCCGACTTCCGGCAATATGCGGTGCCGGTGGTGAAGCCCGGCGCGGACGAAGCCGAAGCGACCAGGGTGCAGGGGCTCTTCCTCCGCGATGTGCTGAAGCAGAATGCGCACAACTTCCGACTCTTCGGCCCGGATGAGACGGCCTCGAACCGATGGGGCGCCGTGTTCGAGGTGTCCGACCGTTGTTCGACGGAGCAGATTCTCCAGAGCGACGAACATGTGGCCCATGACGGGCGCGTGATGGAGATCCTCAGCGAGCACCTCTGCCAGGGCTGGCTCGAAGGCTATCTGTTGACCGGCCGCCACGGGTTCATGAACTGTTACGAAGCGTTTATCCATATCGTCGATTCCATGTTCAATCAACATGCGAAGTGGTTGAAAACCTCGCTCGCGATTCCCTGGCGTCGGCCGATCGCCTCGCTCAACTATCTGCTCACGTCGCATGTGTGGCGGCAGGACCACAATGGATTCAGCCACCAGGATCCGGGGTTTATCGACCATGTGGTGAATAAGAAGGCCGAAGTCATTCGTGTCTATCTGCCGCCGGATGCGAATACGCTGCTGTCGATCACAGACCGGTGTCTGCGCAGCCGCGACTGCGTGAACGTCGTCGTGGCGGGCAAACAGCCGGCGCCGCAGTGGCTGGATATGGACGCCGCCGTGCTGCACTGCACCGCCGGGATCGGAATTTGGGAATGGGCGAGTAACGATCGGGGGAGCGATCCCGATGTGGTGATGGCCTGTTGCGGGGATGTGCCGACCATGGAGACCTTGGCGGCGGTGGAGATTCTGCGCATCGCCCAGCCCAACCTCAAGGTGCGTGTCGTGAATGTGGTCGATCTGATGAAGCTGCAGCCAGCCAGCGAGCATCCTCATGGGTTGTCGGATAAGGAATTCGATGCCCTCTTCACGACCGATAAGCCGATCATCTTCGCGTTCCACGGCTATCCCTGGCTGATCCATCGGCTGACCTACCGGCGGACCAACCATCACAATCTGCATGTCCGTGGGTACAAGGAAGAGGGGACGACGACCACGCCGTTCGACATGGTCGTGCTGAACGATCTCGACCGGTTTCATCTCGTGTCCGATGTGGTGGATCGTGTGCCGCAACTCGGTGCCCGCGCCGCCTATCTCAAGCAGGAGATGCGCGACAAGCGCATGCAGCACAAGCAATATATCGAGCTGCATGGGGCCGACATGCCCGAGATCAGAAACTGGAAATGGAGCGGAAGACGCTGACACCATGGCGGAACCAACGGTGGTCGTGCTCTTCGATGTCGACAATACGCTGCTGGACAATGACCGGATCGCGGCCGACCTCACGCAACATTTAGATGAGGAAATCGGGACCAGGGGGGAGCGGCAGTACTGGGCCATCTTCGAAGAATTGCGGGAACAGCTGGGGTACGTCGATTATCTCGGCGCGTTGCAACGGTATCGGCAGGCCTATCCGCGCGACCCGCATCTACTCACGCTCTCCCGATTTCTGCTGAACTATCCCTTCGCCGAGCGGTTGTTCCCCCAGGCTTGCGCGGTGGTGCGACATGCGGCGGAGTGGAGCAGGCCGGTCATCCTGTCCGATGGCGACGTGGTGTTCCAGCCGCGCAAGATCGATCGCTCCGGATTGTATGAGGCGGTGGAGGGCAACGTCCTGATCTATATCCACAAGGAGCGGGAACTGGACGATGTGGAGCAGCGGTTTCCGGCCGACCACTATGTCCTGGTCGACGATAAGTTACGCATTCTCACGGCGGTGAAGGCCTATTGGGGAGAACGTGTCACGACGGTGTTCCCGCGTCAGGGGCATTATGCGACCGATCCCGAGGCGTTGCGGACCTTTCCGGCCGCCGACCTGTCGATTGAGTGTATTGGTGATCTGTTGAAGATAGATCGGCCGGCGTTGCTTGCGGCCGCGCGACGGCGCTGATTCATGCTCAATCCCGTAGGTTTGACATCGGAGCAGCCGACGCGTAGCGTACGATTCCACCTCTAACAGGGCAGGTCACCCATGGCGCCCACGCACTCAGACGACACCCTCTGGTCCTCATCGCTCAATCGGCGTCAGCTGTTGAAGCGGCTGGGTCTGGCCGGCTCTCTCATGGCCCTCGGCGGTCCCGGCCGGCTGGCCGGGGCCTTGGCCGCGGATGGTGCACCATCCGGAACCGCCACCGGCGAGATCCCGCTCCGCCCGCTCGGAAAAACGGGCGTGAAGGTGTCGGCGATGTGTTTCGGGGGTGCGCATTGGGGGCGCAATCCGGACGAGGCCGAGGCCATTCGCATTTTGCACGAGGCCATCGACGCCGGCATGACGTTCCTCGACAACGCATGGGAGTACCACGGCGGACGCAGCGAGGAATTGATGGGGAAGGGCCTGCAAGGAAAGCGGCAGCAGGTCTTCCTGATGACGAAGGTCTGCTCCCACGGTCGGGATAAGAAGGTTGCCATGCAGCAACTGGAAGACTCGCTCCGCCGTTTGAAGACCGACTATCTCGATCTCTGGCAGATTCACGAAGTGGTATACGAAGACGATCCCGATCGGCATTTCGTCCCGCACGGGGCGGTCGATGCGTTACTGGAGGCGAAGCAGCAGGGGAAGGTGCGGTTCGTCGGGTTCACCGGGCACAAGCACCCCAACATCCACCTCAAGATGCTGTCACACGACTTTCCGTTCGATACCTGCCAGATGCCGTTGAATGTGTTCGACGGCACCTACCGCAGTTTCGAGCATGAGGTGTTGCCGGTGTTGGCACAGCGCGGGATTGCCGCCCTCGGCATGAAGAGCCTGACCGGCAACGCGGAGCCGATCAAACAGGGGATCGTCACGCCCCAAGAGGCCATTCGGTATGTGTTGAGTTTGCCGATCGCGTCGTTGGTGAGCGGGATCGATTCGCCGCAGGTCCTCAAGCAGAACCTCGACATTGTCCGTCGCTTCACTCCCATGACGGTGGCCGAAATGGAAGGGGTGCGCGCGCGCGTGGCCTTGTATGCGAGGGACGGCCGGTTCGAACTGTTCAAGTCCACCAACCGCTACGACGGCGGCATCGGCCGCCAGCAGCACGGACTCTCCTAGGAGCAGGCCTCATCTCATCCGTTCACCGCCAGTCGACCGTCCCGAATCCCGATGCTCCCAAGAGCACATACATCAAGCTGACCGTGCTGACGGTTTGGTCGCGGTACTCGACGTTCGGATAGCCGGCGTTCCGTTGCGCCACGGCGTATCGCAGCGCGATGCCGTGTCGGTCGAACAACCGCAGGGTGAATGCCGCGTCGCCACGCATGATGTTCTCCTGGCCGTTGCCTTCCGGCGACAGTACATGGCTGACATAGTACTCTCGCCCGGTGAAGTCGATCATGGCCCGGTTGCCGAAGATGAGCCGAAAGGCGAGCAGCGCCTGCGGCGTCAGGCCATAGTGGTAGTCCCGTTCCTCTCGTCGTTGGATGCTCCCGGCCGCGCCATACCCTACCCCACCGAGTGCGGTTCCTTGTAGCGCGATGCGCTCGGAAAGCCAGGTTTGCCACACAGTGCCGAGTGAGAGGGCCGTGCTCGACACTCTGAACACCTGCGGCGAAATATAGTCATAACTGCCGAATAGGCCCCAGAGCCCGCGCGTGTGGTCGCCCGAGGCATACGTGGTTCCAACCAGAAGCCCACGCGTATTGAGACTCTCCAGGGTGTTGGCCGTGACGGCGGTCAGGTGAAAATCAAAATAGTCGAACGGTCGCGCGTAGTGATAGCCCGGTTTGCCGGGCAGGCCGTAGGTCAACGTCAGGTCGCCCACGGCGCCATGTTCGCGCACGCCTGAGGAGACATTGTGGCTGCTGGACGTCAGCGTCCCGCCGGCTTCCAATCTGAAAAACGTGGCCGGCGTGTAGCTGGGAAACACGGCATCGAATCGACGGCCGAAGATCAGACGATTGAATCCGGTGGGCGGCGAGATGGCGGCCGCAACGACTTCGCGCACGAAGCCCGGCCGGCCATCGTCCACTTCTAAGACCAGACTGGCCATGCGAAACAGGGCTTCTCCGAGAAAGCTGCCCCCGATCGGCGTGGTGATCATGTCGTTGATCGAAGGATTCGTCCGCTCCCCACCGATCTCCCAGGCGAAGCTACCCGCCGTGCTGTAGAGGAAGGATTCCCAGAACGACAGGCCGGAGGATCGCGCTAAACCGTAATACACGCTGCCGCCGTAGGGGTGGAGGAACTGGTTGACCTTGAATTGGTCGTTGTCGATAACCCACTTCGAGTCGGTGAGCTGCTGACGAATGGTGCTGCCGTTGGTTCGATATTCGTCCCGCGGTTCGACGAAATGACGGTCGTATTGGTTCAGGAGAAAGATGTACGTCAGGATCCCGGCGGCGGGGATGACATAGCTCTTCCCGCGGCCACTGTCCCAATCGAGCTGCGAGGCGGGTGATGTATGTTTGAAGGCTTCCGGCGGTCCGACCGCTTCAGCAGAATGGTCCGGCTCGGGTTCGGTCAATGGCCGGGGTTCTGCGAAGGTTGTCGACGGACCTGTCGGCCCAAACAGCAGCGCGACTGAAATCAGCCTGCACAGTGAGCGGGTTACAGCGGATCTCCAGATCATGGTGAAGAGCACATTGGTCCAAGATGCACGTGGTGAGTCACTAGGGAGGTCCCTAGTCAGCGGATCGGTGGGCCTTCACCAGTGTGACCTGGCCGGTTGCTCCCTTCGCCCATCTGGCGAATTGCTGCGTCAAGCCCCGCACCTGGCCGAGGTAGGTGGCCACGTCATGGTCGCCGCATGTCTGGTGAGGCGTGAGACGGAATCCCCTGGCGGCAAAATCCCGTCCGGCCCCGGCTCCGCACAGATGGATCAGTGCGGCGAGGTCGTGCCTCTGCCGTGCGCCGGCGGGTGTCCCACGGCGAACCGTGAGAGCCGAGGCGATGTCGCGATCGAGAGAGGCCGCCGTCAGTTCGATCGCATGGCTCGGCAAGACGCGACTGTAAAGGCTGTTGAACCAGCAGGAGCGCACATCGTGCCAAGGACCGTCCTGCACCACGGTATGATCGTGAACGCAATAGCGTTTGGCGGCACGGAACGTTCCATCGGTCATCTGGTACATGCCCACCGCGCTGGAGGCCGGACGGTACCATTCGAACGGATTCCATGACCAGCGCCACCGCCAATAGGTTCGCGCGACGGGATTTCCGGCGCCTTCCACCTGCGCCAGCGCCGCGAGGAGCTCAGGCGCAACGGATGGCGTCGCATGTTCCCTGAAGAGTGAGCCGTACTGTCGCCAGGTTTCGTGCGGGCTTTTGTCTAACGTGTTGTCCAGCGGGAACAACATCTCAGTCGGTTTCTGGACTGCATGATAGGTCCAGTTCGCCCCGAGCCAACATCCCATGAGCAGTCCCGTGATGATGACGATGCGGAGAACCGGGTGCGTGTTTCCAACGGCACGGAGGAAGGCGCGAAGGGTACGCCAGCGAGAGGCCACGAAACGGCGGACTGCCGAAAGGGTGACACGGCGGCGAGCGCGGCTTCTGCGGTGTGAACCATGGCTCGTATGGTGAGCAGACCGGGACGCCATGCCTTCACTATAACTGAAATCGACTCGCGATCCGCGCCTTATTCGAGGACGTGTATGTCGAGCGGCCGGCAACGCCTGACCCTGCCGACGTCATGGCGGATCTGAGACGGCACTCAGCGCGCGTCAGCGGCTGCGGTGGCCACCGCCCCCGTACGAACGTCCGCCGCCGCTCATCGGTCCACCGGATACACGCGGGGCCATGCTGACCGGCGGGCTCTGGCGCGAGGGCAGCGAGGGGCGCTGAATGTTGGGCGGGCTGGGGCGCCAGAAGTGGTTGGGGTGCAGGTGATAGGGCGGCGACTGCGGCCGGTATTGCGGGGACACCGGAACGGATCGAGGTGTCGGAATCACTACCACATCACCGACTTTGCCCGGTTGGCCCTGACTGTTGAGCAACGGAGGGGCCTGGTGCTGGTGCGCCTGCGGCAGGGACGGCACCAGCAGTGAGGGGCGCGGCGGCGAGGGGATCGGCGCTTGGGCCGGTGGAGTGCTGTTGCCGTAGGCCGTGATCGTCCGTTGCGCGAGCGGGAGGCGGCGATGGCCTGGATGGAGGCGCTGCGCTTGGAGTAGGAGGCCGTTGATGCCCGGTGCCCCGAACCAAGGATAAGAATAAAAGCCTACGGTGGGATAGGTCCAACTTGTCCAGGCCTGTGACAGGAGGGCGTTGGCCTGGAGTTGGTTGAGCATATCTTGTCGCTGGTCGGTGTATTGCTGCAGGTCGGAAGGAGTCGCGGCGGAGGCCAGCGCGTGGTTGGTGGCATCGACCTGTTCTTGCAATCGATCGGTCTCTTCCCGAAGTGCGAGCAGTTCATGGCGGGCCTGCTCATTCTCCCGGAGGGCTGCGATCGCCTGCGTGACCTCCTGGGGATCGATGTCCGCGGTGAGATCGACACGAACGACGACGTGGTCTCGCTCCAGCCTGGTGGAAACCGTCTGGTCGAGCACCTTCACGATGCCTGCCGTGAAGCTACGGATATCATCCCGCGTGACGTCCAGGTTTCGCACCTCGGTAATGCGTTCGACATACGTCGCCACCTGCTCAAGCGCGTCCTGCTTTGCGGATTCCGTCGCCAGGCGGATGGCATCGGCGCGGTTGTCGTGATCCCCCATGCGGTATTCCCCGCCGGCAGTGATGGTGCGTGTATCGGCTGAACGCACCGGAGGAGCAGCGGCCTCGGCTGGTGGTGGTCGATCAGGAACGGTCTCTGTCTCGAAATGTCGCTGCGTGAGTTGCCGGCGGTACTTCTCCGGTACCGCGTCCAGTTCGTTGGTGAACGTCTGGACGCCCTGCTCGTTGATATAGCTGTAAATGGTGGTGAGCGCGAGGGTCGGAACCGCAGGGAATGTCGAGGCGGAGCACCAGAGTGCGAGGAGTGCGGCACTGGTCAGCCCTATGCGGGAGCGGAACATGATACAGCCTCCCGTGTGTGGATGAACTCAGGATAACACAAGGCGAAGCACCGATACTGCGGGGTGCGGCTTAGATATGTTGGGGGAATGAACGGCCGGGTTTGTCGGGTGGCGCGTCCCCGTTGCTGGTCGGGAGGCGAGGGAGGAGGACGGCTTTTCTTTGAAAAAATTGGCAGATTCGCTGGTTCGTCGACACATCTGGGAGGGAATAGGGCCAGGTTGGCTAACTCGAAATAACATCGGAGTGGAGGCAGGTGGTACAGGGCTCAGAGTCACTCAAGGCTGTGAGGCGCACATTGTTTGTCTACCTGTCCAGGGTTTCTGCCAGTCCTGTGGACCGGTCTATGGAATTATCCTCAATGGCCAAGGGAACGATGGAGGGGTGGTTCCTCCATGCGGCCCATACAGAGGAAGGAGATACCATGAAGCAAGGAACCATGTAGGGGTTTATATCGTGTGCGTGTCTAGAGCTGCTCGGTCAGCCCGGTATGCTGGCGGAGGGCGCCGTGAAGAGCCATCATCAGGAGCTGCAGGACGTGGTGGTGTAGAAAGGTGGTCGACTAGTGGTGGAGGTGTCAAGCGGAACCACGTATCAGTTCAAGGAGAATCGTTCGGCGCAGAATGGGTATGCCATGCTGAAGGCCGGGGACGAAGTTACCGTTGTGATCGACGAAAACAATATGGTGCTCGAGGTGCATCCGCAGCGCACAGAGGGCAAGCATAGGTTTGTGGTTGGCAAGCTGCAGTACGAGATCACGTTGAACACTGCCCAAGGCGAGCGCAAGTAAGAACTCGACAACAAGACTTGTCCGCGGGCATCCAGGATGGGGCCAAGGTCCGAGCTCAACTGAACGAAGCCGGGCGGGTCATTGATGTGCCTTCGGTAAAGCCGGGCGCGGGGAGCTGATCCCGTTGGTGTTCTAGCTCGAGCAGTTGAGGGCCGGCCAAGCTGTAGATGACTGCAGCTCGGTCGGGCCGGCTATTTTGTTGGTAGAAGTGTTCGTGTTTCCCATCGTGTCATGGCGACTCTGAAAGTCCCTTTCACGCATCGGTCGCTCCTCGATAATACGCTACCTCCACTTCAGTTGCGGTCGCTGGTATCATGACCGCTTGAAGCGTCTGCCCGAAGTCAAGAGCACCTTAGGCGCTTCTCCTGCTACTTGCTCCCTCGTGAGCGATTCAGCGGTAATCATCTGCGAGTGGCCGTACTCTAGCCTGCTGTACATTTGCATAAAGTGTCATCCTCGAGTAGCGCTCTGATCGACAATCGTCTTATGCGCCAATGCCTTGAAAATGCTGGTATTTATTGCTGGCCGGTAGGGCCATTTGTACGTATTGTGAAAACGTACGTACATGGACTACAAGCTTCGCTCGCAGATAGGTGCGTGATGAATGGTGATCGTGGTTTCGCATGCTAGATGGTTTTGTCTGGAGCTGGTGCTGAAAAATGTGAGGAGTGCCAGCTGTAAACACGATTCGGACAAGCAGGGGAGCTTCGGTGTCGGAAGGCTGGCCCGTTCTCGATCTTTTCTCTTCAAAGAGCAAAGCCTCTGATGAGGCGGCGCTCCTTCTGCATACGAACAGGCCCGGCTGTAGCCGAAGCAGCATTGTTAGGGGGGTGCGAGTGCGAGGCTGGGTGTCCTTACTTGTGGTTGGTCTGTCCCTTGGCGGCTGCGTGGCCGTCCATTGGGAGGATGCGCATGGCGTAGTGCAGCACGGTGGCGCAATTCGGTATTCCATGATCAACAGTCCACATGCCCATGTCCTGTTGGTGCAGTCTATTGGTCTGGACGTACGTGTGGGGTCGCACGATCCAGGACTATCGATTGGGTATAGGAAGGTCATCACGGTACAACCACATCGCTCGGAAGAATCGACCGGCAATGAGAACGGTATGTTCTGGGTGACGGATGCCGCTCCAAGCGAGTCCGGGCTGTTTGTGAAGCGGGTGATTGGCGCGGAATTAGGCTTCAGCCTGATTTCCAATGGACTCATGATCGGCTATGAGCACACGGCAGTCGTCGTCGGGCCTTCCGTCAGTGAGTCAGTCACGACGAAGATAGATTTTGCAGAAAATGATCTACATGCCACACGGTATAGCTCTGAACCTGGAGGTTACAAGTGATCCCTCAGTTGATAACAATGATGCTTGTCACGGTGCTGAACGGGTGCTCATCTCATGAGCGCCTGTATTTCGTCGAAGAGTCGCATATAGGCCTGAAGGCGAAGGCGGCAGTGGATGGCACTCCTGGTGAGGTGGATTTTGGATATCGACGTTCCATCATGACGCTGATTCCCAAGGCTAACGCCGGGAGAAGTGATGAGGAGAAGAAGAAAATTGAAACAGATCGACAACTGCTCCGGGAAAAGTTGGAGAAGGTGAGTGCCGAAGCTAGAGCAACTGCCGAAGCCAACTCCCAGACTTCAGGTAAGTCAGAACTTGAAAAGGCGACCTTCGTTGAGGCGGAGCTCAGGAAGGCCAGGAAGGATTTTATGGATAGCTTTCAGGCGGCGAGGGGAGAGGATCCCGATTGCCCGGCCGAGGACTTGGACCGCAGTGAGCCGCTTTCCGTCATTTCCTCATTCAATGCCGAAGTGGCATGGTTCGAGGCCTCGCGAGTGCATACCTATTTCGCGACGGGTGTCGCAGCGACCAGGACGGCCTGTCGGCACCAGGCGATTAAAGCGCTGGTGACGGTTCCGAACGACTAACGAAATTCCAACGGAGAACGACCATGTTCGAAAAAACTGTCCTTGTCGCGGTGCTGGCTCTCAGCGCCGGATGCACCTACCAAGGAATGATCTATGCCGAACATACCCATGTCGGAACGCAGATCAAGATCGCTCCGCAGGCCGATGTCAGGCCGGTCGATGTCAACCTTGGGTACGACAGGGGGATCATTGCGGTGGTTCCGCGAACGGCCCCCGGAGAAAACGCCGGTTCGGCCATTTCCAAGACCGACCTCGACATACGGTTTGCTTACGAGAGCAAAATTAAGAATGTCTTCGCGACAGGTGTTGCGGCAAAGAACCTTGCCCGCGATGGAGCTAATGTCGCGGCCCTATTTGGGCAGTGCGTGGATGAATCCCAGGGGCTCAAGGACAAGAAGGCAAAGGCTAAGGCGAAGCTCTCCGAATACGCCAAGAAAGACGATGATGCTTCTCGGAAGAAGCTAGAGGGGCTGTATAGGATCGCCTTCCCTAGAAGGGAAATACATGTTTGGACAACGAAAGCCGACATGCTGCGAGCGCTCGGTGATCGATTGGCCGGAATATGTGATTCTCAGAGTGATGTCGAACTGGCGGGGAAATATGAAAGTGAACTGTAGCCTCATCTGAAACCGATGACTTCACTCCTGCGAACTCCATACCCATTCCCTGGAACGAATCTATGAACTTGTCGAATCTTCAGATTGGAGCCTTTCTAGTACTCATCGGAATCTTGTCTGGTGGCTGTGGTCTCCAGCCTCTTCCGGGTGGATTAAAGAAAGAGGACTACCTTAATCAAGGCGTTGCTGTTCGCAAACAAGTCAAAGGCAGTGAGCCAAAACTTGGACTTGCTCTAGCAGGCGGAGGGACGAAGGCGGCCGATTTTTCCATAGGTGTGCTTCAAGGCTTAACCGAGGCAGGCATAATGGAGGAAGTGGATGCTGTGTCCACCGTGTCGGGAGGTGGATATGCGGCTCTATGGTACTTCGCGCGACTCTTGAACCCGGAAGAGAATCGTGAAAGTGTGGCGGCGCCCCCAACTTCGAGTCTCTATGCCAGTCAATTTTTCCGAGACTGTATCCCTCGAAAATACACAATTCACTACTTAGACACTGCAACGCATGAGGGGAGCTCGTCTCGTCACAATTATGATTCTAAACTGCCTTGGTCTGGACCTTGCCCCAAGCCTGAAACCAACTATCCTGAAGGCTCAGCATCTTCGGCCGACGGAGTCAGAGGTCAGCGTGTCGTCTTTGGGCAGGACCCGGTGCGCTACCAGAATCATCTTCGGGGCTATCAGGACGTGTTTGCTTGGAATTGGCGCCGTCCATTTGGGTATAAGGAAACGACACTAGATCAGCTTTCCGTTGGTCTGGAATATACCGGTACTGTCCTGCTCACCCTCGGATCATTTGTCGTCAACTTTGTGCCGAATGTGATATTCGACTGGGAATTTCCCCTCTCAACATCTCGCTTGCAGTATCAGCAAGGCATTTTAAGGGCTTATGGGGCTACTCCATCCGATTGTGCAAAACGTAACGACTATTGTGTAGGAGGTTTTCGCTTACAAGGGGATGAGAATTGGGTTCGCACCAGTCTTACCTTTGAAAAACTTAGAGAGGAATACGAAAAGGGAACGATACCTTTGTGGATTATCAATGCGACAGCTGGTGAAAATCGAGACTTTTTTTCTGCGCTCGCGCATCCTGGCCAGAAGCCCTTTCAAATGACAAGTTTTGAGCTTTCGCCCTACGGATCTGGGTCAGGTTTGTTCGGGTATTCTCGTAAGTTAATTGACGATTTTAATCCCTGGAATGCTGTCATGATTTCAGCGGCTTTCCTGGACGCTCAGCAGAAAATCTATCCTCCCTGGGTTAATATCCTGCTCAATCTAAGCACTCTAAATTGGGGGCAGAGCCTTTCCAACTACCAGGTTCATTGGTTCCAAAGAGCTATTCATAAAGTTATCCCTGGGCCATTTTATCTGTTCCACTTGCGGTCCGGCGATTCTGCCGAAAAGTACGTCAATGTTCGGCTATCAGATGGGGGACAGTCGGAAAACCTAGGTGCCTATGCGCTGATACAACGTAAGCTCCCAGACATTATTCTCTCGGACCATTCTGCTGACAGAAGCGGAAAGATGGAGGATGTGTGTAGATTAAAGGGTGGGTTAGAGAGGGAGCATGGTTCTGCAACGCACCTGTATGTCTACTTTCCCGCCCTCGACCGCCTGAACGATGTCTGCGATCAGAAAGAGAGTGAGCAAGGCTATGACATTTTTCATTGGGAACACCCGATCCTATTGGGTTGCATAACAGATAATGCGAAGAATGATAAGTGTACGGATGATGAGCCAGCTCCTGGATCGCATTTCCAACGCCTATTCCTCATCAAGCCCGCTTTTCCGAGTGTGAAGTCAGGAAATAAGTTAGGTGTGGCACTCAAAGGCATAACGGACATTTTGGCTAAGACAAATAATACATGCATAGACAACCCAAATTTCATAGAATGTGCCCCTTCAGCCGTGCCAGCTTGTCGGGCGTTATATGATGAGCAACCATATCCTGATAGTGGGCAATTGGGACAACGCAAGTCTGATTCTATTGAAGGTTTGAAATACAAAGATTTTGTGAGCTGCGAGCTACTTGGCTTTTTGATACAGAATTCAAGCACTGCCAATGGGATAAATGGTAGCGACGGTTGTCCATATATTCCCCAGAATGATACGAAATGGATCACGGCAAACTCCTCTCCGTTTCTCTTTGGGGCCTATCGCGAGCTCGGGCGGTATTATGCCCGGCAGCTCGGTTGGTTTTTCGGCCACGGGAGCAATGCATCACAGAAACGCGCTCGGTATCGCGAAGCTGTTGCCTATCAAGATAACAATAGACTGAAACCAGACACGATAGCGAAAGAAGGGGGGAAAGCGGGAACTATAGGGGACTGCTTCAAATAGATAGGAATGAAGCAATCAGTTCCTATAAGAAGGGGTGAGGTGTATGGAGCAGCATCTTTGATGCCATTTGGGAGCACTACACTGCGGCGGTATTTTGTGGTTTCGCCTGATCGAGTTGAGGCGGGTCTCATCTGGGACTGGTAGGTACGCGTTACTAATTGAGTAACTGGTTGGAAGATTCGTTAATCCCGTTCCCCCATCACGTGTGCGATGGTAGTTTGGCTGGGACCGACCACATCAGTGAGAGGCTCTGATGGATCTGGAAAATAAATCCGACGCCGAAATTCTGGCGATTGCCGATCCGATCATGGACAATTTAATGGAGGCCTCGACGGCCATTGACCATGCCCGTCATGTGCAAGACTTTACCGATCGTTTGAAGGCAATCGTGACGAAGGACTATCTCGAGCGGGTGTGCCGGCAGTACCAGGCCGAAAAAGGCACGTTTGGCGCACGAACGCCGGTTGCGGTCTTTCGTCGCCCCGGCTCCATCGCCATTGTGTGGAAACAGCAGTTCTCACACTCGCCCGGCGACTATGTCGCGGAGATGGTTCTCGTGCAGCAGGGCTCTCGCTATCTCGTCGACCATGTGT
>WBZL01002479.1_pt1 | contig 17962 bp, 11 predicted proteins | sample 5204291 | NCBI WGS metagenome assembly WBZL01 (sample SAMN12344345, study PRJNA552823) | activated sludge metagenome | biome: Activated sludge suspended growth; feature: Nitrification reactor; material: Wastewater; isolation source: activated sludge from nitrification reactor of wastewater...
TTCAAAATTCGGCATATTTCCCGCTAAAAACGGAAGAGCCTTTTTTCTTTAAGCCATGATTTTTTGTGGCGTTTCGATCATTTCGTACAACAGGTCCCCCAGGCGCGAAATGCCCAAACGGATATTCTCCGGCGTCGCGTTCGAGAAATTCAGGCGGAAGCAGTTTTTCACTTCCCCGTGCGGGAAAAAGGATTGACCGGGGACAAAGGCGACTTTTCGCTGGATGGCTTCATGGAAAATTTCTTGAGCATCCATCCAATCGGGTAAGGTGCCCCAAAGAAACAGGCCACCTTCCGGGTGCGTCCACAAGACGGAGGAGGGGAAGTGCTGATCCAATGCTTTCAACATCACATCGCGCCGTTCGCCGTATACCCTCCGAATGGTGCGGATATGCTGATCGAGAAACCCACCCCGCGCGACTTCGTAAGCGACTATTTGATTGAACGTCGCGGTATGGAGATCTGCCCCCTGTTTGGCCTGGACGAGTTTATCGATCACCTGCGGAGGCGCAATCACCCACGCCAACCGAATGCCCGGGGCCAGAATCTTGGAAAAGGTACTGAGGTAGATGACATTCCCGCGATATTGCCCATCGTGGGAGTTGTGCAATTGGTCATCCAAAACAACGATAGAGGGGAGGTGATCCCCTTCGTAACGCAGTTGTCCGTAAGGGTCATCTTCAATGATCGGGACCCCGTGCGCTTCCGCCAGTTCGACGAGTTTGTAGCGTCGTTCCAGGGAGAGCGTTACACCACTGGGGTTTTGAAAATTCGGTAAAACATAGATGAATTTAGGGCCGACACGCAACGCTTCTTCGAGCGCTTCAGGAATCATGCCATAATCATCAATCGGAACCGGCACATACTCCGCCCCATATGCATTCCAGGCCTGGAGCGCGCCCAGGTAGGTGGGGGATTCGACCAGGATTCGGTCGCCGGGGTTGATGAAGATTTTTCCCAACAAGTCCAAAGCCTGCTGGGACCCGGAAGTTAACAGCACGTTGTTGGGGGTAATCTGAATCCCGTAGCGGGCTGTGTGCCGGGCGATCATTTCCCGCAGGGGGAAATACCCTTCCGTTGCACCATATTGTAAAGCTTCTGCGCCTGAGGTCTGAAGCACCCGCGTGCAGGCTTCCTGAAATTCAGCCACGGGGAACACATCCGGGGCTGGCAAGCCGCCCGCAAACGAAATCATATCGGGCAAGGCGGTTAATTTAAGCAATTCGCGTATGGCTGAACTCGCCATACGCTGAGTACGCTGAGCGTACCGATACTCCCACGGGGTCGTCATAGAAATCTCCTGAGCGGGAGATAGCCAATAGGAAAGAATTGAGCGAACCCCCTCGGAGCGTCAAAAATTGGCTATCGAGTCCCATAAAAAAATGAAAAGATTAGAGAAACGCCTGAAGTTTCCTCTTAATTCTGCTGTCGTTGACAGATACGAGATAGGGTCGAGTGCCCTACTTTTGATAGGACAGGTTTCACTTTCGGATTACGGAACCCCAAGGATCGGAAAATATTGCTGACCGATAACGCGCAGAATTGCCCACCCGCCAAGTTCTTGATGGGGAGCGGAAATTTCTACCCAAGTGATGACCAAGTCAAACGGGTCCCAAAAACCGGCTTCTCCCTGGTACGAGATCAGGACACTTTCCCCGGGCGGGATACTCCCATCCCAGTCGATCCGGCTCCAATGCGCGATGATGTTCCCGGCGCTGGCTTGTACCGTGGAGGTGATCAAGGTCAGTGCGGAAGGAAGCGTCCCCGTCAAGCGTACGGAAGCGGTCAAGGTGCCCAGGTTGGACAGAGTCATCTGATATGCAGTTTCTTGTCCGGGCCAGACTGCATCGGGCGTCACAGCCAGGTGGGAAACCACCCAGGGCGCGTTCACCCAAATTTCTGCGTCGGCGGGCAAGATGAGTTGATCGCCTGCATCCAGGGTGGCACGTAAAGGCAGGTGTGTGTTGTCCGGCAAATTTGAAGCCAAAGTAACTTCTGCTTCCAAAATGATTTTTTCAAACGGACTTAAATCCCCATTCCAGATGAGCGTACGGGTCGCAAGATTGTACGTCCAACCCTCGCCAAGACTCGCCTCGACGAGGGTCATCTCTGGCGGGAGAGGTAAAACGGCTTGAACACCGGATAAGGTTTGCGCGGTAGCGGACCCTACTGTGAGGGTGATCGGAATAGTTGTCCCATCGGCGGCATTGGAAGGCAGAATCAATTTACTTTCGCCCAGGGGACTAATCCAGAGGACAGACTGTCCTAACACCTTTTGGAGAGCGTCGGCACTCAACGTTTCGAGGGGAAAAGAAAAAAAGGTGGAGCGGAAGTCCGCTTGTGCGTGTGCCACGCCGACAACGCCATATTGTTCATCCATTAAGATGGGGAAGGCATCTTGGGCGGGGATGACGTGATCGCTCCAGTTTTGGTAAGGATAATTGAGCAACCAGAGCCCCATCGGCCCCAGCGGGCTGTCCGGGGCGGCGAGAACTTGGGTGGGGGTGGTGTGATAGGTGTAGCGGACAATGCCCAAATCATCCCGCACGAAAGAGGTGTTTCCACGATGCTCCAACAAATCCTGACTGGTGAGCAAGAGCCGCCCGCCGCGATGTAAAAAGTCTGCAAACATCTCGGTTTCTGCGGGGGTGAGCGGCGAATACCAATCCAGCCCTGTCGTCCAGAGGATGACATCGTAACGCGTCAGGATCTGGGGAGACTTCAAATTTTTTCCTTCCATGCTGACCAAATCATAAGCCACCCCCAGCGCGTCCAACGCCTCGGCATAGTCCTGCCCAAAACTTTGCCAGCGTCCATCATCCATCAACAAAACGGGAGCCGGGGTTTTGGCTTCAATGAGGATATCCGCCGTGACGGAGGGTTGGGCTTGACTGGTGAGGGTGAGGGTATAGTCAACGTCCGTATCACGTGGCACCCCGGCGGGAACGGAGAGGGTCGCGGTTAATGGCAGGTTGGTACACCCCGGAATGGTCACCGCCGCCCCGTTCTCCACCGGACTCCCATCCGGCATTTGCAGGGTGAACGGCCAGGGGGCCCCATCCACGAGGAGATCATACGTATCGGTTTGGGTTCCTGTGTTGACCAGTTGAATCACTTCGCTGATGACTTCGCCGGGGGCACCAATCCACACGTTATCGGGTCCCATTCCCACAACGTCATACGCCGCCGGGGGTTGGGCAAACCAGGCCATCAATTTTTCGAGCGTTTCGATTCTGACCTCGCGTGGGCCAGCGCCTTCCAAACCAAATCCCGTCCAGGCCGCACGGTAGGGTTCACAACCACCAGCCACCAGCCCCCCAATTTCTCCATCCGGCCAGATAAGGGTGGGGAGCGCGATTTGTGGGTTGAGGACTTCGACTTGATCGGGATGATACTGTTCTTTGTCGCTATCCGAAGTATTCAGGGTAATCGTTAGCCCCTCTAAGGGAGACGCGATAACCCCAGTGAGGGGGTCCACCAACCCTTCTCCGTCAAATTTCCCCCCTAAATAATCCGGGAAATAAATGGGGGCCACCGCCAAATTGCCCCCTGCATCCCAAAAAGCGATGTCCTGCCCGCTCAAAATCAGGGAGCCGCCAGTTTCCAAATAACGGGTGATGATACTCCCAACCTGAATCACTCCCGGTGAGTCCAACGGCGCGGACCAGATGACGAGATCGTAAGCATAAAGCTCCTCGAACGTTGGGGCATCTTGAGAACCTAAATTCCCGAAAGGATCACGTACCTCGCGCAAATGAAAATAATAATCCAAGGCAGACAACGCGTCCTCGATGTACACTGCTTTACTTCCATAATACCAACGCCCGCTATCCACCAATAAGATACGAGGCGCAGGTTCCAACGCGAGATTGACCTGCACCCCTTGACCCGCCTGAACGTTCACGGTCACATGCCCAATCCGGTGAGCATCCGCCTGAATCCGAAGCGACCATTCGCCCTCAGGCAGGGAGAGACTATACGCGCCGGTATTGGGATCGGTCTGGATCACGAGGGGCGTATTTTCCACCACCAGCGTTGCAGACAACGCCACCCCCGATTGAGCATCCGTCACTTCCCCAAAAATAGCCCCTTGGGGCAGTTGTTCCAGGCTAAAGGCAACTTCCGTTTCGGTATCTGTCAAAATCTGAACAGCGATGAGCGTCTCCGGAACAAAACCGAATGCAGACGCCGTAACATCGTACAAACCGGGGGCAAGATACACGGAAAATGCACCCGTGTCATCCCCTTGAATGATGGCAGGGGAACCGCCCCCGAGCGGGGTAGCCGCCACGGTCGGGTTCACGATCCCGTTCCCCCCCGCGCGGGTCACCTGCCCCGAAAGTTGTCCATGCCCAATCACTTGTAACGCCGCCAGATAAGCATCCACGAACCCCCATCCTGTGGCGTTATTCGGCACGGGAGCGCCCAAAGGCGTCGCCGTAAAACGGAGAATGCCATCCAAATCTTCCGGCGTCAACGTAGGATCAGCTTGCAGAAGAAGTGCGGCAACCCCAGCCACGTGCGGGGCGGCCATACTGGTTCCATCCCCATACGCATATCCGCCACCTGGAAAAGAGGAGAGAATATCCACCCCAGGTGCGGCCACCTCGGGCTTGATTTCATTCCATTCACTAGGTCCCCGCGACGAAAACGAGGCTGGATTGAACAAATCATCCACCGCACCCACAGCAAAAGATTCAGGATACGCCGCGGGGATGCCGGTCGTCCCGGCGTCCGGGCCGCTGTTGCCTGAGGAGAAGAGCGGCAATATCCCGGAGGCGCGTAGAGCCTGAATATCCGGGCGATACCGCTCATCCTCTGTTAGGATAGACCCCCAGGAATTATTCACCACATCTGGGGCTAATGCGGGGTCCCCTTCAGGAGCGATGATCCATTCAAACGCGTCATGAACCCAGCTTTCGTAAGTAACGCCGTTATTGGTGAATACTTTGACCGCGATCCACTGCGCGCCCGGTGCCACGCCCACGCGAGTCCCTTGCCCATCATCTCCCACCATCGTCCCCATCGTATGGGTTCCATGTCCATTGCCATCGCCAGGATAAGTATAGATTTCATTGGTGGAGACATGCCAGTTCCCAAAATGAACGGAAAGCCCCCCCGGACGATATCCGCGATAATGGGTCATCAACGCGGGATGTTGCCAATCCACCCCCGAATCGATATTTGCTACCACTACCCCGGTGCCATCCAAGCCCAAAGCCTGTTGCGCCAGCCCGACATTAATCATTTCCAAATTCCAACGTAGTTCATCGGGGGTGGATGGCTGGGACAGTTTTTCCTCCCTGGGGGTAAAGGACTCCAAAAAAATCGGCTCATCCAGGCGAATCTGCACAATATCTGACCGGGTTCTGAGGGCCTGAATGAGGGCAGGTTGCGCTTGCAGGGAAATCATTGGGCTGATCCAAAACGTGCGGATATCCCTGGCTTGGGCGAGGGCCTCGCCGCTCTGTAAATAATCCAGCAGGGCGCGGGTTTTTAGGTGTGCATCCGCCTTAAGCGCGGCGATCACCTGTTCTCGTTGGGTCAGTTTATCCCCACTGCCAGCGGAGCGTTCCGCGAGATCGGAAGCGCGTGCCCACTCGATCATGATCGGCAAAAATTCATCGGAAGGCGTCGTGAGCAATGCCTTTTCGAGTGCGGGGTGAATTGTCGGGGTTGTTTGACGGGAAGCATCCACCTGAGGCGGTGGAACCACTGCGAAAAAAAATATCCAACCTGCGAAAAGCGCAAATGCAACCGGAAAAGTGAGTTTAAAAAATCGATTCATAGTTGATAGATTGAGCATATCATCGCCCCCTTGGGGTTATGGTGTTTATAAAAAAGATTGGGGTTAGCACACTGAAAAGATTGTATCATTCTCAGGTGCAGAAACGATTTTCTCTCCCGGAAGTCTCATGATGAGTTAGCTCTGTTAAAAAGTCTTTTCCAGTAACTGCCCAGCCTTGATGAACCTTCCCCCCAAAAAGAGCAAGGGGATCATACGACCGTCTTTTCCTCGCCTCATCGAGAGAATAGTGAGAGTTGCGGCGGAAACTGCATTCATAAAAGCAAGTCCCATCTTGAACGGAAGGACAACAAATGGGAGCAACGGAATCAGTAACCAGGGGGCGTTGAAAAATTCATGCACATCGAATGGGTTTCCTCCCTCGATAAGTTTCAACCCTGCATTTCTAAAACGCCCCAATCTCTGCCTGTATTTGGGACAACTAATGTGAGAACAAAAAAGATCACACCAGCAAAAAGTGGAATAATTCCAAACGACAGTTTTTTGTACATTGACTTAAAACCTATGGTCACTACTCAGCCAGGGTAAAGGTTAGCCCAAAAAAAGGGTGAAAGGGGGATGTACATCCCCCTTTCACCCTTTTTTTCGGGTAGTTTCCTCTCTTAGCCGGAGCAGTTACAACCTATGTTAGTAACTGCTCAAGCTAAGAGCAAAGGTAACCTACTCCGGCAAAGGGGTACTAAAAGCATAAGGAGCCGTGGACGGGATGGGAACAAATGCCCCCGTTTGATGCAAAATCCAACATTCCCGATGGATGTCCTCATCATCCGGCATGTGGACATAGGCAGTAAAAAATGTGTCCATCAAGTCTCCGCACGTCACCCGATAGAATTTGATTGTTCCGATCGCACTCCGAATATGCTGTTTAAGGTCCCGTAAACTGGCTCCCAGCAAATTAGAAAAAAAGATGAGCCGGTAATCATCCGCGCGCGCCCCATACAGATAATGATCCAGTTCAAAACGTAAAGCTTCCTGGCGTTTCACATGCCGGGGAAGTTGGTACATCCGATAGAGCGTCCAGGCCAATTCGGAATAGTGGGTTCTGTAGTCCTCAGCAATCATCTGACATCCAAAATCCTCTAAAATCCTCACAATTTCCTGGTCATGATCTAAAGCTCCGGGGCCAAGCAACACAAAAGGCAACCCGGTGAAATCCGCCGGGAGCGGTGCGAGTGCAGGCTGAAAATCCAGGAGTTCCAAACAACCCTGGGTTTTCACGTAAATATCTATCGGAAACAGACTCTGCCGGAACTCCTCGGGGCTAAGATTGGTGCTACGCCAATACATCCGCTTGAAAAAACTTTTTTGGGCAGACGAATCGGGCAAACGAGCTTCCATTTTCGGGAAGGCATCCGCCCCTATCGTCAAATCTCCCAAAGAAACCGTAGAGATTTCCTCCCCATGAAACCCGGAACCATCCATTTCAAAGAAGTTGTTTTCTTTTCCGGCCTTTTCCCACGTGGCGGCCACCGGAAGCAGGTTAGCACGGTCAGGAATGCGCTCATATCCTGACAAACCCCACGACGCCAATTGGTGGGCATAGGAGGGAATGTTGTCCAGTGCGACATTCAAATACTGGGGATGCGCCAACACGGCCAGTCCGCCCGCTTCGCAGATGATCCGAATACATTCTTCGTCGGAGGGCGCTTCCGGTTCGATATAGGCAGATTGCCCGCGGCCCAGTAACGTGTGGAACACCGCGTCCACGTTCGGAAAACGCCCAAGGGCAACCAACATGCGCGCGATATGGGATCGGGACGGAAGCGCGGGGTGGGAAAAGTGAACCAGGGTAAACCAATCAACCTGATGTCCCAATTCATTCAGCCGCGTCACCGTCGCGCGCATCCGCTTCTCCCGCAAAGCATTCATGTCCCTTAAAAAAGCCAATAACCCCTGATGTTCGTAATCAATGTAGTACCCCAAAAAATCCCCCGTCCGGGCATTCAGCTCAATCGCGGGAAGATTGTAAATGCCCCACTGCGCGGCCTCTGCGATCATTTCTGCGATGCCCTCGGTGGTGGCGTGATCGGTCAACGCGATCACGCTCAACCCTTTTTGGGCGGCTAACTGCGCCAATTTCCGAGGGGGATGTTGTCCGTCAGAATAATGCGAATGAAGATGAAGGTCTGCTCTTTCGCTCGTAGAGTAGACCAGTTTCGGGAGGTGATGTCCGCTCATGCGACGCCCACTGAATCTAGCAGGATTGAAACACGCTCATTCAGGGCACGGTACACGTCAAAACAAAAATTACGACAAATCGGGTCTGTTATGCGATCTTCACGGAGAAAATTGGTCAACTGCTGGCGTTTGATGTCATCTGCATCCTCGTGGAGATAGAGCCGCTCCCCTCCCTCACGAAGCTGGATCACGCACGGGTACGCCCCCACGCTGTCATAGGCGCGGTCATCCAGGCTATGGTAACACGTCCGAGGTCCACCCTCGTGGAGGCCATGTCCACCGCGTTGCATCATAGACAGCCTGTAAAAAAAGAATTTGAAGCGAGGAGGGACCAGTTCGAGGCAAATCGCGATAAATTGTTCCATGATCTCGCGGCTCTGGAAAAGGGTGGAAAACAGTTCGGTCGAAGCGGGCAAAAACTTAAAATCATCCACCCCCGCCGAAAGACACCAGGTCAAAAACTGACGCAGAGAACGCGCGTCGTTCGCCATAAAACTGGCAACGGTGGCCCGTGTGAGCACGGAATTCACCACGACCCGATAAGTGTGCGCGGTGTTGGTCTGGCAGAGTTGCTCAATCGTCGCTCGAACGAGGGGAAGTTTTCCTTTCGTGTGCGTGATCTGATCGAAAATTTCAGCATCCGGCGAATCGAGCGAAATCGAAAAATGGCTCACACCGGCCTCCACCAGGTCCCGGTATAGTTGAATCCCCCCCAACCCATTGGTCGAAATCGAATTATTCATCCCCGCGTCTTTGGCCCAGGAAATGTATTTCTTCAAGCCAGGTACGACGGTCACCTCGCCACCGGTCCATTGAAGGTGACGGGTGCCGCGTTGGGCCAGCGTCTGAATGAGTTCGTAAAGGCGCGCTTCCTCCCATTTTGGCATCGGATGTTGGATGCTGAGGCAATATTCACACTTCATGTTACAGGCGTTGGTTAAGAAAATTTCGGCCCGCGTGACATGCAAAGGAAGCCCCTCAGAAGCACGCACCTTTTCCACCAGGGCCACGGCGCGGCTATCCTCAAACAGATACCCTACCTGACTGTTGGGCGCGTGATCCACTTTTGAGGGTAAAATGACCGCCAACGGGTCAAGTGGGGTGAAAGGCCTTGTTACCATAAACGAGTTCACCCCCGCTGAAAGAGCAAATGTATCCAGATGCGTCATAGACAATCTCCAATCTCAGCTAGTGTAGGGTTAACTACCCATCCTTTTGGTTGGGGAGCTTTCTCTCGACACTGAGCAGTTATGGAAAAAGATTATACGCGTCCAATGGAGGAAGAGATAGATGATTCCAGCCCACTTTTCATTTCAAACCAACCTTTCTGAGTTTACAAATCTTGGCTTTTTTTTACAATGCGTGGAGGGAGATAGCGATGCCCACCATGCCCTGTATCAAAAAACCGTACAGGCTTATGCGGGCGAAGGACGGGTTTATCACACCCTCGCCCATATTGGGCACGTGCTGAAGCATGTGGATGTCCTCGCCGCCAGTGTCCCGCCTCTCCCACAATCCCAACATCTCGCCCTGACTCTCGCGGGGTGGTTTCACGATGTCATTTATGACCCCCATCGAAATGATAACGAAGAACAAAGCGCCCATTGGATGACGCGTGAACTCCAATTCCTGAGGATCCCCACCCCGATCATGACCCAAACCCAACACCTGATCTTAACAACGCGCAGTCACGAAGCCCGCGCGGATGATCTCCCCGCACAAATTCTGCTCGACGCCGATCTGTCCATCCTCGGCGCACCCGCGGATGTCTACGCCCGGTACGCCACCGCCATCCGGCAAGAATACGCCTTCGTGCCCGAGGACGCCTATCACGCAGGCCGCCAAACCGTGATTGAGCGGTTTTTATCCCGCCCAAAAATCTTCCACACCCCGCTTGCTGTTGCCCAACTGGAAAACCAGGCCCGTCTCAATTTGACCGAAGAAATCCGCACGCTCTCAACGCCCCTCCATCAACACCCGTAATTGTTGGAGCGATTGATTATCCACCACCACCAGCACCTCATCCTCAACGAGAAACACCATATTTCCGCGAGGGGTGAGCACCTTCCCGTCGCGAATCACTGCGGCAATGGTACAGGTCTCTGGCAGAGGCAGGTCTTTCAGCGGGATGCCCAAAAGCCCGGACCCAGGCAACAATTTCTCTTCCACCAGCGAATACTCCCCCCGCCGCAGTTTGAGCAGAGTCATCATATCCCCCAACGACATCTCCTCTGCCACCAACCGGGCAAAAATTTCCGTTTGATTCAGCGCGGCGTCCACTCCCATCTCCGGTGTGAAGAGCCAGAAATTTTTCGGGTTGTTCACCCGCGCAATCGTGCGCGGGACGTGAAACTCGAACTTCGCGAGGGTGGTGATCACTAAATTGGCCTCATCCTCCCCCGTCACCGCCGCGAGCACGTTCGCCTGCCCAATCCCCGCCGCTTCCAACACCCCCGGCGAACTGCCATCGCCCATCACCAGCACCTCTGCCGGGATTTCACCCGCAAGTTTTGCGACGATCTCCGGGCGGTTTTCGATCAGCCGCACCTGATACCCGTCCGCAACCAATTGTTGCGCCAAAAACGCACCCGTTTTACCACCACCGACAACAATAACAAACATACGACACCTCTTTAATCGTAATTGCTCACAGATACCGTGAGGTGGGGTGGACGTGGCGAAGTCTCACCCAAGCCGCCTCTCCACACGTCCACCCCACCTCGCTCATGAGCCAATCCCATTAATCAAAATCCAGCAACTGTTTCAACTGCTCCATCGCCGACGCGGCGACCGACAGATGCAAAATATCCCGCGCCAGAAACTCCGTCCCGGAAAAGGGGATAAACGCGTGCTCCTGCCGGGTGATCGCCGTCACCCCCACCCCGCCGGAGATGGTCAAATCGCGCACCATGCGCCCGATCAGCCGGGGAGGGACTTCGATGGATAGGATCGCCACCTCGCCATTGCCGAACGTAAAAATGGGGTCGAGTTCCGCGTGCGTGAGGAGTTCGCGAATCCGCTCGGCACCCCAGGTGGTGGAGGAAATGGTTCGTAATCCCAGGCGTTGGTAAATCTCCGCGCGGCGGGGATCGTACAGGCGGGCGATCACGCGCGGGACGTGGAAGACCTCGCGGGCAATCCGCGCCGCGACGATGTTCGCGTTATCGGACGAACTGGTCGCCGCGAACGCGTCCGCTTCCTCGATCCCAGCCTGGAGCAACACTTCCCGATCAAACCCCACACCTTTGACCCTTTCGCCCTTAAACCGCTCGGTCAGGCGCGCCAAAGCCTGGGGATCATAGTCCACGACCGTGACCGCGTGGCCCTCGTCGGACAGGATATAGGCCAGTTGTTCGCCAACCCGCCCGCATCCCATAATGATCACTTTCATACGACCTCCTGAAAACGCATAAATTTCTTCTTCTCGGAATTATTCTTCCTACTCTTCCGCTTCATCCACCGCACCACCCCTTTCCTCAGCCAATCCAGGCTGTACAAAATCGGGGCATACAGCACCAACCACGCCCAAATAATCTTTGGCATGGGCAAATGATCAAATTCTTCAGCCAAAAATGGCACGTAAATCATCGCAACAATCAACACCACTTCAGTCAACACACCGAGCCAGATCAGCCGGTTGCGGAACCAACCCAACCGCCGCCCTCGGTTCGTCTCCGTGCGACAGGCAAACACGTTCCCGATCTGCGCCATCACCACCCCCGCGTGAAACACGGTCACGGCCAGGATGGGTACTTGTTCGGGAAGGATATTGTACGCCGCGGGCACAATCCCAGGGATTTCAAATGGCAGGCTCTCCCCCCACAACGCGTACACCATAAAAAAGCCGGTGTAACATAACAACGCTTCAATCAGCCCCAGCCATAAAAACGCCCGTGTCAACAGCGAACGATCCACCAACGGTTTCCCGCGCGGGCGGGGGGGGCGTTGCATGATGTCCGGCTCCGGTTGTTCCGACCCCAATCCCAGGCCGGGGAACATGTCCGTGCCCAGGTCAATCGCCAGGATTTGTTTAACCGTCAGCGCCAGGGGGATTTTGAACCCGGCGGTGAGAATAAAGGGCAAAATTTCCGGCACGTTACTGGCGAGAATGTAGGTGATGAACTTCCGCAAATTGTCGTACACCGCGCGCCCCTCTTCCACCGCATGAATGAAACTGGCAAAGTTGTCATTCATCAGGATGATGTCGGCGGCTTCTTTCGCCACGTCCGTCCCGGTCAGGCCCATCACCAGCCCCACGTCGGCTTTTCGCAGAGCGGGCGCGTCGTTTACCCCATCGCCCGTCACCGCCACCACTTCCCCGCGCGCCTGAAACGTCGCCACCAGCCGGAGTTTGTGTTCGGGGGCCATGCGGGCAAAAATGGCCTCGTGTTCGAGCACAGCCTGAAATTCTTCGTCCGACATCGCGTCCACTTCCGCCCCGGTGACGATGCGCGGGTTGGGGGTCGCCAACATGCCCACCCGCCGGGCAAACGACTCCGCCGTCAGCCCATAATCGCCCGTCACCATCACAATGCGAATGCCCGCTTCCTTGCAAATTTTCATCGCCTCGGCTACTTCGGGACGGGGCGGGTCTTGCATGGCGACAAGCCCGAGCAGAGTCAGATCGCGTTCGAGACGTTCAGGGGTTTTGGACCCGGTTTGGGCGGGGATTTCCCGGCGGGTCACGGCCAACACGCGGAGGGCGTTGCGAGCGTATTCATCGTTCGCGGCCAGCACATCCGCGCGGATGTTGTCATTGAGCGGTTGAACCTGCCCGTTGATCTGCACCTGCGTACAAAGTTGAAGCACCTCGCGAGGCGCCCCTTTGACGAAAACCACCTCTATCCCCCCCGCGCGGTGGACCGTGCCCATGCGTTTGCGGCGGGCGTCAAAAGGTAGTTCGTGAACCCGCGGGTATTCAGCAGTCAAAACAGCCTCATCCAGCCCCCCTTTAAGGGCGAGGACTTTGAGTGCGGCCTCGGTCTGATCGCCCAGGCTCGACCATTGCGGGCGGCCCGGCGAGGGGGGGAGCAGGCGGGCGTTGTTGCACAGGGCGGACGCGATGAGCAACGCGCGCAAATCCTCCTGCGAATAACTGCCCCCCTCCGTCTCGAATACCCCCGTCGGGTCGTACCCCACGCCCGACACGCGCAACCGCTGACCGGACACCCACACTTCCCGAACGGTTAACTGATTTTGAGTCAGCGTGCCGCTTTTGTCTGTACACAGTGTCGAAACCGTGCCCAACGTCTCAACCACCGAAAGCTGTTTGATCAACACCCCGCGCTGGGCGAGCCGTTGTCCAGCCAGGGCCATCGTCAGCGTGATCGTGGCGGGCAGACCTTCGGGCACGGCGGCGACCATAATGCCGAGGGCCAACAAAAAAGCTTCCAAGGTGGACATGCCCACATCGAACCGTCCGACGACAAAGACCACCGAACTAATGCCGAGCGCGGCGATAAAAATCTGGCGGGTCAGGCGTTTGAGTTCCAGTTGGAGCGGGGTGGGTTCTTCTTTGGCGGTTTGGGTCAGGTGGGCGATGCGGCCCACTTGGGTCAACATGCCCGTGGCAAACACAACGGCGCGCCCCGTCCCGGAGACGACAGACGTTCCCGCAAAGACAAGGTTGGGGCGTTCGAGATCACTGAGGCCATCCCGCAGGGAGGCGTCGGCGGTTTTGTGGGCGGGCATCGTTTCCCCGGTCAGGACGGAGTTGTTGGTGCGGAGGCCAAATTCTTCGACGATGCGGGCGTCCGCAGGGATGTTGTCCCCCTCGGCCAGGATCAGCACGTCGCCGGGGACCACTGCACTGGCGGGAATTTGGATTTCCTGCCCGTCGCGGATCAGCCGGGCGTAGGAGGGGAGGAGTAGGTGGAGGGCATTGATCGCCTGTTCGGCGCGGTATTCCCGCCAGAAGGTGAACCCGGCATTGATCAGGATCAACAGCCAGATCACGCCCCCCAGGATGGGTTCGCGGACGACGATGGCGATGGCCCCGGCCAACCACAAGATCAACGACAGGGGGTGGAAAACGTGTTGGAGGAACTTCACCCCGCGCGAGGGGGGCGGGGGCGTGGAGAGGCGGTTGTCCCCGTACAATTCCCGGCGCGTGGAAACCTCCCCACTGGCGAGGCCATGCGGGGAGGTTTCGAGGGCGAGGTAGACGTCCGCGGGGCGGACTTTGTAGATGGGGGCAGTCATGATACGGTTGTGAGGAGGTTCGCCTTTTTAGCGGGCGAACTTCCTCACAGATTTCCAGGCAGTTAGGGGGTGTAAAAGTATAAGTCCGCATTTTCCGCACGCCCCGGATTGCCAAATCCGGGCCTCCCTCCCGGCGGGATTTGGCAATCCCGCCGGAGCGATCTACGAAATTATTCTTTTACAAGCCCTTAGGGTTTTTGCTCCACCTCTTGCAGGGTGGGCGGGTCCAGATATTGTTCAAGAATCGAAGGTGCTTCGGGGTGGTCTACGTGCATGGCATGGTCGTAATCTCCGGCGGGGACCGGGGCGGGTTCGTACCGCAGGGGGCGTCGGACGCCGAATTGTTCAAAGAACCGGGCAATGCCCACCAGCAGGGAATAGCGATATTCCTGCATTCGGAGCGACTGCCACTCGACGATGGAGGCCATCGCTCCCTGAACGCGGGCTTTTTCGCGCACGATGCGGTGGATTTGTTTGGGGTCTCGCAGGCCCGCGGGGGAGATCAAAATGGCATGAGCCGCCAGGATGAGCACACTAAAGGTGATGAGGACGACCCAGCCACCCTCGGTCCATTTGCCCACAATTTGTCCCACGAAGACCAGTGCGGCCAGCGCCGCGGCCAGCGAAGCGCCCAAACTCCCCCAAAACCGTGCCCGCCCGGTGAAGGTATGTAACACATGTTTGCGGATCGCAAGGCCCATGATCGTAATGGGCATAAAAACACCCACCCCATAGTAAGGCACGGCAAGGGACGTTTGCCCCCGCACCAACAACATAATCACGCCTGCGACAATGAACCCCGCTGTTACAGAACGCGTGAAGGTTCCCTGTGGATTCCGGTACACCACGATTTCGGGAATTTCACCAATCGCGACATCGCGCCAGGCCGTGGCTTGCAAGTCTTGAAAGGCGGTCATCGAGGCGGCGGCCAACAGGAGCACGGCCAGAATCTGATAAGCCCAAAACAGGATTGTTCCCCCCGGAATCTGTTCAAACCCAATCGCGGCCAGGTTCCCCACAAGCGTACGGCCCAGGGTGCCATCAAACACATCAAACCGAATGGCGAAGAAAGTCAAAAAGAGGGTGCCAATGCCGCCATAAAACAGGAAAGAAGTCTGGACAAAGCGCCCAATGCCGGATTTGCCACTGTAAAAATCCCAGATTTTGCGAAGGCGCGGCAACCGTTTCCGGCCCCACACGACAAACCCCGCATCCACATCTTTGACGAATTGGATGCCGTTCGACATCGCTTCCAACCCGGTCAGGGCAACCATCCCCTTCATCGAGGCGGTGAGCAGATGGTACAAAACCTGCCCGATTGACACGGCTTTTGGCGCTTCCTCCATCGGAAAGGCGGGAACCCCTTTAAAGTGTGCGATGAACAAACCCACCGCCAGGACCACCGTCAGCATCACAAACACCCCCAACAGGGTGAACACGACCTGGGCACTTTCCCCACGCCCGCGGATAGTCAGATAGTACGTGATCGCCGCCAACATCAGCCCGATGCCAAAGTGGTAGAGCCAGTTTTGACCGTACAGGTTTAGGATCGACAGCAATTGATCGCTCCCCGACAGCGCGGAAACGACAATCGTCAGCACATAATCCTGGATCAGAACGACCGCCACGATCAGACTCAGGGAAGGCCACAAGTAGCGCATCGAGGCGGTGTACGAACCGCCCCCCTCGTTGAAAATCCCCAGCGAATACATATACAAAAACCCAAAGACGATATTGGCAAGGGCGATCACGCCCACGGCGATGTACGCATATTTTTGCAAGCCATACGGGTGAAGGGCGTGCATCATTTCGCCCGTGGCGTAAAAGAAGGAAGTGAAATAATCCACCCCAAACAAGGCGACCGCGGCCAGTAAGCCAATTTGGCCCGCCCCATGCACATGGGCGTGTTCTTCTTTCTCGCGCGGGGCGGCGCGATAGGCCAGATAGACAATGACAATTAATAATGCAATGGAAAATAACATAGCGTTAACTCGATTTACTCGTTTCAAAAACCCGCTCGAACATTTGCAACCCGGCCAGCAGATGGCGACGGGTGGACGGATTCAGGCGGGTATCCTGACCGACTTTGACCTGCTCCTGACGGACAGCCCGCACGACAAACGCAGGGACAAACATGATGCGTCCGGCGGGGATGATTTCAAAACTGTGAGTGTGCATTTGCAGGTTTTGGTCATCGAAGAAAGGCAGGCTCAGGCTCAGGCCACGATTGAGATCGTTGGCGGCGGCGCGGCGTTGGATGGTTTGGATGATTTCCCGCGCTTGGAAGCGCGCCAGTGCACGCCCCTGGTTGACCAACTGGCCCAACATGCCATAACGTTTCTGTTGGTAGACCGGGTCGGCGACCATGTAAGGGGCGAGGGCTACGGCGGCGTGCAGGATCGTCAAAAAGCGTTGCATGGAGGCGATGTGCGCTTCCGCTTCGACCACGGAGTTGACCAACAAACGATCCTGATCGTCAAACGCGACCCATTGGGGCAGGTAAAACCGGCGGGCGGCGGGCACGAACGGGGCCAGGAATTCTCCGCGCCCCGCTTCGTTTTCTGATTCTTCGGCAATGGCATCTGTTGCGGCGGTGATCGCGGAACCCGGTTCGAGATCGTTGTTCTCCGGGATGGTGGGGATTTCTTCGTTGTCCAACGCGCGGTACTGCACCGAGCGCCCGGAGGGGAGCATGTTGTGAACCATGTGAACGGCAGTGGCGTAACGCAACAGCCCCACGGCAGTGACCATCGCCGGGGCGGGTGAATTTTCGAGTTCGGCGAGACGTTGACGGAGGACAGTGTTCAGATCGGTGCGGGTGAGGCGGTCGAATAGCCCGCCCGCCATTTGTTCGCGTTGGTCGGGGGCAAGCGTTTCGGTTTTTAGCGATTTCAGCACGACCCGATCCGGCAGGGTGAACCGGACTTGCGGGGCTTGTTGGAGCAGGGCCTCGGCCAGACGGTGCGCTTGCGTGTCGAGGAACCGTTGGATGATGATCGGTTGGGTCTCGAAGGCGGCTTGCCATTCGGCGAGTTCTTGGGCCAGGAAGCTGACCGGGCCATCGACAGAAGGTGAACGAGAGAGGGAAGGATTGTCAGTAGGCATATGATTTAGTACCAGTATTGATCCCATCCCCAGAGCAAGCCCATTTCTGCGACGACGGTGAGGCAAAGAGCGACGAGATTGAATGGATGGCTCAGAAGACGGTTAAGATAGATTTGCAGGCCAAGAAAACCGAACAAAATTACGAGAAAGACGCCCCACCCGATCAAGGCGTGAAGCCAATTCGGCAAACGGGAGGTTTTCTGTTCATCGAAATGGCTCAAATAGATGATGCGGACTTTGCCTTTTGTGAGGGGAAGGACTTTACGCGGCACAAGCGCTTTTTCCGTGTCAGTTACAGGGAAGGGAAAGAGTATTTCCACTTCGGATTTGGGCGTTTGCACGGTCAAATCCGGTTGCAAGGTTTCCTGTACAGGAGGAGTTGGATCAAACATCGGAGTTCCTTTGTTGATGAAAGGTTTTCGCTTGTCTGTTGCAGGGACAAGCCAGATATTCATTAAACAAAGGGTATCACCCGCATATAAAGCCCCAACAAAAAAAAAGCAGGCAGACATAAAGAAAAAATAAAAAACGCCCTTTCGGGCGTTTTTTGGTAGCACTCCACTAAAGCGTGGAGGGGCAAAAAACTTGCAAAAAAGGGGGTTCACTGGCAAACTCTTGTGACTTCCAAATCACGAGAGAAAACCAATGAACCCCCAAGACCTATTTTGCCCGA
>WBZL01002480.1_pt1 | contig 17955 bp, 16 predicted proteins | sample 5204291 | NCBI WGS metagenome assembly WBZL01 (sample SAMN12344345, study PRJNA552823) | activated sludge metagenome | biome: Activated sludge suspended growth; feature: Nitrification reactor; material: Wastewater; isolation source: activated sludge from nitrification reactor of wastewater...
CACGGTTGGCGTTCTCGACCTCGAGCCAGACGGACAGTCGCGTCATCCTCGACCAACCGGGGGCCGAGAAGCTCATCGGGCAGGGCGACGGGCTCTTCCTGCCGATGGGTGCCAGCAAGCCCATCCGGTTGCAGGGTGCGTTCGTCCCGGAGCACGAGATCCGCAGCGTCGTCGCTCACTGCAAGGCCCAGATGGCTCCGACCTACCGGGAGGACATCGCGCAGGCCCAGGGCTCGCGGGCCATCATCGACGATGACATCGGCGACGACCTCGAACTCGTCTGCCAGGCCGCGGAGTTGATCGTGAGCACCCAGTTCGGCTCGACCTCGATGTTGCAGCGCAAGCTGCGGGTCGGTTTCGCGAAGGCCGGCCGACTGATGGATCTGCTCGAGGTGCGCGGCGTGGTCGGCCCCAGCGAGGGTTCGAAGGCGCGCGAGGTGCTCGTGACCCCGGATGACCTGCCGGCCGTGATCGCGGATCTGCGCGGGGTGGGCGGCGACCACCCGTGACCCGGCCGTCGGTCGCCATCATCACGCTCGGTTGTGCACGCAATGAGGTGGACTCCGAGGAGTTGGCGGCCGATCTCGCCCGCGACGGGTGGGACCTCGTGGCTGATCCGGAAACCGCCGACACCGTCCTGGTGAACACGTGCGGCTTCATCGAAGCGGCGAAGCGCGACTCCATCGACGTGGTGATGCAGGCCTCCGACCTGCCGGGCAAGGTGGTCGCGGTCGGCTGTATGGCTGAGCGGTACGGGGAGCAGTTGCAGGAGTCGTTGCCCGAGGCTGACGCGGTGCTCGGCTTCGACGCGTACCCGGACATGCCGAAGGCCCTGCGCAGGCTGCTCGCCGGCGAGCACCTGAGTTCGCACACCCCCCATGACCGGCGGCGACTCCAACCGTCGGCGCCCTCGGACCGTTCCGGCGACCTCACGGTCCTGCCGGGCCATATCGGCGTGCGCAGGCGCCTGTCGGAAGGGCCGGTGGCCTCGGTCAAACTCGCTTCCGGATGTGATCGGCGGTGCACCTTCTGTGCCATTCCGTCGTTTCGTGGGGCCTTCGTGTCCCGGCGCCCCACCGAGGTGATCGACGAGGTGGCTTGGCTGGTGGACCAAGGGGTGCTGGAGGTGAACCTGGTCAGCGAGAACTCCACCTCCTACGGCAAGGATCTCGGCGATCTGCGCCTTCTTGAGAGTCTGTTGGAGGACCTGTCGGGGACTCCTGGGCTCGAGCGGGTCCGGGTGGCCTATCTGCAGCCCGCGGAGATGCGACCGGATCTGGTGCGGATCATCGGCAGCACTGTGGGTGTGGCGCCGTATTTCGACCTGTCGTTTCAACATGCCAGTCCCGCGGTCCTGCGTAGGATGCGACGGTTCGGTGGTCGGGACGACTTCTTGGCGTTGGTCGACAGGATCCGGGAGGTCAACCCCGCGGCGGCGATCCGCTCGAACTTCATCGTCGGGTTCCCGGGTGAGACGGCCGATGACCTCGACGTGCTGGTCGATTTCCTCAACCGCGCCCAGCTCGATGCGATCGGCGTATTCGGCTACTCCGATGAGGAGGGCACTGAGGCGGTCTCCCTGCCCGAGCACCTCGATCCGGACGAGATCGCACTTCGGGTCGACCTGGTGGCCGGGGTCGCTGAGCAGGTGATGGCGCAGCGGGCAGCGGCGCGTGTGGGGGAGTCCGTGCGGGTGGTGGTCGACGCCGGAAAGACGCAGTTCCAGGGTCCCGAGGACGGCTCCACGCGACTGCTCGGGGATCCGGTCGCGCCGGTGGTGGTCGCCCGTGTGGTGGATTCCGAAGGGGCGGATCTGGTAGCAGAGATCACATCATGACCGAGCAGCCGCGGCGCTGGGGCCGCCCCGACCCGATGGCGGACCCGCCGAGTCCGTCACGGCTGTGGAACCTGCCCAATGCGCTGACCATGCTGAGGCTCCTGCTCGTTCCCGTATTCGGCTACCTGCTACTTGTCGACTCCGGGCAGTCCGAGCGTTCCCGGTGGTTGGCCGCGATCGTGTTCGTGGTCGCCAGCGCCACCGACCTCGCCGACGGTGCGATCGCCCGTGCCCGAAACCTCGTGACAACCTTCGGCAAGGTCGCCGACCCGATCGCCGACAAGGCGCTCACCGGGGTGGCCCTGCTGGGCCTGAGTTGGCTCGGCGAACTTCCGTGGTGGGTCACTGTCGTGATCCTCGGCCGTGAGATCACGATCACGGTGACCCGTTTCATCGTGATCCGCCATGGCGTGATCCCCGCAAGCCGGGGGGGCAAGGCCAAGACCGTCATGCAGATGCTCGCGATCCTGCTGTACATCATCCCCGTCGATGGCTGGGTTGCGGATGTGCGCGGATGGGTCATGCTGGTCGCCGTGGCTCTGACGGTGCTGACAGGTATCGACTACATCGTGCGGGCCATACATCTGCGGAGGAACAGTGAGCGGACAGCGATGAAAAGAGCCCGGCGTGCAGACGGCACCTGAACTGATCGACGCCCTCAAGCAGCGCGGTGAGACCGTCTCCACCGTGGAGTCGCTGACGGGCGGATTGTTGTGCGCGTCGTTGACCGATGTCCCTGGTGCATCGGCGGTCGTTCGTGGCGGTGTGGTCGCTTACACGATCGATGCGAAGCGGGACGTGGTGGCTGTGGACCCGGTGCTTCTGCGAGAGCACGGCGCGGTGTCCGCAGAAGTCGCCGTGGCGCTGGCCGACCGGATCCTGGCGATCTTCGGATCGACCTGGGCGTTGAGCACGACCGGAGTCGCAGGTCCGGCGATGCAGGAGGACAAGCCGGTCGGAACGGTCTTCGTGGGGTTGTCGGGGCCCTACAGCGAGGTGATCGAACTCCACCTCGAGGGCGACAGGTACGACATCCGGCAGCAGACCTGTCAGGCCGCCATGGAACTTCTTCTGCGCGCCCTGGAATACGGGAGGGAGGCTGTTTCGTTGGAGTAAATGTGTCGTTAACACTGCCGGTGAGCAGATGCTGATGACACAGGCTTCGATTACAGTCGTTGCAACGAAAGGAGGAGAGATGGTCGTACTGCGACAGATCGTTGGCGATGAGTTGCGTCGGCGACGCATGGATCAGGGCAGGACACTGCGGGACGTATCCACATCCGCTCGCGTATCGCTCGGCTACCTCTCCGAGGTCGAGCGTGGTCAGAAAGAGGCCTCCAGCGAGTTGTTGGCTGCCATCTGTGGCGCCCTCGAGGTGCCGCTGAGTGAAGTGATGCGGTCGGTCAGCGACAACGCGGCCCGCGCCGGCAACTGATCAACGCAGTCCTGACGGTGTGAGGCGGAATCCCGCTTCGATCAGGTGTTCCCTCCATTCGGAGGTGAAGATGTCGTTTCCATTGACACGCTTGATGAGAATCCGTTCCCGGCGCTGTGTCAGTAGTTCGCGCAGCGCGCGCAGGTGATCGGCGTTCGGCTCCCCCCACGCCACCAGCGACCGCGCTGAGGCGTCGACGTAGAACTGTGGTCCTTCATCGCCCATCAGGACCAGGGCACCGGCCTTGCGCATCGGGCGTCCCCCCTCTGTCTCCGGCCATGCCACCGTGGCGCCCAGGGGATTCGCGGGGTCGGTGGCGGCCAGCAGGACCGGTCCGGAGGTCCGGGACTGGCGCAGTTGTTCCAGGGCGGCGGGGGTTGCGAACTGCGCGCCCCCGAGACCTTGGACGGCGTAGACCTGCTGGCATCGGCCGGCATCGTCGAGTCGGCGCAACACCGAGAACAGTGCGTGGAAGCCCCCCGGGATCCGCTCGCCGGCCACCGCTGTCCGATCGACCACTCCGTACCGACGCAGCAGGGTCTCTGCCCACAGCAGCCCTCGATCAGGTGCGTTGGCGCGGTGGATCGCCGACCATCGCCCGGGCATGGGAGCAGCCATCGCCTTTCGTGCCCGCTGCGGCCGGGCTCCGCGGCGCAATCTTCGCAGCGGCTCGAGGGAGTCGTTGGTCACCATCGAACGCCAGACGAGTCCCCACAGACCTGCCTCCAGGCAGTCCGCCCCAAGGTCGGGCAATCGTGCCGCAATGTCCCGGAAGAACCAGCCTCCGCCCCCGCCGATGACACCCCAGACCGCGTGCTCGCATTCGGTGAGATCCTCGTCGTCCACCGCAGGCAGCAGATCCTCGTGCGTGGCGGGGACCAGCGTGATGAGGCTGTCGTGAGCGCCCAGTCGGCCCGTGCCGCACCAGATCAGCTCTCCGGCCGAGGTGAGTTGGTCGAGCAGGTGGGGCGCGTAGTCGCTCACGCGCACGGGCAGCAGATCCTGTTCCCATACGGTGGCTGCTGCCACGTAGCCCGCCAGTCTGTCGATCGCGTTCATCACGCCGGTGGGTCCTCGCCCTGGCGAACCGAGCGCGTGCCACCGCGGCAGGAATGTGCACAACCGCTGCGCCGGAACCGGCTCCTGCGCGCCGCGCAGAATGGCCGCCGCGCGACGGCGAATGCGCTGCAGCACCGTGGGATCCACCCACTGGCCGTCCGCGCGGACCGCAGAGAAGCGGCCCCAGCGCAGGTGACCGCGCTCTTTGCGATCGCGCAGGAGTTGCTCCACCAGCGCCAAGCCGAGCCCGAGGTGCTCTGCGACCTCCCGGGAGCTGAAGGGTCCGTGCGTTCGCGTGTAGCGGCCGATGAGGTCTCCCACCGGATCGGCCACGGGCTCGGTGAACGCCAGCGGCACTTCTGGGGGGAGCACGACACCGAGCGCGTCCCGCAGACGCGGGAGGTCCTCCACCGCGGCGACGACCTCCTGCCCGGTCAGACGCACGGTGAACGCACGACGGCTCTTCAGTGCCTGAGCGACGATCTCCGGATCGATCTCTCGGCTGGCGAGTTCGTCGTGGGTCTGGAATCCCACCTCCCGCAGGAGGTCCGTCAGGCGGTCCACGGAATCCACCCGGCCCGGTTGGCGCCACTGCAGTTCGCCCTCGACGGCGTCGATGGCCTCCTGCGGGATGATCGACCGGAGGTCGGCGTCGGACAACAGATCGGCCAGCAACCCCTGATCGAGCTCGAGGGCCGCCGCCTGCTGGCCCAAGGGGTTGTCCGCCTCGTACATGAAGACCGAGACGTAGGAGAACATCTGGGACTGGGCCATTGGGCTCGCGGTCGGGGTCTCCACCACCTCGAGGTCGATCAGTCCGTCGCGAAGGCCTGTCATCACGTGGCGAAGGGCAGGTACGTCGTACACGTCGTCCAAGCACTCGCGCACGGCTTCCAGGACCATGGGGAAGCTCGGGTAGTCGGCCGCGACCGACAGCAGTTGCGCGGAGCGCTGGCGTTGCTGCCACAGGGGGGTGCGACGTCCCGGCGCGTTGCGGGTGAGCAGTAGTGCTCGACTGGAACACTCGCGGAACTTCGCGGCGAAGATCGCACTGCGCGTGATCTCACGGGTGAGCAGCGAGGTGAGATCATCGGGATCCACGAGCAGGGCGTCCAGGAGGGCCTCCCACCACCCGGAGTCCTGTTCCGTGTCGAGCAGTCGCAGGACCAGGCCATCGTCGGTGGCCATGACATCGGCGTCGATCCCGAGTCGGGCGGTGAGTTCGCTGGACACCAGCAGGGCCCATGGTGCGGTCACGCGGGCGCCCCACGGCGCATGCACCACCAGACGCCAGTCTCCGATTTCATCGCGGAAGCGCTCCACGATGATCCGTCGGTCGGTGGGCAGCATGCCGGTGGCCGCGAGTTGTTCGGTGAGATAGGCCACGAGATTCTCGCGGGCGAAGCCTGCAAGATCCGATCCGACGAACTCCGGAAGCCGGGCCGACTCGGCCTCCCGCAGGTAGCTGCCGATCGCCTCGCCCATCTCATAGGAGCGGCCCTGCGCATCCGCGTGCCAGAACGGGAGTTTCCCCGGCCGGCCCGGGGCAGGGGTGACCAGGACCCGGTCGTGGGTGATCTCCTCTATGCGCCACGAGGAAGCACCCAGCGAGATCACGTCGCCCACCCGGGACTCGTAGACCATCTCCTCGTCGAGTTCGCCGACCCGGGAGTCCTTGGTGCCGACGATGAACACGGGGAACAGCCCACGGTCCGGGATCGTCCCGCCGGAGATCACTGCGGTGCGCTGTGCGCCTTGACGTGCGGTCAGCATGCCGGTGGTCCGGTCCCAGACCAGCCGCGGTCGCAGTTGCGCGAAGTCGTCGGACGGGTACCGTCCGGACAACATGTCCAGGACGGCATCGAACGCGGAGCGCGGAAGCCGTGTGTAACCCGACGCGCCGGTGATCACCTCGAACAGGTCGTCGGTGTGCCAGTCGGCCATGGCGACCATCGCCACGATCTGCTGGCTCAGGACGTCGAGGGGATGCTGAGGTACCTTCGTGGCCTCGATCCGGCCCGCCCTCATCTGCCGGACCGCGACCGTGGTGGCCAGTAGGTCGGCACGGTGGGTCGGGAAGAACACACCCTTGCTCACGGCGTCCAGACGATGCCCGGCGCGCCCGAGGCGCTGCAGCCCGGAGGCGCTGGACGGGGGACACCCGACCTGGACCATGAGGTCGATGCTGCCCATGTCGATCCCGAGCTCCAGGCTGCTCGTCGCGACCACCGCGGGCAGGCGACCCGCCTTGAGTGCATCCTCGATCACGGCCCGCTCCGACTTGCTGACCGAGCCGTGATGGGCCCGCGCGACCACCTGCTCGGAACCCCGTGCGGCACCGGCCATGGCCATGATCTCGGCGGGCACCGAGTCGTCCGAGGGATCGTCGGACGCCAGCTCGTTGAGGCGACTGGACAACCGCTCGCACACGCGTCGGGAGTTCGTGAACACGATCGTCGAGGTGTGCTCCTCGATGAGCCCGAGAATGGACTGCTCCACCGCGGGCCAGATGGATGCGCGTCGCGGCCCCCCCTCCTCCGGTTCGTCGAAGGTGGTCATGTCGGCCAGCGGAACGGCCAATTGGAGTTCGGTCGGTTTGATGGTGGGCGGGGCGACGATGCGCACGTCATGACCGCTGTGCAAATACTCCGCCACCGCATCGACCGGAGTGACCGTCGCGGACAGACCGATCCGCTGAGCCGGTCGTTGCGTCAGCAGGTCGAGGCGGGCCAACGACAGGCTCAGGTGGGACCCACGCTTCGTCCCGGCCACGGAATGGATCTCGTCGATGATGACGGTCTCGACGTCGGCGAGAAAGGCGCCCGCGCGGGAGGTGAGCAGGAGGAAGAGGCTCTCCGGCGTCGTGATGAGGATGTCCGGCGGCGTTCGCGCCATCCGTTGGCGCTCACTTGCGGGGGTGTCTGCGGTGCGGATGGCGGTGCGGATCGTGGGCGGCACCTCGCCGGCGGCTCGCAGAGACTGCTCGATACCTGCCAGCGGTGCTCGCAAGTTGCGCTCGACATCGCTGGCCAGCGCGCGCAGCGGGGAGATGTACAGGACCCGGCACCCTGCCTGTGACTGCTCAGCCCGGTAGAGACTGTCGAGAGCCCAGAGGAAGGCGGCCAAGGTCTTGCCGGATCCCGTGGGGGACACGACCAGCGTGTCGGCCCCGGATCCGATCGCCTCCCAGGCCTGGGTCTGTACCTCGGTCGGGGAGGCGAACGCCTGCGAGAACCAGGTGCGCGTCGCCTCACCCATCTCGGTGGGGAGTTCGACGTGCGGCACCCGTTCATTGTGCCCCGTGTCACGTCATCGCTCTCGAGCCATGGGCAAGCCGGTGGAGCCCGACGTGCGGCGCGGATCCCACTGACAGACTGGCCCGGTGCGACTCACGGAGTTCTGGGCCCGGATGGAACAGGTTCTGGGTGCGGGGTACTACGCGTCATGGGCACACGATCATGTTCTGTCCGAACTCGGGGGTCGCACGGTGGAGCAGGCGCTGCGCGACGGCGAGGACACCAAGGCGGTCTGGCGTGCGGTTGTCGCCAACCTGGGGCTTCCGCCGAGATATCGGTGATGGGCGTGTCGTTCCCACATGTCGAACAGACGTTCGTTAGTGTTGTCCACAGGTCGGGCGCGGCTGGCCCAGAATGTCGCACCGCCTGGGTAGCGTCGCAGACGTAGCCCACGCAACAGCGGCACGCAGCGGAAGGAACCACCGAGATGGCTCAGGACAAAGGCAGGAACGTCGCCCCGGAGCGCGAGAAGGCGCTCGAGCAGGCGCTCGCGCAGATCGACAAGCAATTCGGCAAGGGGTCGGTGATGCGTCTCGGCGATGAGGGCCGGGCACCGATCGAGGTGATCCCCACCGGCTCCATCACCCTTGACCTCGCGCTCGGGATCGGCGGGCTGCCGCGCGGCCGGGTCGTCGAGATCTACGGACCGGAATCCAGCGGTAAGACCACAGTGGCGTTGCACGCGATCGCGAGTGCCCAGAAGGCCGGCGGCATCGCCGCGTTCATCGACGCAGAGCATGCGCTCGACCCGGACTATGCGGCCAAACTGGGGGTCGACATCGACGCCCTGCTCGTGAGTCAGCCGGACACCGGTGAGCAGGCCCTGGAGATCGCCGACATGCTGGTCCGCTCGAGCGCCATCGACATCATCGTCATCGACTCCGTGGCCGCGCTGGTGCCGCGTGCGGAGATCGAGGGCGAGATGGGCGACAGTCACGTCGGACTGCAGGCCCGGCTCATGAGCCAGGCGCTGCGGAAGATGACCGGTGCACTGAAGGGCACGGGCACAACGGCGATCTTCATCAACCAGTTGCGCGAAAAGATCGGCGTGATGTTCGGCTCGCCGGAGACCACGACCGGTGGCCGGGCCCTGAAGTTCTACTCGTCGGTGCGCCTTGATGTGCGCCGTATCGAGACGTTGAAGGACGGGACGGAGCCCGTCGGCAACCGCACACGGGTGAAGGTCGTGAAGAACAAAGTCGCCCCTCCGTTCAAGCAGGCCGAATTCGACATCCTCTACGGGATCGGTATCTCGCGAGAGGGCGGACTGATCGACCTCGGTGTTGAGGAGGGTCTGGTCCGTAAGTCAGGGGCTTGGTACACCTACGAGGGTGATCAACTCGGGCAGGGCAAGGAGAACGCCCGCGCCTTCCTGCGGGACAACCCCGACCTCACCGACGAGTTGGAGAAGCGGCTGAAGGACAAGTTGGGCATCGGAGCCCGGCTCGACCTGCCCGCCGATGAGGAGCTGGTCGATCTGACCGGGGCGGTGCCCGAACCCGGTCCACTGGATCTGTGACTGAGCAGTCCGATCCGCGGGAGGTGGGGCGGCTCATCGCTCTGCGCCAGTTGGAGACGCGGCCGCGCACTGAGCGCGAGCTCCACGACACCTTGTGTGCGCGTGGCATCCCGTCGGATGTCGCTGACGAACTGATCGCGCGTTTCGTGGAGGTCGGGCTGCTGGACGATCGAGCGTACGCGAGGTTGTGGATCGAGTCGCGGATCAGAACGCGTGGACTCGGGGTGGCCTCATTGCGCCGGGAGTTGCGTTCGCGGAAGGTGCCGGACCAGATCATCGACGAGGTTCTGTCGCAGGTGGATCCGGAGGACACCTTGTCTGCCGCTGTCGACCAGGTGCGCGGCCGGGTGGCCCGCTGCCAGTTGCCGCTCGATGTCAAGGATGAGCGGCGGCTGGTGAGTTTTCTGATGCGCCGCGGGCACGGTCTGGACGCGGCGCGCGCGGCGATCGCGGCGGCGGTCGATGAGGTCACCGGCGCTGATGAGGCCGGCTGATCGCGCCTGCGTACCCTGGTAGCACCATGTCTCGCACCTATGAAGTGCGCACCTACGGGTGCCAGATGAACGTCCACGACTCCGAACGCCTCAGCGGGCTGCTCGAAGAGGCGGGGTATGTTCGGGCGCCGTCAGATGAGACCCCCGACCTGATCGTGTTCAACACGTGCGCGGTGCGCGAGAACGCGGACAACCGTCTGTACGGCAACCTGGGCCATCTGCGCCCGTTGAAGGTGGCGAACCCCGACCTGCAGATCGCTGTCGGAGGGTGTCTGGCCCAGAAGGATCGCTCGACCATCGTTGACAGGGCGCCGTGGGTGGACGTGGTGTTCGGCACCCACAATCTCGGTGCACTACCGGATCTTCTGGAACGTGCCCGTGTGCGCAATGAGGCACAGGTCGAGATCCTCGAGCAGCTGGCGGCATTCCCCTCCAACCTCCCGACCCGGCGGGAGTCGGCGTACAGCGGGTGGGTGGCGATCTCGGTCGGCTGCAACAACACCTGCACGTTCTGCATCGTGCCGTCGCTGCGGGGCAAGGAGGAGGATCGCTCGCCCGAGGACATCCTCGCGGAGGTGTCGGCACTGGCCGCCGACGGTGTTCTGGAGGTCACTCTGCTCGGCCAGAACGTGAACGCCTACCGGTATGGCGGCGGCCATGGATTCGCAGATCTCCTGCGGGCATGTGGGCAGGTTCCGGGGCTGCGGCGCGTGCGCTTCACGAGCCCACATCCGCGAGACTTCACCGACGACGTCATCGATGCCATGGCACAGACGCCCAATGTGATGCCGCAACTGCACATGCCGTTGCAGTCAGGAAGCGATGATGTGCTCCGGCGAATGCGACGCAGTTATCGGGCCGAGCGATTCCTGGGAATCCTGGACCGGGTGCGGGCTGTGATGCCGGAGGCGGCCATCACGACCGACATCATTGTGGGTTTCCCGGGGGAGACCGAGACCGATTTCCAGGCCACACTCGACGTGGTGCGCGCCGCCCGGTTCGCCGGGGCGTTCACCTTCCAGTATTCGCCGCGACCTGGAACGCCGGCAGCCGAGTACCCCGACCAGGTGGCCGCCGATGTGGTGCAGCAGAGGTACGAACGGCTGGTCGCGCTCGTGGAGGAGATCTCCTGGGATGAGAACACGAGGTTCGTGGGACGGGAGGTCGAGATCCTGGTGTCGGTCGGGGAGGGCCGCAAGGACGCGGCGACCCACCGGAAGTCCGGGCGTGCGCGCGACGGTCGCCTCGTACACTTCCTCGACGCGGACGGCCTCGCACGCCCGGGTGATCTTGTGACGTCGCGGGTCACCTACGCCGCACCGCACCATCTGGTCGCGGACGCGGGCGTCCTGACCGTGGAACGGACCCGAGCGGGTGACCTGCACGAGGCGGCAGCGGCGACCCCCTCGGTGGGGGTCATGCTGGGTCTGCCCAGCGTGCGCGCCACGTAGCCACGAGGTACAGGACGCCATAAGGATCGGTCGTGGACAGCACAGTGCTGCTTTCCACGTCGGTGATGAGTCCGGCCAGCGTCTTCCAGACCCGGGGACCGGTAGCCCCCACCGCATCATGAGCGGGTAGGTCGAGTCCCCGAAGGGTGTCCAGGTCGGCGCTGCGGATGGCTGCTAGGGCGGCGTCGTCCAATGCCGCGGCCTGGGGGTCCAGATGCAGAGGGGCCTTGTCCGTCCTGGCAGCACTTCCGTCACCCATGGCGAGCACGGCGTCGTAGTCGTGCAACCGCCGCCCGGCGACATCGGTCCCCAGAACGTGGGCAGGGCGTCCGTCGAGCAGCCATCCGGCGATCGCCACCGGCAGCGGAACTGGTTCGCCGTCACCGACGTCGATCCCGAAGCCACGCAACGACCATGTGGTCAAAGCGAGATCGGCGCTGCCGGGAACGAGAACAGCGATCGCGGTGGCGTGGGAGCAGACGTCGGCCACGGCTGCCGTCGCGGCGGACCGCAGCGCGCCGAGTTCACCGGCTGCCCCGGTGGCGAGGTCCGGGATCAGTAGCGGGGTGGTCGGGAGGAACGCGACCGACACCGGGCTCAGTTGTCGTCCGCCTTCTTGGACATCGCATCCTTGACCGCGCTGGTGGCCTCGGCGGCCTTCTGCGCAACGGACTGCGTCGTGTTCTGGGCCACCGAGACAGCTCCGGCCACTGCCTCATCCACGGTGGCGGTGACCGCCGAGGCGCTGCCCCGGGTCTTCTCGTCGACTGAGTCCGTGATCTTGTCGACTGTGCCGGCGATCTTGTCCCCGTGGCGGTCGGCGAAGTCGTTGACGGTGGTCTTGGCTTTGTCCGCCACCTCGTCGGCCTTCTTCTTCATGTCGTCGAACGTGCTCATGGCGCCAGCCTAGGGAGGACAATCGAAGAGTGTCGAACGCTGCACCCGTGGTCGCCATCGTCGGCCCGACCGCGTCCGGGAAGTCCGCGTTGGCCATGTCCATCGCTGAGCGCCTCGGGGCCGAGGTCGTCAATGCTGACGCCTTCTGCCTGTACCGGGGGATGGACATCGGCACTGCGAAGCCGTCGCCCTCTGACCGGCGCAGGGTGGTACACCATCTCATCGACACACATGACGTCGAAGAGTCGGTGGATGTGGTGGGCTATCGGGACCAAGCCCGAGCAGCGATCGATGCCGTCCGCGCTCGGGGTCGCACGCCACTTCTTGTCGGTGGCTCGGGCCTCTACGTGCAGGCCGTACTCGACGACCTGCGTTTTCCGGGCACCGACCCGGCGGTCAGGCAGCGACTCGAAGACGAGTTGGCTGACGTCGGCCCCGAGATGCTGCATGCCCGCCTCGCCACCATCGATCCGGCGGCAGCGGAGGCGATTCTGCCCAGCAATGGCCGCCGCATCGTGCGCGCGCTGGAGGTGAACGAGATCACGGGGGCGTCGTTCGTCGCCACCCTCGGGCCGGCGGCGCCGTGGACGCGATCGGTTCGCATCGGGTGGGATCCCGGGCAGGAGGCGGTGGACCGTGCCATCGCGGGAAGGGTCGACGCCATGTGGCGGGAGGGATTCGTCGGTGAGGTGGAGTCACTGCGTGAACGGCTCACGCGTGCGCGCACCGCGTCCCGGGCGGTGGGCTACCGCCAGATCCTCGACGCGCTCGGGGCGGGCGAGGATCCAGACACTGCCCGGGAGCCGACGGTGGTGGCGACCCGGCGCCTGGCTCGCAGGCAACGCACATGGTTCCGGCGTGATCCGCGTGTTCGCTGGCTGCAATCCTCGTCGCAGGTCGAGCAGATCCTTGGCACTCTAGAGACATGAGTTCACGACGACTCGCCTTCACGAAGGGCCACGGCACCGGTAACGACTTCGTGCTGCTGCCTGACCCTCGCGCTGAGTTGACGGTGACCCCGGAGGCGGTGCGGGCGGTCTGTGACCGGCGATTCGGAATCGGTGGCGACGGGCTGATCCGGGTCGTGCCGGATGGCGACCTGTGGTTCATGGACTACCACAACGCCGACGGATCGATCGGTGAGATGTGTGGCAACGGTGCCCGTGTCTTCGCAATGTTCCTGCAGCGCGAGGGGTTGGTCGCGGCTGACGAGTTCGTCATCGCCACCCGCGGTGGACACCGGCAGGTGGTGGTGGCCGACCACATCTCCGTCGATATGGGGTTCCCGGAGGTGGCGGCAGGGGACGTCGTGGTGCAGGTCGGCGACCAGCAGTGGCCCGCGGAGGCGGTGTTCATGCCGAATCCACACGCCGTGGTCTTCGTCGACGACCTCGAACTCTCTTTGACCAATGCCCCGGTTGTCACATCGACCGTCTTCCCCGAGGGTCAGAACGTGGAGTTCGTTTCGGTCGTCGCGCCAGGCCGCCACGTGCGGATGCGGGTGCACGAACGCGGTGTGGGGGAGACGCTCAGCTGTGGGACGGGGATCTGCGCCGTGGCTGATCGGGTCCTGGCCGCTGCAGGAATCGAAGGATCCGCCGATGTGCAGGTCGAGGTGCCCGGCGGCAGCCTGACGGTGACACGCTCGCCGGCCGGTTCGCTGGTGCTGACGGGCCCAGCGGCACTGGTCGCCGATGGCACGCTTTCCGAACCCTTGTCGGAGATGTTCCTGTGAGTGACACCCGCATCGAGTCCCAGCTCGCTGACAGAGAGGCGCTGCGCCGCGTTCCTGGCCTGTCCACCGAACTTGAGGACATCACCGAGGTCGAGTACCGGCAAGTGCGCCTGGAACGCGTCGTACTGGTCGGAGTCTGGACACACGGCAGCGTCGAAGACGCCGACCGGTCTCTGGCGGAACTGGCGCGCTTGGCCGAGACCGCGGGTTCCGTGGTCCTGGAGGGGGTCACCCAACGGCGCTCCGTGCCCGACCCGGCGACGTACGTGGGATCGGGCAAGGCGCGGGAGTTACGGGACATCGTCCAGGCGACCGGCGCTGACACCGTCATCTGCGACGGGGAACTCACGCCCGGGCAGTTGCGCAAGCTTGAGGCGGTGTTGGGGGTCAAGGTCGTCGACCGGACCTGGCTGATCCTCGACATCTTCGCCCAACACGCGCGCAGCAAGGAGGGCAAGGCCCAAGTGGCTCTCGCGCAGATGGAGTACATGTTGCCGAGGCTGCGTGGCTGGGGTGAGGCGCTGAGCCAGCAGGTCGGTGGGATCGGCGTGCGAGGCGGTCCGGGCGAAACGAAGATCGAGATCGACCGGCGGCGCATCCGGGCCCAGATGACGCGCCTGCGTCGGCAGTTGCGAGACCTCGACCGCGTGCGCGAGAGCAAGGCGGCCCGTCGTCGGAGGTCCGATGAACCGTCCGTCGTGCTCGCCGGGTACACCAACGCCGGGAAGTCCAGTCTGCTGAATCGGCTGACCGGCGCGGGCCTGCTGGTCGACGATGCGCTGTTCGCGACGCTCGACCCCACTGTGAGGAGGGGACGAACGCCGTCGGGCCGGCACTTCACCATCACGGACACCGTGGGCTTCGTCCGGCATCTGCCCCATGCACTGGTGGAAGCGTTCAAGTCGACTCTGGAAGAAGTCGCGGCGGGGGATCTGCTCCTGATCGTGATCGACGGCACCGACCCCGATCCGTTCGGCCAATTGCAGGCGGTGCGGGACGCCATGCGCGACAGCGATCCCCACGGCGCCGAACAGGTGGTCGTCAACAAGGCCGATGTGGCCGATGAGGACACGCTGGCCCAGATCAGGCGGGAGATCCCGGACGCCTTGGAGGTGTCCGCGCTCACCGGACGAGGCATCGACGCGCTGATGGCGCGTCTGGACGAACGCCTGCCCGACCCGCGGATGTCTGTGGACGTGGTGGTGCCGTTCGAACGGGGTGATCTGGTGTCGCGCGTCTACTCGGTGGGCACGGACGTGACGATCGAACACGTCGCCGAAGGGACCCATGTCCAGGCGAAGGTGCCCGCCGACCTCGGTGCTGCACTGGTCGACGCCGGGCGGGCCTGAGTCTGTGCACAACCCACGGTCACGCTGCGCGGCGGTGCTGTAAGACTGGGGTGATGACGTCCTCCGCCCGGCAGTTCCTCGACGCCGTCGTGACCGATCTGCACGGCGCACAAAGGCCCGGGCAGCAGCAGATGGTCGACCTCGTGGAGGAGGCGCTGCGCAAGCACTCCACAGTGCTCATCCAGGCCGGTACCGGTACCGGTAAGTCGGTGGGCTATCTCGTGCCCGCGGTGATGCACGCCGCCCACAGCCCACAGGGGGAGAGTCGGGTGGTGATCGCGACTGCGACCCTCGCGCTGCAGCACCAGTTGGTCGAGCGGGACGTGCCACGGACCGTGTCGAGTATGGTCGACGACCTGCCGAGGGACATTGCGTTCGCGACGTTGAAGGGTCGTAGCAACTACCTGTGCCTGGCACGGACCCAGGGTGTGGAAGACCCCGACCAGCAGACCCTCGACCACACGGATTCGGAGCGCCAGGCGCAACGGGTGATGCAGTGGGCCGATGAGACCACAACCGGTGACCGCGACGAGTTGGAGGACGTGTCGGGTCTGGTGTGGTCCGCCTATTCGGTCTCGTCCCAGGAGTGCGCACGCGGATCTGGGTGTGCGTTCGTGGAGCAGTGCTGGGCGGAGAAGGCCATCGCCCAGGCGCGCGCCGCCGACATCGTCATCACCAACCACACGCTGCTCGCCCTGAATGCCGTGCAGGAGGCGATCATCGGCGAGCATGACGCGGTGATCGTCGACGAGGCGCACGCGCTGCCCGCGGCTTTGCAGCGGGCCGCCACGGATGAGTTGTCGGTGGAGGCCCTCAACCGCGCGGCACGGCGTACGCGCTCCGCCGGTTGCACCGAGGAAGCCGACCGATTACTGGACGCCGCCGACGCTCTGGAGTCGTCGTTGGCGGTCTGGGATGCCCCAGAGGGTCGCCGCCTGGCCGAATTGCCCCGCGAGATCCTGCAGGCGTTGTCCACCGTCCGGGAGGCCTCGGGGGTGGCCACCGCAGCGCTGCGCCGGGCCACGGACGCGGACGCATCGGCCAGACAGCGGGCACTGGCGGCGTGCGAAACGGTGTCCGAGGCGGCCGGAGAGTTGCTGTCCGTCGATGAGACCCGCGTGATGTGGCGGCGTCGGGACCGACTCGTCGTCTTGCCGCTGGACGTGTCGGATGTGGTGCGCGACGGCATCATCGGCGAACGGGCGGCGGTGTTCACATCCGCGACCCTGCAGATCGGTGGATCGTTCAGCACTGTGGCCGAGAGTCTGGGCCTGCGGGCAGGCGAGTGGATCGGCGAGGACGTGGGGAGCCCCTTCGACTACCAGACACAGGGGATCCTGTTCGTGCCCGACCGCTTGGCCCCTCCGGGCCCGGATTGGCCCACACCGCAGGCCCTCGGCATCGCCTCCGACCTCGTGCAGGCCGCCGGGGGTAGGGCGCTGGTGCTCATGGCCTCGTGGAACGGCGTGGCGGCCATGGCGGACGCGCTCGAACTCACCGCCCCGGGCCGACTGCTGGTGCAGAAGCGTGGTGAACCGACCGCACCGCTGATCCGGCAGTTCGCTGAGGAACCGGACAGCGTGCTGGTCGGCACCCTGGGGTTGTGGCAAGGCGTGGATGTACCCGGTGACGCATGCACGTTGGTGATCATCGACAAGTTGCCGTTCCCGCCGCCCACCGATCCGGTGGTCAGCGCGCGACAAGCCGCGATCGATGCCCGAGGTGGCTCGGGGTGGATGCAGGTGTCGCTACCGCAGGCCGCCGTGACCCTGGCCCAGGGTGCGGGTCGGCTGATCCGTAGCGGAGATGACCGGGGTGTGGTGGCCATCCTCGACAGTCGCTTGGCCAACCGCCGCTATGGCGGCTACCTTCGACGCAGCCTCCCGCCCTTCGCGTTCATGACCGACCCGTCGAAGGTCGCGGAGGCGCTGCGGCGCCTGGATGCACGTCTGAACACCTAGACCCGGCGAAGCACCGCCACAACCTTGCCCAGGACCTGTGCGTGGGTGCCGTCGATCGGCTCGAAGGCTTCGTTGTGGGGGAGCAGCCAGACCTTCCCGTCTTTGCGCTTGAAGGTCTTCACCGTCGCCTCGTCATCGAGCAGAGCTGCCACGATGTCCCCGTTGACCGCATCGGGCTGCCGCCGAACGACCACCCAGTCGCCGTCACAGATGGCAGCGTCGATCATGGACTCGCCGACGACGTTGAGCAGGAACAGCTCACCATCGCCGACGAGTTCGGCCGGCAGTGGAAAGACGGATTCGACAGCCTGTTCGGCCAGGATCGGGCCACCCGCAGCGATCCGACCCACCAGCGGTACGTAGCGCGGTGTGGGCCGCGCATCGCCACTGTCCGTCTCGTCGGCCTCGCCGGGCAGCAGGACCTCGAGGGCCCGCGGGCGGTGGGGATCGCGGCGCAGATAGCCCTTGCGTTCCAAGGCTTTGAGTTGGTAGTTGACCGAGGACGGGCTCGTGAGACCGACCACCTCGCCGATCTCCCGCACGGACGGCGGGTAGCCGCGGGTCTCGACCGCATGCCTGATCTCCTGCAGGATCCGGCGCTGTCGTTCTGTCAGGCCGTCCTGGCCAGGGGGGCTGTCCGGCAGTTCCACGACGTCCGATCCGCCGGTGCTGCGCGTGTCGCTCTCGCCTGGGGACATGGTTGCCTCCTCGATTCCAGTACTCGGACCCGACGTCCGGTTCTGCTTGTCACAGTAGCGGGATCGAGAGCCCGAATCAAACACATGTTCGACTTAGGTGGAAACGTGTCGGACCCATCTGGTAGAAATCGAACATGCGTTCATGAAGAACGTGTGTTCGAAGAACAGGAGTGGACATGGCTACCATCAGTGCTTCCCCCCGGGTGGCCCCCCTGCGCTGGTCG
>WBZL01002481.1_pt1 | contig 17955 bp, 11 predicted proteins | sample 5204291 | NCBI WGS metagenome assembly WBZL01 (sample SAMN12344345, study PRJNA552823) | activated sludge metagenome | biome: Activated sludge suspended growth; feature: Nitrification reactor; material: Wastewater; isolation source: activated sludge from nitrification reactor of wastewater...
ATCGTCGTAGGCAAAACGCACGCCGATGTCGCGCAGGAAAGCGCTTAATTCACGTAAGCGCAGCAGGTCGGTGACCGCAGATTCATGGATCTCGACGACCAGTTGTATTTCCGGTGTCTGCCGGCGCAAGGCCGTCAGCGATTCGAAAAACGGCTTGCTGAAAGTTTCCTTGGGATGAGTGTTGATGAACAGGGGAAATTTGCGCAAGCGCGGAGCCATCGAGGTGATCGCGAATTTCCGGAAAGCGACGCTGAGGTCGATTTCGCGGTTCAGCGCCGTCGCCATTCGGAACAGGCGGATCGGGCTGCCGGACAGTTGCGGATGATTCGCTCGCCCGAGCAACTCGTAGGCGAAGATACGGCCATTGTGCGCATCGACGATGGGCTGTGCAGCACCGGAAATCCCCTGCCCGTTGAGCAGGTCGAGAAACTCGCCCTCATTCGCGACGAAGAGTTCGGACAGGTTCGCGCCCATCGGCATCAGCATGGTTCGCGAGTCGTTCGAGGGGATGAAACGCGTCTGATCAGGATGGTGCCGGCGGAGGCGAAACTCCGCCGTAAAGAAATGGATGATGTCGTTTTCCTGCAGCAGGCAGGAGCCTTCGATACGCTTGCGGTTCACGAAGGTGCCGTTGGTACTGTTCAGATCGGTCAGGCGAAGTTGCGCGCTGATGTCATCGTAGAGCATGGCATGCTTTCGGCTGAGGCCGGGCGTCGCCAGAACCAGATCGTTTTCCTGACCACGACCGATCCGGAAAGGCAGGTCGTCGATGTCGTAGTTCAAATGAGAACCATCGGCAGCAATGGATTCCAGAAACCAATGACTACTCTCCACAGGACACTCCAGAGACTATCCGCTGACAGGCCACGGCCCTTCGCGATGGGATGTGGTCGGGACGCCGAACTTCACCCACTCTGCCCCGACGGGTCGTGCGCAAGTCACGGTGCCTATCGCCTGTCGGCGTGACCCCCGCATGGCACGCGCATGAGTATGCCCAGCCCTCTCGGTTACTGTCAATCCTGTTGAGTGCGAAATGGGCAGGCATGCCCGCTGCGCTGGCTGAAGCCGGGGTAAAGGCGCAGTTCAAGGTGTGGCAAATACCCACTCCCAGAGTGCGCGAACGGCTGCGATGCGGCGGCTGACCGAGCCGCGTTCGACGCGTGCCCGACGCTTGGCGTTGAGCCGCAGAACGTGTTGCAGGCGGCGAAACTCACGGTAGGCACTCTGCACAGGTTCGGCCAGCTCGACCGGAATCAGGCCGATTTCGACGGCAATCCCGAGCAGCGCGATGTTGCCGAGGTTGCCGCAAAGCCGGTCATGGCGATGCGCATGCCCGAGAACCAGATACTGAACGATGAACTCCACATCGATCAGGCCGCCACGATCGTGCTTGATGTCGAAGTCTTCTTCGCTGCGCGAAGCGTGCTGGTCAAGCATGCGCTGGCGCATGGCCAGGACTTCGTCCCGCAGCGTGGCGAGATTGCGCGGCTGGCGCAGAATCTCGATCCGGATGGCCTCGAACTGTGCCCCGACGGCCGGGTCACCGGCGCAGAAGCGGGCACGCGTCAGCGCCTGGTGCTCCCAGGGCCAGGCGTGTTGCAACTGGTAGTCGCGAAAGGCTGTGATCGGACAGACGAGCATTCCCGAATCACCGTTGGGGCGCAGGCGCAGATCGACTTCGAAGAGCATCCCGGCCGGCGTCTGGGACGACATCCAGGTACTCATGCGCTGCCCGAGACGCGCATAGAGTCCTCCGATGTCGGGTTCCGGATCATCGTGCACATAGACCAGGTCGAGATCCGAGGCGAAGCCGAGTTCCTTGCCGCCGAGCTTGCCATAGGCGATGACCGCGAAGCGCGGCGGCCGCTCGGGATGCGGATGTCGCTGCCGCAGCTTTTGCCAGCAGAGGTCCAGCGTCGTCTGCACCATGATGTCGGCGAGCTCGCTGAGCCGGTCGGCGAGGTGTTCGACACTGTGCAGGCCAACGATGTCCTGCGCCAGGAAGTGGAAGACCTGCGCGTGGTGGGTTTCGCGCAGGATGTCCATTTCGCGCTCGACATCGCCGACATGCTGCGCCAAGCGCATCTGCAGCTCCTGCTGGAAGTGCTGCCAGTTGGTGCGGACGTCGAAGATGCGCGAATCGAGCAGTTCGTCGAGCAGGATCGGATGACGGGTCAGGTAGTCGGCGGCCCACGCCGAACTGCCGATCAGTTCGCAGAGTTTCATCAAGGCCTGTGGATACTGCTGCAGAAGGGCCAGGTAGGCGCCGCGACGGCTGATCGTATCGAGAAAATCGAGTCCACGCTGCCAGGTGGCGTCGGGCGTTGCCGTCGCCGCAGCAGCATCGATCAGGCGCGGGCCGAGCGCGTCGAGACGCTCGCGATTACTCGCTGGCAGTTGCAGGTAGCGACCGCTCTGACGAAAGCTCTGCAGACGCTGCAGCAGCGCCTGCGGAGTACGGAAACCCAGATTGGCCAGTCGATCGAGCGAATCGTCAGCCGCAGCTTCCTCCCAGATGCCGGCCAGCGGGTGCCGGCCTTCCTCGGGTTCCGAAAATACCTGCTCGAAGTGCCGGCCAACAGTCGCGCGGTGTGCGTCGAGCACCGCCATGAAGGCTGGCCAGTCGGCAAACCCCATCGATTCGGCAATCTGCAGTCGATCGGCGTCGCCAGTCGGCAGTTTGTGCGTCTGGGCGTCACGCACATACTGTAGACGGTGTTCGAGGCGGCGCAGAAATACGTAGGCGGCCGTCAGTTCTCGCTCACTTTCGGCCGGCAACCACTGACGCTCGGCAAGCAGCGCCAGGACCTGCAAGGTCGGCCGGATCTGCAGGGCCGGCTCGCGGCCGCCGCGGATCAGCTGGAAGACCTGCGCCATGAATTCGATCTCGCGAATGCCGCCAGGTCCCAGTTTGATGTGCTCGGCCATGTCCTTCCTGGCCACTTCGCGACGAATCTGGGCATGCAGATCGCGCATCGCGTTGATGGCGCCAAAGTCGAGATATTTGCGGAAGACGAAGGGGCGTACGCTGTCGTACAGTGCCTGATGCCATTCCTGTTGCAGATTGACTCCCTCATTCATGACCCTGGCCTTGATCCAGGCGTAACGTTCCCATTCGCGGCCTTGCGTGATGAAATAGTTTTCGAGCGAGCCGAGCGAACCCACCAGTGGCCCGGAGTCGCCGTTGGGGCGCAGGCGCATGTCTACGCGAAAGACCTGTCCGTCGGCGGTACAGTCGCCGAGCGCAGCGATCAGGCGCTTGCCAAGGCGCAGGAAGAAATCGTAGTTGTCGATGCGTCGGCGACCGCCTGCCGTCTGCCCCTCCTCGGGATAGACGAAGATGTAATCGACGTCGGATGAGACATTCAGCTCGCGTCCACCCAGCTTGCCCATGCCGATGATCAGCAGCCGCTGAACCTGACCACGGCTGTCGAGCGGTTCGCCGAATTGCTCGCACAATTGCCGATGGAGGAAGTCGAGCGCGAAGTTGGTGGTGACATCAGCGAACTGGGTCATGCCTTCGACGACTTCGCTCAACGGCGCCGCGCCACCGAGGTCACGAATGATCAGCGTGGCCATCACGCGCTGGCGCAACTGGCGCAGGACGCGCTGCAGGCCCTCCTCGCTGCTCGGCGCGGCGGCGGCAAGAAAGTCGCCCATCTGTCGGGCGGTGAGCGGCAAGGAGGCGTGTTCCATGAGCCAGGAGGCGATCTCCGGGCGGGCGGCGAGCAGATCGCGCAGATAGCGGCTGTGCCTCTGTGCGGCCGGCCAAAGGGTTGCCGCTGTGTTGGCGCAGAGGGGATTGAGGGTGGTGTCCAATTCGTCTCTCACAGAAGGGTTTTCCGGAACGGATCAGGGGCCGGCAAAGCCGCTACAATCAGGGGGTGGGTCTGACCAGATACTCCGACATTCTAGTCATGCCTACCGACTGTTGGCAAAAGTCTCCCTGCGCTGGCCACCTCTGAAAAAGCCGTGCCGCCTCTTGACGGTGACCACTTTGAAGACTATGGTCACCAATATGGTTAATCGATTGGACTGTACCATGCCGACAATTCAAGCTTCCGAATTCAAAGCCAAGTGCCTTGCCTTGATGGACGAGGTCGCCAGCAAGGGCGAAATCTGGGTCGTGACAAAGAACGGCCGCCCGATCGCCGAGTTGCATCCGTACCGCGGTGGACGTTCCACCTCCCCCTTCGGCTTGCACCCCAAACTCGAAATATCCGGCGACATTGTCGAACCGCTCGATGAGGTCGAATGGAAGGCGCTGGCGTGATCGTTCTCGACACCCACGCCCTGCTCTGGATGGATCGGGATGACCCGGCTCTCGGCCCGTTCGCGCGGTGCCTGATCGAAGATGTCTGGCGCGCAGGTCAAGTCGCCGTGAGTGCCATCAGCTTTTGGGAGGCGGCCATGCTCGCGCAGCGCGGGCGTATCGTGCTGCCCCTTCCAGCGACAGAATGGCGTTCCGAGCTGCTACAGGCCGGCCTTCGGGAATTCGCGCTGGATGGCCGCATCGGCATCCTCGCCACCCAACTGGAAAACATGCACCGTGACCCCGCCGACCGTTTCATCGTGGCTACTTCGTTGCAACACCAGGCAACGCTGATCACAGCCGACGTGAGCATACTGGCGTGGGCATCGCATTTGCCGCGACAGGATGCGCGCTTGTGACGACCGGAGCACATCCTTCTCGCAGCGACCGCTGTGCCAAGCCGGTCGTCTCAGGGGATGGAGGGAAGCACCGGAGGAAGCGATCCACCATTGAGCCGCATGCAACGTCTGGGCGCTGCTGCTCGTGCCGATCGATGAGTTTTTTCCGCTCGTCTGTCCACACTACGGCGGCGAGATGCGAATCATCGCCTTCATCACCGACGCCGGTGCCGTCCGCGAGATCCTGAGCCATCTGGGCGAACCGACCTCGCCGCCACGTCTGATGAAAGCCCCTGCGCCCCCGCTCTGGGAGAGGCAGGGCGCCACTCTGGGCGAGGACGAATCGCAGCCCCAATCGGCGCCGAAGTACGAATTCGACCGGCGCATTGCCGGGTAGGTGCCAATGCGCAAGGGTCCAGACTGAAGCAAGACGAGTGGTCATCGCTCGTGCTGGGAGGACTCAGTGCCTGTGGCCATCCGCCCGGCCGGGCGGATGGCCACAGGCACTGAGCGGGGCCGGATTCGCATGACTTTTCAGAGGCTTTCGGGTCCAAATGCGAGGTTGACGCTGCTTGATGAAGGCTCATATTCTCTCGTTGATAGCCTTGGATTTCCTATCCTTCTGATCAGGGGCCGGCAAAGCCGTTACAATCATGGGTTGTCTGACCAGATACTCCGATATTCTAGTGACGCCTACCGACTGTTGGCCAAAGTCTCCCTGCGCCGGCCACCTCTGATGCGGCAGGACGAGCTGCGCCCGGCGGTCTACCATCGCCTGCATCGTCTGCTGCCCGTGATTTCGCATCCGGCAGCGCGGTGGCTCGGGCGTATCGCGGTGCGTACCTTCTGGCTGCTCTATTTTGCTTTCGTGCTGCTGGTGCTGGCGCTGCGCTATCTGATCCTGCCGAACATCGAGAGTTATCGGCCGGAAATCGAACGCCAGGTCAGCCAAGTGCTTGGCCTGTCGGTCGGCATCGGACGCATTGAAGCTCGCTGGCAAGGGATCAATCCCGACCTGATCCTCTCCGATGTGCGCATTGCCGACGCGCAGGGACAGCCGGCCCTGACCTTTGCGCGCGTCGAGAGCATCCTCTCGTGGTCGTCGCTGCCACGTTGGCAGTTGCGGCTGCGCCTGTTGCGGATCACCGAACCGACGCTGCATCTGCGGCGCGACCGCGACGGGAATTTGTTTGTTGCCGGCATCGCCGTCGGCAAACCGGACAAGGACAGCGGTATCGCAGACTGGGTGCTGGTCCAGAAGCGCATTCGCATCAACGGCGCAACGGTGGTCTGGGAGGACGCGCAGCGCAATGCGCCGCCGCTGATCCTCGAAGATGTGAACCTGGCGCTCGACAACGACGGGCGGCGGCACCGCTTCGGACTGACCGCCCTGCCATCGGCGGAACTGGCGTCAAGGATCGATCTGCGAGGGGATTTTCACGGTAGGGACAGTACGCGCATGGCCTCCTGGAAAGGTCAACTCTTTGCTCAGATCGACTTTACTGATCTGGCGGTCTGGCGCACCTGGATCGATTACCCGCTGGCCTTGCCTTATGGCCGCGGCGCTGTGCGCGCCTGGGCCGGCTTTGCCGACGGAAGCCTGCAGGAACTGACTGCGGACCTTTCGCTCAACAAGGTCAATCTGCGCCTGGGAAAAGATCTCCCGGCGCTCGAACTCGAACACATGTCCGGCCGCCTCGGTGCGCGCTTTTCAGCAACCGGAGCAAGCGTTGATGGGCGGCGCATCGAACTGGTGACGCGTGCTGTCGAAGGCGACGCACCGGTGCCCGCCATTTCTATCGAGCCGACCGATTTTCACGTCGACTGGCAGCGTCCAGCCACGGCCGGCAGCGTACCGCGTGGTCACGCTACGGCCAGCACGCTGGAACTCGACGCGCTCGCAGCACTGGCGGCCTATCTGCCGCTCGGCGCCGGGTCACGGCAGTTGCTGAATGACTTTGCACCACGCGGACGCATCAGCGAACTGCGTGCCGGTTGGCAGGGCGACGCCGAGAACCTGCAGGCTTATTCGCTGACAGGCCGTTTCGATGGCCTGGCGCTCAAGCCTGGTGGTCGTTTCCCAGGCGTCACGGGCTTGTCCGGCTCGCTCGAGGCCAGCGAACAGGGAGGGACCGTGCAGCTGCGTTCGCAGCAGGTAAACATCGCACTGCCCGACATATTTCCCGAATCATCGATCGCGCTCGACACCCTGAATGCACAAGCCCGATGGAAAATCGGCAAGGGCCAGGTCGAGGTCGAATTGGCGCGCGCCGAGTTTGCCGGACCCGATGCGGCCGGTATTGCGCAGGGCAGCTACTTCAACTCCGGCGAAGGACCGGGCAGCATCGACCTGACGGCAACACTCAGCCGCGCCGACGCGCGCGCGGTCTGGCGCTACCTGCCGGCAGCGATCAACGTCGACGCGCGTCACTGGCTGCGTGACGCCCTCAAGGCTGGGGCGGCGAGCGAAGCCAAGCTCATCCTGAAAGGCGATCTGGCGAAGTTCCCGTTTCTCGACCGCAAACAGGGACAGTTTCTGGTCACCGTCAAGGCGCAGGGAGTGACCCTGGATTACGGAACCGGCTGGCCGTTGATCAGCGGTATCGATGCCGATCTTCGCTTTGAAGGGACCGGCATGGTGGTGATGGCGCGGCGTGGCACGATTCTTGGCGCCCGATTGACCGAGACGCACGCCGAGATTCCCGACTTTGATGCACCGGTGTCCACCCTCAGAGTGAGGGGGCGTGCCGACGGAGAAACGTCGGAATTTCTGAAGTTCATCAAGCTCAGCCCGGTCGCGGGCCAGATCGACCACTTCACCGACCAGATGAGTGCCATCGGCAAGGGTCATCTGGATATTGCGCTAGAGATTCCGTTGGCCGAGGCACGGCTCGGCGAATCCAGGATTGCCGGCACCTATACCCTACTGGCCAACGAAGTGAACGTCGACCCCGCGCTGCCCCCCCTGCAGCAGGTCAAGGGAAGCCTGCAGTTCTCCGAAACCAGCCTGCGCGTACCGGAGATCAACGCCCAACTGTTCGGTGGCCAGGTCAGGATTAGCGGTGGGTTACAGGACGGCAAGGTGCTGGTGATGGCCGAAGGCACGCTGGCCGTGAACGACTTGCGGCGGCGCGCGGAATGGCCGCTGCTCGACAAGCTATCCGGAAGCACCGCTTATCGTGCCGAGTTAAGGGTCCGCAAGCGCGATATCGAGCTGATGCTGGACTCTAATCTGGTCGGCGTCGCGTCGACCCTGCCGGCACCCCTCGGCAAGAGCGCTGGCGACGCACTGGCCCTGCATTTCGAGATGGCGCCGCAGCCGGCGACCAATATGCGTGCCGCAGAGCCGATTCGCCGCGAGCAGTTGCGCGCAACCATCGGCAATGTGTTCAACATGCAATTGATCCGCCGCAAGCAGGGCGACGAGACTTTTCCGGAACGGGCGGCGATCATGGTGGGGCGGCCATTGGCAGTGTTGCCGGAACGCGGATTCAACATTGGGATCAGCGTCCCGTCACTGGATGTCGGCTATTGGCAAGCACTGCTGCAGCGCGGCGGCGATGAAGAGGGTACCGGTTCCGGCCTTCCGGTCTCGGTCGATCTCAAGGCGGACGAAGTCATCCTGCTTGGCTCCTCCTACACCCGGGTCAGCATGGGGGTGTCGGGGGCGACTTCACAATGGCGGGGGGCAGTGCAATCGGATCAGGCGGTCGGCAACTTTGTCTGGGATGGATCGGGCAGCGGCAAGCTGAAGGCGCAGTTCAAGAAATGGCGCCGTCCCGAGAAGGTGAGCAAGGACGCAGAACCCGGAGAGGCGCTCAAGAAGCTGCCGGCCCTCGACATCGTGGTCGATGACTTCACGGTCGGCAAGCATCGCTTTGGGCGTCTGGATATGCAGGCGCACAACGATGGCGGGATTTGGCGGCTCGACAAGATCGAATTGCTCAACCCCCATGCAAGGCTGTCTGGCAGCGGGCAGTGGCAGATCAGCGCGGCCAACCGCACGCAACTCGATTTCACACTGGAGAGCAGCGATGTCGGCAAGTTGCTCGACCGGCTGGGATACGCCGGAGCGGTACGTGCCGGCAACGCGACGATGAAGGGGAAAATCGGCTGGAACGGGGAACCGGATCGGCTCGACTACGCGACGCTGAGTGGTGACATGGAACTCGATGCCAGCAAGGGACAGTTCCTGAAGCTCGACCCAGGGGCTGGCAAGCTGCTCGGCCTGATCAGCCTGCAAGGCCTGCCGCGTCGCCTGAGCTTCGATTTCGGTGATGTCTTCAGCGAAGGTTTCGCTTTCGACAGCATTCACGGCAAAATGACGGTCAGCAGCGGGCTGATGCACACCCAGCGCCTGCAAATCGATGGCCCGGCGGCGCACGTGGTGATGCGTGGCGACGCCGACCTGAAAAATGAAACACAGCATCTCAGGGTGACCGTGCAGCCCGAACTCGGCAGCAGCGCGGCTCTGGGAGTCGCCGTGATCAATCCGCTGGCCGGCATCGCCACCCTGCTGGCGGATAAAATTTTGCAGGGTCCGCTCAACAAGGTATTTGCTTTCGAGTATCTGGTTACCGGCAAATGGGACGACCCCAAAGTGGAGAGAATTTCCCGCTCGGGGGCCCCGACGCCGCCCGCTGACTTGCCAATCCCCGCCAACCCCGACCGGAGTCCGCAATGAACCCCCACCTCAGTGATCTGCCAGGCGACCCGCCCGCTGTCCCGACACTGCGGGTCGCTGCGCTGCAAATGGTTTCGACACCGCGCGTCGAGGAGAACCTGCGCGCCGCTGCCCGCCTGATCGACGAAGCGGTCCTGCAGGGCGCCGAACTGCTCGCGCTGCCCGAGTATTTCGCGATCATGGGGATGCGTGACGACGACAAGGTCAAGCTGCGGGAAATCGATGGGCATGGACCCATCCAGGACTTCCTGGCAGCGAGTGCCCGCGCACACGGCATCTGGTTGATCGGCGGCTCGCTGCCGCTGTGCAGCGAGCATCCCGACAAGGTCCTCAATTCGAGTCTGGTCTACGATCCGCAGGGGCAGCGAGTCGCGCGTTACGACAAGATCCACCTGTTCGGCTTCCGGCAGGGTATCGAGTCCTACGATGAGCGGGCGACGATCGAAGCCGGTCGTCAGCCGGCCGCCTTCAGCACGCCTTTTGGCCGGGTTGGCTTGTCGATCTGTTACGATCTCAGATTTCCGGAGCTTTATCGTTCGCTAGGCGTTACCGAGTTGCTGGTCATTCCGGCAGCCTTTACCGAAACCACCGGGCGGGCACATTGGGAGATTCTGTTGCGGGCGCGGGCAATCGAGAATCAGTGCTATGTGCTGGCCGTGGCGCAGGGCGGCCGCCACCAGAACGGGCGCGAGACGCATGGCAACAGCATGCTCGTCGATCCCTGGGGAACTATCCTTGATCGCAAGCTCAAAGGACCAGGAATCGTCATCGCCGACCTCGAACGAGCCCGCCTCGACGAAGTCCGAGCCAGCCTTCCTGCACTCGGGCACCGTGTCATGTAAGCGACGGTGCGATCCCTCACCTCCGGCCCTCTCCCGCATGCGGACAAGGGGAGATTCACGAGTCGCTGACGCGACTTGCACGGAAACGGCAGCAACCATGGAAATTCAATGACCACAAACGCTCAAACCCTTCTCGCACAGGCCAAAAAAACCCTGCTCACGCCCTACGGCCTGGATGTTGCAGACCTGACACGGGTATTCGGCAAGATCATGGCGCACCAGGTCGATTATGCCGACCTCTATTTCCAATACAGCCGTTCCGAGGCCTGGAGCCTCGAGGAGGGAATCGTCAAGGCTGGCAGTTTCAACATCGACGAGGGGGTCGGCGTACGCGCCCTGTCGGGGGAAAAAACGGCTTTTGCCTACTCCGACGATATCAGCGTCCAGGCCCTCGGCGATGCCGCCGCGGCAGTGCGGGCGATTGCCGCGGCCGGGCAGGAGCGGCGCGTGCCGACGCTGAAGAGACGCAGCGGGCATCGCCTGTATGTGCCACAGGACCCGCTCGCTTCGCTCGACGCAGCCAGCAAGGTCAGACTGCTCGAACGTCTGGAGACGCTGGCACGCGCCGAGGATCCTCGGGTGACGCAGGTGATGGCACATCTCGCCGGCGAATACGAGGTGATTCTGGTGGCCGGCAGCGACGGCCGGCTGGCGGCCGACATTCGGCCGTTGGTACGGGTCTCGCTGACGGTCATCGTCGAAGCAGCCGGCCAGCGCGAACAGGGCTCGGCGGGCGGCGGTGGCCGTACCGATTACGACTGTTTCAACGATGCCGTGCTGCAGGGCTATGCACGCGAAGCCGTGCATCAGGCGCTGACCAATCTCGTCGCGCGTCCGGCGCCGGCGGGTACGATGACGGTTGTCCTGGGTTCTGGCTGGCCGGGCATCCTCCTGCACGAGGCCGTCGGGCATGGACTGGAAGGCGATTTCAACCGCAAGGGCAGTTCGACCTTTGCCGGCCGCATCGGCAGCCGCGTCGCCTCACCGGGAGTCACCATCATCGACGATGGCACGATGGCCGAACGGCGTGGTTCGCTGAACATCGATGACGAAGGCCATCCGACGCAGCGAACGGTCTTGATCGAAGACGGCATCCTCAAAGGCTACATGCAGGACAGTCTCAACGCCAGGCTGATGGGTGTTTCCCCGACCGGCAATGGTCGCCGCGAGTCGTTTGCGCACCTGCCGCTGCCCCGCATGACCAACACCACGATGGCAAACGGCGACAAGAGCGTCGAAGAGATCATCAAATCGGTCAAGAGGGGCATCTATGCGGTCAATTTTGGTGGCGGGCAGGTAGACATCACCAACGGCAAGTTCGTCTTCTCGATGTCCGAGGCGTACCTGATCGAAGACGGCAAGGTGGGCTCACCGGTCAAGGGAGCGACCCTGATCGGTAGCGGACCGGAGGCCATGCAACAGGTGTCGATGATCGGCAACGACATGCATCTAGACCCCGGCGTCGGTACCTGCGGGAAGGATGGCCAGAGCGTGCCGGTGGGCGTTGGCCAGCCGACCCTGCGCATCGACGGTTTGACAGTTGGCGGGACGGCCTAGTCATGTGGGCGATCCCGCTCCTGTCGAAGTTATCCGCGACGCTGTCATGGCTGCTGTGCTGTCTTTTCCTGGCAAGTACGGGGGCGCCGGTCATCGCCGCCGAATCGGCCCATCTGCAGGAAGCGACCCTCCACTATCATTTCCGGCCGATCGTCACCTTCCGAACGACCCTGATGGGCATGACCCCCGAGACGCGTGTCCGCAGGGCGCTGGCTCGCCTCGATACCCTGGCTGCGAACCAGATGGGGGAGCCGGTCGAAGTGACGCCATTCACGGTTGACGGCAAGCGTGGAATCAATTTGCGGATTGGGCAACTGGTTCTCTTCAACGTCCTGGAGGGGGACCTGGACCCCGAAGAGAAGCTCTCGCTCGACGAAGCGGGGCGGCGTGCGGCCAGTGAGATGCAAGCAGCGCTGCAGGCGGCAAGCGAGCAAAATCGTCCGATGGTGCTGCTGAAGGGGGCCGGACTATCGATACTGGCCACCGCCATTGCGCTGCTGCTGCTGTGGCTGATTCGTCGCGCGACGACGCTGATGGTACGCCATTTACAGGTAGTCATCGAAGCCGAGAATGCCTCCAGCCGGCTTCGCTGGGCACGTCACGGCTGGTTGTTGGTGAAGCGACTCGCGCAATTGCTGATGGGCTTTCTGTGGTTGAACGTCGCCTATCTCTGGCTGACCTACGTGCTGGCACGCTTTCCGCTCACCGAGCCGCTCGGTGACCGCCTGACCGACTTTCTGTTCGGGTTGCTCGAAACACTCGGTGCCGGCCTGCTCGGCGCCATGCCGGCGCTGACCACGGCACTGGTGATTCTATTCCTGACCAAGGCCTTCAACGATGCGCTCGGCAACTTCTTCAAGGCCGCCAAGGAAGGCCGGGTGCAGGTACCTGGACTACACCCGGAGACGGTCACCGCAACCCACCGGCTCGTCAACATCCTCGTCTGGGGCTTGGGAATCGCCATTGCCTACCCGTTCATTCCGATGTCTGACAGCGACGCTTTCAAGGGCTTGTCGGTAATGTTCGGCTTCATGTTGACGCTCGGCTCGGCGGGGATCGTCAACCAGTTGATGAGTGGTCTGGTGCTGGTCTATTCGCGCGCACTATCGGTCGGTGATTTTGTCGACATTGGTGAACATGTCGGTGTGGTCAGCGAGGTTGGCGCGCTGTCGACCAAGATGATCAACATGCGCAACGAGGAGGTGACGATTCCCAACGCGGTTCTGGTCGGCAATCCGATCCGGAACTACTCGCGCCTGGCCGGCGCGCGTGGCACGCTGGTGTCGACCAAGGTGACCATCGGCTACGATACGCCGTGGCGGCAGGTGCATGCGATGCTGATTGCCGCCGCCGAGCAGACACCGGGTTTGCGGGTGCTCCCCAAACCATTCGTCTATCAGCGTAGTCTCGCCGACTGGTATGTCGAATACGAACTGTTCGCGCACATGGACAAGCCGCTCGAGCGGGTGCCGGTATTGTCGGCGCTGCATGCCAACATCCAGGACCAGTTCAACACCTATGGGGTGCAGATCATGTCGCCGCACTTCGTCAGCCAGCCCCGCAACAATGTAGTCGTGCCTCCAGAGGGGTGGCATGCGCCGCCGGCAGCGCCGGACGCCCCGCCACCGCAGCGCTGACCGCAGCGCGCAAGCCTCGAAAGTCTCAATGATCAGCTTCGCCACCACCGTTTTCCTCTCGGCCTTCCTGCTGTTCCAGATTCAGCCGATCATCGCCAAGATGATCCTGCCGTGGTTCGGTGGTTCGTCGTCGGTGTGGAGTACCTGCCTGGTCTTTTTCCAGGCCGAACTGCTGCTTGGCTACCTGTACGTACACCTTCTCCACGAGTGGCTTTCTCCTCGCCGCCAGAATGTCGTGCATGCCGTCCTGTTGCTCCTGAGCCTGGCGACCCTGCCGGTGATTGCCGATCCGGCGTGGAAGGAAGCGGCGTTTGCCCATCCGACCTGGAACGTACTCGTCGTTCTTGCCTCGGCGGTCGGCATGCCCTATTTGCTGCTGTCAACCACCGGGCCGCTGATGCAGGCCTGGTACGCACGATCATTCACGAGCCTGATGCCCTACCGGCTGTACGCACTCTCAAATTTGGCATCGATGCTCGCACTGCTGAGCTACCCGGTACTCGTTGAACCATACTTTCCGGTTTTCGAGCAAGCCTGGGCCTGGTCGGTGGCATACGCCCTCTTCGTCCTGGCGTGTCTGGGCAGTGCCTGGCAGTCGTGGAAAGGGGTAGCCAGCGAAGTCGAAAGGCCACATGCCGATGCGGCACCTCGCCCGGCATGGAGCGAGTGTCTGTTGTGGGTTGGTCTGGCGATGACCGCCTCGATCCTGTTGCTGGCGATGACCCGCCATCTGACGCAGGACGTCGCGCCGATTCCTTTCCTGTGGGTCTTGCCGCTAAGCCTCTATCTGCTGAGTTTCATCCTCTGCTTTGATGCCCCAAGGTACTATTACCGGCCCGGATTCCTCGTGGCGCTGCCGATCGCCTTGCTGGCTCTTGACCGGGTTCTCGACGGCGGCAGCCTGCCGGTACCGATCCTCATTGCCGCGATGTCGCTGTCCCTGTTCATCTTCTGCATGGTCTGTCACGGCGAGCTGGTCAGGCGCCGGCCAGCGGTTCGCCATCTGACCCTGTTCTACCTGATGCTCTCGATTGGCGGCGCGCTCGGCGGGAGCTTTGTCGGGTTGCTGGCGCCGGCCGTGTTCGAGGCCTACTTCGAACTGCCGATCGGCCTGTTCCTCTGCGCTCTGCTGGTGGTCATCGTTCTCTGGCACGATCTCAAACCGGCGTGGCGCTGGCTGCTGGCGGTCGTGCTGCTTGCCTACGGCTGTCGTCTGGTCGGGATCTCGGTCGACTACGTCCAAGACTACCGACATGTGCTGCGCAACTTCTACGGCCAGTTGCGTGTGCTCGACAAAAACGACGAAGCGCTGGGTCTGAAGCGCACGATGTTGCACGGGGAAATTTACCACGGAGAACAGTTCATCTCCCCCGCCTACAACCGGCGACCCACGGCCTACTATTGCGAGAAGTCGGGGATTGGCCAGGCGCTACTCAATCTCGCCATCGACCGGCCACGGAAGATCGGGGTTCTTGGTTTGGGCGCCGGGACACTCGCCAGCTACGGCCGGCCGGGGGACGAAATGCGCATGTACGAAATCAACGAACAGGTACTCGACCTGGCTCGCAGGGACTTCAGCTACCTTGCGGATAGCGCAGCGCAGATTGTTCCGGTGCTCGGGGATGGTCGCCTGATGCTTGAAAGCGAAGCGGTCCAGCACTTCGATCTGCTGGCGATCGATGCTTTCTCCGGCGACTCGATCCCGACGCATCTGCTGACCATCGAGGCCATCCGGGCCTATCTGCGCCACATCAAGAACGAGGGTGTGCTGGCCATGCATATCACCAACCGCTATCTCGATTTGCGACCGGTCGTTGCTGCCGCCGCCCGGCAGCTCGACATGCACGCCCTGATCGTCACACTCGATGCGGATGCGGACGATGCCTTCTGCCGCGATTCGGTCTGGGTGATGATGGCCCGACCCGAAGCTGCGCTGGGCCTGCAGGAAAAGATCCGGGGGGCAGCGCCGCTTGTCCCGCGACCGGGCTTCGCGGTGTGGACCGATGGTTTTTCCAACTTGCTGAAAATTCTGAAATGAGTGCCGGGTATGGAGCCATGGCGTAGTGAATTGGGAGATGGCACATGGACGAGCAAGGCATCACTTCCAGAGCCAAACTGACACCAGTCACGGTACTGGTGGTCGACGACCACCCGGCCCTGCGTGCCGGCCTGCGCAGCCTGATCGATTCCGATCCTGCCCTGCGTGTACTGGCGGAAGTGGAGAGCGGCGAGGCGGCCTACGCCGCCTACCGCACGCACTGTCCGGACACCGTGGTCATGGACCTCAGCATGGAAGGCTTCGGTGGCATCGAAGCCATCCGACGCATTCGCAAGCTTGATCCACAGGCCGCCGTCCTGGTCTACAGCGTGCACGATTCGCAGGTGTTGCTCGAACGAGCGCTCGAGGCCGGAGCCATGGGTTTCGTCACCAAGGGCAGCAACGTTGAAACACTGTTGCTGGGGCTCAAGAAAGTGGCGAAGGGCGAATCCTTCGTCAGCGCCGACCTGTTGCCGGCACTGCTCGACCGCCACCGTCCGTCGGGTGCCGCGCAGTTCAACCGCCTGACGCAGCGTGAATTTCAGGTTTTCAGGCTGCTCAGCGAGGGGCACTCGCTGTCCGAGTGCGCGAGTATTCTCAATTTGAGCAGCAAGACGGTCAGCAACCATTTCACCCAGATCCGGGCCAAGCTCGGTGTTTCCAGTCTTGCAGAAATGGCACATATGGCCATTCGTCAGGGTCTGATCGAACCCTGACGCGACCCGACCGCCATTTCTGCAGGGGGCCCCACGCTCGGCAGGAGCACCCGCACGCGCGTGCCAGCGCCGTGCCAACTGCGGATCTGCAGCGAGCCGCCGAGACTGAGGACGCGTTCGCGCATGCCGGCCAGACCGAAGCCCGCATGCGGTGCGCCCACGTCCATGCCGACGCCATCGTCCCGGATGAGCAGCCGAAGGGAGTCTCCGTGCTGCCGTCTGGCGAGGACCAACCGCAGCCGCTTGGCGTGCGCATGTTGCGTGACATTGTTCAGGCACTCCTGGACGATGCGATAGATGGCCACCCGCACTGGCGCTGTCGGGCAAACCAGCTCGTGATCCAGTGAGGCCCGCCACTTGATTTCAGGATGCTGTTGTCCCCAGACCTCGAGTAGGCTGGCAAGCGCTTCGACGATGCCAGCAGCATCGAGAATGTTGGGGCGCAGACCTTCCATCAGGCGGTGCGACACCTGGTAGATGGCGCGTGCGGAATCCTCGATCGCCTGCGCTGCGGCCTTGATCCATTCGCGATCGTGTCCGCCATTATGTTGAATGGCCCCGGCAAAGGCGCGAATCGCCGTCACGTGCTGGGAAAGTTCATCGTGCAGTTCGCGGGCCAGCTCCGCTCGCTCATGTTCCTGCACCGAGATCAGTTGGCGCACCAGGCGAGTGTTCTCGTCAAGCAGGAGCTTCGTCGCCTCCTCGGCCAGCTTGCGCTCGGTGATGTCCTGGACGGTGCCGACCATGCGCAGGGCTTCTCCATTGGCGGCGCATTCGACCTGACCGAGGCCGTGCATCCAGCGCAGCGTGCCGTCGCTGGGCCGAATGATCCGGTACTGACGATCGAATACTCCCCGCTCGGCAACGACCTGGTGGAAATAATCGAGCGTTGCTTGCCGATCCGCTGCATGGAGCAATTCGCCCCAGCCGCTGACGGTATGTTCACACGTCGGGCAGATGCCGAATATCCGTTCCAGCATCGGACTGCCGATCCAGGATTCCGAGGGCAGTTCGATCAGGAAACTGCCGAGCCGGCCAAGCTCCTGGGCGCGCTGCAGGGCCTGCTCGCTGCGCTTGATCGGGGTCACGTCCACGACCTCGACGAAGAACCCCTGTACCTCCCCGTTAATGATGTCGGGGATATAACGGGCCAGTGCATGGTTCACCGAATGGCCATCGGGTGACGGGATGGCGCGCTCGAACTGCTGTGCTGCTCCCCCCAGTACGGCTTCGATATAGGGCAGGTTGAGACGGTAGCGTTCCTCGCCGATCACCTCCCGGATATGCTTGCCAGGGATCGTCGCCGGCTCGATGCCGAACCAGTCGCGATAAGCGTGATTGGCGAATCGGTTGCGTAGATTGCGATCCCAGTAGCCGATCATCGACGAGACGCTGTTCAGCAGCGCGTTCAGGTCGCGCTCGCTCTGGCGCCGCCCGAAGCGATGCTCCTTGGGCACACTTTCGGCCAGCTTGTGGGCGCTGATATCACGATGACCGACGACCATTCCCTTAATGGCACCCAGCAAGGGAGTGGCGTAACATTCGAACCAGCGTTCGCGATCTGGGGAATGGCAGGGGTACTCAAGCGAGAACAGCGTCTGCCGTCCCGCCAGAACCTCTTCACAGCCGCGCAGGGCAGCCGCTGCCAGCGAATCGATAGCGGCCGCCCTGCGCAATGCCGCCAGATAATCGATGCCGACCCCGGCCGCCAGTGCCGCACTGCCGCCGTATACCGTGCGCGGTCACGATTGAATCTTCTGGAAGGTTTGGAAGTTCAGGGTCAATAGGGACTGTAGCGCCTTGGCGTGGATGGTGTGGGTATCTTGCAAGC
>WBZL01002482.1_pt1 | contig 17951 bp, 18 predicted proteins | sample 5204291 | NCBI WGS metagenome assembly WBZL01 (sample SAMN12344345, study PRJNA552823) | activated sludge metagenome | biome: Activated sludge suspended growth; feature: Nitrification reactor; material: Wastewater; isolation source: activated sludge from nitrification reactor of wastewater...
CGACCGCGGCGCCGAGGGACACCGTGACGGTGAGCCGAGCCAGGTTCGAGGGGAGCGCGGTCGGCAACTGCGACCGGCTCAGCCAGTCCAGGTTCGAGATGCCGAAGATCAGTCCGAAGCTGGTGGCGCTCGCCGCCGCGAAGAGCAGCGCCTCGCGAGGTGCCCGTCGCAACTGCGTCACCGACACGATGGCGATGGCCGTCGTCGTCAGTGGTGCCCCAAGGCCCCCGAGCTTGGCGACCGTCGACTCGGACGTCTCTGCCCACACCCCGATCGCGTCGAGGCCTGCAGCGACCATGAGGACGACCATCCCCGCCGTGACCGCCCATCGCCAACGGCTGCTCAGGCCGGCGAGGGTGAAGCCCGAGGCCAGGAGCAGGGCGAGCAGGTAGTGGGGCCACGGTGACGACCCCGGCACCCAGACGAGGTCGCCCGCCACTTCGACCGTCTCTTCGCCGATGTCGAGCGGGACGACCCACGAAGGGATGACGACGTGTTCGGTGCCTGGGTCGTCGGCCACGGCCGGCGGATCACCCCCCATCCAGTGCGCACGGTGATCGTGCCAGCGGGCGACTCGGCCGGTGTCGATGCGTTGCCAGTCCGGTGCGTCCTCGGCGTCCGCTTCCGGCGGGATCTCCGACGATGCCTGACGGGAGCGGTTCAGGTAGGTGGCGGGCGACCGCAGGTTCTCGAACACGCCGTCGTCGTCGATGCGCAGGTACGGCTCGCCTTCGTAGCCGCGCACGATGACCTCTCGGCCGGTGTCGTTGACGAGCTCGAGTCGGGCGCCGGCTTCGATGACGCGGATCTCGAGGCCGTCGATGTCGGGGCTCACGTCGAGGATGCGGGTCCGGTAGTTGGTGCCGCCCGGATCGTCGCCACCCGGCCCTCCGTGCGCAGCGGCGGGCGCGGCGAGCGCGAGGAGCGACGCGAGTGCCACCGACACGGCGACGGCGAGGCGCCTCACGCGGCCGGTCCCTCCGGTGCATCAGCCTGGTCCGCATGGTCCCGGCTCCGCTTGCGCATCCGCCGACCCAGTACGAGCGCGGCACCTGCAAGGAGCAGCAGCAGGACAACGAACAGGGCCGACCCTGCCGTGGACGGCCCCTCGTCTCCACCCTCGTCCGACGCATCGCCCGTCGCGTCATCGAGCGTGGTCGAGGGCGTTGCCTCGCTCGCCGTGGTCGACGTCGCTTCGCCAGCGGTGGTGGTCGTGGTGGCAGGCGGGGCGATCACTTGCGGCACCTCCAGCGTGGCCGGCGGGGCGATGGAGGTGAAGCGAACCGTCCACGTAGCGGGGCCGGGAAAGTCGATGGTGCCCTCGAACCGCCCGTCGTCGTCGACCGGCTCGAGGGTCACAGGCGTCAGCGCCGTCCCGTCGGCGCCCACCGGGACCGCGGTGATCGTCGTCAGGTCGGCCGCTGCGGGGTGGCCGTCGTTGTTCCAGGTCAGTCGCACCACGTACCGGACAGCGGTATCGGTGGCTGGATCCGCCTCCTCGACGGTGATGGTGCCGCTACCTTCGTGAGCGGCGGCGGGCGAGGCAGGCACGAGCAACAACACCGCGGCGACCACGGTGGCCACACAGAGAATTCGGCGATGTTTGGTCATCGAACGGGTACCTCGATCGTGTAGGTGGATGTCTGTCCTTGCTGGACTGCGGTGATGGTCAACGTCCAGGTTCCTGGCGCGGCGAGCGAGGCGCCGTAGCTCGAGAAGTGACTCGGGGTGACGGCCTCGATGTCGAGTCGCCTCGGGTTGACCTGATCTGTGCCGGCAGTCACCTCGACCGCATCGACCGGGACGAGGGTCCGCCCTGCGTCGTCGAAGAAGTACAGATGGATGTCGTTCTGACCCACGCGGGCGGGCGTGACCGTCAGGTCCAGCCGCCCGTCACCGTCCACGGCCTGGGCGGAGCCCTCGAACGGGCGGCTCACCGATGCCCGACCCGGGGGCTGGTTGACCATTGCTGCGGTCAACGCCAACACGAGGACGGCGATGGCGACCTCGGCACGAACGAAGCGGACGAGGATCTGGGCGGACCGTTTGGTCCATGAGGCCACCAGTTCGTGGTTGAGCGACCCGATGATGACGAGCGCCCCGAACCCGGCGATCTTGGCGATCAGCAGTTGCCCGTAGCCGGTGTCCATCAGGGCGTCGAACGATCGCAATTGCCAGAACGCCGAAAGCGCACCGCTCGCGGCGACAACCACCACGGTCACCACGGCCGTCTTCGAGAACCGACGCGCCATGGCGGCCTGGTCGCCCGCAATCCGAAGGGAAGCCCCGAGCGCGAAGAGGCCACCGACCCACACGCCGACGGCGGCCAGGTGGACCACGTCGGACAGGACCGCGACCCACCGGGGAGATGTGGTCCACGCGTGACCCGAGAGTGGCCAGGTGACCATGGCGCAAAGGACGAGGCCGCCGGCGACCCAGGGCCGCTTCGACCACAGCGCGCCGATGGCTGCCGCTCCGCCCGCGGCGGCGAGGAGGAACAAGCGCAGCAGGGTCAGCCGCCCCGAACGGGTCGCTGTGGCGATGTCACCGGTTAGGGTGATCGAGTCGAGCAAGGACCGGCCTGACACGTCGGCGGTCTGAGCGACCAGGACGACCGCTGTCGCGACGGCTGCGGTGCCCGCACCGATCATCACGATCAGCCGTAGACGACGAGAGACAGCGGGCTCGAGAGGATTGGCCACCGCGAGAACTGCCGCCCCCAGAGCCACCAGCGCACCGGCGTACGCGGCCCAGCGGGCGAGTCCGCTGACAAGGTCGGTGACGGTGTTGGCGTCGTCACCGATGTCCGCCCCGCCGGTCTCGGTGCCGACGTGGAACACGAAGGATCCGGACAGGTTGTGGCTGTCCTCGCTGAGGACCCGCCACGACACGGTATAGGTCCCCTGCGTCCCGGGATCATCGATCGGTGCCACCACCGTTCGACCCCCGTCGCGCGTCTCGGTCAGGCCGCGGTCCACCCGCTCCCCGGACGGACCGAACACCCGGACACCGCCGTCGACGACCTCGACGCCCTCGTCGAAGTCGAGCCGCACTTCGGACGGGACGCGCTCGATCACCTCGTCACCCGGCGGCGTGGTCGAGACGAGGGTGGCGTGCGCCGACGCAGGTGCAGCCATCGGGCTGATCAGGACGAGCAACGCAATTGCGCACACGGGCAGGGCGAGGCAGGCAACCCGCCGGACGGCGGGCGCGCCGAATCGGGACACAGCGGTACTCCTGTCGAATGGGGCCGTCGGAACGGCGAAGGCGGCGGTTTCAGGCCGCCAGCGGTGGGCCTCGCCTCGACAGCGACCAGACGGAGACACCGACAGAGCTGCAGGGGAAGACCGAACGCCCCCAACGGTGACGCTCAGGAGCCCGCGACGGCGTGGCGGCGCGCGGCGCACGAATGATCAAACCCACCTGATGCGAGGCGCGCACGACCAGGACGATGAGCCAGGCCACGAGGAGTTGGCCGGCAAGACCACAGAGCACGGCCGGCTCCGTGAGCGTGGCCCATGCCCCGATTCCCGCCGACGAGTGCTCGAGCAGCTCGACCGACAGGAACAGCACCATCTGCGCGAGCGCCAGCAGGCCGAACCGAACCGGCGGCAACTCGTCCCTCAGCCCGCTCAGGAACGCGCGAACGAGCACCGCCGCGGTGAGCGGTACCGCCACGAAGAACAGGTCGCCGACGTAGCCGTGATGCGAGCCGACCGTCGGCGATGCGCCCAACGCGGCAGCCAACACGTATCCGACCACATGTCCTGCTGCCATCCCTCCCGGGATGAGCAGAAGTGTCCACACGCGAGGCAAGCGCACCGGCACCAAACCTAGTCGCACCTCGGGGCAGGCCCTCGGCGCCCGACCCACTGCGCCCCAGGCGGAGGTACAGCGCTCCGGATCGGCCCACCAGCATCCCACAGAGGCGTTCAGGAGAAGCCCGGCGAGGAGGACAGCCGAGAGGTAGGTGCAACGCCGGGTCTCGGCCGCGTCGGCGACAAGGGCGCGCGACCCCATGGCCCGCCCAGTGCGACCCTTCATGACGGCCAGCACCGGCATCACGACAAGGGACACCGCAGCCAAGGCGATGCCGACCGCCGAAGTGCCCGCCTCGCCCGCCCCCAACAGGTCGAGCACCGACTGATCGCTGACGTAGGCGGCGAGGACGAAGAAGCTCAGGGCGATGAGCCGGCGCTCGATCTGCTCTCGCCGCTCGTCGACGCCGTGGCGTCGCTCCGCCCGGAACTGCCACACGATCACCCACGCGCGCTGGCGACCTCCACCGCAGAATCGCGACCGAAGCCGATCAGGGCGATCGAGCCCGCCGCGGCGCCCGCGGCGACGCTATGACGCACTCGACGACGTTCCACCAGATGGTGGCGTAGGCCAGCCACAGGCCCGTTCGAAGAGGCGCCGCCTTGCCTGCGGTGGTCGGCTCCGCTGCCGTGGTCTGTGTTACGGGCCCGTGATCGCAGTCTTCATCCACGGCGGTCGATCTGCCCTGCCTCGAGGATGGCGGCGAGGTCGGCTGGGATGGGCATCGGTTTGAAGGCGGAGACCCGGGCGCGGCCGGTGTTGCCGAGGGGGATTCGGCCCGTCGTCGACCCGGGGCCCGCCAGCACGCTGCGGTAGAGCTGGCCTCCGACCTCTCGGATGTCGCGGGTGAGGCACGCCAGCACCAGCATCTTCAGGTGGCAGCGCACGTGGGGCCCGGCCCAGGGTTGCGACAGGATGTGGGCGCGTTCGAGTGCGGCCCAGGCGGCCTCGTTATCCCACGCGGCCTGTGCTGCTGCGAGCTCGGCATCGAAGCTTGCACGCACCCCCGCTGGCATGCCCTGACTCATCGCGCGCCGCCCTGGTGGCAATCGGGATCGTCGACCAGCAGCACGAGACCAGCTAGGTCGGCAAGGGCATGAGCCAGACGGGGATCAGACAACTCGTAGCGGACCCGACGACCCTGAGGCGTACTCACGACCAGGCCGCAGCCTCGCAGGCAGCTCAAGTGGTTCGAGACGTTGGCCTTGGTCAGGCCGAGCTCGGTAGCCAGCTCAGCCGGATAGTGGCGCCCCTCGAGAATGGCCACGAGCAGCCGCCGGCGGGTGTCATCCGCCAGAGCACGACCGACCCGGGCAAGGGCTTCCATGTCGACGGAGACGGAAGGCATGCGACGAATAGTACAGCATCTGATGAACTATTGCCGAGCGCTCCCCGTCCAGGTGAGCCAGCCGGAGTGGAACCTCGTGGAGTGCGTCGCGAACGCGGGGTGTGGAAGAGCGGAAGTGATTCGCGCTGCGGTCCATTGAGAACCGTCACCCGGTGGCCAGGTCGCTGCGTTGCTGAAGACGAGTTCCCGGTCAGTGCCCGGTGAATGACGGGCCGAGTCGAACCTGTGCCAAGCACACTTCCTAGCTGTCCCGGTCCTCGTCCCGCACTGCGCGAAGGAAGCTCAGCCCCGGCTGATGGTGTACTTCTCGAGGACGGCCTGCTCGAAGCGTTCGACGACGTTCGGGAGTGTTGTGCCAAGGGCGTGGGCGATACTGCGGAGTTCGACGACGTCGACACGTCGTTGACCGCTTTCGTAGCCGCTGACGAGTGACTGAGGTCGATCGAGGCGGGCGGCGAGCTCGACTTGGGTGAGGCCAGCCTCGGTCCGCAGGTCACGGAGGAGATCGGCGAGGACCTGGTGTTCCTCGGTGTTCAGCGACTTCTCCACCGGGGCAGTAAGTGCGGCCCTACCCAATATCGAAAGTTTCGATATTCTGAGCACTGTCGAGCGCTCGAGGCGTCGACGGTGGGGGAGCGAACCCGTGTTGACTCGGCCGATCAGAACGATGCGATGTGCTGTTGTGGTCGGCGTAGTTTGGCTCGTCGCCGCGTCGTGGGTGGTCGCTCCGGCGCAGGCGACCGGTGGTTCGCCGCAGTACGTGTCGCAATGGGGCGACTATGGCTCGGTCTCCGGTGTGTTCTTCTCGCCGGCCGATGTCGCGGTGGGCCCGACCGGAAACGTGTTCGTGGCCGACACCGGCAATGACCGGATCCAGCGGTTCACGCCAACGGGGGTCTTTCTGGGCAAGTGGGGATCGACCGGTGCCGGGAGCGGCGAGTTCGATTTCCCCACGGCGATCGCTGTCGCCGACGACGGCACCGTGTATGTGGCCGACAGCAACAACGACCGGATCCAGGCCTTCACCTCAACCGGAGCCTTCGTGGGCTCCTGGGGGTCGACGGGTACGGAAGCCGGCGAGTTCGACCTCCCCACCGACGTCGCCGTGGCCCCCACCGGAGACGTCCTGGTCGCCGACGGCGGCAACGACAGGATCCAGCGGTTCACCTCAGCCGGCACCTTCGTCGATGAGTGGGACGCCGACTGCGGATACCTCGCCGTCGCCGACTCCGGCAACGTGTACGTGAGCAACGGCGTGACGAACCAGGTGACCGAGTACACGAGCGCCGGCGACGTCGTCACCGCCTGGGGCGGCCCAGGCGCCGCCGAGGGCCAGTTCGACGACCCGCGCGGCATGGCCACCGACCCGTCAGGCCGCGTGTACGTGGCCGACCTGAACAACAGCCGAGTTCAGGTCTTCGCCGCCGACGGAACCTTCGTGACGTCGATCGGCACCTACGGGACCGGCAACGCCCAGTTCATCTACCCCAGCGGCACCGCCCTCGACGCCACCGGCAACACCCTCTACGTCGCCGACCTGGCCAACAACCGCATTCAACGCTTCATGTGGGAACGCCCCCGACCCGACGGCCGCATCCGCCGCGGCGCCACGGGCACCTACGCCGGCGACAACTCCTACAACACCACCGGCGTCTCCCAGACCCAGACCGGATCCGCCTTGCGGGGCGGCACCGTCACCTACTTCGCCACCATCGAGAACGACGCGGCGGTCGCCGACCAGGTTCAACTGCGAGGCACCGCCTCCACCAACCGGTTCGACGTCACCTACAAGACCAACGGCGAGGTCATCACTGGCGCCGTCACCGCTGGCAGCTACCGCACCGGCCTCCTCGAGCCCGGCCAGTCCGTCACCGTGAAGATCCGGGTCACCGTCCGCCAAGGTGCCCCCGCTGGCGCCCGTCTCACCGCCACGCTGAAGGCCACCTCCACCGCCGACACCACCCGGACCGACGCCGTCCGCTTCATTACCAGCCGGCGCTAGGAACGCCCGCACGATCGGAGCCGTAATGACCGACTCGACTCCGTGTGCGGCCTTCCGGGACTGTGAACACCCCGTGGCGCAGGAGTTTGCGGCGGCCCGACTTGCGGCTGGTCGGCATCAGGCGGACGGAGTCATCGCCTGTGGTCAATGCTGGTCCTTCGCCGCAGAGAGATGGATCCTCGGCAGATCCAGACATCGGACCTACCGACCCACGTAAGCCGCCTTCTGGTATGAGACGGCCGATTAGATCTCACCCAGCTCCTCTCGCCACCACCGCTTCTCTTGCGCCTGTCTGGCAGCCATGAGGTCGGCTCGGTTGATCTTGTCCTCCCTGACCTCAAGCAGATGCAAGGGGAAGGTCCAATAACTCCGCACGATCTCGACGTCTCGAGGGTCAGGAACGATCTGGACGAGGTTCGCCGCCATCTCCAGCGTGGCGTCGATCCGCGGCAGCAGATCCTGGTAGTAGTGCGTATCCTCCGCCAACTCGAAGTCGGACCACAGATCGGAAAGTGCCGCAAGGGTCGGCGCCGCCGTCAGCCCGGCCCGATGAAGGGCGCCGACCAATCCAGTCGAGATGGGTGAGATGCTGAAGCGCATCTCGTCGTAGATGTCGGGCGACCACCACTCCAAGCCGTTCTCTCCCTCGACGAGATCGACGTAGAGCAAGCTCTCACGACGGCTGATCAGCTCGTTCCGGAACACCCAGTCGAACTCCCTCGGACCATCGAGGTAGAGGCTCGCCCGGAGCGACTCCACGTAGCCGGAAACCTCCCCGAGCGTCGCCGGACTGCCGCTATGGGCCTCCGCGTAGATGTGCTTGGCGAGGTGAAAGCCTGCCCGACGCAGCTGCTCACGGACTCCTTCACGGTTCTGCTGATCCATCCGGGCAGCGTCGAGGAGGATCAGGAACTTGCCAGCCTCCTCGGTGGCCGTGACGCCCAGCAGTGACGCCGCTCGTCCGGGCACGTGCTCGTTGAGGCTTTCATGCGCCGCCTCGAGCGCCGCGACATGATCGTGGATGAGGGCGAGGCCTTGAGCAAGCGAGCCCAGCCGTTGCTCTGCTGGAAGGTCAGCGAGTTGTGCGAACTGGCGGTTCTTCACGCCACCTAGGTAACTCCACGCACCAACTCGACGGCATCACAATTTATCCTTGCGCGTGCGGGTGCTGAGAAACCTCAGAGGATCGGCGGCTTGTCGTTGGCCATGGCTGAGGCCAGCGGTGTGCGCTGAACGGTGGTCCTCGGTGGCGGGTCCGTGCTGATGCTGTTCGCCAGCGCCTCGAGCGCCGAGTCGGGTGTCGCGGAAGTGAACGGCTGACGTGGGCCTGAGGGGCGCTGGGCGAAATCGCCAATCATGGAGAGTCTTAAGTGTCATACCCCGGCGCGATGCTCATTGCGTGCGATTCGCAAATCAGTCAGAGCTGCGAACTTTGGGGGCGGTGCGCGAAGCGGTCGAGCCTCGGGGCTACACGGTGTCGCAGAAGACCCGGGTGCTTGACGCTGTCCGGGCTTGTGCCGACAACCCCCTGGCGACGGCGCAGGTCGGCCCGTCGCTCGGCGAGATGTTCCTGCCCGTGATGAGAGAAGTTGCGGGCCCTCTCGTTGCTAGTCATCCGTGGCTCGAGCCCGGCGATCTCGACTACGCCTTCAAGTCCCACTTCGACTTTGTCGTCCACGCTCCCGTGTCCGAAGGGACGGGTTGCCACCCCCTGCTCGCTGTTGAGTTCGATGGGCCAGGCCACAGCGACTCAGGTGCGATGCGCCGCGACCTCCGGAAGAACCGACTGTGTGCCGCCAGCGGCCTGCCCCTGCTACGAGTTGACGACACACTCCTTGCTCGTCGCGACCGCCTTGTCTTCGTCACGTGGCTGCTTGAAGTGTGGACGGCCTACCGGGCCGAGATGCCGCGCATGCTGGCCGAGAGGGACAGCGCCGTTGCCGAACTCGACGACGCGGAACTACAACAACACGGTTCGTTCCTGCTGGGAGAGCGACCCGATCTCGACATCGACCTGATCTTCCGCTTGGAACACCCCTTCCCGCCGACGGCGACGATGGCGCGTCGTTTGCGGCGTCGCTACGGGCTGATCTGGTCGCTCCTGCCGCCGGACCCGGTCGAACGTGCCGACCCTCGATGGATTGCCACCGGCCTCGACCCCCTTCCAAGGCTGCGGCCCGGCCTGATCGAGACGTGGACGTGTGACGTCAATCTGAGAGGACCTAAGGGCCAGTCTGTGGAACTGCACGGCATGGTCGACACCCCGCGCAGCTACCCACTCGCCTCCGGACCGCTCAAGGACAGCTGGGACGAGTTCTTCGCTGGACGCCTCGCATGTCTGCCAGTCGGCCCCTGGCTCGGAGCATCCGACGCCATCGGCTACGCCCTCTGTCTCCACAACACCCTCGTAGAGATCCATCGATGGCTCTACCAGCACGAGTCGCACCAGTGACCCGTGCGTCCGGGGTACTTCGTAATGCCGATCGCTCGGTCGAACGCGTCATGCATGCAGCGTGTCGCTGTCGGAGCGACTCGTAGAGACTCCTGACTTTGAACAAGCAGGTCGTCGTGGCCAGCGTGCAACCGAGGCGGACGACGATGCCCGTGCCTTGGCTTGGGGCCGAACAGCGGCCAATCGCTGCGCTGCTCAGCCATAAGTGTCAGACCCCTTCGTCATACTCGCTTGCATCCGCGAGAAAGGGAGAAGGCAACCATGCCCAGGCCACGGCAGGTGAAGGCAACCGGCAAGGATGACGAAGGCGACATCACCTCGCTCAAGGGCGGTTTCGGCGACGTTCCGATCGCCCAAGCGATTCGTGAGATCGAGCAGGGCGCAGCGAGCTACGCGGTCGGCGACAGCGAGATCGGCGTGGTCAACGGCCCGACGGGCAAGTACTTGCGTACCGCACCCGATTCCACCTCGAGCAACAACCTGGACGATCTGCCAGGAGGGTGAGGTGCGCCCCTGGCGCGGCGTTGAGAGAAATCTGTGGCACCGACGGAGGCAACCTGCAAGTATCCCATACGTGTAGTTCCAACTATGGCATTTGAGGTCAACGATGGCAGGTGACTCGGAATCAGGCGCGAACACCCTGAGCGCGAGCCCGGCGGCAGTCCCGGTACCCGGTGCCGGGCGCGTCGAGCCACTCGGCCCCGTGTTCGTCTCCTATCGACAGAGCGATGGCACCGAGTTGGCAGCGGACCTGGCGTGGGCGCTGCGCGCGGCAGGCGTGCCGGTCTGGCATGACCACACGGACCTCCCGCCGGGGGATACTTCGCAGCGCCTTGCTGAGGCTCTGTCGTCCGGACTCTCGGGCGCCATCCTCGTCGTGACTCCGGACATTGCGATGTCAGAGGTCGTGAGGTCGATTGAGCTGCCTGCCCTGCTCGATCTCGCCCAGGATCCCGGGTTCACGTTCTCGATCGTGTCGACCGTCGTCCGGCCTGACGACAGCCTGGACTATTCGGCGCCTGACGAGTTGCTTGAAACGCCCGGCGGAACGCTTGCGGCGATCGAGCAGTTGCCGGTCATGACTGCGGTACAACGGGCCCGAGTCGCCCAGGCCCAGGCGAGGCGGCGGCTCGAGCACCTTCAGCCTGCCATCGCCGAGCGCGGCGGGCGACTCATCTTGGATCTTCAGACGCGCGTGCCTCCGCACGCTTCCCGGTTCGAAGCCGATCTGATCGTCCGACTTCGGCCGCCGGCGGATGGCCAACGACGCCCGCATCGGCAAGCACTGGAGGACCTGCGGAACTTCCTGGGCCAGTTGCCTCAGCTTGTCGCGATCGGAGGAGCGTCCAGGATCGAAGTGCACGGTGGCGCTCACCTCTCGGCGGCATGCGCGTTCGGTGCCGCGCTTCCAACCACGCTGATGGGAACCGTCGATGTCATCGACACACGCGGATCGTCCTGGACCACCGATGGTCAAGTTGCTCGATCGAGCGCTGATCCCACGGTCGCCGTGATCGATGCGTCGATCGGTAATCGCGATCGGAGTCCGGTGCTGGCGTATATCGACCTCGTCCCGAGTCGCAGCGACGGTGAGTTCAACGATCTGGTGTCCACCTCCAGCTTCGCCGAGGCGGTGCACCTACGACCGGTGGACGATGGCCTCCTGGAGCCGGACGACGCCCCGTGCATCGTCGGCGATGTCGTCACCATCGTTCGCGACCTCGCTGGCGTTCACGGCACGACCGAGGTGCATCTGCTTCTGAGATGTCCTTTCCCGATCGCACTGCTCATCGGTCGGTGCCTCAACACCCTGACCGTGCACCTGTACGAGTGGGAGGACGCCCCTGAACCTACGTCGTCGACGCCCAGATATGTCCCAGCGATGATCCTGCGCTCCGGCGCCGGAGGCAGTCCGATCGACGCAGTGATGGCACCGCCCAATATCGAATCCGAGGAACCCTGATGGCCACCCTCCGTCCCCAATTCGGGCGCGCAGTCACCAACACCGACGTGAACGGCAGGAAGCAGCACCGCGCGATCGCGGCGCACACCGAGATCCAGGACCTTCTCTCGGCCGACGTCCAACTGCAGGCATGGGGCATCAACACTCGACTGATCGGCTCGTACAGTCGCCACACCGCCCGGTACCCAGGCAAGGATGTTGACGTCTTCGCCCGACTCGAGAACCTCGACACCTCGGAGATGCCCCGACGGGTCTACGACCGGTTCGAGGTCATCCTGGTGGATGAGTACGGGTTGAAGGACCAGGGCGGCCGTGCAACTCCGCAGGACCGCAGCGTGAAGGTCGATTTCCCCGACCCAGAAGATGACGACCCGCTCAACGCCTTCGCGGTGGACGCAGTACCTGCGGTGCGCGACGGCCAGCGATGGGCGATTCCGACCAAGGATCGGCTCCAGTGGGAGCAGAGCACCGGTCGATGGGTCACGACCGACCCCGTGCGATTCGGTGACCTCACCACCGCGCTGAACACAGCCTCCACAACGCCGACGGTCGGTAGCCAGAACGCCTATGTGCCGATCGTGAGGCTCATGCGCCAAGCTCGCCACATCCACCTCGACGACCTGCGCCCCGGTGGCCTCTACGTGGAGTTCGCCGTCTATGACACCTGGAAGGCAGGCCTCGTCACCGGTGACGAGTGGGACCCGCTGCTCGCGCAGACACTGAGGGCGGTTGGGAACCGGTTCGGAACAGCGCCGTCCGTGCCGTTGCTCGACCCAGGTCTGGGTACCGCAGTGTCACCGCCGCTCTCGGCAGAGGCGTGGATCCACGCTCGCGAGGTATTTACAAGGTTGGCCGACCTAGCGGATGCCGCCGTGGCCGGAGAGCGGTGCTTCGCGGCCGCGAAATGGCGGGAGATCCTCGGCGAGAACGAACGAGGCCCGGTGTTCCCACTTCCCGACGGCTGCGACGCCGGCGGCTTTGCGATCAGCTCTGTCGCAAGCGTTACCGGGATCGGTGGCACGGAGGCGCACGGGCACGCATGACCGACGTGGAGACGTTCGACCAGGCATCGCTCGAGGCATTCACCTCTGAGCTCGTTGTCGCGGGCTTCGAACCCGAACCGGACACGAACCGGCGGTTCTGGAAGGGACCCATCCATCCAGCCTTCGAGGACCTCACGGACGCCACTCGGATGCGGATTCGTCTGCGCGACGGCTGGCCGTTCGTGTTCCCCGTTCTGTACGTCGACGGTCTCCACACCAACCACCTGACCGAGGACGGATTCGTGTGCATGTGGCACGAAGGCGTGATCTCTGACGAATGGCTCACCGCCGAGGGCTTCCTAGGTCGCATCGATGACTGGTGCGACAAGGCCAAGCACGGCTGGGACGAGGCTGGACTCGCCCGCGACGCGTACCTGAACTTCACGGACAAGCACGTGGCCGTCGCCTCCTATGACCTCGACGAGCTGCGCACGGACAATCACGGATCTTGGGGCGCTTTCCACGCGACTGCCCGGACACAGTTGCATCTCCTCCTCGGTCCGGGGACCGGTCAGGCCGGCGATCTCAACGGACTCTGGTTTCACGTCGGGTCGGTCCAGGTCCCACCCCGGAACCTGGGCGAGATTCGGAATCAACTCTCAACAGCGCAGCGCAAAGGGCTCGACCGCGCCATCGGTCAACGAAAGCGCGGAGACGTCCTGGCTCCCAGCGGCGGCGTCGATCTTGCGATGTTTCGATGGGACCGAGGCACCAACCGCCACCTGCTCGTACTCGCCCTCGAAGGCGTCGACTCGAGCGTCGCTGCGACAGCCCTACAGGACGGGCCCATCGACGAACAGTCGCTACTCCTGCGCGCAGGCCCAGACGCAGCGACCCTTCGCGACAAGTCGGTGGTGATCTTCGGGCTTGGCGCGCTAGGGGGACACGCTGCGGTCTGCCTCGCCAGCAGCGGCATCGGCCGTCTGCGTCTCGTCGATAGCGACCAGGTGCTACCTGGCAATGTCGTGCGCCACGTTTCCGGCCACCGTGCGGTAGGAGCCGGCAAGGTCCACGCCGTCGAAGTTGCCATCGAAGATCACGCGCCGTGGACGGTCGTGGAGACGGTCATCGAACGGCCTCGTACACCGACGCGGCTCGCGGAGCTCGTGCAAGACCTCGACCTCGTCGTAGACGCCACAGCGACCCCCGCCATCACCGCGGCGCTGGCGTCGCTGTCCACGTCGTACGGGGTCCCAGTGGTCTCGGCGGCCCTCTATCGCGGCGGGCGCATCGCCCGTGTGCAGCGACAAGGCATATCCGGCGACGTCGCCATTCCAGCCCGCGTCGCTGACGATCGGTACCGACAGATTCCCCCTGGGCCCGAGGAGGAGGACCTGGCGGAACCAGCCGTCGGCTGTTCGGCCCCAGTCAACAACGCGCCACCGTCGTCAGCGCTGGCCTGTGCGGGACTCCTCTGCGAGGTCGCTATCGACATGCTCACCGAGCGTTGTGACTTCCCTGACGAGATCACCGACGTCTACCGGGCCCTCGACGACGAACCACCATACGACCGGCTCGGTCGAGTCAGGGACACGGACTCCGCCGTGCCCCAAGCAGCGGCAGCAATGTCGTGAGCGCAACAGCGCAGGATTGCCACAGATGAGACAACGGCCAGAACACATCGGTCATGAGGTGCCCGAGCGTGCGCACAACTCAGACGAGTGGCCCGACAGCTGGACCTCCGCGCTGATCTCGACCGGGCCAGGCCACTGGCGCCTCCCGCTCGCAGTCCCCTCCGGCCGGAAGAGTCTGCTGTTCTGCGTCGTGGAGATCATGAAGGTCGGCGCGACCTGGTCCGATGGTTCCTCCGCCGGACCAACTGTTGTCCTCCACGAGTTCGATCGACCAGGCGGACCAGGCATCTGCAACCGGATCGAGAACGCCGTCTCGATAGTCGCCGACGCCTACCTACCTCATCTGGACCTCGAGGTCACCGAGGTCACCTGGATCCTGCGCAACGGCGCCCAGACGTCCACGGAGGAGTGGACCCGGTTCAGTGTGCACCATCTGGCGGAGCCGCCGAGATCATCATGGCAATCGCCCTACGACGTGGAGTTCCACGGCGACTGCCTGCCGATCAGCCGAAGCGAACCCCACGATCTCGACGACGACTACTTCAGCCCGGCGGCCTTCCGGCCCCTCGACCTACCGGCAGAGCAACCGGAGCTGCGTCTCGACTCGACCACCTGCCACGAGCGCCGAACGGGCCTCTGCTCGGTGACAGTCGATCATCCTGTCGACGGCGAACTCGATGGACAGACCTCGTGGTCATTCTGTCGGCAACTCGCTGATCTGGCCTCGCTGTGGCAGTTCATCGAGGACCAGGTTCCCCATTGGCTCAACGAGCCCGACGCGCCCGCAGAGGCGCTGCAGCTCGCCCGGGCAACATGGCAGGCGCCGTGCGGCACGATCACCGCCCCCGATCTCGAGCACCTGGAACGGTGCCGGATCTTTTCGCATGGCCGGCTTCACGTGACCGTCCTGCCCAACGGCCGGACCAGCTTCAGCGACGGACAGCACCGTTGGTGCTCTGCCTCCCACGCGGGAATCGCGTTGCCCCTTCTCGTCAATCTCCCAGCACGTCGGAAGCTCAGGCCGCACGACGAGGCACAAACCTCCGTACGTGATGGTGCTCCTGACCGCGCCGCCCAGGGTGGACCATCGTGACGGGCGAGACAGACACGGTCGGCGAACCTGGTGCAGGAAGCGTCCTGATGGGCCTCGTCGGTGCCGCAGCTCAGGCGCTGCCGCCGACTGCGGTGGCCTGGGGCATTGTCGACCTTGTCGCATCGCGCAGGTATGAGCAGCGGGTAGCGCGCCACCTAGCGCGGGTCGACGTCCTACTCCGAGAGCTGCTCGATCGCGAACCCGGGCTGAGCGAGAAGGATCTACAGGAGAACGAGATCCTCATCACGACGGTGCTGCGGACGGCTGAAGCGGCGCGACGAACCCATCAGGAGCGCAAGCTCGACCAGCTGCGCAATGCTGCTGTGAAGCCGGCAGTGGTCGACCTCCCCGAGCAGTACCACCTCATTTTCGTCGACTTGATCGATCGGTTCACCGAGGCCCACGTCGCGCTGCTGGGCTACCTCGCCGATCCCAAGGCTGCTCACCTAGCCAACGGTCTCGAGGTCGACGACTCTGGGTTCTCGGGTAACCGCAAGCAAGCGCTACTCCGAGTGTTCCCGGGGTACAAGGCGGAGGACGACCTCCTCACCTTGCTCCTGTCAGATCTCCGGGCTGCCGGCCTGCTCACCAGCACCGAGATCACGGGCATGGTTTCGGCATCTGCAGAGTACGACCCGCTCGCGAGCGGGCTGGGCCTGACGTTCCTCGCGTACTTGGATCCACCATGGTGAGTCGGGGACCTGTTGCAGCCGTCGGCCGAGCAGGAGCGTAGAGGCGATGGAACAGGCCGTCTGGCCCGAGTTCCTCGCGGCGGCGCTTGGCGGTGCGCTCGGTGTGATGTTGACCGGATGGCTTGCCCGGGCCCGGTTCTGGCGCGATCGGGACGACGAACTGATCCCTGCCGCACGGGAGTTCGCGGCCAACCACCGCCGCCTGGCCATGCACGGCGACAACTTCGACGAGTGGACAAATGCTCACAAACGCCTACAGCCGGTCGAGCACTTCCTCCCCCTTTGGCTCCAGGACGGCCTCAACGACCAAGTCATGCACGGCCCTGACGCACCACCCGACTTGCGGCAGCGCCACCTCCTTACCCTCGCCGACGCCCTGGACCTCGAGTGGCGGTCACGATCCCGACGACGCCAGCGGCACTGGTGGAACCGGATTGCCTGGTGGCAGTTGCCCTCGTCTCGCCGGGACCGCCACGAGATCCGTCGAGTCCTCAAACTCGGCCTGCCCACTGGTGAAGCGAATGGCGTGTCCTTCCCGGACAGCGCGTCCTGAGAAGTAGCTGGTGAGGTGGTCGTGGGCGACGCGAGACCTGCAGTCGGGCCTGGACGAGTCGGCTCGGTAGATTCGGACGAGTGATGCCGGACGATGTAGTTGCCAGTATCGAGGCAGGTAACGAGGACCTACTCATCGGCGAGCCCGAGACCGAACACGTCGACTTCAAGGAGCAGCCGTACCTTCTCGCCACTGACAAGGGCAAGTGGGAACTGGCGAAGGACGTCGCGGCGCTCGCGAACAGTGGCGGTGGTTGCCTGGTGATAGGTGTGGCCACCACCACACCCGCCGACCGAGAGGAGGAGATCGCCTCGGAGATCAAACCATTTCCGGTAGCCATGGTCGATCTGCAGCAGATGCGCACCACGATCGACGCAGCGAGTGGCGTCTACCCCGTTCTCAAGCGAGTTGACATCCGACGATTCGATCGAACCGGTGGGAAGGCGCTGGCCGTCGTTCGCGTTCCCGAGCAGGACGAGGATGACCTGCCCTTCATGGTTGTCCGCATGGTCGAGGGCAACGAGAAGCGCGGCGTCGGTGTCGGCGTGCCGTTGCGTAGTGGACCTCACACCTTCTGGGTGCCGCCCGGTCAACTTCACCGCGACCTGAGCGACGGCCGCCGAGCACGGCAAACACTGCCGCAACCGACGACCGAGGACGTGACGAGCGCGCCGGCGGAGTCAGTTCGAGCGCGGGCCGACGAGCAGCTCGACACGCTCGAACAGTTCATGGGTTGGGGAGAGGCCGCCACCCTGATGCTGGCGGTCGTCCCGACTCGCCTGCAGGAGTCACCGATTGACGGGCTGTATGACCCGAACCGCATCTATGGCTGTGTGCAGACGCCGCCGCAGATCCGACATGCCGGCTTCGGTTTGGCGTATCCGCATGAGCCCGAGAACATTCACGGTGCGTTGGTGAACGCCACATCTGAGCGGCAGGTTCTATGGGTTTCGCCGGATGGGGCCACCTTCGCTGGCGCCGTGGGTCTTCAGAGTTTCCTGACCCGCTCCGGTGGAAGTCGGTCTGCACAGTCGCCGGAACCTCGGATCATCAATCCGACGGTGCTCGTTGAGTGGACCTACCTGTTCTTCAAGTTCGTCGATGAGTGCCTGAAGTCATCGATCGAGGGGAGCCTTCGAGCCGTCGTCCAGCTCCGAGGAGCCCAGACGCGGGCGTGGCCACTTCGAATGGTCGCGGGCTCAACCGTTGACTTCTGGCGAGACGGCCAAGCAGCTGGGATGGACGACCTCTACGCCGAACTCGACGTAACACAGGATCCGGGACGAGATGCCTTTAGCGCGTTGGCTCGCATCTACGCTCTGTTCGGACTGGCCTCGACGGCGATTCCATTCTCCGCCGGTGACCGAGTCGATGAATCGTTGATCCAGGCCATCGGCTGATTGGTTGACGGC
>WBZL01002483.1_pt1 | contig 17942 bp, 14 predicted proteins | sample 5204291 | NCBI WGS metagenome assembly WBZL01 (sample SAMN12344345, study PRJNA552823) | activated sludge metagenome | biome: Activated sludge suspended growth; feature: Nitrification reactor; material: Wastewater; isolation source: activated sludge from nitrification reactor of wastewater...
TGGTTAGGCATCAGGGTGTTCCTTCGCGTCAGGGGTGACATGGATCTCGAGTCCGGTCGGTGTCGATGACGCTGCCAGCGGGATGTGCTCGCTGAGTGCCAGCTTGGCGAGATCCCGGACGTGCTGATCACGGCGGGTCGTTTCGACGAAATCGAGGTACCTGACCCCGCACGAGAGGAGGACGGTGACGATCAGGCTGACCACGCCGATGGGCGCGCCTGCCGTGACCCAGAGCACCGTCGTGACTGCGACACCAGCACCGGCCACGGGCACGGCGGGGTCGCGAGGGCGACTACGCATGTTGCTACTCCAATTGGATCAATATGGGCTATACGTGCCCGCCGTAGGGGTGGGCACGGACTGAACTTTATCGCCGCGGATCGCTCCTGGGCGGTGATCTCGTAGCGCTTCTGGGTCTGCTGTGCATCTACCTGTGCGCGTGGCAGGTGCGGCAGGTCGAGTCGTCGTCCATGTGCTCAGAAGGTGCATCCGTCTCGGTCAAGCGACGCAACGGTCAGGCCTTGGCCGGTCTCGGTCAGCGCGCTGAGGAGCGCTTGCGGACAGACCTGCCGTCCGCCGACTCTGATCTCGAGATGGAGGTGCGGTGCACCGGACCTACCAGTGTCACCGGACCACATGAGGAGTTGGCCGGCGGTGACGGTGTCGCCGACGGAGATGCCGTTGAGTTGGGTGCCGTGGCAGTAGATCCACCTGGCGCCGTCGTCGCCGTCGATGGACAAGCCGACGCCGCACGTCTCCTCGCATCGTCCGAGCCGCCAACAGTTGTAGGGCCAGTTCACGACGCGTGCGACAGCGCCGCCACGAACGGCGTACACCGGCGAGCCCACCGGGATGAGGAGGTCGATCGCCGGGTAGTCGTGATGGGGCTGGGTGAGCATGCCTGGGTCTGCGTCGATCAACGCTCGGTCGATCGGCAAGGCGTAGCCGTCAACCGTCGGCTCGGCTCCGACGCAGGAGGCCGAGGTGCCGGCCTCTGACTTCACGGCGTACTCGGCGAGCCACTTCGTCTGGTACTCGCGCACCGTCAAGGTGTTGCCGGCTGAGGGCATCGGGACGATGTCGAGCTGCGATGGATCCGTAGCAGCGCGCGGCCAGTACCAGACCACGGGCACGAACGCGACGTCGCCGAACTCGGCCAGGATCCTCTGTACGTCACTGGCGGCCCGCGCGTCCTGCACCTCGGGCGGCGCGAGGTAGGCGGACTCGTATCCCTCGAACGCACCCCACGTGCTGTCGATGTACTGGTAGGCGCCCGACGCGCCACCGCGGTTCGGCGGGCTGGAGTAACTGCCGCCTGACTCGATCGTCCGGATGGTGTCGAGGATGACGGCGAGCTCGCCGCATGATGCTGCCGCGCCGCTGCCGTTGCCGCCGATGACGACCGGGATGGCGAGCAGGCCACCGGCGAGAAGGGCGACGGCGAGAAGGGGTGCTTTGAGGATCACGTCGGGTCATGCCTGCCGACCGCGCATCCCGTCTCGCTCTATCCGTGACGCGCAGCCAAGTCCGAAGGCATGACCTCCCCAGACGGCCCCAGGGTGTGGCCGCTCGACATAGGAGGTGATCATGAACGGAAGGCTGTGCCCTGGGGGCCGTCGTCACCGGGTGCTCGCAGGGCTGGCTGTCGTGGTGATGGTGACCCTGATCGCCACGCCCGCCCTCGCGGCGCCCGTCGACGGGCAACCGGACCCGACGGGAATGCCCGGTGCGGCGCTGGTGCGTCAACTCATCAACTGGCTGATGTGGGTGTCGCTGATGGCGTCTCTGGGCGCCGTGCTCTACGGAGCTGCGCTCTGGCGAGGCGGTGCCAAGGTTGGCAACAGCATGCGCGCCGAGGACGGACGCAACTACGTCGCCGGTGGCGCTGTGGGTGCACTCCTCGCCGGCCTCGCCGTCGTGCTGATCAACACGCTGTTCCAAGTCGGTCGGGCTGGTGGCTGACGATGAGGCGAGCAGCCCACCTCATCGGAGTCGCGCTGGTGCTCGCCGTGGCGGGCTGTGCTGACTCGAACCGCGAGCCAGCCGGTGACGGCCAGGAAGCCGCCGCAGCCCCGGTCGCCACGACAGCGAGGCAGTCCGCCACGGACCCGGTCGACGCGGCGGTGAGGTTCGTCGCCTCAACCGATGCCCTCATGAGCCGGTCACCCGTCGGTCGGCGAGAGATCCTGCGCCAACTCGTGGCGCCCGATCACCTCGCGGCGTACATCGACGCGCTCGATCGCGCTGCGGCTGAGCTGGCCGAGAAGCTCGACATGCCCATCGAACGCCTTGTCTGGGTGGAGGCACCGCTGACCGCCGCAGTGAGCGCGTCGGCGGCGACCACCGCAACGGTCGACGTCTGGACAGTGTCGGTCCTCGGCTCCTCCGAGCTCGGCTCGCCGCAGCAGGTGTGGAGGACCGTGCACATCGACCTGGAGTTGGTGGACGGGGACTGGCTCGTCACAGATGCAACCGCCGACGCCGGGCCAACACCGGCCTCCAACGAGCTGGCCCTCCAGGCGACGTGGGGCGACTTCGAAGTCGTGAGTGCATGGCCACCCGCGATCGCAGGAGCGGACCTGTGAGCCAGCTCGCCGCTCTTCCCCGTCCGCAGTGGCCGTGGGACCCGATCATCGATCTGGTGTCGATGCCATTCGAGGCAGCCGCCGGGTGGGCGTGGGACACCGTGATCGGCGGCATCACCGACTGGCTGGCGAAGGGCTTCATCCAGCTGGTGTCGTACGTCTGGGACGTGATGGACCAGTCGTCGAGCCCGCGGCTCGAGTCCGAGTGGTTCTCCGGTTCGGCTGGTGCGCCCTACCTCACCGCTGTTGCCGTGGCGACGGGCCTGCTGGCCATCTTCGTGTTCTGCGCGCTGATCCAGGGGGTGCTGGCGGGACGTCCGCTCGAACTCGTCAAGCGAATGGCGTTCGACACGCCAGCCGCTGTCGCCGGCATCCTCTTCACCGTCGGCTTCTCCCAGGTGGGCATCGATCTCGTCGACGCGATGTCGGATGGGATTTGGCAGCTCACTCGCGACCGCGCAGTCAACGCAGTCGATGGTCTGCTCCTCACCGCGTCGAACCTCATGCCTGGCTCGTTTCTGTCGCCGCTGCTGCTCCTGATCGGGATGCTCGGGATGTTGATGCTCTGGATCGTCCTGTTCGTCCGGGAGGCGTTGATCTACCTCGTGGTCGCCATGGCGCCGATGGCCTGGGCGACGAGCGTGTGGCCGGCGATCGCCTCGGTGAGGCGGCGCGTCATCGAACTCCTCGCAGCGCTGATCCTCTCAAAGCTGGCGATCGCCATGGCGCTCGCTGTCGGGCTCGGTGCACTCGGAGGTGTTGGCGCAACGGGCGAACCCGGCGCGGGAACCGCCCAGAACGGCCTGGCCGAGTTCGGGACGATGGTCGTCGGCATCGTGACATTCGGGCTCGCTGCGTTCATGCCGTTCCTCGTGCTCAAGCTGGTGCCAATCGTCGAGGCGGCGATCATTGCCCAGGGCATCCAGGGAGCGCCGGTGCGCGCCGCTCAGATGGGCCTGCAGTACTCGTACTACTTCCACGGCATCGGTGGCCGTCTCGCCGGTGGCGGGACGCTGCCGATGTCCGCAGGGCCGGGCGCGTCGTCCGGCGGTGCCTCAGGTGCGCGGTCGCAGGATGCGGCAACGAGGCCGGTCGGCGAGCAGCAGGCCCAGGGAGGTCGCCGATGACGACGACGACCCAGTCCGATCACGCCAACGCTCGTCGCTATCGGTTTCCGCCGCTGATCCGCACCGGGCTGTTCGGCTCGATGCCGACGTCGCAGGTCATCGTTCTCGTGGTCGGCGCCGCTCTGTCGTTCGGAGGGATGGTGCTTCGACTCTTCCCGTGGGCGCTCCTTCCACTCCTCGTGGCCGCCGTCATCGGCTTCAAGCGTGTCGACGGTTGGCCGCTTCACGAACTGCTGCCGTTGCGTGCATCGTGGATCCTGCGTCGCCGGCGGCGACGTCACCTGTGGTTCCGGTCGGTCCCGCTGCTCACACCTGGAGAGCGTGCTCGATGCGAGCTCCCGCCGGCGATGGAGTCGCTCGAACTGCTCGACGTCGATGCCTCATGGGTGGTGGTGCCTGGACGGCTGTCCGGTATCGCCGCCGTCCACGACCGCGCCAACGGCCTCCTCACTGGTGTGCTGAGGGCAACTGGCGACGGCCAGTTCTCGTTGGCTGGCGCGGCCGAGCAGGACTCGCGAGTTGCACTGTGGGGTGACGCGCTGGCCGCGTTCTGTCGGGAGCGAGCGACGGTCAACCGGATCGTATGGCAAGAGTGGTCGAGCACCGGGGCGATCGATGCCGACATCGCTCCGGGCGACGGTGCCGTCGGTGTCGCTGCTCAGGACTACGAGGACCTGCTTCTTCGTGCCGCGCCGAGATCGGTCGTCCACGAGACGCTGTTGTCGATCTCCATCGACATGGGCGCCTTGCCTCATCGTCGCGGACACCTCGACGCAGTGTCGCATGGGCTACAGCTCCTCGTAGAGGAGCTGCGGCTGCTGACGGTCCGGCTCGAAGGCGCCGGGCTCCTTGTCGACCCTCCGCTGAGCCCTGCCGACCTCACCGCCGCCGTGCGTCGTCGATCTGCGCCCTTCGCGGAGTCGGCAGCCGACGCGCTGCACCGGACGTTGTCTGCCGGGCTCGGCGTCTCGACGGTCGACTTGGCGCCGATGGCGGTGGCGGAGGAATGGGACCACGTGCGGGTCGATGGCGCGGTCCACCGTTCGTGGTGGGTCGAGGGGTGGCCACGTCTCGAGGTGCCGGCGGCATGGATGGACCTGCTGCTGCTCGGCGGGTTCTGCACCAGGACCGTGACGGTGATCTTCGAACCGATCGCGCCATCGCAGGCGGCGCGGGCGGTCGATGAAGCCGCCGTCGCGCTCGAATCGGCCGAAGCAAGCAAGTCCAAGCGCGGGTTCCGTGTGCGGGCAACGGATCGCCGCGCACGCGAAGAGGTCGAGCGTCGCGAGAACGAGCTGGTCGCCGGGTTCGGCGATCTCAGCTACTGCGGACTGGTGTGCGTGGCTGCTCGCTCGCTCGACGAGATGGATGACGCCTCCGCTGACTTCGAGCAGTCGGCCGGTCATGCCGGCGTGCAGCTCCGCGCTCTCGAGGGTCGGCACGGGCGCGGCTGGGTCGCGTCATTGCCTCTCGGCCGAAGCGTCGTCGGGACGGTACGGCGATGATCGGCCGCCGGAGTGCTGAAGGCCTCCGACTGCCGAGGCATCGAGGCACCACGGCCAACCTGTGCACGCTCTACCCGTGGCACACGGGCCCTGGGCCCACGAGGCGAGGGCCGTACCTCGGGGTGAACGTCACGGGCGGCGGCACCGGTTGGTTCTACGACCCGTTCGAGCTCTACGGCGGTGTGCTCACAGACTCGAACGTGCTCGTCGCAGGTCGACCTGGTCGCGGCAAGTCGGCTGCGGTGAAGACGTTCCTGTATCGGGAGGTCGGCGTCTACGGGCGACGTCGCTTCGTCGCCATCAACGACCCCAAGGGCGAGTACGGCCAACTCGCCGAGCACCTCGGCCTCACCCACATCAAGCTCTATCCGGGCGGCCAGAACCGTTTGAATCCTCTCGACCCAGCGCCGGGTGACGGCGAGGACGGCGGCCTGCTCGGTCGGCAGCGTCTCGTCACCGGGATGCTGGCCATCGTGCTGGAGCGTCGAATCGAAGCCATCGAGGAGGCGCTCGTGGCCCGGTCGATCGCCCACCTTGCCGAGCGAAGCCGCCGGTTCGATCTCGCTGACCTCGCAGCGATCGTCAGCGACCCGACAGCGGAGCTGCTCGCTCATCCGGAGCTGAGCCGCCTCGTCGACGTGGAGATCCGAGCGGCGGCATCGCCGGTCCGGTTCGCGCTCGGCAAGCTGCTCGATCGCACGCTGCGCGGCATGTTCGACGGACGGACGACGGTGTCGGTTGACTGGGACACCGGGCCGGGAGTCGTCATCGATCTCTCGGCGGTCTTCCAGGATCGCGAGGCACTCCCGCTGGTGATGATGGCCGCCACGTCGTGGCTGCAGTCGGCGATGACCGCTCTCGCTCCCGACCGTCGCGGCTTGCAGGTCGATGACGAGGTGTGGGCGCTGCTCGAGAACGAGTGGACTGTGAAGCACCTCCAAGCCCGACTGAAGCTCTGCCGGCATTGGGGGATTTGCAACATCCTCGTCTGCCACCGGCTGTCCGACCTTCGAGCACAGGCGGCCGACGGCACCGCCGCCCAGAAGGTGGCAGCGGGACTGCTCGGAGACACGGGCACGCGCATCTTCTTCCAGCAGGCGCCGGATCAGATCACCGACGCGCAAGAGCTGCTCGGCCTCACCGACGTCGAGGCGCAACTACTTCCCCGACTGGTTCGGGGTCGCGCCCTCTGGCGCGTGGGCGAGCGTGCCGCCGTTGTGCAGCATGTGATCTCGCCTCGCGAGGCAGCGTTCTGCGACACGGATCAGGCGATGGTGGCCTGACGATGCCGCGCTGGGATCGTGACGAGCTGCTTGCCCGAACCGATCTCCGGGCGCTGCTGGACGAGATCTCGGGTCCGTCGATGCGTCATGGCCATGCGGCGCGATGGCGCTGCCCGGCTGCGGACCACGATGACCTTCACCCTTCCGTCTCCGTGTACGTCGACCGTCGTGGTGTCGAGCGGTGGCGGTGCTGGTCGGGCGGACACGGAGGAACGGCCATCGATGCCGTGGCTGTGGCCAGCCGCATCGGCGTGAAAGAGGCAGTCGAGGAGCTCGCACGGAGAACGGGACTTCAACCCGGGGAGGTGGAGCGACCGCGATTCGCCCGCAAGGTTCGTCAGGCCCCCGATCCGGTACCGCTGTCACCTGACGTCGTTCGGTACGTCGAGGCGTGCGCATCGATCCTGTGGAAGCCCGCCGGCCGTCCCGTTCTCGACTACCTCGTGTCCGAACGTGCGTTGGAACCTGAGGTGCTTCGGCTCAACCGGGTCGGCGCGGATCCTGGACCGGACGTGCTCCGTCGGGCGCGCGGCCTCCCGCGTGGCGGCGCAGGGGCCGTCTTTCCCGTGCTCGACCGGACTGGAGAGGTTGCGTACTGCCAGACGCGGTACCTGGCGGCGGGGGAGGGGCGGTCGAAGTACGACAACCCGAGCGGCCGCCTGGGCCAGAACCCTCGGGTCGGCTGGGTTCGACCGAGCGGCTCACCTCGGACGCCGGTGCTCGTGTGTGAAGGGCTTCCCGACGCATATGCGGCGGGTGCAATCGGCTACGACGCTGTGGCGCTCCTGGGCGTGGTCCATGCAGCGGACGCCGTAGCAGCGCGCCTCGTGGCCGACATCGGTGAGCGCCCGGCGATCGTGGCACTCGACGGCGACGCAGCCGGCAGAGACGCGGCGAAGAAGCTCTGTTCACTTCTCGCCGCTCGTGGCACGATGGTGGTCGACTTCCTCCTGCCGCCAGGCAGCGATCTCAACAGCTGGATCCGATCAGCGAGAGACGTGCCGGCGCTCGGCCACCCTCGGCCCGAACCGCAACCCGCTCCGGCGACGACTCGCGTGCCGACCGTCGCCGGGCCGTGATGAGGAGATGTCATGCAGCATCAAGACCCTGCGTTCTGGCTCGTTCTCGAGCTCGACGGCGAGCTGACCGCCGTGGACCCAACGAACCTGTCCATCGACGAGCGAGACGTTGGCTCCCTGGTCGGCGTCGTCCTTGGCTTCCACGAGGCGCACCCCACCCGCCGGCTCATCTTCATCAGCGACCTGGGTCAATGGCTTGCGTCCGTCGGCCTTGATTGGAGGCGCCTCGACATCGACCTCGGCGCAGCCCTTGGCGTGATCTCGGAGGAAGCGATGACCGCGTGCCATGGGGTTCACAGACTCGTTGCACTCAGCGACTGATCATGAGCGATCTTGCTTCCAGCTGGCGGGCGACCGCAGCCGACATGCGATCGGCTTCTCCGTTCGCCCCGGTCTGCCAGCCGGGCGCCTCCACCGGGCGAACGGCGCGCGTTCACGCGGTCGAACCCTGCCACACCCACTCCGTACGATGTCGCCCATGTCGAGAATGGCAGAAGCGTGAGCTGGGGGGAACTGCGCAGCGGGAAGGACCGCGTGCTCTCGAACGCCGATAAGACCTCGGCACACGATGCGGTTGCTGAGCTGATCTGGAACTCACTCGACGCCGAGGCCACTGAGATCGATGCGCTGATCGAGCGGAACGAGCTCGGCGCGCCCGTCGCACTCCGGATCAGGGACAACGGTCACGGGATGGCCCCGGCGGATGTACGTGACTACTTCCTGACGGAAGGGGATTCGTGGAAGAAGGAGAAGCGCTTCTCGTTGACCATGTTGCGTCCCATGCACGGCCAGCTGGGCAGGGGTCGGCTTCTCGCCTACGCAATCGCTGACGTCGTGCGTTGGAGCACGGTCGCTGAAGTCGATGGCGCCCGCTGTCGAACCGTGATTCGTGGCTCTCGGACACAGCCGGCAGGATTCGACATTGGCGACCCGACCCCCACCGACGATGCGTGTGGCACGGTGGTGGAGCTCACGATGATGGCGACGCAGAAGGCGGCGCGGGTGGGTGACGACGGGTTCCGAGACGCTCTGATCGAGCTGCTCGGCGAGTCCCTGCTGGCCTTCGAGGGCACCGTTGTTCGGTGGGATGGTTCGCAGCTTTCGACCGATGGTCACGTGCTCAAGCGAGAGGAACTGCCGCTCCCCGCGTTTGGTCCGGAGGTTCTGCGAGGACACGGGCAACCGGCACTCATCGCGGTCGAGTGGACCAACTCGAAGAAGGGCTCGAAGCGGGTTCACCTGTGCAACGAGGCGGGAGCTGTCGTCACCACGCACAAGCCTGACCTGATGCCGAGCGCTGGGGGTTGGAGCGCTTACCTCAAGTGGTCCGGCTTCGCTGATCCCCAACTGATGGGTGTTGCAGACTTGCACCATCCCGAGTTCACGCATCGAGATCTGCTCGACGGCGCCGCGAGGTCGCTCAACGACTACTTGGTTGCCAGGCTGCAAGCGGCGAAGTTCGACCTCGTTCGCGAGTGGAAGCAGGAGCTCGTCTACCCGTTCACCGGCGAACCTAGGGATCCCATCGAGGTGGCCGAGCGTGAGCTGTTCGACATCGTGGCTGTCATCGCGAGTGACTCGATTCCGAAGAAGGGCACCGACCAGAAGCGGTTGACACTTGGTCTCCTGAAGACCGCCTTGGAGTCCGAGCCAGGACGGCTATCCCGGGCGCTTCAGGCGCTCGTGAAGCTCGACCCCGATGACCTCGACCAGCTGGACAGGCTGCTGAACCGCACCGCGCTGGGATCGGTCATCCGCGCCGCGTCACGCGTCACTGATCGGCTCGACTTCGTGAACGGGCTGGCGTCGCTCCTCTACGCCGACGAGACACGGCGCATCTTCCGCGAGGTCGACCAGCTCCATCCGATGCTTGTGCGGGAGCCATGGGTGTTCGGCGACGAGTGGGACAACTGCCTCTCCGAGCACGGTCTCACACGCGTCGTCAAGGCGGTCGTCGCAGCTAAGAGCCCTGAAACCGTGGTGGCGGTCGCTCCCGTGACGCTCGAGGACGGGCAGCGCGGTCGTGTGGATCTTCTCTTCCACAAGGCGATGCCAGAAAGCGAGCGAGACCGCCATCTCGTGGTGGAGCTCAAGCGCCCTGGAAAGCTCACGATGGAGCACTTCGGTCAGGTGACGAACTACGCCGTCGCCATCACGGGCCATCCGGAGGTGGCTCGCACCAACACCGTGTGGGACTTTTGGCTCGTTGGGACTGAGCTTGACGACGCAGTTGCCGCCCAGCGTTCAGACGACGCGAACCGAAAGGGCTTCGTCAAGGACTACGGCCGATACCGCCTGTGGGTTGTCGACTGGGGCGAATTGCTCGATTCGATTCGACGGAAGTACGAGGCATTCCGCGCGGCGCTCGAGGTCGTGCCGACGACGGAGGACGGGCTCGAGTACGTGCGGCGCGTGCACGCTCAGTATCTGCCCCCGAGCGAAGCCGAGCCCGACGATTCCGACGACGGCGACGCGAAGCAGACCGACGACTGACGGCTCACGTTTTCGGGCCAAGACACGCCCGGGCTCTGTCCCCCGCTCGGCTGCCCCGCAGTGACGCTTGCGTCGTTCCGTAGGCATGACTCCGGCGTGAGGACCTCATGCGGCTTCGTCCAAGTGGAGCAGGAGTCTGCGACGGCTGCGCATCACGGCCATTCGCCTCGGACCGGGCACGCGCTCCGATTGCTGCATGGAGGAGACGACGAGCTCGACATCGGAGCGGACGTTCGGGTCGGCGTTCGCAGCAGAGCGCAGAGCCTCAAGCCGCACGCGGATCAGTGCGTGGTCCTCGACCGGAACATCAGCGGAGCGCCAGTCGAGGGGAGTGGTCTGAGGCGGCTTGCTCAGGTGCTCTGCGAACCGTCGGTCGGCGGCGACGAGACGTTCGTGGCGCCGGCGAACTCGGGCGACGATCTTGTCAGCGAGGAAGGCGGCTGGCTCGCTCTGCCTGACATCGCGAATCGCGAGGTAGGCGATGCCGACGTAGTCGTCGGCCGCGCTGCGCCAGTCGGGTGGCGCCAGCCGGCTTCGGATGACGGCGCACAACCGGGGGAGGAGCGACCAGATCGCGATGGTCGCGGCGTCGTCGTCTCCGTCGCGTACCTCGTGGACGAGACGGAGCAGCAACTCGTTGTCGCCCGCACGGATGGCGTCGACGATCGCCCCGACGGCGGGTCGCCGTCGGGTCATACGGGCGATGGAGAGTTCGAGGCTGCGTGTGGCAGCAGTCGGGATCGGCGGTGCGAATCGAACGGAGCGTGGCTTCATGTCCGCACCGTCCATCCGGGACGTCCCGTATCACGTCCCGGGTTGGCCTCGCCGCCTGCAGAGGCCCAGCTCACGAGAGTTGCCGGGTCGTGAGCGAGAGGACGTCCCAAGGTTTCGGTTTCGAGATGGTCGTGCTTGGAGCGGCTGCGATCGCCGTCTCCGCCGGCGGGGTGGTCTGGGCGGGAGCGGCTGCGGCGGCGGCGATCTCGGGTGGACGGCTGACGGCGGGGCTCGGCGAAGCGATCGCAGCGCTGCCGCGGCTCCCCCAAGAATGGCTCGACCCACGCCAGGCATGGCCCGCCGAACGCAGGGCTGAGCTACCGGGTCCGGTGCTCTACTGGCTCTCGACGTTCGCGGTTGCTGCCCTCGCGGTCGCCGCTCTCCTCGTCGTGCTTCGGCTCTGGCGGGCGTCACGCGAGCGCGGGCGGATACGCCTCGGTGTCGACACTCGGGCGCGATTCGCCAATGTGCGCGACCTGGCGCCGCTGGTCGTCGATCGGCCGGCCCCCTCGGCGCGGTTCGTGCTCGGCCGGGTGCACGGGAAGCTCGTAGCGACGGAGGATCGAGCTGCAGCGCCGGCGGCGCGAGGCCGGATGGCGCAGCGGCGTGGCGATCGGGGTTCGGTGGCCGTCATCGGCCCGTCGAGGTCCGGCAAGACGGTGAACGTGATCGCGGGACTGCTCGAATGGGACGGGCCTGCGGTGGTCGTCAGCGTCAAGCGCGACCTCATCGATGCGACCGAGAGCGCACGGTCGGCCCGAGGCGAAGCGAGGGTGTTCGACCCGACAGGTGTGTCGGGCGTGCCGACCCGTCAGCTCGCCCGCTGGTCTCCACTGCGAGCGGCATCCACATCGCGAGGTGCGCAGAAGGCTGCCACCGCGCTCGCGGCGTCGATCCCGAGGTCGGGTGTCGAGGGTGGTGGCGACTACTGGGTGAAGCAGGCCGAGATCCTCCTCGCCGGGCTTCTTGGCGCTGCGGCCCTCGACCCGACACGAACGATGGTTGACGTGGCGCACTGGGTCTTCACCAAGGACATTCCGGCCAAGGGCGCACCGAACGAGATCATCGACATCCTCCGAAGCGCCCGGGATGAAGGTGGCGCAGCCCAACGCGAGGCAGCGGGTGCGGCGATGCTGCAGCTGGATGCCGTGTGGAAGATGGACGAACGGGTCCGCTCCTCCGTGTACGCCACCGTGCAGACGGTCGTCCAGGCCTGGCTCGAGCCTGCCGTCGAGTTGTCCGCAACGCTCGACGACCCGCACCGCGAACGTTTCGTGGACCTGGACTGGCTCACCGCCGACGGCACCGCCAACACGCTCTATCTCGTCGCCCCGCTCGACGACCAACGTCGTCTTGCTCCCGTGCTCGGCGGCCTCCTCGGCGATCTGAAGGACCAGGCGTACCAACGCGACGTCGCGGGACGGACGCTTCGCCGCCCGCTGCTCATGGTGGTCGACGAGGCGGGGAACATGCCGCTCGCGTGGCTTCCCGAGGTAGCTGCCACGTGTGCCGGCATCGGGGTGTTGCTGGTGACGATCTGGCAGTCCAAGGCGCAGCTCGATGCTGCGTACGGCCGGCTGTCGGACAGCGTGCTGACGAACCACCTGACGAAGATCATCTTCTCCGGGTGTTCGGACCCCACCACGCTCGACTACGTCTCCAGACTGCTCGGCGAAGAGGAGGTGTCTCGGCGATCCCAGAGTTACGACGTCTCTGGAGGTAGCGGCCGCCGCAGCATCTCCGAATCGGTACAGCGTGAGGCGCTCACGCCGTTCCACCTCCTCCGACAGGTGCGGCCTGGCGACGCCGTCCTCATCCACGGGACCCTTCCACCGGCGCACCTGCGCGCTCAACAGTGGTGGACCGATCCCTACCTGAAGGCACTCGCAGCGGGTGAAGGTGGCCGTTCGTACGGAGTTGGTCGTCGTCTGTTCCAAGGCGGGCGGTAATCCGGGACGTCCCTGGTCCAGCGTCGCCGTCCATGAGCACAGCGACCAAGGACACCGATCGGCTCGCCGCCGCCCACCAGGCGCTCTCCGACGCCATCGCCAACGTCATCACGAGCGAGGACTGGCAACAGCTGCTCCGCATCAGCCAGTCGTTCCACCGCTACTCGCCCAACAACCAGCTTCTGCTCGCCGCCCAGGGAGCCGAGGGCCTGGTGGCGTCGTTCAATACGTGGAAGCAGATTCCCGCCATCGACGGCAATGTCTGCCGGGTGCGCAAGGGCGAGACAGCGATGCGCGTCTACGCGCCGATCCGCACCACGAGGCGGGAGGTGGATCAGGAGACCGGGGACGAGATCGTCGAGCGGTCCGTCGTCCGCTTCAAGCTCGTGCCCGTCTTCCACCAGGGACAGCTCGTGGCCCCGCCCGACATCCCGATGCAACCGAAGCTGCTCGTCGGAGATGAACCGCCGGCGTACCTCTGGGATGCCGTCGCCGCGCAGATCGACGCCGCCGGATTCCGGTTGGAGCGCGGTGCGCTCGACGGCCCCGGTGGAGCAAACGGTGTGACGAGCTACCTCGACAAGCGCGTCGTCGTCCGTGACGACCTTCCTCCCGCACAGGCGCTGAAGACCCAGATCCACGAACTCGCCCACGTGATGCTCCACGCGCCCGAGGATCGGCCGGAAGGGATGAGCCGAGATCTCGTCGAGGTCGAGGCAGAGTCGGTTGCCTTCGTCGTCTGCGACATGCTCGGCGTCGACTCGGCGTCCTACTCGATCCCGTACGTCGCCAACTGGGCCGGCGGCGAAGTCGATCGAGTCCGCTCGACTGCCGAGCGGGTTCTGGGTGCCGCCCGCCAGATCGTCGGCGGACTCGAGAGGGAACTCGGCGTCGAGTTGCTCCAGGATCCGCTGGCCGGTGCGCGTCGGCAACTCGCCGAGGAGGGAATCGACGAGCATCGAGCTCTCGCGGGAGTGGGCCGATCTACGGATGAACTCGTCGCTGACCACCTTGCGGTAGGCCATCTCGACTGGCAGCGACTCGCGAAGTCGATCCCTGCGATCGAACAGCATCGGGCTGACGCCGTGGCAGACGACCCCATCGGACAGGCTGTCGTCCTCGCCGAGGCTGGAGCATCGGCCGCAGCGACGACACAAGTGCTGCGTGCCCACGGCCTGGCCGATATCGAGGTCGATCGCATCCTGACGACGCCGGTCCCTGACATGCTCGGCGAGAGTCCGACGCTGTACCCGATCGACGTAGTTCGCGCGCCGCTCGCCGAGCCGACTCCGATCAGGCCACTGGCCGAGTTGCTCGTCGCGGACCTCATCGTCGCCGCTGGCCGTCACCCTGCCGCCGCCCGTCGCCTGGCGGAGTCGAGCGGGCAGCCCGCAACAGTCGTGTCGCTCGTCGAGGAGCGCCTCCGCCGGTCGGGTCACCCGGTCTTCAGCAGCAAGTCTGCAGCACGTCCTGATCGTGGCCTTTCGCTCATTGACGATTGGTGTGAGACGGCGACTCCGACCACAGCGATCCTCTCACCAACGGCCAGCGGCCAGATCCCTGACCCGCCGACGCCGCCAGCCGCGTAACGCAACCCGCCGCCAGCGAGAGCTGATCTGCGCATGGGGCATGGCCTATATGGTTGACCGTATGGCAACTCGGTCGATCCCCGTGCTCGCGACGCTGCCGTCCAGTCCCGGTGGCCTCATCCACGATCGCCGAATTGAGCTGGGGCTCACGCAGACCGAGTTGGGCCAACTGTCGGGAATCTCCCAGGGCGATATCAGCAAGATCGAGAACGACCATCTCGACGCCCGGTGGTCGACGATCAAGCGACTCTCCGACGCACTCGAGTCCGTGGCTGCAGCCGCCAAAGACCCGGCTCACAGCGGCCCCCAGTCGGCCAAGCCAGCGTTCGTGGCCGACAGCCAGCGACCGGCCCAATACCGATCACGATCGTCAAGCAGTGCTGCTCCCGGCACCGCTCCTAGGAAAGGTCGGCGTCCACGTTGATCGTCTCGGGCGAGGAGCATCGCGTGGCCACCGCGTCCGAGCAGGCCCTCGTGGAGGCTGTTTCGGCTGCCCTGCACTCTGGGTCCCGGGAGCTTGAGCGGCTGACCGCCATCGTCACCGAGGCAGAGACTCGGTACCGCAGCGCAGTGGTCGGGCTCCAGCCAGACGGACAGAACAGCTCAGCGGACGGTGATGCCTTCGTTGTTCTGCTCGGCGACATCGTCGATGAGCTGAAGGACCGGCTGCACGAGATCCGCCGCGTCGCCTCAACGTTCAACATCGCGTTCTTCGGCCGCACTGGAGCGGGCAAGAGCACGCTGCTCTCGGCACTCGGCCGATTGGGGGGTGAGCTTGTCTCGGACGGTAGGAGCGACTTCACCACGGAGGTGCAGCCCCTCGACTGGCACGGTTGTCGCTTGTACGACACCCCAGGGATCAACGGATGGGGCCGCACGAGAGCGCAACCGGACCTTGAGGAGAGCGCCCGTGAAGCCGTGGAGGTCGCCGACTTGGTGCTCTTGTGCTTCGACAGCCAGAGTCAGCAAGCTTCGGAGTTCCGCAAAGTGGCTGAGTGGGTACGCGTCTACCGGAAGCCGGCGATCGCTGTTCTCAACATGCGCAACACCATGTGGCGTCACCCGGCGATGGTCACGGATGACGCGCACCGAAACGGACTTGCCCATACCGCCAGGCAGCACGCGGACAACATCAAGGGAGAGCTCGACGCGATCGGACTCCCAGGAGTGCCGATCGTCGCCATCAACGCCAAACGGTCGCTCTTCGCTCGGGCGGCTAGTCCGTTCGTTGGCCCTGCAGCCTCAGAACTCGAGGCCGAGCGATCGAGGCATGGACTCGAATACCTTGACCGCTGGTCCAATCTCCCTGTGTTGGAGAGGTTGATATCGGCGAGCGTGTCCGAGGGAGCTGGGGACCTGAGGCTCGCCGCTTGGCGAGATGGCATTCAGGCGCAGCTGAGGGTCGCCGCCGAGCAGCTCGACTTTGTCGCCGATCAGCAGCAGCAGCGAGGCGTCGCCATCGAGCGCAAGGTCGCTACCTGGCTGGACGTTCTGGGCTACCCCGATGCAACCCACGACGGGATCGACCTCCTCCGTCAGCTCGAGTCCATTCGTGGCGAACCCTTCACGTCTCCAGTCTCAGGTCGATTGGAGGGCCACGTCAGGCATCTCCTCCGGTCGCACCTGTACCCGCATCGAACACGGTCGCTTCGTGCGGCCGAGGACCTCGTCTTGGAGGTGTTCGACACCAAGGGGCGACTCTCGAGAGCGAGGTTCGAGCACGAGGTCTTCGATGGGCAGGCCGTCGCAAAGTCGATTGCGTCTGTTGCCGAGCAGGCGAACGAGTTCCTGTCGGCCAACTTGAACCTCGCAGGTGAGGACGCGCGGATCGACCTCGATCTGATCAATCGTGCGATAGCCGACGTCCGAGGCGATGCCGGCTGGCAACGACGTGGGGTCGCCAACGCGTTGCGTGCCCTTGGTACGCTCGGCACCGCCACGAGCGCAGTGCTCGCTGTTGTCGCGACGACGAACTTCTGGAACCCGGCCGGCTGGGTGGCGGCGGTGACTCTCGCGGGTCTGGGCTTCGGCAGTTGGCTGCTCACGTCTCTCGGACGGTGGACGCGGAAGGGGGCAGAGGAGCGGCGCGTCGCGGCTCGATCTAAGGCGGTGGCTGACGCCCGTGCCGCCGTCAACGCCTACTTCGAGGAGTGCGAGACGAGTCAGCTCACGAGGGTCATGGCGGATACCTGGGCCCGCGCATCCTCACCGCTCAGGGATCTGGTCGGCGAGGCGCTCCACACTCGCATGGGGTGCGCAGCACTCATCGCCGAGGCAGCTTGGCTACGAGAACAGGCCCACATTCAGCCCCCGGCTCCGTCGCCCACTGACGTGATTCAGCGTGCGACCGGGCGTGTGCTCCTGCAGACCGAGGGCTGGAGACCCTCGAACGTGGAAGCGTTGCTTCTCGGGGAGGACTGGATCTCGGATCGAGTTCACGATCTCAGCTCGGAATGTCTCTCAGAGGAGGATCGTCAGCGCTTTGCCGACGCTGTCGAAGCAGACCGGGAGGGATTCTCGGCCCACCTTGCGGAGGCCTTCAGCGCCGGCGGTTCAGAATCGATTCGGCAGTGGCTCGAGGGCGCGGCAGCGTCAAGGTTGTTGGACGACGAAGCACGCGAGGCCCTGCTGGTGTCCCTTGCGTTGATGGACGCTGTGCCGAAGGTCCTCGTGCTCGGTGACTACAGCTCTGGCAAGTCAAGCCTCATCAAGCGGATGCTGGCCGAGGTCGGTGCCGCTGGGCCAACCGACCTTCATGTTGAGGCTGGGCCGTCCACGAGTGAGGTGCGGAGCTACGAGTTCGGCCGGCTGGTGCTCCTCGACTCGCCAGGCCTACAGAGCGGACAAGATGGCCACGATGGCGTTGCATTGGCGGCGCTGGATGACGTTGCGCTGGTGATCGTGGTGCTTCATGTCAACCTTCTCATCGGAGACACATCGCACCTGCGGCGAGTCCTCCTTGGCGATGAGAACACGGTCGGGAAGGCGGCCCGTACGGTCTTCGTCATTGGCCGCATGGATGAGATCGGCGCTGATCCGCGCCAGGCCCCCGGCGAGTTTCTCGCCCGTCGACAACGCAAGGTCGATGAACTCCTGGCCATCTTGGAGTCCCTGGGGTTCGCGGTGGCCCGAAGTCAAGTACTCGCCCTCTCCGCCGACCCCTACGGGCTGGTTGGCGATCGAGCACAGGTCACGAGTTCGGATTACGGATCAGCCGATCGAGCGTGGGACGGGGTGAGCGCCCTATGCGAGCCACTTGTCGCCCTCGCGTGCGACCGGCTCGACGAACTCGCCGCGGCAGCGGCTCTAGATCACGCACGGTCCGCGCTGCTCACCGCACGAACTCGTTTCTCGCTGCAACAAGCTGAGATCGAGCAGGCGCAACTGCGGGAGCAGGACGACGAGGAGAAGCAGGAAGCCCGCCGCCGACGGGAGGGCGATCTTCATCAAAGCGACGAACCGGCTGTACTGCGCGACATCCTGCGCGACCGATGTTTCGCGCGGCGTCCAGGCAGAAAAGCGTTCCGGTTCGTGTTTGGCGCCGGTCATGCCACGCCC
>WBZL01002485.1_pt1 | contig 17930 bp, 17 predicted proteins | sample 5204291 | NCBI WGS metagenome assembly WBZL01 (sample SAMN12344345, study PRJNA552823) | activated sludge metagenome | biome: Activated sludge suspended growth; feature: Nitrification reactor; material: Wastewater; isolation source: activated sludge from nitrification reactor of wastewater...
AGCGGGGCATCACCATCCTCGCCAAGGCCGCCTCGGTCGAGTGGAACGGGGTCCGGATCAACCTGGTCGACACCCCTGGCCACGCCGACTTCGGTGGTGAGGTCGAGCGGGCCCTGACCCTCGTGGACGGCGTCGTGCTGCTCGTCGACGCTGCCGAGGGCCCGCTGCCCCAGACCCGCTACGTGCTCTCGAAGGCCCTCGCCGCCCACCTCCCCGCGGTGGTGGTGCTGAACAAGGTCGACCGCTCGGACGCGCGCACCGCCGAGGTGCTCGACGAGATCTACCAGCTGTTCTTCGACCTCGAGGCCGCCGACCACCACATCGAGTTCCCGATCATCTCGACCATCGCCCGCGACGGCCGCTCCATGGAGGGGGTGGGCCAGCCCGGCCCCGACGACGACCTGACCGCGCTGTTCGAGGCCATCGTCTCGACGGTCCCGCCCGCCACCGGGGACCCCGATGCCCCGCTGCAGGCCATCATCACCACCCTCGACGCCTCGGAGTACATGGGGCGCCTGGCCATCGGCCGGGTCATCGAGGGCACCCTCGACGCGTCCAAGCCGGTCACGCTGCTCGGCGACGTCGACGACGCCCCCGTGACCCGCAAGCTCTCGCAGCTGCAGGGCTTCGCCGGCCTGAGCCGGGTCGACGTGGACCAGCGGGTCGCGGGCGACCTGTTCGTCATGGCGGGCTTCCCCGAGGTCGAGATCGGCGACACCATCGCCAGCCCCGAGCACCCGGTGGCGCTGCCCCGCCTCTTGGTCGACGAGCCCGTCCTGCGCATGACCTTCGGGGTCAACACCTCGCCGCTGGCGGGCAAGGACGGCGGCAAGTACCTGACCTCCCGACACCTGATCGACCGCCTCGAGCGGGAGGTGCTCGGCAACGTCTCCATCAAGCTGGCGCCGACCGAGTCGCCCGACCAGATCGAGGTCGCCGGCCGTGGCGAGCTGCAGCTCGCCGTGCTCATCGAGGCCATGCGCCGCGAGGGCTACGAGCTCCAGGTGAGCCGCCCGGTCGTGGTCACCAAGCAGATCGACGGCCAGCTCCACGAGCCGCTCGAGCGCGGCGTGGTCGACGTCCCCGAGGAGTACGTCGGCACCGTCACCCAGGCGCTGGCCCCCCGCCGCGGCATCGTGTCGGACCTGCGCCCTGGCGACTCCGGTCGCACCATCCTCACGTTCGAGGCACCCACGAGGGGCCTGCTCGGGTTCCGCTCCATGCTGCTCACCGCCACCCGGGGCACCGCGCTGCTGCACCAGCACAACCACGGCTGGGTGCGCTGGGTGGGCGACCTGCCGGGTCGCCGCGGCGGCGCCATCCTGGCCGACCGCGCCGGGGTCGCCACCGCCTACGCCCTCGACAAGCTCCAGTCCCGGGGCGAGCTCTTCATCAAGCCGGGCGACGACGTGTACGAGGGCATGGTGGTCGGGGAGAACTCCCGGCCGGACGACATGTCCGCGGACGTCACCCGGGCCAAGCAGAAGACCAACATCCGCACCCACGCCGCCGACGAGGCCGTGAAGCTGCCGCCGCCGCGGGAGATCACCCTCGAGGTGGGCATCGAGCTCATCAAGGACGACGAGCTGGTCGAGGTCACCCCGAACAGCATCCGCCTGCGCAAGCGCCTCCTCGCCGAGGCCGACCGCCGGCGCGCCTCGCGCGCCAGCTGACGCGGCCCCCGGGTCGACGCCGCCCGAGGCCGCCATGCGGAGCGGAGCAGCGGCACCGGCGAACCGGATGCCGAAGGCGGCCCGACGAAGGAGGGCCCGGTGTCAGGCCTGCTGCTGGGCCCGGGCCACCTCGACCGCGGCCTGGATGGCGCGGTCGATGTCCTCGGGCTCGAGCACGACCACGGTGGGCAGCCCACCGGATCGCTCGCGCAGGGCGTACTCGGCCCGCTCGCGGTTGTCCTCGCGCACCCGCTCGGGCACGTCGACCAGGACGCCGCCGAGCATCACCCCGTGCGGGCGGCTGCGGTCGCCGAGGCGACGGGGGTGGTTGTAGCGGATGGGGCCGGAGTAGAGGATGCCCTCGAAGGCCCGGAACGGCGGCAGCGCCACGCCCCGGGCCTCGAGCCGCTCGACGAGACCCATGATCAGCGTGTGCTGCGCCCGGGTGCGGCGGTCGCAGAACGGGAGGATGTCGTCGGCGGTGAGCGGGTCGGCGGCCCGGTCGAGCATGCGCATCGCGGGCTCGTAGGTCTTGCGGCGGCTGCCCGAGCGGGTGCGCCGCAGCGCGCGGGGTGTGGGGCGCTCCCGGCTGACCGCCGCCATCGTCCGGTGCTCGAGGAAGCGGATGGCCCGCATGCCGTTGTGGCGGGCGCGGCGCAGGGTGTCGTCGTCGTAGGCCTGGGCCGACATCGAGTCCACGCCGCGGCCGGCGTCTCGGATGCTCACCAGCGCCGCGGCGAGCACCTGGTTCTCGGGGATGTCGTAGGCCCGCTGGGGCGACGAGCAGACGTAGACGTCCTGGCTGCCGGCGCTGGACGAGCGGGCCGACATGGTCTCGCTCCAGAGGACCGGGCCGCGCAGCTCCCCGCGGCACTGCTCGGGCGAGCTGGTGGTGGACATGGCCAGCGAGCGCAGCGTGTGGGGCATCTCGCCCAGCAGGATCTCGGCCTCGGTGCTGGTGGCGATCATGGTGCCGGCGAGCTGGCGCACCACGTTCGGCGACAGGCCGAGGACGGCGTCGACCATGACCACCACGTCCATCGGTCGCCGCAGCCGCCCCCAGAGGGCCCGGGTGGCGTTTGACTGGCCCGCGCCCTGGAACGCCGCCGCGGCGGACACGTCAGAGGGTCAGCTCGACGCCCAGCACGCCGGTGATGGTGCGCTGGGCCTCGGCCTGCTCCTCGGGGTCGAGCAGCCCCTCGATGGTCCGGTAGAGCTTCGTGGCCCGCAGGTCGTCGAAGCCCTCGAACTGGGGCAGGAAGTAGGCGTAGAAGACCTCGTAGAGCAGGCGGGAGTCGGTGGCCCCGTCCTGGCGGCGGCGGGCGGCGTAGCGGGCGGCGTCGAGGTACACGGCGGGGCCCAGGTCGCTGAAGTTCCGGAGCGGGAGGAGCTGGGTGACGATCTGGCCGGGGCCCTGGAGCAGGGCCTGGTAGGACGCCTCGTCGGGGGTGCCCACCTCGATGAAGGCGAAGCGGCGCATGAGGGCGTACGACATCTCGAACAGCAGGTTCTTGTCGAACACGTTCATGGTGGCGATGATCCGCCAGCGGCTCGGAAGGCGGATGATGTCGGTGTCCCGGGGGGCCTCGGCGCCCGTGGGCACGAGCGAGAGCGGGTTCGGCTGGCCCTTGCGCTTGAACGGCAGCACCACGGGCTGGCCCGAGAGCACGGTGAAGAGCTGCCCGAAGGCCCGGTCGAAGTTCGAGCGGTTGAGCTCGTCGATCACGAGCCAGCGGCCGGACTCGATGGCCTCGACGAAGAGCCCGGGCCGGTAGATCAGGCCCTCCGCCGTGGGCTGGAGGCCGCCGATGGTCTCGAACGTCGTCCACTCGGTGGTCGCGGTGGTCGGCAGGTAGCCCGTGCACAGCATCGCCTGTTGGGCGACCTCGGCCGCCATGTAGGCGAGTGTGGTCTTGCCTGTCCCCGGGGGCCCCGTGAGGATCACGTGCTTGCCGGCGTCGATGGCCGCGACCAGTTGGTCGAGGACATGGGTCGGGAAGTACATGCCCGTCTGGTCGGCGGCGGACTGCAGCTCGGCGGCGGTGAAGGAGCGCACGGTCTCCTCGTCGGCCGGTGCGCCCCCGGTCCTTAAGGTTGTGGGCCGCCGACCTCGAGCGACCGTGCCCGCCGGGCGGGGTGGGGGACCGGGACACCCGCCCGCCGATCGGCCAACGCCCGCACGAGGTGGTCGTAGGCGGGGGCGCCCACGAGCTCGACGATCTCGTCCCGGAGCGCCTCGTAGACGGGCCGGACGCCGACGAAGGCGAGGGGGTCCTCGGTGCACCACCAGTGGAACTCCTGGCCGCCGTCGCCCCAGTCGCGGCGCTTCCACTCCCGGAGGGTGGAGGTCACGTGGCCGCTCTCGTCGACGTGGTCGACCAGGCGCAGGGGGAGCTGCCAGCACACCTCGGGCTTCCAGTCGAGCGGGCGCTCGCCACGGGCGAGGGCGCCCTGGTGGAGCGCACAGCCGGCGCCGGCGGGGTGGCCGGGGCGGTTGAGCATGATGCAGGCGTCCTCGGCCTGGCGGGTGACGGTGTCGCCCGCCTCGTCCACGTGGATGGCGCCGCCGAGGGCGGCGGCCTCGTCGTGGAACTGCCACTCGTCGGGGCCCAGGCGGGCGATCTGGGCCTCGACGTGGGCCCGGTCGGCCTCCCCGGTGAAGTGGGCGCCGTACGAGCAGCAGCCCTGGTCGAGGTCCGCGGCCGGGCCGGTGAGCACGCCCGGGCAGCCCCGGCCGTAGATGCAGTCCCAGTTGCTCGTGAGGAAGGTCAGGTCGAACAGCCAGGTGCGGTGCTCGTCGTCCGCTTCGAACGACAGCCACTCGTGGAGGTCCTCCGGCGAGGTCACCGTGCGACCGTACCGGGCGGTGCCGGCGGTCGGGCACACTGGCGAGCGTGCGTGCCGCGACCTCCGCCGACGCCCCAGCGGGGGACGCGAGCGCCGAGGCGCGCCTCGTCGCCGACCTCGTCGAGGCGCTGGGGGAGGGCGGCGTCCACGCCGGCGCCCTCGACCGGGCGCTCTACGCCCGCGACGCCTCGACCATCGACGTCGGCGTGGCCGCCGCGGTCTGCTTCCCGACCACGACCGAGGAGGTCGCCGCCTGCGTGCGGGTGGCCCGTGCCCACGGCCGGGCCTTCGTCGCCCGGGGCTCGGGGACCGGCCTCGCGGGCGGGGCGGTCCCACTCGACGGGGCGGTGGTGGTCTCGACGACCCGCCTGGCGGGCATCCGCTCGGTCGACCCGGTCGAGCGGGTGGCCTGGGTCGAGCCGGGGGTGGTCAACCTCGACCTCTCCCGGGCGCTCGCCGCGCTCGGCCTGCACTTCGCCCCGGATCCGTCGAGCCAGCAGGCCTGCTCGATTGGCGGCAACGTGGCCAACAACGCCGGCGGCCCGCACTGCCTCGCCTACGGGGTCACCAGCGCCCACGTGCTGGCGGTGGAGGTCGTGCTGCCGGACGGCACGGTCACGGTGCTCGGGGGCACGGGGGCCGACGTGGGCCTCGACCTGCGGGGCGTGTTCGTGGGCTCGGAGGGCACGTTCGGCATCGCCACGGCGGTCGCCGTGCGCCTGACGCCGAACCCGCCGGCGGTCCAGACGCTGCTGGCCGACTTCGCCCGGGTCGAGGACGCCGCCGCCGCCGTGGGCGCGATCATCGCCGCGGGGGTGGTGCCGGCGGCGCTCGAGATGATGGACCAGCGCATCACCCAGGCGGTGGAGGACTTCGTCCACGCCGGGTTCCCCACCGACGCCGCGGCGGTGCTGCTCGTCGAGGTCGACGGCCTGCCCGCCGGCGTGGCCGCCGACGCGGCCACGGTGGTGGCGGTGCTCGAGGACCACGGGGCCCGGACGGTGCGGGTGGCCGCCGACGAGGCCGAGCGGGCGCTGCTCTGGAAGGGCCGCAAGACCGCCTTCGGGGCCGTGGCCCGCATCAAGCCCAACTACTACCTGCACGACACGGTCGTGCCCCGGTCCCGGCTGGTCGAGGTGCTGGCCGAGGTCTACGCCATCGCCGACCGCCACGACCTGCTCGTCATGAACGTCTTCCACGCCGGCGACGGGAACCTGCACCCCCTGCTCGTCTTCGACGCCCGGGTCCCGGGGACCATGGAGCGGGTCCACGCCGCCGGCGAGGAGATCGTGGCCGCCTCGCTCGCCGCCGGGGGCGTGTTGTCGGGGGAGCACGGCATCGGTCTCGAGAAGCGGGACTTCATGCCGCTGCTGTTCGGGCCGGACGACCTCGACGCCCAGGCCCGGCTCCGCGACGCGGTCGACCCCGACGGCCTGGCCAACCCCACCAAGGTCCTGCCGGCGGGCTCGCGCTGTGCCGACCTCCAGCACGTCCCCGACGGGGTCTGGGTGTGACGACGGCGACGGTGGCCGGCGTCGGCCTCGAGGAGATGGCGGCCGCCGCTGGCGCCGACGGACCGGTCGCCGTGGTGGGTGGGCGCACCACGTGGAACGTGGGTGGACCGCCGCCCGGCGACGAGATGCGCCTCGTGCGCGCCCCGGTCGGCGTGGTCGAGCACGTACCGGCGGAGATGACCGTGCGGGTGGGGGCGGGCACGACCGTCGCCGACCTGCACGCGACCCTGGCCGGCGCCGGGCAGACGACGGTGCTGCCCGACGCACCGGGGGCCACCGTCGGCGGGGTGCTGGCCGTGGGGCGGGACGGTCTCGGCCGACTGGGGCGGGGGCGCCTGCGCGACGCCGTGCTGGAGGCGCGCTACGTCTCCGCCGAGGGTCGGGTCGTGAAGGTGGGCGGGCCCACGGTGAAGAACGTCAGCGGCTACGACCTGTGCCGCCTGCTCGTGGGCTCGCTCGGCACGCTCGGACTGCTCGGCGAGGTGGTGCTGCGCACGCGGCCGGTGCCGTCGTGCGCCCGCTGGTTCGCCGGCGACGGCGCCGACCTCGCAGCCGTGCGGGCGGCGCTCTACCGCCCTGCCGCGATCCTGTGGGACGGGGCCACGACCTGGGTGTGGCTCGAGGGCCACGACGCCGACGTGGGCGCCGAGGGCGTCGTGCTGGCGGGCCTCGGCTTGGCGCCGGTCGACGGGCCGCCAGCGGTGCCCCCCCACCGGCACGCCGTCGGGGAGGGCACGGACGACCTCGGCGGCACGTTCCTCGCCGAGGTCGGCGTCGGCGTCGTGCACCGGGCCGAGCCGGCACCGGCGCCCGAGCTGCCGGCGCCCGTGGTCGACCTCGCCCGGCGCATCAAGGAGGCGCTCGACCCGACCGGGCGGCTGAACCCGGGCCGTGACCCGCTGGCGGTGGTCCGGTGAGCGCGCCGGTGGTGGCCCAGGCCGGGCGGACCTCGACGGCGTTCGACCCCGTCCGGCCGTTGCACCGGGGCGGCGAGCCGCCGGTGGTTGTCCGGTGAGCGACGCCACCGATCCGCCGGTGACTGGGCCGCTCCGCCTCGACGACGATGCCCTGTCGTCGTGCGTGGCCTGCGGGCTGTGCCTGCCGCACTGCCCGACCTTCCGGGTGACCGGCGACGAGGCCCTGTCGCCGCGCGGGCGGATCGCGGCGATGCGCCTCGTCGAGCGCCAGGGCGTGCCGATGGACGCCGCCTTCACCGAGGCCATGGACACGTGCGTGCAGTGCCGGGGCTGCGAGACCGCCTGCCCGTCGGCGGTGCCCTTCGGGGCGCTCATGGAGGGCACCCGCGCGGCACTGGCCGCCGAGACCCGGTACCAGCCCTGGTGGCGGCGTGTCGGCTACCGCCTGCTCGGCCACCACCGCCTCCTGCTCGCGGGCTCGTCCGCCCTGGCCGTCCTCCAGCGCCTCCGCCTCCTTCCTGTCCCGCCGGCGCCCACCTGGTCGGCGCCCGCCTCCGCCGGGTCGGCATCCACCACCTCCGTTCTGGCTCCCGATTCGATCGCCAGGGCGATCGAATCGGGAGCCAGTTCGTCAGACGAGCGGTCGGGCCGGTCGCTCCGGTCCCGGCTGCCGGCGCTGCCGCGACTGTCCGTCCGCCGGGCGCCGCTGCGGGCTACGGGCGACGACGTGTGGCTGTTCACCGGCTGCGTCATGGACGCCTGGCAGCGGCCGGTGCACGAGGCCACGATCCGGGTGCTGACCGCCGCGGGCGCCGGGGTACGGCCCACCGGCGGCGCCGCCGGGTGCTGCGGGGCGCTGGCCACCCACGCCGGCCTCGTGGACACCGCCCGGCGCCAGGCCGAGCAGGTGATGGCGGCCGTGCCGGGCGACGCCCCGATCCTCGTGAACTCGGCGGGCTGCGGCGCCCAGCTCAAGGACTACGGCCACCTGCTCGGCACTCCCGAGGCGTCGGCGTTCAGCGCCCGCGTGCTCGACGTGCACGAGTGGTTGGCCGACCACCTCGACGCCCTGCCGGCGCCGGCATCATCGGGCGGGCGCCCCGTCGTCGCCGTGCAGGACCCGTGCCACCTGCGCCACGTCCAGAAGGTGCACCCGGCGGTGCGGGCCGTCCTCGCGCCGTACGTCGAGGTGGCCGAGCTCGACGACGAGGGGCTGTGCTGCGGCGCCGGCGGCGCCTACTCGGCCACGCAGCCGGCCTTGTCCTCGGCCATCCGGCAGCGCAAGCTGGGGGCCATCGCTCGCGCCGGCGCCCCCGTGGTGGCCAGCGCCAACCCCGGGTGCGCGCTGCACCTCGCCGCCGCCGGCGTCACCGTGCGCCACCCGATGGAGATCCTGGACGAGCACCTGCCCGGCGGGCAGGGGAACGGAGCACGCTGATGGCGGGGGAGTTCGACGAGATCAAGGGCCGACTGGAGGCCATCGCCGAGGAGTTGGCCGACCTGGCCATCGTCCGCCTGCGGGAGTCGATCGATGCCGGCGGCCACGAGCTGCCCGTCGACGAGAAGCGCCTCACCCGCGCCCGCCGCGCGGTCGAGAAGGCCATCCACCTCCTCGACGAGCCCGACGACACCGACCCCTACGACGACTGAGGGCGCCCCGCCGGCCCGTGCCCTCGCTGCGCCAGGCTGAATCTGGCGCATCGTGCCGCACGTGGTGCGGTTGGTTGCGCCGGGTTGAGGTTGGCGCAGTGGCGGGTGGCGAGGAGGCGGCCCTGCGCTGGGTTGATCTCGGCGCATCGCGCCGCACGAGGTGCGGTCGGATGCGCCGGGTCGGGGTCAGCGCCACGGCAGAGCGGCGACGAACGCCTCGACGGCGTCCAGGTCGGCGGGGGTGAGGCCCAGGTCGGGGTCAGGGCGGACCAGCAGGCCGGGGACGTCGATCGAGCGGAGCCACTCGTCCGCCGCGTCGGGGATGGCCTCGTCGTCGACCCAGACGAACGGCCGGCGCTCGTGCCCGACCTGGGCCCGGACGGCGGCGAACTTCCAGGGGCCGCCGGCGGTGGCGTCCATCGGCGGCTCGGCGGCCACCGTCAGGGCGGGCAGGCCCATCGCGGCGCCGATCTCGTCCGCATCGACGCCCCAGGTGGTCAGCCAGCGCAGCTCCGCGTCGAGCGCCCGCAGCCGGGCGCCCAGCCGCGGCGAGACGGTCAACACGTCGCCGTAGAGCTCCAGCGGCGTCCCGTCCCCGAACCCGGGCGAGCCGGAGAGCGCGCTGACCGCCCCGTCGACGTCGAGGTAGACGACGGGGCGAGCCTCCCTGGCGACGGTCATGCCTCCCAGGGTGCCGTCCGTGCGGCAGATGCGGCGCTGCCCGTCGCGTCCCGCACCCGTACGGTTGCCGAAATGGGGACATCGGACGGACGAGCGTCGGGGGCGACCGAAGCACGCCGCCGGCTCTCGACCGACGAGGACGCCGAGGTGCTCGGCTGCACGGTCGAGGAGCTCGAGCGGTGGCGACGTCTCGTGCTGCCGACCGGCCCTCGCCGGCGCTCGGGGCAGGCGGATGACGAGTACCGCGCCGACGAGATCATCGCCGTGGCGGTCGGCCGCTGGCTCGAGGAGCTCAACCGCCGCGAGGCGCCGGGCCTCGCGGCCCGGCTCGTCGAGAACCTCCCGGAGGAGGGTTCGTGGTGCGTGCTGGTCACGTACCGCACGGTGCAGCTGATCACCGACCCCGCCAGTCCCGAGCTGGCCAAGCGCCGCAAGGTGCGCGAGGCCGTGTTCCACCCTGACGGCTACTACGCCGAGCTCCGCCGCCGGGGCGTTTGGCCCGTGCCGGCGCCCGGTGCCTGAGCCGGTGGGCACGACCACCTCGGGACACGTCCGGAACCGACGACACTCCGGTGAACGTCGGACCGGTGTGCGCCTCCTCGCCGGGCTCGTCGTCGCCGCCGCGTTGGTGGCGGGCGCGTGCTCGTCTGGCGGGAGCACGGGAGCGTCCGGCGGCTCGACCACGCTGCCCGAGATCGACCCGAAGGGCGACGAGTCGGCCCGGCTCGCCGCGGCGGAGGAGCGGTGGGCTGCGGCAGGGATCGACGACTACCGCTGGACGTTCCGGCGGGTCTGCTTCTGCCCGCCGATGACGACCGAGGTGCGGGTGGAGGGCGGCGAGGCGGACCGGTCGTCGATCGCGATCGAGTACGGCCACGCCGAGGACCTCGACTTCGCGACCATGGAGGAGCTGTACGGCGTCATCGCCGACGAGATCGAGCGGTCGGACGAGGTGACGGTCGACTACGACCCGGTGACCGGCCAGGTGCGGAGCTTCACGGCCGACCGGATCACCACCGGGGTCGACGACGAGCTTGGCTACGACGTGCTCAGCTTCGTGCCGGATGCCCAGCACCGCCCGTCGCTCGCCCGGCTCGACCTGACCGAGTCCTTCCCCTGCGGCCACGGCTTCCAGGGGTCGAACGCGGCGCAGACCCTCGGGCTCACGGCGGACTTCGTGGCCCCTGCCGGCGACCCGGCCGCCACCGTCACGCTGCCCGACCCGGCCTGGGAGGTCGCGGTGCTCCGCGGCGAGCACCTCTTCGCCAACTGGTGCAACGACCTGGTGCCGCCCGGGACGCCGGAGCGCCGGGTGACGGCGTCGCTGCCCGTCGTGGCCGGCACGATCACCTTCGACGGCCCCGTGCCTGGCCCCGACGCCCACACCGACCGCGTCACCGTCCACCTCACCGGCCTCGTGGTCGAGAAGCCGGACGGCACCCGGGTGACCCTGCCCGACGCCACCCTGGTCAACGAGGCCTGGGGCGGCGCCGCCGGCTGACCGGCGTGGAGCGGCGACGGCTCGGCCCGCTCCCCCTCGAGGAAGGGGCGGAAACCCCGAGATTCCGGGGTTTTCGCTTGCGGGGGTGGGTGTTGTCGGCTACGGTATCGAACATCAGTTCGCAGCCCTGATCGGCGCTGAGACGGCGCCGCAGTCCACAGCACGGGCGAAGTATCGGGCCGGCCGCCACGAGCGGGGCCTGGAGTGCTGGCTGCCTTTTCCTGTCTGATCGGTGTTGGGAGAGGCCGTGGTGCGTGTCGAGCTGGACCATCTGCGAGAAACGACCGAGAAGGTCCGGGGTGTGGTGTGGGCCAACGAGCCCGCCGCCACCCTCGAGGCCTCGTTGGTGACGATCAGCGAGGTCCGCTCGATGCTGGATGCCGCCGAGGTCGAGGCGCTCGCCGCCTACGACGCGGCCAAGGAGTGGAAGGCCACCAGCGCCCAGTCCGCCGCGCTGCGCATCGCCTACCTGACCAACCGGCCGTTGGAGGACGTGCGGTGGCGGGTCGGGCTGGGCCGCAAGCTCCGCACGATGCCCCACACGATGGCGGCGTTCGAGCTCGGCGAGATCTCGATCGACCACGTGCAGTACCTGTGCCGGGTGAACCTCAAGGCGTTTGCCCCCGAGTTCGCCCGCGACGAGGAGCTGCTGGTCGACAAGGCCCGCACGCTGCGGTTCGACGAGTTCGCCGTCGAGGTCCGCCGCTGGCGCGAGGTCGTCGACCCCGAGGGCACCGAGAAGCGGGCCCTGTCGAACTACGAGGAACGCCGCCTCCACGCCTCGCAGACCTTCGAGGGGATGGGCCAGGTCGACGGGTGGCTCGAACCGCTCACGTACCACGTGTTCAACACCGAGCTCGGCCGCCGCTACCGACAACTCCTCGACGCCGACTGGGCTGAAGCGAGGCAACGCCTCGGCGACGCCGCCACCGTCAACGACCTGTGGCGCACCCCCGCCCAGCGCCGCCACGACGCACTCGGCGTCATGGCCGAAGCGTCCCGCGACCACGACGGCGTCCCCGCGCAGCGGTCGCTGGGCACCACCATCGTGTGCGACCACGCCACCTACCTCGTCGCCCTCGCCCGCATCCTCGCCGCGATCCGCGGCGACGACCCCGACCAGCACCGCTACCCGTTCGAACGACGCTGCGAGTTCGCGGACGGCACCCCCGTCACCCCCGAACAAGCCGTCTGGGCGTCCATCGCCGGCTGGATCGCCGTGCTCGCCGTCGACGAGAACGGCCACCCCCTCAACTACAGCCGCCACCGACGGTTCTTCACCGGAGCGCAACGCGACGCCGAGATGATCGCCTTCCCCACCTGCGACGACCCCACCTGCCCCATCCGCTCCGTCCACTGCCAGATCGACCACATCCTCGCCTGGATCGACGGCGGCCCCACCGACGCCACCAACGGCAAACCCCGCTGCGACGGCCACAACCTCTGGAAAGAGCACCAACGGGCCAAGTTCGGCGGCATCACCGGCCGCGTCCGCCGCCGACGAACCAAGCCCTGACCCGGGCCCCCACCGCTCACCCGAGACCCCCGACCCGACACCAGCCCAGGTGAGGCCGCCCCGCGCGGCCCCACCGGCGCGCCCGGGCTCGCGGTCGGAGGACCCCTCGACCGTTGCGGGACGTGGGAGCATCTCGGGGTGACCGTTCGCGTCGTGATCGGGATCGCCGCGGTCGCCGTGTTGGTGGCGGCGATCGTGCGGGGGCGATGGTCGCTGCCCCGGGCGCGCCGGGCGCGGGCCGAACTCCTGCGCCACCACCGGGGCCGGACGGTCACCGTGTACCTCGGCCCCAAGAGCATGCGCTCCGAGACGGGACGGGTGGTCGACGTCGACGAGGCGGCCAACCGGCTGGTGCTCGAGGTGGGCGGTGGGTCCCGGCAGTCGGTGCTCCTCGGCGACGTCGCGTCGGTCTACAGACCACACGGCACCCGGCTGGACGACTGGTGACGATCGCCCGCAGAGCACGCAGAGGCCGCAGCGGACACGTTCTCGTGCCGCTCCTGGTCGTCGCCGCGGTGCTCGGAGGATGCGGTCTCGGGCACGGCGATGACGGTGGCGAGGCGGCGCGGCTCGAGGCGGCGCGGGCTCGCTGGGCCGACGCGGGGATCGAGGACTACACGTGGCGCTTCACCCGGAGCTGCTTCTGCCCGCCGCTGTCCGGCGAGGTGCGGGTGGCGGACGGGGTTGCGGTAGACGTGTCGCGGATCACGGACCCGCGCTGGGCGGGCGACGGTGACGAGCTCGAGTTCACGACCATGGAGCAGCTCTTCGACCTGATCGAGGGGGAGATCGAGGCGTCCGAGGAGGTCACGGCGGAGTACGACCCGACGACCGGCCGGGTGCGGCGCTTCGACGCCGCCGGCCGCAGCGACACGGTCGACGACGAGCGGGGCTACGAGGTGACCAGCTTCGTGGGTGGTGACGAGGGCGCCGACGCATCGACCCGGGTGGTGCTCACCGCCGACGCCCGCAGCCCGAGCGTCGGAGTGGTCGAGGTGGAGGGGACGGCGACGGTGCCCGACGGCGCCAATGTGAATTGGACGCTGGAGCGGGCCGACCGGCCGGCGATGTGCCCCGTGGACGTGGCGCCCGACGACGATCCCTGCAACGCGCCCTACGGGCGGACCACGGTCATCGACCAGCGCTTCGCCTTCCGGGTCGACGGCCTCGACCCGGGTGAGGTCGAGGTCTTCGTTGCCTTCGATCCGGCCTTCGGTGACCATCCCGTCGACATCGCCCGACGCTACGGGCGGCTCGGCCGCCGGATGACGGGCCCCCAGGTGGTCGACTACGGCGGCGGCGCCTACCGGGCGCAGGTCACCCAGACCGTCCAGGTGCAATAGCGGTTCAGAAGTCCGTTGCCTCGGGGGTGAACGCCTCCCAGCCGGGGTCGGGCGCTGGAGTGGGCGGGGGCACCCGGGGGCTCGGGCCGGGAGCGGGCGAGCCGGCGCGCCCGGGGTTGCGTCCACCGTGGGTGAGGCCCCGCGCCAGATCCCGCAGGCTCCGGCCCAACTCGGCGGCGTCGAGCAGGTCGAGCAGCCACATGCCCTGGGACGGTACCGCCCGCGCGGTGGGTCAGGCGGGGGCGTGGTGGCCGGGCGGGAGGGCGAGGTGCTTCGGCGCCGACGGGAGGGCGTTGAGGGCGTCGATGAGCGTTCGGAGCCGTCCGTAGCGGTTGAAGTCGAAGCGGATGGCCAGGCGGGGGAGGTCGGGGTGGTCGTCGTCGGCGGCCTCGGGGCCGGTCGGGCCGGTGCGCTCGATGCGGCCGGTGACGGCGAGGTCGCCGAAGCGGTCGTTGATGGCGTCGAGCTCGTCGTTGGTGGGCGCGACGTTGAGGCGGATGACCAGCGTCGAGCCCGTCCAGCGGATCGAGTGGTAGTTCCGGTAGAAGCCGCGGATCTCGGCCACCGCCTCGTCCACGTCCTCGGTGACGAGGAACAGGTCGAGGTCGTGGTCGTGGATGTAGCCCCGGGTGGCCACCTCGGCGGCGAGGAACGCCTGCCACTCGTCCCAGTAGGTGCCGCCCGGCGTCTCGAGGAACACGACCGGCGTGGGCAGGGTCTTGCCGTTCTGCAGGAGGGTCAGCAGCTCGAAGGACTCGTCGAGGGTGCCGAAGCCCCCGGGCAGCACCACGAAGCCGTCGGACTCCTTGATGAGCTCGAGCTTGCGGGTGAAGAAGTACTTCATCGCCACGAGCTTGGGATCGCCCTTGATGAAGGGGTTGGGCTCCTGCTCGTGGGGGAGGCGGATGTTCACCCCGAACGAGTGCTCGCGGCCGGCGCCCTCGATGCCGGCGGCCATGATCCCGGGGCCGGCGCCGGTGATGACCATCCAGCCCTCGGCGGCCATGGCCGCGGCGAGGTCCCGGGTCTGCAGGTAGAGCGGGTCGTCCGGCTTGGTGCGGGCCGAGCCGAAGATCGTGATCTTCGGGTACGACCGGTACGGGGCGAACATGCCGAACGCCGTCGCCATCTCTCGCAGCGCCGCGGTGGCGATCTTCAGGTCGAGGCGGTCGGCGTCGTCACCGGCCAGGTCGACCGCCGTGGCGAACAGGTCGAAGAGCAGATCGCGGTCCGCGTGGGCGCCGGCGAGGTCGAGCAGGTGCTCGATGGCGGCGTCGACCTCGGCATCGCCCGTGCTGCGGCCCCGCTGCCGTCGCGGCGCGGCGCCGGGGACCGTGCCGGCACCGTCCGCCGCGGTGGGACCGCTCATCCGGTGGTGGCGGCGACCCGGCCGTAGAGCGTGGTGCGCTGCTCGAGGCGGCGGCCGAGGGGCTCGACGAGGGCCCGGAAGTCGGCCTCCTCGGCCATCTGGCCGTGGCTGGCGCCGGCGGCCCGTGAGATGTTCTCGTCCATCAGGGTGCCGCCCAGGTCGTTGACGCCGGCCTGCAGGAGCTGGCGGGCCCCGCCGAAGCCGAGCTTCACCCACGACGCCTGGATGTTGTCGATGGTGCCCCGGTAGGCGATGCGGCCGACGCTGTGCATCAGCACGGCCTCGCGGAAGGTGGGGCCGCGGCGGGCCTTCTTCTGGAGGTAGATCGGCGCCGCCATGTGCACGAACGGCAGCGGGACGAACTCGGTGAAGCCGCCGGTCTCCTCCTGGAGGGACCGGGTGCGCACCAGGTGGCGGGCCCACGAGCGGGGGTGCTCGATCGAGCCGAACATGATGGTGATGTTCGAGCGGAGGCCGACCGAGTGGGCGGTGCGGTGGGCGTCGAGCCACTCGTCGGTGTCGATCTTGTCGCTGCACAGCACGGCGCGGACCTCGTCGTCGAGGATCTCGGCGGCGGTGCCGGGCAGGGTGCGCAGGCCGGCGTCCATGAGGCGGCGCAGGTAGTCGGCGAGGGGCTCGCCGTTGCGCTTGGCCCCCTCGGTGACCTCGAGGGCGGTGAAGCCGTGCACGTGGATGTCGGGGGCGGCGGCCTTCACCGCCCGGGTGACGTCCAGGTAGTAGTCGCCGTCGAAGTCGGGGTGGATGCCGCCCTGGAGGCACACCTCGGTGGCGCCGAGGTCCCAGGCCTCGCGGACCCGGTCGGCGATGTCGTCGAGGCTGAGCAGGTAGGGCGTGCCCCGGAGGTTGAGCGAGAGCGGGCCCTTCGAGAAGCCGCAGAACCGGCACTTGAACGTGCAGACGTTCGTGTAGTTGATGTTGCGGTTGGCGACCCAGGTCACGACGTCGCCCACCGCCTCGGCCCGCAGCTCGTCGGCCAGCGCGGCCACGGCGCCCACCTCGGGGCCCCGGGCGGAGAAGAGCGTGACGATCTCGTCCTCGCCGACCTGCTCGCCGGCGCGGACGCCCGCCAGCACCTCGCCGACGGCGCTGCCCGCCCCGATGCCGGGCCAGTTTCCGGGAGCCGGTGCCGGTGGGATCAGCACCGGCGGGGGCTCCTCGTCGCCGGAGTACCACCGGTCGTCGCGGGCGAGGCCCTCGGCGTCGCTGTGGTCGAGCACCGGGAAGCGCAGCCCCTCGTCGAGCCAGCGCCCGGGGTCGAGGGCGTGCTCGGGGTAGATCGTGAGGCGGGGGGCGAGGGTGTGTCCCCGCGCCTCGGTGACCTCGCGGAGGCGGTCGAGTGCCGGCCAGGGCCGCTCGGGGTTCACGTGGTCGGCCGTGACGGGGGAGACGCCGCCCCAGTCGTCGATGCCGGCGTCGAGCAGCGGGCCGAAGTCGTCGGACAGGTTGGGCGGCGCCTGCACGTGGACCTCGGGTGGCAGGATCAGCCGGGCCAGGGCGATGGCCTCGAGGTACTCGTCGGCCGGGCACGGCGGGTGGGCGTGCATCCCGGTGCCGGGCTTGGGCAGGAAGTTCTGGACGATGACCTCCTGCACGTGGCCCCAGCGCCGGTGGGAGGCGGCGATGGCCTCCAGGGCATCGACGCGGTCCTGGCGGGACTCGCCGATGCCCACGAGGATCCCGGTGGTGAAGGGGATGGCCAGCTCGCCGGCGGCCTCGAGGGTGGCCAGGCGGCGCTCGGGGGTCTTGTCGGGTGAGCCCCGGTGGGCCTCGAGGTCGGGGTTGAGCGACTCGAGCATCATCCCCTGCGACGGCGACACCGCCCGCAGCGCCGCCAACTCGTCGGGGAACAGGGCGCCGGCGTTGGCGTGGGGGAGCAGGCCCGTCTCGTCGAGCACGAGGCGGCACATCGCCAGGAGGTAGTCGACCGTGGAGGCGTGGTCGTGCTCGGCCAGCCACTCCCGCGCGACGGGGTAGCGCTCCTCGGGGCGCTCACCCAGGGTGAAGAGGGCCTCGTGGCACCCGGCCTCGGCGCCCGCGGCGGCGATGGCCAGCACCTGGTCGGGCGCCAGGTACGGGTGGTCGAGCCGGGCCGGGGGCTGGGCGAAGGTGCAGTACCCGCACTTGTCCCGGCACAGCATGGTCAGCGGGATGAAGACCTTGGGGGAGTACGTCACCCGGTTGCCGTGGGCGGCGTCTCGCACCGCCCGGGCCTCGGCCAGCAGGTCGGCGAGGGGGCGGTCGGTGAGGGCCATGGGCGGAATCTATACAGGCGGACCGGCGGAGCGGCGCCGACGCGGTGGTACGGTCGCCCCAGAACACGGGAGCCCGGTGGACCGGGCTGAGAGGGTGGGCTGACCGGCCCCCGACCGTACGAACCTGATCCGGGTCATGCCGGCGCAGGGATGTTCGATCGCACCGATCCACCCTCTCGGCACCTCCACCTTCCGGGCCCCCGCCCCGCCCGTCGAGAGGAGCCGCCGTGCTCGCCGAGATCCAGGTCCTGCCCCAGCCGCTGGGCACCGCCGCCGACCGCTACGCCCACGTCGACGCGGCCATCGCGGTCATCGAGGCCGCCGGCCTCACCTACGAGGTGGGCGCGCTCGGCACGACCGTCGAGGGCCCGCCCGACGCCGTGTGGCCGCTGCTCCGGGCGGTGCACGAGGCGACCCTCGCCGCCGGCGCCGACGGCTGCGTGACGGTGGTCAAGGTGGCCGAGGCGGGGGCGGCGGACGACGACCCCACCATCGCCGGGCTCACCGGCGGCTTCCGGGCGCCGGCGTGAGCGAGGCCCGCCCGGCGGCCCCCGCCACCGCGCCGGCCGTGGGCGCCGCCGCCGGGAGCGGGCGCGGCGCCCGCCGCCTCCTCGACGCCGGCCTGACCGCCGGGCTCCTGGTGCTG
>WBZL01002487.1_pt1 | contig 17896 bp, 14 predicted proteins | sample 5204291 | NCBI WGS metagenome assembly WBZL01 (sample SAMN12344345, study PRJNA552823) | activated sludge metagenome | biome: Activated sludge suspended growth; feature: Nitrification reactor; material: Wastewater; isolation source: activated sludge from nitrification reactor of wastewater...
GCCCCCCGAGACATCGCCAGCCGAGCCGCCCTGGTCGAGGTGGCCAAGGGCCACGGCGTCGGTCCGCTCGAGAACGGCGTCTACCTCGACTTCTCCGATGCCATCGGACGCCTCGGCGAGCACGTCATCGAGGAGCGCTACGGCAACCTCTTCGAGATGTACGAGCGCATCACCGACGAATCGCCCTACAAGGTGCCCATGCGCATCTACCCCGCTCCCCACTACACCATGGGTGGGCTGTGGGTGGACTACGAGCTGATGACCACCGTGCCCGGCCTGTACTGCACCGGCGAGGCCAACTTCTCCGACCACGGCGCCAACCGCCTCGGTGCCTCGGCCCTCATGCAGGGCCTGGCTGACGGCTACTTCGTGCTGCCCAACACCATCAGCAACTACCTGGCCCCCAAGCTGGGCAGCCAACCGGTACCGACCGACCACCCCGAGTTCAAGGCCGCCGAAGCCGCCGCCAGCGACCGGTTCAACCAGTACCTGTCCATCGGGGGCACCCGCTCGCCCGACTCGTTCCACATGGCGCTGGGCAAGATCATGCTGGAGAACTGCGGCATGGAGCGGACCAAGGAAAGCCTGGAGACGGCGCTGGCCGAGATCCCCGCCCTGCACGAAGAGTTCCGCAAGGACCTTCGGGTCACCGGCAGCGGCACCTCCACCAACCAGACCCTCGAGAAGGCCGGCCGGGTCGACGACTTCTTCGAGTTGGCCCAGGTCATGTGCCTCGACGCCCTCACCCGTGAGGAGTCCTGCGGTGGTCACTTCCGGGCCGAACACCAAACCGACGAAGGCGAAGCCCAGCGCGACGACGCCAACTTCGCCCACGTGGCGGCCTGGGAGTGGACCGGCGACGCCGCCAAACCCAACCGCCACGTCGAGCAACTCACCTTCGACAACGTCCACCTCGCCGTCCGGAGCTACAAGTGAGCAAGGAACTGAACCTCACCCTCAAGGTCTGGCGCCAGGACGGCCCGGACGCCCCCGGTCACTTCGACGTGATCGCGGCACCGGGCATCAAGGACGAGATGTCGTTCTTGGAGATGCTCGACCTCGTCAACGAGCGTCTCATCGCCGACGGCAAAGAGGCAATCGTCTTCGACCACGACTGCCGTGAAGGCATCTGCGGCACCTGCTCGCTGATGATCAACGGCCAGGCCCACGGTCCCCAGAAGGGCACCGCCACCTGCCAGCTCCACATGCGCAAGTTCGACGACGGCCAAGAGGTCGTTATCGAACCCTGGCGGGCCACCGCCTTCCCGGTGGTGAAGGACCTGATGGTGGACCGGGCAGCCCTGGACCGCATCGTCGAGTCGGGCGGCTTCATCACCGCCGAGACCGGTGGTGCCCCCGACGCCAACCTGATCCCCATCCCCAAGCCGGTGGCCGACGCGGCCATGGACGCCGCGGCCTGCATCGGCTGTGGTGCGTGCGTGGCGGCGTGCCCCAACTCGGCGGCCCAGCTCTTCACCTCGGCCAAGGTGTCGCACCTCAACCTCCTGCCCCAGGGTCAGGCCGAGCGCTACAAGCGGGTCGAGGCCATGGTGGAGACTATGGAGGAGTTCTTCGGTTCGTGCACCAACCACGGCGAATGCCAAGAGGCGTGCCCGAAGGAGATCTCCATCGACTTCATCGCCCTGATGAACAAGGACTACCTCAAGTCGAAGGTCAAGAACCGCAAGCTCTTGTCCCAGAAGTAGCCAGCGCCCGGTGACGGTCAGGCCGGTTCGGGCCTAGGCCGATTCACCTTCTCCGCTCAGGTCACCCTGGGCGGCGAGGAGCTGTTCGGCCAACACGCCCACCTGTTCGTTGACCCGACGGATGGTGTCGTAGACCGCGCCGATGCTGCGCGCCGTCAGGTCCTGGGTGGTCCCCACCACCCCGGCGATGGGTTCGAGCTGGCTGAGCACCCCGAGGGGGGCGGCGGCCACGGCCTGATGGATCTCCTCCACGCTGGTGGCGCCGTTGTTCACGGCCTCCTCCACCAGGGCCTGGATTCGGATCAGGTTGAGATTGGCCACGGGGCCACCTCCAGGTTCGAGCGTTCGGCGTGCGGGCCATCCGCGAGGCGCGGCCCGGAACCTAGTGGCCCGACGCCGCCCAAGGTGGCTCTTGTGACCGGAGACCCCGACCCGTAAGGTGGTTCACGGAACGTGGGGGTTTGCCCGTGAGCACTACTGAGAGTGATGTCCTGAACCGGCGGAAAGAACACCGGACGCCCCTGGTCCTCCGACTCGGACTGGTGGCGGTCGCCGTGGTCGCCTCCGCCAGCCTGAGCGCGTGCGACCCCACCGGAGACGTGCGCTTCCTCCAAACCCCGAAGCCCGCGCATCGCGTCGACGGGGTGGGGTGGGCGGTCAGCCTCACCTCCACCCGCATCTACCTGGGCGGAACCTTCGCCAACGTCCGCAACCAGGGCGGCACCAACCAAGGGGCTTACGCCAACGTCGCCGCCTTCGACCGCACCACCGGCGCCGTGATCCCGACGTTTCGGGCCGACACCAACGGGATCGTCCGTACCCTCGCCGTGCGGGGGGACACGCTCTACCTGGGCGGAGACTTCACCACCGTCAACGGTCAGCCCCGGGCCCGGCTGGCCGCGGTAGACCTCCAGACCGGGGCGGTCAAACCATTCCGGGCTGACACCAACCGGGTGAACAAGGTGGTGGCAGCCGGAGACCGGCTGTACGTGGCGGGCACGTTCTCCACCATTGGCGGCGTAGCCCGCAACCGGGTGGCCGCCCTCGACCTCGTCACCGGCGCCGTCGACCCCACCTTCGACCCCAACGTGAACGCGTCAGTGAACACCATCGCCGCCCTCCCCGACCGGTCCCGGGTGTTCATAGGCGGGCTGTACACCACCGTCCACGGCACCGCCACCACCCGGCTCACCGCCCTCGACGGCTTCACCGGCGCAGTGACCGCGCCGACGTTCAGCGACGTCTCCGGCGAGGCGCTCGACCTGGAACTGAGCCCCAACGGCACCCGTCTGGCCGCGGCCCTCGCCGAGTACGGCAACCAGGGTGCGGTGTTCAACACCACCACCGGCACCAAGCAGTTCCGCCAACGCTGCGGCGGAGATGCCCAAGCGGTGACCATCGTCGGCGACAACTGGTACACCGGCAACCACGAGGAATGCGAAGGCGACTACAACCTTCGCCTGGTCGGCAACTCGATGATCACCGGGGCTCGCCAGACCGACTGGAACCCAACCTTCGACCGGTTCTGGGGGGTGCGGGACCTGGCCACCGACGGGCAGGTCCTGGTGGCGGCCGGGGACTTCACCAACGTGTCGGGGGTCCCGGCCCAGGGGTTCGTGATCTTCCCGGTGGCCCCGCCGCCACCGCCTCCTCCGGTGAGCTTGGCCGCCAACGCGTCGTGGCGCTACCTCGACACGGGCACGATGGCCCCGGGTTGGAGCGGGCTCGGCTTCGACGACAGCGCCTGGGCACAGGGCAACGCCCAGTTCGGCTACGGCGACGGCGACGAAACCACCGTCATCTCCTTCGGTCCTAGTAGCTCCCAGAAGTACGTCACCTCGTGGTTCCGCACCACGTTCAACGCCACCGCGGTGCCGGCCACCCTCACCTTGGACCTGGTGGCCGATGACGGGGCCATCGTCTACCTGAACGGGGTGGAGGTCGTGCGGGACAACGTCGGACCCGGCTCCGACGAAACCGCCCTACGAGCCATCAGCGGACGCTCGGGTAGCGCCGAGAACGCCGTCCGTTCGTTCGCCCTACCCACCAACCTGATCAACGTGGGGATCAACACCATCGCCGTGTCGGTACACCAGGACACCCCGTCCTCGTCCGACCTGAGCTTCTCCGCCGCCCTGCGCTCCACCGCCACCGCTTAACTCGCCATGCTCGGGCCCGGCGGGGGCAGTACGGTCCGAGCCCATGGTCACGAACAGTGCTGGCACGCCGCGTCCTCGCCTTTTCACCGTCAGGGTCCTTGCCGCCCTGACCTGCGGGGTATTGCTCATGGCGGCGTGTAGCTCCGGTGATGACGACAGCCCCACCGCCTCCCCGTCGTCCACGTCCGCGGCCGCGTCATCCACCGCCCCGGCCGGTTCCGCTGAGAGCACCGACGGGAAGGCGTTGGACCGCTACGCCGACTACGAGACCACCAACTACGCCGACCCTGCCCACTGGGTGTGCCGGCCCGACGCCGAAGACGTGTGCGACGGTGACCTCTCCTCCACCACCGTCACCGCCGATGGCACCCTGACCGTCGAGGCGTTCGAGGCCGCCGCCGAGCCCGCCATCGACTGCTTCTACGTGTACCCCACCATCTCGCGAGACCAAGCACCCTTCAGCGATTGGAACGCGTCAGATGACGAAGAAGGGTTCGTCACGCTGAACCAGGCCGCCCGCCTCCAGTCCCAGTGCCGGCTGTTCGCCCCCGTCTACCGCCAGAGGACCCTCGCCGGCCTCACCGGCTTCACATCGACCGACGCCGAAGGTGACCTGCCCGACCTGGAGGAAGGAGACCCCTACGCCGACGTGCTCGACGCCTTCCGGACCTACATGGCCAACGACAACGGCGGACGCGGTGTGGTGTTGATCGGGCACTCCCAGGGAGCGGCGGTGTTGAGCCAGTTGATCGCCGAGGAGATAGACCCCAACGACGACGTCCGGGAACTGTTGATCTCGGCCTACCTGGCCGGCTGGTCGGTCGCCGTGCTCGAAGGCGCCGACGTCGGTGGTCAGTTCCAGAACGTGCCGGTCTGCCGTACCGACGACCAGACCGGGTGCGTTCTGAGCTGGGCGTCGTTCGCCGCCGGGTCTCCACCGCCGGCGGGTGCGTTCTTCGGCCGACCGATCAGCGGTACCCGCAGCAGCGGAGCGACCCAGCCCGCCGACCAGGTGGCGGTCTGCACCAACCCTGCCGACCTTGCGGGCGGCGTGGGTGGCGAGGCGGTCGAGACCGACGCGTACTTCCCGGCCAACCGCGAGGCTTCGATCCTGAGTGATCTGGGGGTCAGCACCCAGGCCGCGGGGTGGTTGGATCCCGCCGCTGGTGAGATCACGACGCCGTTCGTCTCTGTCCCGGGGCTGGCCCGGGCCCGATGCGTCAGCGCCGATGGCTTCACCTATCTGGAGGTCGAGACCGTGGCCGACCCCGCCGACCCCCGAGCCGATGAGATCCCCGGCGCTCTCACCCCCGAGTGGGGTCTGCACCTCATCGACGTGAACGTGGTGATGGGCGACGTCGTGCGCCTGGTCGAAGCTCAGGCCGAAGCCTTCGCCGCCTGAGGTAGCTGGTCACCAGGCGGGCGGGCCCGCGGCTTCCGTGCCCATTCGTGCAATGTTGCACAAGCGCGGGCTGCCGTAGTAGCGAAGAGGGACTTTCGGGCCCCTTGACACGCGCGCGTGCGGGTCCGTCACCCACCTAGACCCCACCAACCAAGGATCCACGGTGCACCTGCTCGCAGCCGAAGGCGGTTACCAAGCCTTCACCCTGGGAGGGACCGACAAGGCCCTCCTGTTCGTCTCGCTCGGAATCGCCCTGGCCGCCCTGGCCGTCGGGTACGTCCTCATGCAGGGGGTGCTCAAGTCCGACGACGGCACCCCCGAGATGAAGGAGATCGCCGAGGCGGTGCAGGTGGGGGCCATGGCCTACATCACCCGCCAGTTCCGCACCATCGGGATGATCGTGATCCCGTTGGCCGTGGTGGTGTTCCTGACCAGCTCCAAGATCCTCGACCCCGACGGCGAGGTCGCCCTGGGATTCGTGCAGTCCGGTCTGTTCCGCACCGTCGCCTTCATCATCGGTGGCGCCTCCTCGGGAGCCATCGGCTTCTTGGGAATGTGGCTGGCCACCCGCGGCAACATCCGCACCACCGCGGCCGCCACCAAGAGCGACTTCCCCGGTGCCCTCACCGTTGCCATCCGCACCGGAGGCTCGGTGGGCCTGGCCACCGCCGGACTCGGCCTGCTCGGTGCCACCACCATCATCTTGATCTTCCAGAACACCAGCTCGGCCATCCTGGTCGGCTTCGGATTCGGTGGCTCCCTTCTGGCCCTGTTCCTGCGCGTCGGTGGCGGCATCTTCACCAAGGCGGCCGACGTGGGCGCCGACCTGGTCGGCAAGGTCGAGGCGGGCATCCCCGAAGACGACCCCCGCAACCCCGCCACCATCGCCGACAACGTCGGCGACAACGTGGGCGACTGCGCCGGCATGGCCTCGGACCTCTTCGAAAGCTTCGGCGTGACCCTGGTGGCCTCCATCATCCTCGGCGTGTCGGCCATGTCCGCCATTGGCGTCGGCCCCGACCAGGCCGCCCGTGGCCTCATCTTCCCGGTGGCGGTCATGGCCATCGGCCTGGTGGGTTCGATCATCGGCATCTTCATGGTCAAGGCCCGGCCCGGTGAAGACGACGCCCTCAAGTGCATCGACCGCGGCATCTACATCGCCCAGGCCATCTCGATCGTGGGCGCCGGTGCCCTGGCCTTCGGCTACGTCGGCAACCCGAAGGCCGTCGGCGGCGGTGAGCTGGTGGTGAGCCAGCCCGGAGCCCGCATGTTCGGCGCCATCGTGTTGGGCGTGGCCCTCGGCTTCGCCGCCTCCAAGATCACCGCCTACTTCACCTCCACCACCACCAAGCCGGTGCAGGACATCGCGGTGGCCACCCGGACCGGTCCGGCCACCACCGTGCTCGAAGGCATCAGCTTGGGCTTGGAGTCGGCGGTGTGGGCCCTGATCGCGGTGGCCGTGGCCATCGGCGGCGCCATCGCACTCGGTGGTGGTTCGTTCAAGTTCTCGGTGTACCTGGTGGCGTTGGCCGGTATCGGCATGCTCTCCACCACCGGCATCATCGTGGCCGAGGACACCTTCGGCCCTGTGGCCGACAACGCCGCGGGCATCGCCGAGATGTCAGGCAACTTCGAGGGTGAGCCCGAGCGGATCATGGTCAGCCTCGACGCCGTGGGCAACACCACCAAGGCCGTCACCAAGGGCTTCGCCATCGGTTCGGCCGTGATCGCGGCGGTGGCCCTGTTCGCCTCCTACGGCGAGACCATCATCGAACAGATCGGCCTGGCCGAGGTGGCCGGCGACCAGGGCTACATCATCAACGTGGCCGACCCCAAGGTGTTCATCGGCCTGCTCATCGGTGGCTCGATCGCCTTCATCTTCTCGTCGCTGGCCATCCGCGCCGTATCTCGCACCGCCGGCGTGGTGGTGCAGGAGGTTCGCCGCCAGTTCGCCGACGGCAAGATCATGAGCGGCGAGAAGAAGCCCGACTACGCCCCCGCCATCGACATCTGCACCGCCGCCTCGCTGCGCGAGCTGGCCACGCCGGCCCTCATCGCCGTGCTGGCCCCGGTCATCATCGGCTTCGGCCTCGGCCCCATCAGCCTGGGCGCCTTCCTGGCCAGCGTGATCGTGGTCGGTCAGCTCATGGCCAACTTCTTGTCCAACGCCGGTGGCGCTTGGGACAACGCCAAGAAGTACATCGAGGACGGCGCCGAGGGCGGTAAGGGTTCAGAGAGCCACAAGGCCGCCGTCATCGGTGACACCGTCGGTGACCCGTTCAAGGACACCGCTGGCCCGGCCCTGAACCCGCTGATCAAGGTCATGAACCTGGTGTCGCTGCTGATCCTGCCCGCCATCATCAAGCTGTACGACACCGACAAGCTGGCCGAGCTCAAGCAGGCTCCCGAAGTGGCGGCCCTGGTCATCGCCGTGGCCGCCGCGGTGGTGGTCGTCGGCGCCATCTCGTACTCCAAGAAGGCGGGTGACAAGGCGGTCAACGCCTTGGCCAACGCCAACTGAGGTGACAACTCCCCCCTCGTTCCGGCCGTCTCTGCGGCTCGGAGACCGCAGCGTCGACCTGACCCGGCCGGTGCTGATGGGGGTGGTCAACGCCAACCCCGACTCGTTCTCCGACCCAGGACGTCGTGGGCTCGATACCCAGATGGCCCAGGTTCAGGCGATGGTGGCCGACGGCGCCACCGTGATCGACGTGGGCGGTCAATCCGGCATCACCAACGTGGCCGAGGTCGACCCCGACGTGGAGATCGAGCGGGTGGCGCCGTTGGTGCGAGCCATCCGGGCCGAGCTGCCCGAGGTGGTGATCTCGGTTGACACCTACAAGCCGCCGGTGGTCGAGGCGGTGCTGGAGGCCGGGGCCCACATCATCAACGACGTGAGCGGGCTCCGCGCCCCCGAGCTGGCGCCCCTGGTGGCCCGGCATCGGGCCGGCCTGGTGGTCATGCACACCGCCGCCCCACCCAAGACCCGGCTGCAAGAGACCGAACTGTACGGCAACGTCGTGGCCGAGGTGCGGGATTTCCTGGCCGCCAAGGCGGCCGAAGCGGTCGACGCCGGGGTGGACCCCGATTCGATCCTGGTCGATCCCGGCCCCGACTTCACCAAGACCCCGGCCCAGACCATCGAGGTCCTCCGGCGACTGCCGGAACTGAACCCCGATGGGCTCCCCATGCTCCTGGCCATCTCCCGCAAGGACTTCATCGGCGCGTTGACCCAGACCCGGCCCCGGGAACGCTTGGCCGGCACGCTGGCCGCGGTGGCTGCCGTCGGCAGCGGCTCGGGGGTGGTGCTGCGGGTCCACGACGTGGCCGAGGTCCGCCGGTTCCTCACCGTGCTCCACGTGCTGGGCGGCAGCGACGCGGTGGACCCCGAGCTTCGGCTGAGCGACGACCTGCGCTGGGCCGCGGGCCGCCCCGACGGCACCGTTCCCCAGCCGTGACCCAATCGGTAGCCTGAAGGCGATGTCTGACGTGTCCTACTCCGATCCGGTGCTGGCCAAGCGGGCCCGGATCGACTCGCTGGTGAAGGCGGGTAAGCGCATCGGGTACGGGCTGTACCTGGTCAGCATCGTGTTGTTCTTCGTTGCCCTGTTCACCGAGATGAAGGACTGGATGGTCACGGTGATCATCGGGTCCATGGTCATCGGATCGATCGTGCTGGCACCGGCCATCGTGTTCGGTTACGGCATCAAGTCGGCCATCCGAGACGACCGCGAACACGGCCGCCCCCTCACCTGAGAGACAGCCGGCCCGCAGCCTGCCCAGACCCGTCGGGGTAGGGTCCGAGGGCCACCAAGCCAGCAAGGGGAACACCAATGAAGGCCGCGGTCCTACCAGCGTTCGACTCACCCATCGAGACCCGAGACGACATCGACCTCGCCCCACCAGGCCCGGGTGAGGTACGGGTCAAGGTGGTGGCCTCGGGGGTGTGCCACTCTGACCTGTCGGTCCAAAACGGCACCATCCCCCTTCCCACCCCCATCGTGTTGGGTCACGAGGGTGCCGGCATCGTCGAGGCGGTGGGCGAAGGCGTCACCCGGGTGGCGGTAGGTGACCACGTCGTCTTGTCGTTCGTCCCGGCTTGTGGCCAGTGCTACATGTGCCAACACGGCCAGCCCTACCTGTGCGAGACGTCGCGGGTCCAAGGTGCGGCCGGTCTGCTGGATGGGACCACGCGCATGACCAGTCAGGGGGCCCCGCTGCACCAGATGGCATGCCTGGGCACCTTCGGCCCCTACGCGGTGGTACCGGAGATCTCCACGGTGAAGATCCCCGACGACGTTCCTCTAGACGTTGCTTCCCTGATCGGCTGCGGCGTGCTCACCGGTGTGGGAGCAGCCCTGAACACCGCTGACATCACCCCCGGGGACTCGGTGGCGGTGATCGGCTGTGGCGGGGTGGGCCTCAACGTCATCCAGGGCGCCCGCATCGCGGGTGCCACCACGATCATCGCCGTCGACCGCTTCCAATCGAAGCTGGAGATGGCCCGAAGCTTCGGGGCCACCCACACCGTCTTGGTGGAGGAAGGAACCGATCCGGTGGCCGCCACCATCGCCGCCAACGACGGCCGAGGGGTAGATGTGGCCTTCGAGGTGATCGGCCTCGGCCCCACCATCGAACAAGCCATCAACACCACCAGGGCTGGGGGCGAGGTGGTGCTGGTCGGCGTCCCCCGCATGGACGTCATGGTCAACCTGAACGCGGCCTTCACCTGGCTGTACCTGGCCAAGACCATCAAGGGATGCTGGTACGGGTCCTCCGACGTCCATCGAGATGTCCCCAAGCTCCTCGACCTGTGGAAGCAGGGTGACCTCAAGCTGGAGGAGTTGATCTCCAAGGAGATAACCGTCGACGAGGTCAACGAGGCGTTCGCCGACATGCAGGCCGGTACCGTCGCCCGCTCCGTCATCCGTCATCAGCACTGAGCCCTCCTTGTCGAACTCGAACACCCCAGACCGAGATCACCACGACCAGGTCGGGCGCCCCGCCACCGAACGAGCCCACACCACTCGCCTCCCCGCGCCGGCACGCCGGCGTCAACTGCTGGAGGTGGCGTTGCAGGTTTTCGCCGACCACGGCTTCCACGGCACGTCCATGAACGAGGTGGCCGAAGCGGCCGGCGTCACCAAGCCCGTGCTCTACCAGCACTTCACCTCCAAAGAAGCGCTCTATCGGGAGTTGGTCGAAGACCTGGGCGACCGCTTGGAGCGGGCCATCGTGAACGGGGTGGCGTTGGCCGACGGTCCCCGCCAGCAGGTCGAGGCCGGGTTCCAGGCCTACTTCCGGTGGGCGACCAGCCAGGGACCGGCGTTCTGGGTGCTGTTCGCCGAGCACAACCGGGCAGACCCACAATTGGCGTCGGCCATAGAGAAGGTCGAGGCTGCGGTCGCCGACCTCGTCGCCGGCTTCATCGAGATCGAAGGGCTTTCGGCCGATGAGCGCCGGGTGCTGGCCTTCGGCGTGGTCGGCCTGGCCGAAGCAACCAGCCGCCACTGGCTGACCCTGGGGCTCGGTCCCGGTACCGGCGCCGACGCCTTCGCCTCTCAGGTGGCCCAGTTGGCCTGGTCCGGGCTCCGCGGCATCCGGGCGTGACAACATCTAGCGGTGACCGCCTCCGAGGATCTGGCTGACCTGACCGACCGCTACTGGGAGCATCGGCTCACCACCAGTCCGCTGTTCGCCGCCTTCCTCGGCGATCACCGTTTCGACGACCGGGCCGACGACTTGAGCGAGGCAGCCGAGGCCGCCACCCGCCAGGCGTTGGCCACCTTCCGCACCGAGGCCGCCGCGATCCCGGTCCAGGACCTCGACGAGACCGACCGCACCACCGTCGAGCTCCTGATCGGTGAGCTCGACGAGTCGATGACAGCCATCGACGCCGGCCTCGTCGAGCTGATGTCGGACCAGATGCAGGGGGTCCACGCCGACCTGCTCACCATGGCCGGTCAGCTCTCGGTTCCCGACGTCGACCACACCGCCGCCGCCGTCACCCGGATCGGGGCGATGGCCACCATGTTGGATCAGGCCGCGGTTCGGTTCCGCGCCGGGCTGGCCCGAGGCCGCACTCCGGCTCGGATCAACGTGGAACGGTCGCTCAACCAGATCGACGGGTACCTGGCCTCACCGCTCGACAGCGACCCCTTCGCCGCCATCGCCGGGCCTGCGGACTGGGATGGCGAAGCCGAGTGGCGGGCCGATCTCCGCCACGCGGTGGAGATCGGCCTGCGCCCGGCCTTCGCCCGCTACCGCCAGGTCCTGGCCGATGAGCTCCTCGGGGTGGCCCGCGCCGATGATCGGGCCGGACTGAGCTGGATCCCAGGTGGTGCCGACCTGTACCGCACGCTGATCCGCATGCACACCGGACTGGACCTGAGCCCCGAGGAACTGCACCGCGTCGGGCTTCACGAGGTCACCGAGGTCCTGCCCGACCAGTACCGAGAGATCGGGCGTCGCCTGTTCGGCACCGAGGACCTGCCCGAGATCTTCGATCACCTCCTCCACGACCTCGACCTGCGCTACCGCGACGGCGAGGAGATCCTGGCCCACGCCCAACAGTGCCTGGACGATGCCACCGCGGCCATGGGCGCGTGGTTCGGGATCGTGCCCGAAGCGCCGTGCAAGCTCACCCCCATCCCCGACTACCTGGCCGCCGACGCTCCCGCCGCCTACTACACGCCGCCAGCACCCGACGGCAGCCGTCCCGGCGAGTACCACGTCAACCTCCACGACCCCACCGGCCGGGCCCGGGCCGAGACGGCCTCGATCGCCTACCACGAGGCCATTCCCGGCCATCACCTACAACTGGCCATCGCCGCGGAGCGGACGGCCCTGCCGGCGTTTCGGCGCCTGTCTTGGGGACACACCGCCTACGTCGAAGGGTGGGCCCTCTACACGGAACGCCTGGCCGTCGAGATGGGCTTGTACCGCACCGACCTGGACCTGTTGGGGATGTTGGCCAGCGACTCGTGGCGGGCCTGCCGACTGGTGGTCGACACCGGCCTCCACGCCTTCGGCTGGTCCCGTCAACAGGCCATCGACTTCATGGTGGACCATGCGCCGGTCACCCGAGACGAGATCGAGACCGAAGTGGACCGCTACATCGGCATGCCCGGCCAGGCCCTGGCCTACAAGGTCGGCCAGCGCGAGATCCTCCGGCTGCGATCCGTCGCCGAAGACCGGCTGGGCGACAGCTTCTCGCTACCCGATTTCCACGACGTCGTCCTCGGTGCGGCCACCGTCAGCCTTCCCGTTCTGGCCCGGCGGGTCGAGGCCTGGGCCCAGGGCTGAAGGTTCGTCCGCTCAGACCACGACCGGACGCCCGAGTTGGAACGTCCCGGCCAGGCCGGTTCCCCACGTGGCCATGTCTGGCGCTGAGGGCAAGCCCAGGCTGCGCAGCTCGTCACCGATGATGTCGGCGCCTAGTTCGATCACCACGTCGGACGGATCGATGAACCCCGTTCCCAGGTCCAACGACAACGGGGTCTCGTAGGCGACTCCGTTCAGGTAGGAGTAGCTGACCGTCTCCACCGGGCTGGCATCTCCCATCGGTTCAACGGCCGGGAACGAGACCGACATCACCAACTCACCGTGGCGGTGCATGGCGAAGGTGACCCGTCCGTCGGCGTCGACCCGAGACAGGTCCTCGACCGTCTTGGGGAAGCCCATCACCTCGTTGCCGGCCTGGCACGTGAACTCCTGATCCACCGGCATGCGGTACACGAACGACCCGATCAGGTCCTCGGGCGCCCCGACCGGGCGGGCCAGGAAGCCCAGGTTCAACTCCAGGTAGTCACCCCACGGGTTCTGGTGGTAGTCGACGAGGGCCAGCACGAACTGGGCCACGCCGCCACCGATGTCGACCACCTCGAAACGATCGCCGGGTAGCAGGGCCTGGGCGGCGGAGGCAGGAACCGAGAACACCATGGTGGCGGCGTCCATCTCCTTCACCTCCATGGGAAAGGTGATGGTCCGCCCCTGGATCTCGCCCCACACTGTTGGTTCGGTCACGGCTTCGCCCCTTGCTAGATCGACAGGACCGCCAGTGAAGCACGTCGTCACCACCCCGAGGCGACCGACAGTCAATAACGGGTGTTACGGTCAAGGTCGTGCCACGGGTTCGCACCGGGCTGCAAGGGGAAACCGATGACCGACCTGGATTCTGGGCCCAAGGACTGGGCCACGGAGTTCGACCACACCCAAGACGACTACGCCGCCGACGCTCCGGCGATATGGGACGAACTGCGCCAACGGTGCCCGGTGGCCCATTCCGACGCCCACGGCGGGGTGTGGCTACCCACCAGGCACGCCGACGTGTCCGCCGTCGCCAACGACACCGAACGGTTCAGTTCAGAGGGGGTGATCGTCAACCGGTGGAAGCCTTCGGGCCTCGCCCCCATGGGCTACGCGCCGCCCATCACCTCCGATCCGCCGTTCCACGCCGATGCCCGCCGGCTGCTGCTACCCGCCTTCGCTCCCCGCCAGGTCGATCGCTGGGAGGAAGCCACCCGCCGGACGTGCCGGGAACTGCTCGACGAGTTGCTCGATGGGCTCGGACCCGACGGTGTCGTAGATGCCGCCACCGCCTACGCCCAACACATCCCGGTACGGGTCATCGCCGAGATGTTGGGCCTGCCCCGCGAAGACGGCGACCGCTTCCGGCTCTTCATCCACCGGATCCTGGAGAAACCGGGCGAGTACACCGACACCGTCGCTCCCGAGGACACGTTGGTCCACTACCTGAGCGAGGTGATCAGGGACCGTCGACGCCAACCCGAGCGGGACGACCTCATCGGCTTCCTGCTCAAGGCCGAGGTCGACGGCAAGCCGATCACCGACGAACACATCTTCGGATCCATCGCCCTGCTGCTGCTGGCCGGCATCGACACCACCTGGTCGGCCATCGGCTCGAGCCTCTGGCACCTGGCCCGCCACCCCGAGGATCGGGAACGACTTCGCACCGACTCCGAGGTGGCCCCTTTCGCCATCGAGGAGCTGTTGCGCTTCTACGCCCCGGTCACCATGGCCCGGATCGTGGCCGAAGGCGTGAACGACGCCACCATCGGCGAATGCCCGGTGGCAGAGCGAGATTGGGTGCTGTTGGCCTTCCCGGCCGCCAACCGAGACCCCGAAGCCTTCGACCGCGCTGACGAGTTCGTGATCGACCGGCAGAAGAATCGCCACCTCGCCTTCGGGCTCGGCATCCACCGTTGCCTCGGCTCGAACCTGGCCCGCATGGAGCTCCGGGTGGCGTTGGAGGAGTGGCTGGCCCGAATCCCCGACTTCGAACTGGCCGCCGACCACCCCACCGGGGTGCGGTGGTCCACCGGTCAAGTGCGCGGCCCCCGAGAGCTTCCCCTACGGATCCGACCTGAGGAGGTTCGGTGAGGATCACCCTCGACTCCAACGCCTGCCAGGGCCACGGCCGCTGCTATGCCCTGGCGCCCGCCCTGTTCGACACCGACGACGAGGGGTACGCCGTGCTGCTCGTAGATGGCGAGGTACCGGCCGACCTGACCTCGGTCGCGCAGCTCGCCGCCGACAACTGCCCCGAGTACGCCATAACCTGCCACGGGTCCTGAGGCCCCCAGCGCCGGGACCTTCTGCCCTGTCGGGGCCGCCGCCACGTCAACGACCATGGACCCATGGACCTGAGCGTCCCCCCTGGGGCTGTCGTTGCCGGAGTCGACGGATCGAAGGGGTCGCTGCGCGCCGCCCGCTGGGCCGCGGCCGAGGCCCAGATTTGGGGCCTGCCGCTGTGCCTGGTCCACGTCTGGTCCCCGCCTGTCGTCGACTGGCCCCTACCCACGGGGGCAGCTGCGTTCATACCGGAGAATCTCACCAGCCCGTCGCCGGCCATCCTCGACCAGGCCGAGGCCGCTCTGCGCGCCGAGGCGGATCTGGACGGGATCGAGGTCCACAAGGTGGCCTTCCAAGGTCAAGCGGCCCAGCACCTGGTCGCCACGACCAAGGGTGCCCATGCCCTGGTCCTGGGAACCCGCGGGCTGGGCGGGTTCGCCGGCCTGCTCTTGGGCTCGGTGGTGTCGGCCTGCCTGCACCACGGCCGATCCCCGGTGGTCGCCGTAGGTGGTGACCTGGTGTTGCCCGGCGAGGCCCCGGTGGTGGTGGGGGTCGACTCATCGCCGGGTTCACACGCGGCCCTGCGATGGGCGGCCTCGGAGGCGGTTCGCCAGAAGGTGCTCTTGCGGGTGGTTCACGGTTGGGACCCGGGTGCGGTCACCCCACCCGGGCCCCAGGCCTTCGGCCCCCTCGACGAGGAGGAGTTCGCGCTGGCCGCGGACCGGTTCCTCAACGCCCTCGTCGACGACGAGTTGGCCGACATGGAAGGCCGGCCCGAGGTCGAATGCCTGAGCGTGGCCGCGCCTGCCGCCGAAGCCCTCCTGTGGGAGGCCCGCAACGCATCGCTGCTGGTGGTAGGCACCCGGGGACGCGGCGGCTTCGCCGGTCTCCTCCTCGGTTCGGTCAGCCGCCAGTGCGCCAACTACGCGCCGTGCCCGGTGGCGGTCGTTCCCCGCCTGAGCTGAAGGTTCGAGCCCACTAGCTGGGACCGCCGCCGAGGTCAGCGGGGAGGGCGCCCGGCGGCGGCATCGAGGATGATCCGGTGCTCGGCCCGGCTCACGGTCCGGCGGGTGAGCTCGGCGACGCTGGGGTCCACCGACACCGAAGCGATGCCCCGACGGACCAGGTGTTCCACCAGCTTGGGATCGTTGGAGGCGGCCTGGCCGCACAACGAGGTGTGGAGACCGGCGGCCGAGGCCCGCTCCACGATCTGGTTGATGGCGTCCAGGACCGCCTCGTCCATGGTGTCGAACAGCTCGCTGCACACATCGGAATCCCGGTCGACGCCCAGCATCAGCTGGGTCAGGTCGTTGCTGCCGATCGAAACCCCGTGGATGCCGAGCTGCGCGTACTGGGGAAGCCAATGCACCACCGATGGGACCTCGGCCATGATCCAACGTTGCAGCTTGCGGTCTCGGCCCAGCGGGTGTTCGTCGATCTGTCGGAGGCAGGCCTCCAGCTCCCAACGGGTTCGCACGAAGGGGATCATCAGGTGAACGTTGGGGTAACGCTGGCGGACCGCCGCGATCACGTCCAGGTCGAGTCGGAACAGCTCGGGCTCGGTGACGTAGCGGAAGCACCCCCGATAGCCGATCATCGGGTTGCGTTCCTCGGCCTCCACCTCTCCCCCTTCGAGGCCACGGAACTCGTTGGAACGAAGGTCCACCGCCCGGTAGATGACCGGCCGGGGGCTGAAGGCAGCGGCGATGCGTGACACTCCCGCGGCCATGGCCGACACGTAGTCCTGTCTCCGACCTTCGGCCAGCAGCCGGGACGGGTGGAGCCCTCCCAGGGCTTCGGTGATCATGAACTCGGCACGCAGGAGACCGACCCCGTCAACCGGAAGGGCAGCCACCCGCTCGGCATCGTCGGGAACGGCCAGGTTCACGTACACCGCGGTGGCCGTGGTCTCGGTTGCGACGGCCGGGGACGGCGCATCCGGGGTCGAAGCGACCGACGCGGCGGTCAAAGACTTCGAGACGTCTCCCTCCAGCACAACACCGGCCCCGCCGTCGACGGTGACCAACTGGCCGTCGACCAGATCGGTGGTGGCGCTACGAGCGGCCACCACCACCGGTCGGTGCAGCTCGCGCCCCACGATGGCGGCGTGGCAGGTGATGCCGCCGTGGTCGGTGACGATGGCCCCGGCCCGGCGCAGCACCGGCAACCAGTCGGGGTCGGTCATGGCCGCCACCAGGATCTCCCCCTGCTCGAGGCGGTTGCCGTCACGTGGGGACTGGAGGATCCGAACCCGACCGGCCACCACACCGGGCCCGGCGGCCAGACCCGAAGCCAGCACCTTGGCCTGAGCGGAGGCCGTCGGCGAGGTTTGCCCGTCGGGCGTGTCACCAAGGGTGGTGATCGGCCGGGTCTGCACCACGTAGAGGTCGTCTCCGGAGAAGGCCCACTCCATGTCCTGAGGCGAGCCGTAGTGGTCCTCTACCCGTCGGGCCAGCTCCCCCAGGGCTCGGAGCTGGGCATCGTTCAGCACCCGACCGCCTCCTTCTCCGATGGCCAGGACCTGGCGTTCCTGGCCATCGGCGGTACCGACCAGTCGTTCGACCTGATGACCGATGCGCGTTTCCAGCACCGTCAGGGAGTCCTTGGCCAGCACGTAGTTGTCGGGTTCGACCTGTCCTCCGACGACCACCTCGCCCAGACCCAGCGCCGCCTCGATGACGATCCGGTTCCGGTCGGCGGTACGGGGGTCAGCGGTGAACATGACACCGGAACGATCCGACGGGACCATCTGCTGCACCACCACCGCCACCGAAGGTTCGTCGTGGTAGCCCTGGGCATCTCGGTAGGCGACGGCGCGCGGCGACCACAACGACGCCCAGCAACCGAGAACCGCGTCCACCAGGGCATCGGCGCCGACGACGTTGGTGAAGCTCTCGTGTATTCCGGCGAAGGACATCGAGGCGGAGTCCTCGGCCGGGGCCGAGGACCGCACGGCCACCGCTACGTCGGGGCCGAGCCCGGCGTAGGCGCTCACCAGTTCGGTCCTCAGGTCGGCGGGGAGACCGGCCTTGTCG
>WBZL01002489.1_pt1 | contig 17888 bp, 16 predicted proteins | sample 5204291 | NCBI WGS metagenome assembly WBZL01 (sample SAMN12344345, study PRJNA552823) | activated sludge metagenome | biome: Activated sludge suspended growth; feature: Nitrification reactor; material: Wastewater; isolation source: activated sludge from nitrification reactor of wastewater...
CCGCCGGGACCACCAGGACGGTGTCGCGCGTGAGCACGGCGGCGGCCAACAGGGCGGCCGCCGGCAGCCAGCGGCGGTGGCGGAGGGCGAGGAGTCCGCCCAGGGCGAAGGTGGTGGCCACCAGTTCGGAGGTGTCCAGGGACAGGGAGTAGGCGAACCCGGGCCAGAGCACGAACAGCAGGCCCCAGGCCGCGTGGCGGCCCGAGGAACGGGCCAGCCCGCCGCCCACCGCGCCCAGGGCGGCGGCCGCGACCAGGTTCAACCCGACGAGCGACCAGGGGACCAGGTCGGGGTCGCCGGCGCTCGCCACCCAGGCCAGGGCGCCGTACCCCCAACGGGCGTTGCGCAGGGCGGGGAGGTCGTTGGTGACGCCGGCGACGGTCTCGTCGGTGGACCACGGCGCCACCCCCAACCGGTAGAAGAACTGGCCGTCGAAGCCGTCCTCGGCGGGTTGCACGGTGAGCGACGGCCGGGCCGCAGCCTTGTCGGTCCACGGCGGCGCGGCGTGCACCAGCAGCGACACGTCGCCGCCGGCCCGCACCAGCAGGGCCACCAGGAAGAGCACGGCGAGCACCAGCCCGGCCACCGCCGGCACCCACACCCGGTCCGGCACCGAGGCCCGCACCCGGGCGTTGACCCGCCCCACGGTCGCGGTCTCCACCTGCGCGACCCTACGGCCCCCGTTTCCCACCGCCCGACCACCAGCCCCGCCCGGCCCGCGTACCCTCTGCGCCGTGACCGACGCACCTGCATCCAGCTCCACTTCGTCCGGACCTGCCACCCCGGCGCTCGCCGGGCGCTTCGCCCTCGTCACCGGTGGTGGCAGCGGCATCGGGCTGGCCGTGGCCGCCCGGCTGGCGGCCGACGGGGCCACCGTCACCATCTGCGGTCGCACCGAGCAGAAGCTGGTGGACGCAGCCGAGCAGATCCGTGCCACCGCCGCGCCGGGGGCGGAGGTGCGCCACATAGCGGCCGACGTGACGGTGGAGGACCAGGTGGTGGCCGCAGCGGCTGCAGCGTGCGGCCCAGCGGGCACCCTGGACATCCTCATCGCCAACGCCGGCGGGTCGCTGCACATGGGGCCGTTCGAGACGGCCGACGAGGTGGGGGTGCGGGCCACCATCGACCTCAACCTGATGGGCACCATCCTGTGCATCAAGCACGCCATCGGGCCCATGCGGGCCAACGGCGGGGGTGCCGTGGTGGCGGTGTCGTCCGGGGCCGGGGCGTTCCCGCACCGCCACCTGTGGGCGTACGGCGCGTCGAAGGCGGGCATCGACCACGCCTGTCGCTGCGCCGCCGAGGAGCTGGGTGCGGACGGCATCCGCGTGAACAGCGTGCAGCCCGGCATCGTCGACGACGAGCTGATGGCGTTCATCACGGCGGGCGGCCCGCTCATGGACGACTACCTCGAGAACATGCCGCTCGGTCGGGCCGGCACGGTGGACGACATCGCCGAGGCGGTGCGGTTCCTGGCGGGGCCCGAGTCGTCGTGGATCACCGGGGCGTCGTTGCCGATCGACGGCGGTCACCACCTGCGTCGGGGCGCCGACTACAGCCGGCTGTTCGGCTGACCGACGGCCCGGGCACCCCGGGGTGCGAGGATGCCAGCCATGGGATCACCTGCGGAGCTCTGGTGGGGGGCGCCGTGGTGCGTCCCCGGCTGGGAACAGCCCGCACCCGCATCCGATCTGGCCGCCTGGTTGGGCGCGTCCGACGCGCCCTACGTGACGGCCGACGTGCTGGACACCGCCCCGGTCGACGAAGCGCTGGCCGCACTGGCTTCGAGCGGGGCCGACGCACTCCGCGTCCCGTTGGACTGGGCCCGGCTCGAACCGGTGAACGGCCGACTCGACGGCGACGCGGTGGACCACCTGCGGGCCGCCCTGGCCATGGCGCGCGATCGGGGCTTCGCCGTGTGGGGCGTGCTGGTGGCGGGCAGCCTGCCGGGCTGGTTCGCCCACGACGAGCGCGGGTTCGGCGACGAGCGCACCCGCCGCTACCTCTGGGCTCGTCACGTGGAGACCGTGGGCGAACTGGTCGGCGATCTGGTCCACGGCTGGATCCCGGTGCTCGAGCCCACCCGGTGGGCCAAGCGGGCCTGGCTGGACGGAGACCGGCCCCCGGGGCGGGTGGACGACGGCGGCGGCTTCGCCCGCAACCTGGAGGGCATCCACCTGGCCACCGTCGAAGCCGCGCTGCGCCTCGGAGAGGGTGGTCAGCCGGTGGCCAGCGACCAGTGGCTGGTGCCGGTGTTCCCGGCCCGTGACGACCCGCGCCTGCCGCCCAGCGCCGAGGCCGAGGTGGCAGCGGGCGAGGTCGACGAGGTGGTGCGCCGCTCGTGGCTGCGGCTCCTCACCGAGGACACGCTGGTGGTGCCCGGTCGCGCCCCGGTGGAGGTGCCCGGCGCCCGGGAGGCGTTCGGCCTGATCGGCTTCACCTACCACCACGCCGTGGCCGTTGGTGCCGACCGGTCGTGGGGGCCATACCCCCAGGCGTTGGCTACCGGCCCCGACGGCCACGTCCCGTGGAGCGAGGGCCTGGCCCTCACCCTGCACCGACTGGCCGAGTCCCTGCCGGATCGTGACCTGCTGGTGGTCGACACGCCCACTGCGCTCGCCGAACCCGAGGCGCGGTCTCGCTACCTGAGCGAGATCCGCGACATCGTGACCGACGCCGCCGCCGGCGGCATCCCCGTGGTGGGGTGCTTCACGCCCGAGTGAGGAGGCGAGCCGACAGGCGAGCCGACCAGACGAGCACGGTGGGTGAACCGAGGCGCTAGCCGAGGTCCAACCAACATCGACGCGACGGCGGGCGACCTATCCGCGCAGTCCCTGAGCCGGTCCCAGGGCTTTCCCAGGTGGTCGCCAGGGTGTTCGGGGGGTGCGGTCGTTCACTGACTGCACCCCAACCGCTCACCAGAGGAGCATCCACCATGTCCACCAACCCCTCCACCCTGTCGTCGGGTCCGTTCCGGTTCCTCGCCGGCGCGGCCCTGGTGGCCGGTCTGGCCTTCGGGGGCGCCGCCGTCGCCAACGCCCAGACCGACACCACCACCGACACCACCACCGACACCACCGAGGCCCCCACCACGGAGGCCCCGGCCACCACCGAGGAGACCCCGTCCACCGAGACCCCGGCCGACGTGGCTCCCGGCCATCGGGGCGCGCACCCCGGCAGGGGCAACTGCGACGAGGCCGACGGCACCGAGGCCAACGGTGCCACCCACTCCGGCGACGAGGCCGACACCTCGACGTCGGCCGGCGGCACCGACGTCTCCCTCTGACGTCGCCACTCCCTCCGACGTCGTCACCCTGAACCGGGGCACCGACCCCACCGGCTGCGCCCGGGACCGTTCGACGGATCCCGGGCGTAGCCTGGCCGCGTGGCAGCACGGCGTCCGCACGTCCGGTACTCCCGTTGGGACGGCACCCAGGTCGGGTTCGAGCTGGACGCCGACTCGGTGTTGTCAGAGATCAACGACGACCTGCTGTACCACGGTGACCTGAACGCGGCCCTGCGTCGCATGCTCAACTCCGGGTTCGAGGATCGCAACGGCGAGCGGGTCCAGGGCATCAAGGAGCTCATGGAGCGCCTGCGCGAGCAGCGGCGGGCCCGGCTCGAGGAGCACGACCTGGGCGGCGTGTACGAAGACATCGCCCAGCAGCTCCGCGACGTGGTCGACACCGAGCGCGCCACGCTCGACCAGCTCGAGCAGGGAGCCCGGGAGTCGGGCGACGTCCGTCGCCAGGAGGTCACCGGCGATGCCATGGCCGAGCGCCGCATGGAGCTGGACCTCCTGCCGCCGGACCTCAACGGCATGGTCCGCGAGCTGCAGCAGTACGACTTCGTGTCCAACGAGGCCCGCGAGCGGTTCGAGGAGCTGCTCGACCAGCTCCGCCAGCAGCTCGCCCAGCGCTGGTTCAACCAGATGGCCGGCGCCATGAGCGACGTGTCGCCCGAGGCCATGGCCCGCACCAAGGACATGCTGGCCGAGCTCAACCAGATGCTCGACGACCGCGCCGCCGGTCGGGAGCCCGACTTCGACGGTTTCATGGAGCGCTACGGCGACTTCTTCCCCGAGAACCCCCGCAACCTCGACGAGCTGCTCGAGACCATGGCCCGCCGCATGGCCGCCATGCAGGCGATGCTCAACTCCATGACGCCCGAGCAGCGGGCCCAGCTGCAGGGTCTGTCCGAGCAGCTGCTCGAGGACCTCGACCTGCGCTGGCAGATGGACCAGCTCTCGGCCAACCTCCAGCAGGCGTTCCCCGACGCCGGCTGGAACCGGCGCTACGACTTCAGCGGGCAGGACCCGCTCGGCTTCGCCGACGCCGCCCAGATCATGAACGAGCTGGGCGACCTGGACCAGCTCGAGCAGCTCCTGCGAGGCGCGGCCAACCCCGGCGCACTGGCCGAGGTCGACCTGGACCGGGCCCGTCAGCTCCTGGGCCCCGAGGCGGCCGACAGCCTGGAGCGCATGGCCGAGCTGGCCAAGCTGCTGGAGGAGGCCGGGCTCATCGAGAACCGCGAGGGCCGCTACGAGCTCACCCCTGAGGGCCTCCGTCGGGTGGGCAAGCACGCCCTACGGGACCTGTTCTCCAAGCTGGCGCGAGACAAGTTCGGCCAGCACGAGCTGATCCGCACCGGCTTGGGCCACGAGCGGTCGTCCGACACCAAGCCCTACGAGTTCGGCGACCCGTTCAACCTCCACATCGAGCGCACCATCCGCAACGCGGTGGCCCGCAGCGGTGGGGGCACGCCGGTGCGCTTGTCGCCCGAGGACTTCGAGATCGAGCAGACCGAGCAGACCACCCGCTCGGCCACCGTGCTCATGGTCGACCTCTCGCTGTCCATGCCCATGCGCGACAACTTCCTGGCCGCCAAGAAGGTGGCCATGGCACTGCACTCGCTCATCAGCAGCCGCTTCCCCCGCGACTACCTGGGCCTGGTGGGCTTCAGTGAGGTGGCCCGCATCATCGAGCCGCGCGACCTGCCCGAGGTCTCGTGGGACTACGTGTACGGCACCAACATGCAGCACGGGTTCATGCTCGCCCGCAAGCTGCTGGCCCGCGAGCACGGCACCAAGCAGATCATCATGATCACCGACGGCGAGCCCACGGCCCACCTGAACGCCAACGGCGACCCGGTCTTCCACTACCCCCCGGTGCAGGAGACCGTCGACGCCACCCTCACCGAGGTGCTGCGGGCCACGCGGGAGGGCATCCGCATCAACACCTTCATGCTCGACGCCACGCCGTACCTGCAGCAGTTCATCGAGCGCCTCACCGAACTGAACCGGGGCCGGGCGTTCTTCACCACCCCCGACACCCTGGGCGACTACGTGCTGGTCGACTTCCTGGAGAGCCGTCGCCAGCAGTCCCGCGCCGGCGGCGGCCGCCGCGCCGGCTGACCTCAGCGGCCTCCGGCCTCACCGGCGGCCCGCTTCGCGGCGGCTGGCTTTGTCGTGGTGGCTGCCTTCTTCGTAGCGGCTGCCCGCTTCTCGGCCGTGGCCTTCTCGGCGGCGGTCGGCTTCCTGGCTGCGGTCGGCTTCTTGGCGGCGGCCGCCTGCTTCTTCGCCGTCGCCTTCTTCGGGGTGGGCGACTTCGTCGCCGGCTTCGCCGCGGCCACGTGGGCGGCGTGCACCGGGGCGACCCGGCGGGCCACGAAGTCGTCGATGGCGCGACCGATCGCTTCGGGTTCCTCGATGGGGATGGTGTGGCCGGCCTCGGGGAAGGTGACCAGTTCGCTCCCCGGGATGCGGTGGTGCAGATCCTCCGAGCAGCGGGCGGGAGTGAACACGTCGGCCCCGGCTGCGATCACCAGCACCGGTGTGGTGATGGAGCCCAACAGGTCGGTGGCCGAGTGGGCCCGCATGGCGCCCGCGGTGAGCACCATCACGGCCGGGTCGGTGGACTTCAGGTGGAGGAGGTACGGGTGCAGGTCCTCTGCGGTGGTCTTGGGCCCGGCGGCCTTGGCGAGGCGGGCACCGAAGTGGCCCACCCCGGCCGGGCCGATGGTCATCCACACCGGCGAGAGGATCTCGGGGAACCAGCGCATGACCGCGGCGCCGACGGGGAACAGGCGGTCGCCGATGGACTGGCCGTAGAAGGTCTTGGCCGGGTTCTCCGCGGTGCCGGCGATCAGCACCAGCCCGAGCGTGCGATCGGGGGCCTGGCGGTAGGCCTCGAGCGCGGTCTGCACGCCCATCGAGTGGCCCATCACCACGGCCCGGTCCACGCCCGCGTCGTCGAGCACGGCGATGAGGTCGCGGCCGATGCGGTTCATCGAGACGTCGTCGATGGTGAGGTTGCGGGCCCCGCGGCCCGGGTCGCGCGGCAGCCCGGACCGACCGTGGCCCCGGGTGTCGGGGAGCAGGCACGGGTGGCCTCGTCGCTCCAGCTCGGGGAGGAGCTTGCCCCAGTAGGCATCGCTGCACGACCAGCCGTTGGCGAAGATCACCGGCACGGCGGGCCCGTCGGGGTTGCGGAAGGTGTAGGCGATGGGGGTGCCGTCGTCGGCCACCACCCGCCGCTCCTTGCGGTAGAGGGCGTAGCCGGCGTCGGCGGTGGCGTGGGGTTCCCACGCCTGGTCGGTGTCGCTCACGGGGCGCCTCTCCGTCGATGGTGCGTCGGGTGGATCTTCGCAGGTGCGCCCTCGGGAGCCGTAGCCCGGTCGATCGGGGCCTCGCCCGGCGAGGTGTCCGGCGGGGGTCGGCAGGCCGCGCGCCGTGCTGGACAAGGGCCCGAAGCGGCATCGGTCACAACTTCCGCTTGCGCAAACGGCTCCTAGCGGCGAAGATCACACCTATGTAATTCCAAACGTGGTATTGGCCACCGGAAACCCGGTGGGCGGGCCACGCCGAAGCAGGTGACCGATCGTACGAGCGGCCCAGCCGTCCGGGACGACCCAGGGGAACGCCATGCACAACACATCTGATGAGCTCGAGACCAAGGGTTGGCAGGATCTCGCCAACTGCCTCGGCGTCGACCCCGATCTGTTCTTCCCGGAGCGGGGAGCCAGCACGCGTGAGGCCAAGGAGGTGTGCCGCGGGTGCGTGGTGCGCGAGGACTGCCTCGAGTACGCCCTGGCCAACGGTGAGAAGTTCGGGATCTGGGGCGGGTTGAGCGAGCGGGAGCGCCGCCGCATCCGCCGCCAGCGTTCGTCGGCCCGTCGAGCCGCCGTGGAGGGTGAGGCGGCCGACGGCGTCGGCGCCTGACTCACCCGCCCCGGCGCGCCAGTCGGGCCTCGATCGTCCGGTCCTCGTCCAGGTCGAGCTCGGTCCAGCGCTCCCGGGGCACCGCGTCGAGCACGGCCCGGGGCACCAGCCCCACCAACTCGCACCCCGCCACCGGTACCAGAGCGGCCACGCGGTCGGTCGCCGGGGCCGGCCCCAACTCGTGCGGGGCCACGAGGTTCATCGACACCTGCACCCGTTCACCCACCTGGAGCCCCAGGGCCCGTAGGTGCGGGCCCCGAACCGCAGCGGCCACCTCGCGCGCCCGGGCCAGGTCGGGCTGGGCGAGCCACACGTTGTAGGCCACCAGCACCGGCCGGGCGCCCACGGCCACGGCGCCGGCCCGGGGATCGGGTCTCGCCGGCCCGGTGGTGGGGGTGAGCGTGGTGAACGCGCCACGTCGTACGTCGGGCAGCGACCGCTCGGGCCCGTAGGCGAAGCAGGGCAGGGCCAGCTCAGCGGCGGCCCAGCGGCAGAACCGGTCCCGGGCGGCCACGGCATCGTCGAGCGTCGCGTCGCCGAGGGGCACGAAGGGCACGACGTCCACCACGCCGATGCGCGGGTGCACCCCGGCGTGGTGGCGGAGATCGAGCCGGTGCAAGGCCTCCGCCGTCACGGCTCGGGGCGCCGTCTCACCCACCAGCGTCAGCACGCTGCGGTTGTGGTGGGCATCGGTGTGGACGTCGAGCAGGTCTGGTCCGGCCCGATCGGCGATGGCCGCCACCGTCTGCAGGTCCACGCCCTCGCTGATGTTCACCACGCACTCCAGCACCGGTGCAGCATCCCAGACGGGACCCGCGCGCGGCGCGGACGCGCGCCGACGGTGTGCGGGCCGGTGGGTTCCGGTAGCGTGGCGCGCATGGGTCCAGAATGGATTGTGGTACTCGTCGTCGTCCTGCTGCTCTTCGGTAGCAGCCAGCTCCCCAAACTCGCCCGGTCGCTCGGCCAGGCGCAGAAGGAGTTCAAGCAGGGCATGGACGAAGGCGGGAAGGCCGACGGCACCGACGGCACCGAAACCAAGGCCTGAGCCCGGCCCCACCGGGCCCGTGCCCACAGCCGAGGCCTGAGCGCCCGTGCACCCCATCGAGCGCCTGCGCCACGTGGCCCGGGCCGATGGCGCGCCCGCCGAAGACGTGGTCCACGCCGCCGCCGCATCGCTCGCCGGCTTCGCCGCGGACCCCATCTCGCTCGTCACCGCGTCCCGGCGCCTGATCGAGCGCCATCCCGCCAACGGTGCCCTGTGGTCGTTGTGCGCGCGGGTGGTGACGGCCCCGGATCCGGCCGACGAGGCGTGGCGGTGCCTCGACCAGTTCGTGGCCGACCCCACGGTGGGTGAACTGGGCCACTCGCTCCCCGAGGGGGCCAGCGTGGTCGTGGTGGGTGGTCCGCACCGACTGGTCCCCGCGTTCGCGTCGCGTGGCGATGTCCGCGTCACCGCCGTCGACCTGGAGGGTGACGCCTACGGGTTCGAGCGGGCCCTCGACCGCCACGAGGTGGCGGTCACGTCCGTCGATGCCGCCCTGCTGGGTGCCGCCGCGGCCGGGGCCGACCTGGTGGTGCTCGATGGTGTGGCCGTCGGGCCCGACGTGGCGTTGGCCGCCCCGGGGTCGTGGCCGGTGGCCGCGGTGGCCACCACGGAGGGGGTCCCGGTGTGGCTGGTGGCCGGTTGGGGCCGCACGCTGCCGCCCGCGCTCTGGCCGGCGGTGCGTCGTCGATCGGAGCCGGCGCAGGGGGTCGAGGCGGTGCCGCTCGCCCGGGTGCACCGGCTGGTGGGGCCGGGCGGTCCCGAGCCGGTGGCCGACGGCCTGGGCCGGGTCGACGCGCCGGCCGCGCCCGAGCTGTCTCGCTGACCCGTCGGGGGCGCCCCAGGGCGTACGGTTTGGCGCCATGAGCCGCCGCGAGCTGATCCGGATGACCCCCGATGAGGTCGACACGTTCCTCCAGGGCCGCCACACGCTGAACGTGGCCACCCACAACCACGACGGCACCATCCACCTGGTGGCCATGTGGTACGGCTTCCTGCACGGCGATCTGGCGTTCGAGACCTTCGAGAAGAGCCAGAAGGTGCAGAACCTCCGGCGAGATCCGCGCATCACCGTGCTGGTGGAGGACGGCGACCAGTACGAGAACCTGCGGGGCGTGGAGCTGGTGGGGCGGGCCGAGATCATCGACGACCACGAGACGATCATGGACGTGGCCCGGGGCGTGTTGCAGCGCTACCACGACCTGGCTCCCGAAGACATCGACGGCGCCGCCGAGTTCATGGTGCGCAAGCGGGTGGGGGTGCGGATCCACACCGAGAAGGTGGTGTCCTGGGACCACCGCAAGCTCGCCGGAGGCTACTGAGCGGTGGACGGTGGGTCGCTGTGCAAGTCCTGCGGGGCCATCCTGCCGCTGCCCGACATGGACGGCCACGCCGCCTGCCTGTCGTGCGGTCGCAACCACCGGATCGCCACCCCTGACCCCCAACCGGCGCCCACACCGCCCCGCTCCGAACGGTTCGATCCCACCGGGGCCGGTGACGACGGCGTGCCGTGGACGCCCGACCTCACCATCTCGGTGGCCAAGGTGCCGAAACGCACCCGCACCGCGTCGGGCCTCGGGTGCCTGCTGTCGGTGTTGCTCCTGATCGGCGGCATCTCGGCGGCGATCGTGGTGTTCGCCCGGTCGGTGTCCACCGATGTGAAGGAGTCCCTGGATCGAGCCTTCGACGTCGACGTGTCGAGGCTCACCCTCGGCAGCGGCGCGGTGCTGGAGCTCGATGCCGCTGGTGCCGACGGCAAGGTGGTCGACGGCGCCAGTGCGGTCACCGAGGTGGCCGCGGTGGTCTACGACCCCCAGGAGAATGCGCGCTTCGTGGCCCGACTTCCCCTAACGCAGGGGCGCGACACGCCCGATCCGGTGTGGTCCAGCGATCTGTTCCCCACCAACGTGTACGACGCGTCGCTCGCCCAGATCGGCGACACGGTGCTGCTCGGCGTGGCCGACGAGGTGTGGGCGCTCGACGCCGCCACCGGCGCCCGGTCGTGGACCGCGCCCCTCCCCGACAAGGTCAGCGCGGGCTGCGCCACCTGCTTCGCGGTGTTCGACGACACCCTGGTGGTGGTCACCGAGGACGACCAGGTGCACGCCTACGGCACCGCGTCGGCCACCCCCCGCTGGACCCGGCGCCTGGAGTCCCCGTCGGCGCGGGTGGTGGAGTCCGACGCCGGCGTGGTCGTCAGCGACCAGGACCCGGCCAAGCCCGGCACGCAGCTCATCACCGTGCTGGACCCCGCCTCGGGTGCCCCCCGATCGGCGCTCAGCCCCACCTGCCCTGGCCGTGACGGCGGGTTCCCGACCACCATGAACTTCGCCGACAGCGTCCTCGCCGTACCCGGTTCGCCCGACCTGGTGGGCAGCATCTCCTTCGGCGGCACCTGCCTGGTGCGCTGGGACGGCACCACCGGCCAGGTCCGCTGGACGACCACGGCCGAGGCCGGCGGCTCCCTCGACGACGACGACGCCCTGATCACCGCAGACCGCCTGTTCGCGCCCACCGCCGACGGCGCCATGCTGTCGGTCGACCTGGCCACCGGCGGGTCCACTCGCCTGGCGCTCCCACCCGACGTGACCGCGGTCCCCGTCGCGGTGAGCGGGTCGCTGCTGGTTGCGGAGACCACGACCACCCGGGGCACCACCCGCGGCGGGTTGGCCGCCTGGGACCTGGGCACCGGCCAGGCCGTGTGGCAGAGCGCCATGCCCGACGGGAGCAAGCCGTTCTCGGACCGGCTGGCCGGCTCGTCGGAGTCGCTGTTCCCCGACAGCCCGCTCTCCACCGTGGTCGCCGTGGGTACCGAGCTCCGCCTCGCCACCTTCTCGGGCGACACCTACACGGCGTCACTGCGCACCATCGACCCCGCCACCGGGGCCCTGGGCGAGCCGCGGTCGTGGTCGTTCGGCGACGGCCCCGGCATCCCGTCGCTCCGCCTGCACCGGGTCACCCCCGAGGGCATGTTGATCACTGCCGACAGCGGGTTGTTGTTCCTGCCGTTCGCGGCCGATGCCCAACCGGTCGGCTGGCCCGGCCCCGCCTGACGCCCGGCTGACGACCGACCTCCGGGCCGGTACGGTGACCCCATGGGTGAGATGGTGGAGTTCCCGAGCAACGGTCACGGTGCCAGCGGCTACCTGGCGGTCCCGCCGTCGGGATCCGGTCCCGGCCTGATCGTGATCCAGGAGTGGTGGGGCCTGGTGCCGCACATCACCGACGTGGTGGACCGCTTCGCGGCGGCCGGGTTCGTGGCCCTGGCGCCCGACCTGTACCACGGCGAGCAGACCACCGAGCCCGACGAGGCCGGCAAGCTCATGATGGCCCTCAACCTGGAGCGGGCCGCCCGGGACCTGGGTGGCGCCATCGCCCACCTCCGGTCGCTGTCGGCGGTCACCGGCGACCGGGTGGGCGTCACCGGCTTCTGCATGGGTGGTGGGCTCACCCTCGTGGCCGCCTGCGCCTTCCCCGACGCCGTCGGTGCCGCCGTGCCCTGGTACGGGCTGATCCCGTGGCCCGACGCCGAGCCGGACTGGACCCGCCTCGAGGCGCCGGTGCTGGGCCACTACGCGGCAAACGACGGGTTCTTCGGCCCCGACGCGGCGCGGGCCCTGGAGCAGCGCCTCCGAGACCTGGGCAAGACCGTCGACCTCCGGATCCACCCCGGGGTGGGGCACGCCTTCTTCAACGACGCCCGGCCCGAGGTCTACGACCCGGAGACCGCGGCGCAGGCGTGGGCGGACACGGTGGCCTTCCTGCACGACCACCTCGGCTGACGACGGTGGCCTCAGCCGTGGCCGCCGCGGTCCCCGAGGTGTCGGGCCCCGAGCCGGTCGCCCGCTACCTGGAGACGGGGCTGCGGCTCGGTCGCCACCTCGACGGGCTGGTCGACGCCTACTACGGCCCGGCCGATCTGGCCGACCGGGTGGCATCCGAACCGCAGCGGCCGCTGCCCGCCCTCGTGGCCGACCTGCGGGTGTTGGTGGCCGACCTCGATGCGGGCGACGGCGACCTCGACATCGCCCGCCGCCGTTGGCTGCGGGCGCAGACCATCGGGCTTCACACCGCGGCCCGACAGCTGGCCGGTGAGACCGTGGCGTTCGTCGACGAGGTGGAGTCCTGCTACGGCGTCCGGCCCGAGTTCGTGGACCACGAGGTCCTGGCCGAGGCCCACCGTCGCATCGAGGCGGTCCTGCCGGGGTCGGGGTCGCTCGCCGAGCGCTACGACGCCTGGCGGACCAGCCACCTCCTGTCGCCCGAGCAGCTGACGGCGGCCGTCCACACCCTGGCCGACGCGTTCCGGGAGCGCACCCGGATCGCGTTCGGGCTACCCGAGGGTGAGCAGGTCGTGTTCGAGCTGGTGACCGACCAGCCGTGGTCCGGCTTCAACTACTACGAGGGCGATCTGCGCAGCCGGGTGGCGATCAACACCGACCTGCCGGTGGCCTCCACCGCGATCGGTCACCTGGTGGCGCACGAGGCCTACCCCGGCCACCACACCGAGCACTGCCGCAAGGAGGTGGGGCTGGTCCGTCGACGCCACCAGCTCGAGGAGTCGATCTTCCTGGTGGGCACGCCGCAGTGCCTCCTGGCCGAGGGCCTCGCCGATCTGGCGCTCGAGGCCCTCCTCGGCTCCGGCCACGAGCCCGTGCTCGCCGACCTGCTGCACCCGCTCGGCATCCGCTACGACACCGAGGTGGTGGCCGCGGTGGCGTCGGCGGGCGAGGCGCTCTCGGCCGTTCGGGGCAACGCCGCCCTGCTGCTCCACGATCGTCGGCGGCCCGAGGACGAGGCGGTGGCCGAGCTCGAACGGTGGGGCCTGCTGTCGCACGAGCGGGCGGTGAAGTCGATCGCCTTCCTGACCCACCCCACCTGGCGGGCCTACATCTTCTGCTACACCGCGGGGTTGCCGCTGTGTCGGAGGTTCGTGGGCGGTGATCCGGCCCGGTTCGAGCGGCTGCTCGACGAGCAGTTGGTGCCGGCCGACCTGTCGGCCTGACGAACCGGCGTGAGGCCAGCCTGGCGATCTCCAGGACCACGTCGACCCACGCCCGCCGGGGGGCCCGGGTGTGGAAGGCTGGCTGACCGGTGCTATGGTCCGAGTGATTACTCGGTTTCGAGGGGGCGGAAGGACATCGTGTCATGAGCAGCTATCCGTACCGCGACCGGTTCCCGGTCAACCGCACCTTCCCCGAGCACGGTCGCGACCGTGACGACGTGCTGGCCGAGATGACCCAGCTCGCCAAGGAAGAGGACCAGGCCTGGGAGACCGGCCGGGTCTCGGGCACCATGTACTGCGGCGATCACGACCACTACGCCTTCATGAACGAGGTGTTCGGGCTGTACGCCCACGTGAACATCCTCCAGCGAGACATCTGCCCCAGCGCCACCCGCTACGAGGGCGAGGTGCTGGCCATGGCCCTCGACCTGTTCAACGCCGATGCGATCACCGACGGCGAGCCCGCCGGCCTGGTCACCAGCGGCGGCACGGGCAGCATCACCCACGCCATCCTCGCCTACCGGGAGAAGGCCGCCCAGGAGCGCGGCGTCACCCGGCCCAACTTCATCAAGCCCGAGACCGGCCACCCGGCGTTCGACAAGGCCTGCCACCTGTTCGGCATCGAGGTCCGCCGGGCCCCCGTCGATCCCGTCACCACCAAGGCCGACGTGGCGTGGATGCGGGCCAACATCGACGACCAGACCATCGGGATGATGGGCTCGGCGTGCAACTACGGCTACGGCACCATCGATCCCATCGAGGAGCTCTCCGACCTGGCGGTGGAGACCGGTGTGCCCCTGCACGTCGACGGCTGCCTGGGCGGCTTCATCCTGCCGTTCGGCCAGGAGCTGGGCCTCGACATCCCCGTCTTCGACTTCCGCCTCCCCGGCGTCACCAGCATCTCGGCCGACACCCACAAGTACGGCTACGCCTTCAAGGGCACGTCCACCGTGTTGTTCCGCGACAAGTCGTGGCGCAACGCCCAGTACTTCTTCCTCACCGACTGGACCGGGGGCAAGTACTGCTCGCCCGGCATGGACGGTTCCCGGTCGGGCGGCCTGCTGGCCGCCACCTGGGCCGCCATGGTCCAGCTCGGCAAGGAGGGGTACCGCGCCTACGCCTCGGCGATCTTCGAGACGTCCAAGGCCATGCAGGACGCGGTGCGCAGCCATCCCGAGCTGCGGCTCCTGGGTGACCCCAGCTTCTTGTTCAGCTTCACCAGCGACGAGTTCGACATCTACCACGTGAACGACCACATGCGGCCCAAGGGCTGGCGCTTCAACGGCCAGCAGTACCCCAACGCCCTGCACATGGCCGTCACCCGCCCCCAGACCCAGCCCGGCGTGGCCGAGGCGTTCACCGCCGACCTGGCCGAGGCGGTGGCCTACGCCCGCGAGAAGGGCCACGAGCCGGCTTCGTCGGGTGCGGTGTACGGCGGGGTCGCCGGCGGCATGAACGACGAGGCCGACGAGTTCATCCGCATGTTCATGGCGCAGATGATGGACGAGCAGCAGACGGTCCCCCCCGTCTGACCCGTCCGGGTCAGCCCTGTCGTGCGTGGCCCAGACGACCACCGCCTGCTCGCCGCCGAGCGGGTGCTCGACCGGCTGGTGGCGGCCCGCCCGCTGTCGTCGCGGGGCTCGGCGCACTACGCCACCGAGATCGTCCGGGACGGCGCCGCCCTGGTGGTCCGCCGTGGGCCCGTGCTCGTGCGGGTCCGCCCCAGCACCGAACAGAGCAGGGCCACGGCCCGGCGCGAGGTGCGGGTGGCCAGCCTCCTCGATTCGCTCGGGGTGCCGGTGACCCCGTTGGTGGAGCCGGCCGATCAGCCCTGGGCGGTCGCCGGCGACGTGGTCACGGCCTGGAGCTGGGTGGAGCGGTCCACCCCCACCGATGCCTTCGACCTCGGACTCCTGGCCCGCACCCTGCGCGAGCGGACCGTGGTCGCCGCCGGTTCCGTCCCCGTGTTCGACCCCCTGGCCGCGGTGGTCGACGCCGTGGCCGGTCTGCCCGCCGACGATCCCGAGGCGGGCTTCGTGCGCGGGCGGGCCCGGGAGCTGGTCGAGCCCTACCGGTCGGCGGTCGCCGACGATCCCCTCGGCCGGTCCGTGGTGCACGGCGACCTCCACCGGGGCAACGTGGTCGACGGTCCCGGAGGGCCGCTGCTCACCGACCTCGAACTGGCCGGAGAGGGCGGGGCATCGTTCGACGCCGCCCCGTCGGTGGTGGCGGTGACGCGCTACGGCGCCGACCCCGCCGATCTCGATCTGTTCCTCGCCGGCTTCGCCTTCGACCCCCGTCCGTGGTCGGGGTTCGCCACCTACCAGGCCGTGTACGAGCTGTGGGTCACCGCCTGGGCGGTGGGTGTCCGCCACCGCGAGCCGGCCTGGGCCGCGGAGGCCACGCGTCGGGTGCAGACCCTGCGCGACGGGGCCGCCCACACCTGGCGCCTGCACTGACTCGCCTGCACTGACTCGCCTGCGCTGACGGGTCTGCCCGCCCGGAGGCGCGGCCGTCCCGCGGCAGGTGGCGTGGCACCATGGATCCCATGGGGAGCCTCAAGCTGCCGCGCCGCCGCGCCGCCGTCGTCATCGCCGTCGCCGCCCTCGCCGCGGCCACCACCGCCTGCAAACCGCCTCCGCCGGCGGCGGGCTCGGTGCTCATCGGGTGCGACCGGGCCGGTGAGCGGGTCCAGGTCACGGTGTCGTCGCACCTCGACCCGTCGTGCACCTACACCGCCGGGCTCGACATCCGCGCGTCCGACGTCACGCTCGATTGCCAGGGCGCGCTGATCCAGAGCGCGCCGGGTGCCGGTGGTCGGGGGATCCTCGTGAGCACGCCGATCGACGTGCCGCTCCACGACGTCACCGTGCGCAACTGCACGGTGTCGGGCTTCTTGAACTCGCTGCGCGTGACCCGAGACGGGTTCCGCACCCTGCCCGAGGGCGCCGAGTACGAGAACGGTCTGGCGAACATCGTGGTCGAGCGCTCCACGTTCCGCGACTCTCGCGGCGTCGGCGTGTTCGTCGACGGCTACGTCGAGGGCGTGACGCTGCAGAACAACACCGTCACCGCCACCGGCAGCAGCGGCATCTACCTCGAGACCGGCTCGCGGCGCACCCGGGTCCAGGGGAACCACATCGTGGGCAACGGGTTCCGCGAGAACGGCCCCGGCGGTCAGTTGACCACCTTCGCCGGCACCGACTTCTGGTTCTGGGGCGTCGGCCGGGAGGGCATCTCGGTCGACGGCTCCTACGAGAACGAGATCGTGGGCAACGTGATCGAGCGGAACTCGGCGGGTGGCATCTTCCTCTACAAGAACTGCGGCGAGTACCCGGACCGTCCGTCCTACTTCGAGCGGCGCTTCCCGTCAGACCGCAACCTGATCGAGGGCAACGTCATCGTCGACGAGACCACCGGGATATGGGTCGGCTCCCGCATGGGTGAGAACACCCTGCCCATGGACTGCACCGACCCCGCCTACGTGGACGAACCGCTCCGTCGGGTGGTGCACGACTTCGCTTCGGACAACACGGTGCGGTCCAACGTCATCGCCGACACCACGTACGGCATCCGGGTGGAGGACGACGGCAACCGCATCGAGGCCAACCGGTTCGTCGCCGACGCCCCGGGGCGCCACGCGGTGATCATCGGCACGCCGCTGCGGACCACGGTCCTCGGGCTCCCCGTGACCGGCACCGTGCTCATCGACAACCAGGCCGAACTGGCCGGCAACGACTTCCCGTACCGCTGGGTCACCGGACACGCCGGTACCACGGCCGTGGGGAACACGGCCCACGGCCAGCCCGTCGAGCTGTGCCAAGGCGTCGAGCCCCCCCGGTCGCCGTTGATCTTCGTGATCGCGGTGGCCCTGGCCGGCCCGGGCGGCACACCGCCCGCCACCACGCCCGACCTCACGTTCCCGGTGCTCGGCGAGCTCGCCGACTGTGGCGCCTGACCCGGTCGGCGATCTCGCCGACTGTGGCGTCTGACCGGGCTCACCCGGCGGTAGCCGAGATCAGGCGGAGGCCTCGGCCACCAGGCGGCGGGCGATCACCTTCAGGCACAGGGTCTCGTCGGCGCCCTCGAAGATGCTGAGCACCCGGGCGTCGACGAAGTAGCGGCTCACGTCGTACTCCTCGGCGTATCCCATGCCGCCGTGGATCTGCATGGCCTCGCGGGTGACCCACTCGGCGGCCTTGCACACGTAGGCCTTGATCATCGACGCCTCGGCCGTGCCCTCGCCCTTGGCCATCAGCCGGGCCACCACGTAGGAGAACTGGCGCGACGCCTGGATGAGCACGGCCATGCGGCCGAGCTTGGCCTGGGTGAGCTGGTACTCGGCGATGGGCTGGCCGAAGACCTTGCGATCGAGGGCGTACTGGCGGGCGGCCTCGTAGGCGGCCTGCATCACGCCCAGGGCGCGGGCCGCCGTCTGGAGCCGGCCGTTCTCGAACCCGGCCATCTGGTAGTAGAAGCCGCGGCCCATGCCACCCTCGAGCCCGATCAGGTTCTCGGCGGGCACGAACCAGTCCTGGAAGGACAGCTCGTAGGAGTGCATGCCGCGGTAGCCGATGGTGTCGATCGGCCGGCCCTCCATCTTGCCGCCGCCCGGGGCACCG